>Ga0326727_10001056_pt1 | contig 106345 bp, 84 predicted proteins | sample MB2enrmetagenome_FD_207643 | JGI IMG/M metagenome (GOLD analysis project Ga0326727, IMG submission 207643) | Lab enriched peat soil microbial communities from McLean, Ithaca, NY, United States - MB29MY | ecosystem: Environmental > Terrestrial > Soil > Wetlands > Peat | place: USA: New York...
GGGCCACGGGCGGCCTCCAGCGGGTTATACGAACTGCCCGACGTACGAAAATGCGCCGATTCCTGGACCGCACTGACAAATACCAGTAACGGGCTCTTGTAATTCGGCGTTTTTCAGAGGTTCCCTAACAAGTCCGTATCCGCTGCTTGAGGATTGGGTCTTTGCAAGTCCGCACTCGAACGGTCGGTTGCCATACTGGCCTGGCGCTTTCTACCGGGCGCACATCAAACCAGCCGCCGAGAAACTCGGTATCGAAGGAATCGGTTGGCATACCTTCCGTCGCACCTACGCAACATTCCTCAAGGCCAACGGTGAGGATGTCAAAACGGTGCAGGAACTACTGCGCCATGCGAACAGTCTGGTGACGATGAATCTGTATGCACAGGCCATCACGCAGACTAAACGAGACGCTCAAAGTCGCGTCGTCAACATGGTGCTTGATGACAACCGTCTGCGCCCGAGCGCAGCCCAACAGGAGCACTTTCGCTTATCGGACCATAACGGACCTACAAATTTCTGTACGGGGAATGCAAGTTATTGATTTAATTGGCGTCCCCGACGGGATTTGAACCAGTGTTATCGCCGTGAAAGAGCTAAACTGGCCATTTTGAGCAGTTTGTATTAGTTTGATTAAGTTGCGTAAATACTGTTATATAAGTGACTTACAGAGGTTTTTTGTTTGACTCAGTTTGGCCCAGTTTTCACCCCATTTTGCCTCATATTTGCCTCAGAGAGAATCGCCAGTGTTTACGCGGGTTTGGCCCAGAATGCCTCTCAGACGGGCCGGGGCCGTTTGGGTGGCCCGTTACCCTTGCCGGGTGGCCAGAAACGCGCCTACGGGCGATTCTGAGGCCCGTTTTAGCCGTCTGGCAGGGCAAACCGGGCTGGGCTGGGCATTCTGCCCCGGCTGGCACCAGCCCCGGCAGTCTGTAGGCAGAGGCCACGGGGCAAGGCGCTGGGCAGACGTTGCACCAGTTCACTAGTCACGGGCAGTTTGGCAATCCCCTCATTCAGTCCAGGCAACGATCTATTCTGAAGGTTTAGAATTGTGTTTCCCGGTATGCAGAAGTAAAAGCTGATCTGAAATCAATTGATTGCTTCATTGAGGCGTGAATGTCTGATCCCCGCGAACTCTTGGTGGGTCTGCTGGACTACATCAAGGAACAAGCCAAAGTAGTTGACCCCAGAGGTTTTGTACTTGGGGCCGCGAGTTCGTTTCTGCGGAGACGGCGCGATGTCGCAGGGCTAACCGGGGTTGATTTTGACCTTCGCGTTGAAGCTGACCATATATGGATGCGAGTGCAGAGGTTGGTTGCAGAACCACCGCCCAATCCCCCTGAAAGTCATAAACAATTTCTTCGCATCAATCCGATTCCAGAGGGTCAGCCGCCGTCTCTCGATGAAGTTGCACTGACACACGCATTGAATCTGGCCATTGAGGAACGAATTGCCAATGGCTCCGAAGATGAGAGGTCGATTGCGCGTTTTCAAGAAAAGTGGTGGAACACCGCTAACAGAGTATTGGAGTCGTACACCGCATCTTGGAAATCATGGGCAGCGATAGAGAAAATTCGACGCAAGACTATCGCGTTGTACGGAGACCTGTTTGCGCTCATGCACCAAATGGAGGCTGAACAGACCAGCAAACCGCAAGAGCTTGTCTGGGGCATTGGTGTTTCAACTTGGCGAATCAACCACGAGAAAGGGGTCATACCATTCGAGTACCCGTTCCTCACGCAGTCGGTTGAAATATCTCTTGATGATAATTCGATGGCACTGGAACTGCGCCCACGGGCAACAGATACCCGTTTGGAATTTGATGCTATAATCGCGAGTCGCATAGACGGAGCCATTGACGTTGAACAAGCTGCCATAGAGCAAATGAACAGGCATAAAGAACGCTCTGTGTCTCCATTTGATCCCGGAAGCTATGCGGATATTCTAAAGCTGCTTGCTGGCAATCTTGATAGCAGGGGAATCTACAGCGAAGTGCTGGTGAATGATTCTCCTGTTCCAGCGCCCGGTGAACATTTGGTTGTGACAGATTCCTGGGTTCTTCTTTCTCGTCCAAGAACAGCCAACTACCTTTTCGATGATCTGAAGCGTCTTCAAACCAAGCTGAATGATGGGTGCGTAATACCGGAAGGCCCTCTTTCACTTGTTTCGGCTCCATCCGATCAGCGTATTACATTTGAACCAGTTAGTTTTCGCGGCCTCTCCAGTAGAGGGCATTCCAATAGTCGCGGCCCTGTTGAGGAATTGTTTTTCCCTCTCCCCTATAACGATGAACAAGTAACCATCGTCAAGAATCTCAAGCACGGTCCGGGAGTAGCAGTACAAGGGCCTCCGGGCACCGGCAAGACTCACACGATTGCAAATATAATTTGCCACTACCTAGCGAGTGGAAAGCGCGTTCTTGTGACCTCAAGAGGAGATGCTGCGTTAAGCGTGTTGCAGGAGAAGATTCCTGACGAAGTTCGTGCGCTGACAGTGGCTCTACTTGCCAGCGATAGAGATGGAGTCAGGCAGTTTCAGGCATCCATTGAAGCAATACAACACCGAGTGTCCCAGCTTAATCCTGAGTTGACGCGCCATGAGATTGAACGGAGCCAAAGCGCAATAGATCGTGCTCACTCTGAATTGGCTTCAATAGACCGCAGGGTGGATGAAATTGCGCTGCAACAACTCTCGGACATTGAAGCTGATGGCATACCGATGCGGGCGCAAAAACTGGCGGAGCTTGTTGTAACAGGCCAGGAATTGCATGGTTGGTTCGACGATACGGTTTGCCTGTCTCCTGAGAACGCGCCGCCTTTTTCCGATAGCGATGCCGGTCATCTGCGGGATATTCTTCGCAAACTTGGCTCCGACATTATTTATTCGCAATCGAGAATACCTTCAGCAGATTCACTTCCTACTGTCTCTGAGTTGACCGCATTGCATGAGTTGCTGGTTCAGAGGGAACGAATTGAAGCTAATGTTGAAAGCGTAGAACTGATTACGCTGAGGACGTTTACGCCTCGGACTTTAGAATATGCACGGAAAATGCTTGCGCTCACTGAAGAGGCGCTCGGCGAACTTTCTGACATAGAAGAATTCGGTGAAAGCTGGCCTCTGGAACTAAGAGCCAAATGCCGTCAGTCCTTGTTTGCAGCAGAGCGTGATGCCCTGGAATCCCTGCTGCACGGATTAGATGATCTCATCCTGTTAAACGCTGGTTTTCTCAAGCGACCTGTAAGTTTTCCCGATGAAGGGTTGCAGCATTCAAGAACGCTCGAAGCTGTCAACCAAGCCGCGAATACAGGAAAACCATTCGGCTTTATCGCAGTTGGCGCTGGCGATGCGAGAAAGCATATTTCTTCCGTATTGATTGTTGGCCGTAGTCCATCCACAGTAGAAGAATGGCAGCACGTACAGAGATTTGTCAGCTTTCACCGAAGCATTCGTGAGTTTTGCATTCGCTGGAACGCGGTTAAGGACTTGTTATCTGTGCCTTCTCTTGAGGGCGGTTTTGGTGGGATGCGCCGGATTGTGAGCGTAGCGACAATTGCACGTAAAGCCCATAAACTCGCAACTCATTATGATGATGTGCTTGTAAAACAGGCGCGTGAAGTATTCAAGGACGTTCCGCTCGATACTTTGACAGGCGGTCGAGAGGAGTTGGAGTCTATTCGCCAGCATCTCATACAAATACTGACACTAGACGAATTGTCGCAAGCACCCGTGCAACGGAATGCACTTAACGAAAAAGTTGCTGGAGGCTCTGGCCCTATAGTTGATGAGTTTAGTTCATTCTTAGAGTCTATGCTTGGAAATCAATCGGTTTCTAGCGCGGCCATCTCCTCAAGATACGCAGAGATTATAGCCGAGATTCGCCGTATTGCCAGCCTCGGCTCGGACCTTTCTTTTGTCAACGAGTATTTAGACAAGATCAGAACTGCTGGCGCTCCAAAACTTGCACATCGGATACGCACAACGCCCGTATCACCTTCGGGTGAAGACACAACGCTTCCGACAACATGGCGAGATGCTTGGAACTGGGCAAGAATCCGCGCCCACCTGGAACGTATAGAGGGAAGATCAGAACTCTTGACGCTTGCCAGTCGCAGACGTGAATTGGAAAGTGGTCTGGCACGTCTCTATCGAGAAATGGTTGCGAAGTCCGCGTGGCTTGAAACGAAAAAGAATGCAACTCACAAAGTCCTACAGGCGCTTGCGGGTTACGCCATCGCCGTTCGCAAGATAGGTCAAGGAACAGGACCGAACGCTACAAGATATAGGAGAGAAGCCCGCCAAGCCATGTATGACGCGGCAGGAGCAGTTCCGTGCTGGATTATGAATCATCACCGAATCTCCGAAGCCATGCCCGCTGACATTGGAATGTTCGACTTGGTGGTAGTTGACGAAGCAAGTCAGTCCGACCTTTGGGCGCTTCCCGCCATTCTCAGGGGCAAAAAGATTCTGGTTGTGGGAGACGATAAGCAGGTTTCACCTGACGGTGGATTTATAGATAATGTTCGGATTCAAGAATTGATTGATCGTTTTCTTAGCAAGCAACCATATTCCGCGCAAATGGCACTTGGCTCGTCGCTATACGATTTAGCTGCTCGCGTCTTTGCAGCGAATCAGGTAATGCTGCGTGAGCACTTTCGTTGCGTTCCACCAATCATTGCTTATTCAAATCGGACGTTCTACAAAGGGCAGATTCACCCGCTGCGAATTCCGCGAGCAACCGAGCGCATCGAACCTCCTCTTGTTGATATTTACGTCGAGGGTGGAACAAGAGACCGACACGATTGCAATAACTATGAAGCTCAGGCAATCGCAGATGAGATCAATGAGATATTGAAGAACGATCAGTTTAGGGGCCGGACCATTGGCGTTGTTTCACTTCTTGGAACAGAACAAGCAAAGCATATCGACTCTGTTGTGACACAGCAGTGCGATATGGCTGAATTGCGTAGGAGAAAGTTTTTATGCGGTGATGCGCGGACGTTTCAAGGTAGCGAACGACACATAATGTTTTTGTCTATGGTCGTGGACCCCATGAACTGCCACGCTCTTTCTGGGAATATGTTCGATCAAAGATTTAATGTGGCTGCGAGCCGCGCCCAGGATCGTATGTACTTAGTGCATTCAGTTAAGCTGGCTGATTTATCAGATAAAGATTTGCGTGTTGGCCTTCTCGTTCATTTCGATAATCCGTTGGTTGTAGACAAGGCTGAAGCTGAGGTTCTAATTGATCGCTGCGAGTCTGGATTTGAAAAGCAAGTGTACTCGGAATTGGTGTCTCGTGGATACAGAGTCACTCCGCAAGTAAAGACTGGCGCGTATCGCATCGACATGGTAGTCGAGGGAAGCGGCGATCTGCGTTTGGCGATTGAATGTGACGGGGATGAATTTCATGGTCCTGATCGGTGGCAACACGACATGAACCGCCAGCGTGTCCTGGAGCGGGCAGGTTGGAATTTCTGGCGTTGCTTCGCCTCAACTTGGACACTGAGGAAAGATGAGGTGCTTGAAGAGTTGACACAGCGCCTCTACAGCATGGGAATCGAGCCTATGGGCGCGATAGAACGTGCAACGAAACTTGTTGAAAAGCGTATATGGAAACATGATTCTGGCAATGAGTTCATGTATTCACAACCTGCCGATCTACAGGATGAAAAGTCAATCGAATCCGAGGTCGATTCTGTTGAAATGAGTCCAGTGATTACCGACCATACTGTCGTGCCAACTCAGGTAGCTACAAAAAGAAGCGAGCAGAAATCGGGCACATCCAGCAATGTTCCTATTGAGCCAGCGAATAACATCACATCCATTGCAGTAAAGAAGCAGTCTGTTGAATCAGATAATCAACTAAGAAGAGCATCGTCCGAGCGAGCGGAGGCCAAAGCCACTCACATACTTCGCAAAGGTGATCGGGTCACATACATGACCAACAAGGGAAAGAAACGTGCAGGTGTAATTGCATGGACTGATGGAAAAGTCGTCAAGATAACAGATAGCGGCAATACCGTGAGCAAGAACGTAGAGGATGTAATTGCGGTCGATGATCCTGCCGCTGTACTGTTTAACTTATAACGACTCATCTGTCATCGAAGCGGACGCTCAGGCGGCAAGGTACTGGTACAGCGTCTCCCTGCTGATTTTGAATTCGCGGGCAAGACCGGCCTTCTTTTCCCCGCCCTTGACCCGGCGCTTTAACTCCTTGACCTGCTCGGCAGTCAGTGACGGCTTGCGTCCCTTGTAGACTCCGGCCTTTTTGGCCAGGGCGATGCCCTCGCGCTGCCGCTCACGGATCAACGAGCGTTCAAACTCGGCCACCGCGCCCAGCATGGAAAGCAACAGGTGGGCCATTGCTGAGTCATCCCCGGTGAAGGTCAATCGTTCCTTGACGAATTCGATGGCCACGCCGCGCCCGGTCAACTGCGAGACAATGTTCTTGAGGTCAACCAGATTCCGGGCGAGCCTGTCGAGAGAATGCACAACCAGCCTGTCTCCTTCTCTCAGGTACTCAAGCGCCGCCTGGAGTTGGGGCCGCATAACGTCCTTGCCCGATGCTTTGTCGGTGAACACTTTGTGGAGTTTGAGGCCGTCAAGTTGCCGCTCGGTGTTTTGGTCAAGCGAAGAAACGCGGATGTAACCTACTGTCTGCGCTGTCTTTCGTGCCGTTGCTGCTGTCATGGTTCTAACGCCCCTTTCTTAGAGTGTCAGTATAGATTCTAAGAGTTTATGGGGCAGACTGTCAAGGTATAATATAAGTACCCTATTCTGACAGAGATAGTGTCAACCTAAACTGTAAGTCTGGCGTACACCTCAGACTAACAGCCATGTTTTGCCCAAAGGAATGCCCACCAGCGGGCGGGCCAGTGGGCAGGATGCAGAGCGGGCAAAGGTCAGTAGCAGAGCTTCCATTGAATAGACGCTCCTTCATCGGCTGAAACAAAGAAGACTCTTGAAAGTTGAGGGATCATGCTCGCAACCGTCTTGCCTGGCGCGACCCAGAGGCCATTTGCAGGAGTCACCTTTTCCTGGCCAACAAAGATCGAATGAACTCCGTTGTTCTTGATCGTCAAGGTGCCAGCATGATCGTCTTGAATCGAAACCGGAGTCGTGCCGATTGCGAGTTCGCCAATTATTGTCCGCCCTGAGTCGGCATTATCTTGCTGGGCAGCAGCGGCACGGGCAGAGAACTCCGCTGTGCGGCGAGCTTCAGCATCAGAGACCAGAGGTTTGCCAGTCCGCTTTGCCTCGGCCTCGGCTGCTTTTGCTCGTGCACGATATGCGGGATAACTTGCGTTTGCCTGATTCTCAATCGCAACATCGAACGGAACTTCAGAATCACAGTTGCACATTTCAAATTCCTCCATCAGTAGGTGGTGTTCCATGCGAGCGTGGCCCCGGTAGCTGAAGCCATGCAGTAAATGAGGTTGAGATTTTTCACGGACAGCGTGACGGACTGGCCAGCGGCCAGCGCGTAGCCATTCGACAGGGTGAGATTGGAAGCACCGATGAAACACGTCTGACTGGCCCCGGTATTTTTCAATGTGACTGTACCGGCTGGGCTGGTCGGGAGTGCTACTGCCGATGTGGTCACAGCTTGCTGGCCAGATGTGACAGTGCCAGAGCCGATGGATACTGGACGTGCGATTGCTGAATTGACTTGCAAAGTTGTCATTGATGTCTCTCCTTGTAATTACTGGTTAGTCTTCATCGTCAGAGGACAGTAACCGTTGCTCTGCTGGCAGCGCGTCGATGGTGTTGGCAAATTGTCTGCGGCCATTACCATCCGAAGCAACGAACTCAATCTGAAACAATGGCTGACCGTTTGTGTTCAAACTCTCTTCGATCTCCAACGTAGAGCGTGAACCTTCGACAGCTTCCCTGATTTCACGGGCCGCAGCGACTTCACCCTTGACCGCTTGCCGGATCAGGCTTGCAGCAATGCACATTGCCCACGATGCGCCGGGATCAAGACTCAGAGCTTTGGCAACAGCATCGGGCGCTCGCACATTCAACTGAGTCCTGAGCGCCTTCGAGACGATCTTTGTTTGATCTGGCGGACGGCCACCAGACGGGTTGCCACTCTGACCTTTAACCCATTGGTGCTCGTTGCCAGCCTTGAAGGCCGTACTCGGAAGCCGCTTCGCCCGTGTTTTCTTTTCGACCTGCAATACGACCTTCTCAGTTTTCCGCATGATGATGTCCTTCTGGTTGAGTTGTTAAAACGTGGCTGCAAACCAGCGAAGTCTGTTGCTTACAGGCTGGAATGCCCCGGCCAGAATTTCCGGTTGTGCTCGACAAGTTCGTCATGCGTGATGTGAACAGTCTCGCCGGGACGATCTTCGAGCGTTGGCGGTTCAGATGGTGACGGTGGAGGTGTGTGAACTCTGCCCTGCCCTTCATGTGAAGAGCCAAGTTCGTGGTTATGTTCGCCGTTGGTAGGAATTGATGTGCTCATGTTACCTCTCCTTTTGTGCTACAGGTGGTTTTGTGTTGGTGATGATCGTCGCTGCTTCAGGTGAAAGCGGCGCGGACTGCAATCGTGTTTCAGGCCGTGACCAAAAACGGCGGAACGATTCATTCAGCGTTTTTGGTGTTGGCGTTACTGCTGCGTTGTCGTGTGTCTTGCTTTGCCGTTGTGCTTCGGCCAAACATTCCGGGTGCCAGTTTTTCATTGAACAAATACTCCTTTCGTGTTGACTCTTCGGAAACAGGGTGAATACAATTCACGCTGCGCTTGCTCAAGTACGGAAAATTCTTTCAGCGGAAACTTTTTGCTGTAACGAACTTTGAAATCAGGAAACGGCGGTGCTGGCGATTTTCGACGGCGACAGTAGTAGTCCAGTCTCCATGCTTCACGCAGTTCATGCAGACGTTTTTCTGCCGCTTCAAAAGCATCTTTCACAAACCAGTAGGTGCGAGCGAGTCCGAGACCTTCTTCGGTTTCGAGATCGGCATCGTCCTTGTCTGCCATTACGCCGATGTACCGATCCACGATGGTGAACATCGACGCGGCACGCTGATATTCTTTGACAGCAACGTCCCAAATCTTTTTCGTAACTTTCAAACGTTTCATCATTCAACCTCCAATCGTAAAGTTGTGTCAGCAGCGAAGAACTGCGGGGAGAAGTCGAGAGCCGCAGTCCTTCGCGCTGGTGTGGCAGGTCGTGAGTACCTGCCTATGTGCAGACCACGGAGCGAGTGCGCATCTGCACAATTACAAAATTGCCGGCGTAGCCGTTTGGTAGCGGCCAATGACTACGCCGGGGATGATGTGCGTTGTAGTGGTAACGGCACATCATATCGGCAGGAAAAGCACTGCAAGGCATCACTCTCGCAGAAGGAGACCCTGCCGACAGTCTGTACGAGCATGGAGACAAATCATGCTCGCACAAACGTCAATCTGAAAAATCCGGCAGAGAACAGCAACTCCAATCGAGGACCGTTCGTTACAGTCCTCTGCCGGTTGACGCATCGCAATGTCAGCGGGGGCGAACATTGTTAGCGTCTATGCGAGGGAGGAAAGCGGCCTCGCACAAACTCAATTCCTACGCAGCCGTTTTCTTTGAAGCGGCTGGAATTTTCGGCGCATTCGCCTCCATCTCTTTCAGCGCATTCTCGCCCTGTTGAATGTTCTCAAGAAGGCGATAGCGGCCCATTATCAAACTGACCATCATGTCAGTAGCGGCTGTGGTGATTCTGATACCGTCCTGATCCAACGCGCCCGGTGCGCTTTTCTGCCGGTTGTGACGAGTCAGGCAAGCGTCTTTCACGCCCTGAATCGAGTCTTTGATTTTTTGCTCCAGACTCTTTAGCTGAGTCCTCATTGTTTCGATGTTCGTCCGAACCTGAGTGATTTGGTTTTCAGCAATGGACATTCTGCTTTGTTGTGCTGCGGCAGTATCCAGAGCTTGTAGCTCTATCTGAGCGGCGGTGATCGTTTCACGGAGTAATGTTGCGCGGTCAATTTGTGTTGTCTGTGTCATGGCTTCTCTCCTCGTTAGTTGTTTGCTGTTGTAACCGCAACGCTGTAAGGCGTTCACGATCTTCCTGTGATATTTGAATCGCCGTGGGTGAAGCGAATTTCTGCTTCCACGCAAACGGCCTCTTTTTCGGTGGTGGCTCCATACCTGCCTCACGAAACATTCCGTCACGCATGGACTGGTTGAGTTCTTCAACGTACATCGCGGTTAAGAACGGTCGTGTTGCCTTCGCCTCATCGACACTCTGGACTGGAATCGCACCAGACCTGCTGTCGGTGACTCTGTGCGGAAGCCCTGCCTCATAGTGCTCATCAATTCCGTAGTTCATGCGATTCTCCGTTTTCTGCCCTCGGCGGTGAACTTTGCAGGACGTGCTTCAGACGGCGGCGTTTTGACCGTGCTGATTCGCCCCTTTGGTTTCTTTTGCACCAGTTGAGATTTGTTTGAAGACGGCGAGCACGGTGGCACGGTAGAGCACGGTCTACCACCTAAAGAGAGATTTTTACGATTTTGTTCTACGGGGCGTAGACCGTGCTCTACCGTGCCACCGTGCTTGGTCGGCATTGTCGTCCAAAACCTCTTCTGGTGCCCACGACCATCGACAATGAACGTAGAACTGCCCACCAGACGGTTATTCCAACTGCCCAACACAATGCCCAACCGCGAACGATGCGCGTTGGTCATATCGAAGTCCGATGAACCAACGAGGCCAGTGAACGCAGCCACGTTCCGGCACAGTGCGGTGATTTCAGCGAAAGTGTATTTGCGTCCGGGCTGCATGGCATCTGCCAGCGCATGAATCGAGTCACCATCAGCATCAGCAACGGCGGCAACTGCGGCAGGCGCAAAGGGGCATCCGAACCCAGCGGCTTCAACTATGCCGCCGATGATGCGATCCCAGCCGGGGAACGAGTGTGTGCGACTCGGCTTCGGGCGACCCAACTTATCCCAGTGCCGCACCAGCGCATAGCATGAGGCCAGAATCTTTGGACGCATGGCAAGCAGTACGCTTGCGTCAAGGTCACGTTTGAAGACACGATCTTCAGGACGCTCAACACTCAGATGCAAGTCGATGAACAACATCCTGCGCCGCAAATCTGACGTAATCGTGAGACCGTTCCCGCCGATAAACCCAGTAACATTGTTCGTCGCGCAGAAGGTCTCATTCACGCCGAGCATTCTGTCGCTCCATTCGGGTGATGTGATGAACGCTTCCAGTGACGGAAGATCGAGGTGCCCGCGCACATTATCGATTACAAGCACAGTCTTGCCGCTGCGGAGCGTAGCTGTGATAGTCTTTCTCATTTCAGCATCGTCTTCAGGCTTTACACCGGCAGGCATAGAGCCGAGCACCGGAACGATTGTGCAGGCCATGAGAATCGAAGCCCCGGCACCGGGTGCATTCTTGGTCACGGTAAAAACAGGACGTAGGCTTTTGGGAGCAGGCAACAGCGCAGAGTACAGGCCCACCAGCGCGGTCACAGCGACGGCAAGACTGCGATCTCCATCATTGAATTCAAATTCGCTGAACAGGTCGCGGATCACCGCAACGCCTTCATCGAAGCTCATGTCCTCCTGGTAATCGACTCCGGGCAGCGTGACGGTCTTAGTTTTCTCGTCGTATCCCACTGGCAGCAATTCGATGTGCCCATCTTCACGCATCACAGGAAGCCTGCACGTTCCGATTCGATCAAGCTGCCTGAGCTTTTCCTTGAACTGGCTCGAAGCGAGAATGCCACGCGCCTCTTCTACTGTCATCGTGACGGCAACTTCTACAGTGACTTTCATGGAGACACGCTGGCGGCAGCAGACAACACGCTTTTCTGCCAATGTGCGGAACAGTTGCGGCGATACCACGCTCGTCTTGCCGTCGTTCAGCGTGACCACTTCACCATTGAGGACATACAGCATATCGCTCAGGCATTCGCCCAGTTCAGAGGCGCAGTCCGACATCAGGCGATCATCTGACGGAAGAACGATCATCCTGCGCGAGCCGTCTTTGAGCATCTGTATGTGCTCGCTTGGTGTGTACCGTGTTGCCACGCTCTTAGCAATGACGCGGACTTCATCGTCGGCCAGTGGAGGCTCGCAGTTCTCTTGATTGAACTTCAGCAGCTTTTCTTCGATGACATCTTGCGAATCGTTGTGGGCGCGTAGGTAGCATCCACGCTTGAATACAGTCTCGTTTCGAGTGCCCTCTGAGACCTTGCCGCCTCTGGAAACAGACTTTGCAGGCACATCCTTTGCTGGTTGCTTCTCAGTCAGCTTGCGGAGCCACCCATTAGGCAGCACCGCAATCGGCCTGTTGTTGGCAACCTTATATGTACCGCCGTTTGGATGCACAGAGCCGGGGCAGACAATCTGCCCGCGCTCGCCCCGGTAGTCGATACCTGAAACAGTTTTTACACCGTTTCCGATGACAACGCCTTCAGGCACACGGTAAATGAAGTGCAGGCCATTGCCGGGAGTCTCATGCAGTCGCGTCGGTGTAAGCTCCAGACCTTGCGCCTTGAGACCGGGAATCACTGAAGTGTCATCGCAATCTATGGCTACAAAGCCGCTGCCCATTACCAACCCAAAATTGCAGTTCGAATGCAACTTCGCCCACTGCCGGATGACCGTCGGGTCCGTGGTGGCCAGCGTTGGCCATGATTTTTCTACGGGCGCTTTCGAGCCGCGAGGAATCCAGATGACACGAATGCCCTGCTTTGCATATTCGAGCGCATAGTCAAGCGCACCAGCACGACGGCGCTGTCTCGTGTCCGTGCTGCCTGCCGACTTCATGCCGGTGATCTTTTTTGTTGGTGCCATAGCTCTCCCCGCTTTCACGCTGTTCTGTTCTCTCTGGTGGAGAACTAAGCCACGGCCACGCCTGCGATTCGAGCAAGCTCGATTTCGGACACGAGGATGCGGCCACCGATTCGGTGATACGCAGCCTTCCCGTCGAGGCAATAGCGGCGAAGAGTGTCTGGCTTGAGACCAATCTGATCCGCAGCATCTTTGAGGGGGCGCAAACGACCGGCGAGGGGAGTGGGAGCAATTTTGGCGTTGAGCTTCGCTTCGCGCTCGATACGAGCACGGAGGCGGTCTGCGACTGTGACTGTGATCTTTTTGCGCGATGTACTACGACCAGAGATGGTCTTCTTGGAAGGCATAGCTGTGCCCCTGAGTCGATGTCCGCGTTGAGTAGCGGCACGGGGCAACCAGTGAAGCACTCCTTCGGGGTGAAGGTGCCTATCTCTTCACTGATGGTCAGACGGTAAACCTTGATAGAACAATTCGCCTTGCAGCCAACGCCTAGTTGGCGCGAACTTCCCGTCTGACTTTCCCACGACTCTGGAGCGGTGGTAAACGAATAAATCTCGCTTATCACTTGCACAGTTTTCGAGGTGATTACAGCATACCACAATCCCTGCAAACCGTATGCAGGCAAAGCAGATACAGGCAGGTTGCGCCATACTGACCAAAATGCAAACAAATGAAAACAAACGACTTACTGCAAGGCGTGGTGCTGGCTTATATAATTAAAATGTGGGGTTTGTGTATGCCAACGAAACGAAAGAAAAAGACGGGCGGACAAGGCAGTGTATATGAAGCCAGCGACCGTGCTGGCTTTGTCATTTCATGGAAAGATTCGCAGGGCCGACGCAGGCGGCGAACGGTCAAAGTTGCGAGTGCGGAACTCGCCCGTCAAGCCCTCAATGAAGAAAAGCTGCGGATTGAAAAGTCGCAAATCTACGGTATGCCGCTTCCCAGTGAAGACACCTTCGAGGCGTTTGCAAAAGAGTTTCTGAAGCTCCAAGAACGGCGCATTACGCCCCATGTGGTCAGAGGCAAGATCAGCCGGGCCGAGTATGAGCGCCAGCGCGGAATTGTCGAGAGCAAACTCGTTCCGTTCTTTGGCAAAGAGACAAAACTCGCCATGATCCGGCGCTCAGACGTGGTGCGCTATATTCATTCTCGGACTGGGGTTGTCAGTGATGCCAGCGTGATTAAGGAAACAAACACGCTCAAGAAACTTTTCAGCGTGGCCGTCGAACTTGAAAAGATTCCAGCGAACCCGGCATTGAAGGCACCGCTGCCAAAAGCCCCGAAGGGCAAGACAGTTTATCTGACTCCTGAGAATTGGCAGGCAGTGTTCCGCGCCTGCCACATTGCGCCTACCGATGATGACCCGCATCCTCAGCAATGGCTGCAATGGGCCGCTGGTTTGGCCGTCGCACTCGGCACCCGTCGCGGCGAACTGATGCACACGCGAGTCCCAGACGTAGACCTGAATGCAGGGCAGGTTCTCCTTCGCAACACAAAAAACGGCGAAGAGCGCGTGGTCATTATCAATGAACTTGCCGCGCAAGTCTTCGAGGCAATGGGCATCCGAGAGCGCAAGAAGAAGGGCGACCGGCGCGAGTTGTTTCCCGGCATCACGCCTGAGCAACTGAGCATGAAGTTTATCCGGGCTGCTCGCTCGGTCGGTATTGAAGGGGTTTCATTTCATACGCTCCGACATACTTTTGCAAGCCACTTAAAAATGGCTGGTGCTGATCTTGACGACATCCGCCGCCTGTTGGGCCACGGCGATCTTCGGATGGTGCAACGGTACGCGCACGTCGGCAAGTCTCACCTTGAGACAGCGGCTTCTAGGCTGAATGGGGTTTTGACACTGCCCAGCGATACAGGCGGCAACCAACCAGAGACAGGCAAAGAGCAGGCATAGGCCGGGGCCGCTTTGCCTCATATTTGCCTCAGACGGTTTCATTGCTTGGAGTGAATTTCGATCTATGTTGCTGATTCTATTTGGCGTCCCCGACGGGATTCGAACCCGTGTTATCGCCGTGAAAGGGCGGTGTCCTAGGCCGGGCTAGACGACGGGGACCTTTGGATAGGGCCGAGAACAGCTCGACCTGAGGCCGGGGAAAATCGAACCGGCACTCTTTTAAGGCTATCAACTGATTGCTGCGGTGTCAAAATTAATGGGAAGAAAAAGGGCGCGGGGGAAGGCGGAAAAGGGCCGCCTGGGAGGAAACTTTGGCCGCCTGTCTTGCGTACAACCCCTTTTAGGCTATTCTCATGGAAGGCGAGATGCCGGTGGCAAGGCCGGGGAGCGTGCAAGTCGATTGACGGCACGAGCCCGGTAGATTGAACGGGCGGCAACAGACCGCGAAGAGCTGATCCGCAAGACGTTCAGCAACGTCGAGCGTAGGAGGGCAGCTCAGTTTGCTTCGGGACATAAGCTATCAACTTTCTACGTGAAGGGCTGGCGGCAAGTGGCAGCGGGCTTTTCAGCATTCAGCCGAGTCGATCCGGCGGCCAAAGGATGAATCGAGTGAAACAGAGAGTCTTTTTTGGGAGAACTCCGGCCGGCCATTTATGGGCGGTTGGCGGCCTGTTGATGGCAGGGCTCGCGGCGGGTTGCCACAAGCAGCAGGTGGCGTCCGGGCCGGCGATGCAGGCTTTGCCGGTACAGACAGTGACGGTCGAGATGGCGCCGGTGGCCACGGCCAGCGAGTACATGGCCACGGTCAAGTCGCGCCGCTCGGCAACCTTGCAACCGCAGGTGAGCGGCTCGCTGGTGGCGATTCACGTGCGCTCGGGCGACCATGTGCGTTCGGGCCAGGCGCTGATCGAGATCGACCCGCGGCAGCAGCAGGCGACAGAGGCCTCGCAGCGGGCCACCGAGCGGCAAAAAAAGGCACTCTACGATTACGATGCCATCGAAGTGGAGCGGCAGCGCAAGCTCTTCGAGGCCGGCGTGACCAGCCGCGACACCTACGATCAAGCACGGCAGGCATTTGAGAACGCAAAGGCCGACTACGAGGCGGCCGCCGAGTCGAGCAAGACGCAGGCGCAGTTGCTGGGCTATTACACGATTCGCGCGCCCTTTGACGGCGTGGTGGGCGATATTCCGGTGCATGTGGGCGACTACGTGACGACTACCACGACGCTGACCACGGTGGACGAGAACCGCGACCTGGAGGCCTACGTTTATATCCCGACCGAGCGGGTGGCCGATGTACGCATGGGCTTGGAGATCGATTTGACGGACAACAACGGCAAGCCGTTGGAGAACACCAAAGTCGATTTCATCTCGCCGCAGGTGGACAGCACTTTGCAAGGAATTCTGGTGAAGGCGCCCGTGCATGCGACGCCGGAGATGCTGCGCAACGCGCAGTTGATCAAGGCCAAGGTTATCTGGAGCACCAAGCCGATGGCAGTGGCTCCGGTGCTGGCGGTAACACGGCAGGGCGAGCAGAGCTTTGTGTTTACGGTTGCAAAGCAGAACGGAATGGCGCTGGCGCACCGTGTGCCGGTGGTGCTGGGCGATACGACGGGAAACAATTATTCGATCGCCTCGGGCCTGAAGCCGGGCGATCAGGTAATTGTTTCTGGAACGCAATTTCTTGTGGACGGAATGCCGGTGGTGCCGCTGGGCGGCAAATAGAAAAGAGGGCTGACCTTGTTTGTCGATTTCTTCATTCATCGGCCGGTCTTCGCGACGGTTTGCGCGCTGTTGATCATTTTGGCGGGAGCCGTCTGCATTCCCACGCTGCCGATCGCCATGTATCCCACGCTGGCGCCGCCGCAGGTGAACGTCTCGTGCGGCTACGTTGGCGCCGACGCGCAGACGGTCGAAAAAGCGGTCACGATTCCTCTCGAAGAGGCGATCAACGGCGTCGAGGGAATGCGCTACATCAGCTCGTCGAGCACCAATAGCGGCGAGAGCACGATCACAGTCACCTTCCAGCCCGGCTACGATCTGGACATCGCGGCGGTGGACGTGCAGAACCGCGTGGCCACGGCCGAAGGACGGCTGCCCGGCGAGGTGACCTCGACCGGCATCAGCATTACCAAATCCAATTCCAACTTTGTCTTTGGCGCGGGCTTCTATACGCTCGATAGCCGCTACTCCAGCGAGTACATCTCAAACTACCTGGACGTTTACGTAAAGGATGCTCTCAAGCGCGTGCCCGGCGTGGGCGATGTGATGATCTTCGGCGAGCGCAAATACGCCATGCGAGTCTGGCTGGACCCGGTGAAGCTGGCGGCGCGTAGCCTGACGGCCGCGGATGTGACTAACGCGCTTTCGGAGCAGAACATCGAAGTGCCTGCCGGACAGATCGGCCAGCCGCCCTCGGATACGAAGCAGTCCTACCAGATCCCCGTGCGCGTAACCGGGCGGCTTACCAGCCCGGACGAGTTCAACAATCTGATCGTGAAGAACTCGGCCAACGGCTTGGTGCTACTGAAGGACGTGGGCCACGCCGAAGTCGGCGCCGAGGACTATAGCAGTGCTCTCAAGTACCTGGGACACGACGCGATGGGCATCGGCGTGGAGCAGTTGTCAAACGCCAACGCCATCGATGTGGACCACAAGGCCAGAGCGGAATTGGCGCGGCTGGCAAAGAACTTTCCGCCGGGCCTCCAGTACGCTGTTGCCTTCGACACAACGACCGCGGTGGAAGACTCGATCCGCGAGGTGCTGGTCACGTTGGCCGAGGCGATCTTCATCGTCATCACGGTCATCTTCCTCTTCCTGCTCGACTGGCGTGCGACGATTATTCCTGCGGTTACGATTCCCGTTTCGCTGGTTGGCGCTTTCGCATTCATCAAGCTCTTTGGATTCTCCATCAACACGCTCACGCTGTTCGGCATCACGCTGGCGACCGGGCTGGTGGTCGACGATGCGATTGTGGTGATTGAGAACGTGCAGCGGCACATCCACATGGAACACTCCAACGCGCGCGCCGCCACCTCGCGCGCCATGAGCGAGGTCACAAGCGCGGTTATCGCCACCTCGCTGGTGCTCGTCGCTGTCTTCGTGCCGGTCTCATTCTTCCCCGGCACCACCGGCATTCTCTACCGGCAGTTTTCGTTGACCATTGCCTTTTCCATCGCCATCTCGGCCTTCAACGCGCTCACGCTTTCGCCGGCCTTGTCGGCCTTGTTTTTGCGCGGCGAAGAAGTCCGGCCGCATCAGATGGATTTTCTGCACATTGAGTTTGTCTCGCGGACCTTCGCGGCGTTCATTCACTGGGCCGACGCTTCGATCGACTGGATGTCGGCCACTTATGCGCGGATGATTCACGTCGCCTTGCAGTTGCGCTACGTCCTGCTGGTCGCGTTTTTAGCAGGATTGGCGGCGACGGCATGGTTCTACAAATCCGTGCCCACCGGATTTATTCCGCAGGAAGATCAGGGCTACCTGATGGTGATGGTGGTGGCGCCCCCGGGCTCTTCGCTTGCGTACACGACGAACCTCGCCGACGAAGGCGCGGCGATCATTTCGCAAAATCCAGACATTACCGGGATGTTCTCCATCGTTGGCTTCAGCTTAACGGGGTCGGCGGCGAACCAGGGAATGATGTTCGTCAGCATGAAGCCCTCCGACCAGCGGCAGGGCAAGGGGCACTCGGTCGCCGACGTAATCACAGATCTGACGCCCAAATTGCAGCGGTTGATGATCGCGCCCAACGGGGGACTGGTGCAGCTCTTTGCACCGCCAGCGGTCGCTGGTGTGGGCAGCTTCGGCGGATTCCAATTCATGTTGCTGGATCAAGGTGGAAACACCGTCTCCGATCTGGACCATGTGGCCCATCAGATGATCGCCACCAGCGGCGCCACGCACAAAGATCTGACAGGTCTGTTCACGACCTTCTCGGCCAACGACCCGCAGGAGATGGTCACGATTGATCGCGCCAAGGCCAAGACGATGGGTGTTCCCATCTCGCAGATCTCGACGGCTCTCAACGTCTTCATGGGATCGGCGTACATCAACGACTTCGATTACAACGACCGGACCTACCGCGTGTACGTACAAGCCGACAGGCCCTACCGCATGAATGCCGGCGACTTGCACAGTTATTACGTGCGCTCGGACTCCGGCCAGATGGTGCCGCTCGACAATCTGATCACGGTAGCGGAGAGCGCTGGCCCGCCGGTAATTACCCGCTACAATCTCTTCCGCGCGGTAGAGATTGACGGCTCGGCCGCGCCGGGCGTCAGCTCCGGTACCGCGCTGGCCAGCATGGAGAAGCTGGCTACCGAAAATATGCAGCACGGCATGGACTTCCAGTGGACCGGCTTGACGCTCGACGAAATTGAATCGGGCGGCAAGGCTCTGCTGATCTTCGGCCTCGGTATTCTGGTTGTCTACCTCACGCTTTCGGCGCAGTATGAGAGCTTCGCGTTGCCGTTCATTATTCTGCTGGCGGTGCCCATGGCGGTGCTCGGCGCGCTGGGATTGGTTTCGCTGCGTGGCATGGCCAACGACGTATATTGTCAGATCGGATTGGTGATGCTGATTGGACTCTCGGCGAAAAACGCGATTCTGATTGTGGAGTTTGCCGAGCAGTTGCGACGCAAGGGACGCACCATTGCCGAAGCCGCGATCGAAGCCGGCGAGCTGCGTTTGCGGCCGATTCTGATGACCTCGTTCGCCTTCATTTTGGGTGTATTGCCGCTGGTCTTCGCCACCGGCGCCGGCGCTCAGGGCCGCCGCTCAGTGGGCACGACCATCGTCGGCGGAATGCTGCTATCGACGGTGCTGAACCTGATCTTTATCCCTGTGCTTTACGTGCTGTTGAGCCGGCTGCTCAAGCGCAACGTAGCCGTGGAAGAGACAGGCGAGCACGCTTGAAGGTAAAGAGTATTCACAAATCAATAACGCCGATCCGAGGATCGGCGTTATTGATTTATCACGTTGAAAAGGAAGCGCGATCTACCACGCTACCTACTGCCTCGTTCCGCTGAAGGCGGCGTGGTAGATCGCTTCGGCCTCGGCTTGCGTCATCCCTCGCGGATTGTTCTTCATCAGGCGCGCAACGCCCAGGCCGGCGGCGGCCAGTTGCGGCGTTTCTTTCTCGCTGATGCCAAGGGCGGTCAGGCTCATCTCCAGGCCGGTGGCGTTGATCAGCCGCCAAAGCTCGCCGATGCTGGCCTCTGCCGTGGCCTCCGTCGTTGCTTGGGGCTTGGCACCCAGAGCCACGGCCACCGCTGCCGAGCGCTCCAGCGCGGCGGGAATATTGAAGCGGAAGACGTGCGGCAGCAGAATGGCGTTGGCGTGGCCGTGTGCAACGTGATGGCGGCCGCCCAGCGGATACGAGAGCGCATGCACGGCCGCGGTGTTCACCGGGCCCAGGCACAGGCCACCATACAAGCTGCCCAGCGCCAGTTTTTCACGCGCGTCGATGTTCTTCGGCTCGCGGACCGCCGTGGCCAGAGCACCGGCAATCAGCCGCACGCCTTCAATGGCCCAGGTATCGACGACCGGATGCGCAAAGCGGTTGGTATAGGCCTCGATGCAATGGGTCAGCGCGTCCAGGCCAGTGGCAGCAGTGACAGCGGGCGGTACGCTCACAGTCAGTTCGGCATCGACAAAGGCCGCGTCGGGAACCAAATAAGGGCTGACCACGCCCTTCTTCATCTCGTCCGCTTCGTCGAGCAGAATCGCGTTGGGCGAAACCTCGGCGCCGGTGCCCGCTGTGGTTGGCACGCAGACCAGAATCGCGCTCCGGCCCTTCACCAATCCGGTGCCAAAAACTTCGTTGACCTTTTGCTCGCCGTCAATCAGTGCCGCAGTCAGCTTGGCCACGTCGATGGCGCTGCCGCCGCCCAGGCCGATCACCGCGTCGGGCTTGAACGCCTTGGCGCGCTCCAGAATGGCGTCGAAACCGGAGACGGAGGGCTCAGCCTCGATGCTGTCTTCAATCTGCGTGTGCGCGATGCCGGCCAGAATCTGCTCGGCGATCTTGCGTCCGAAGGGCGGAGCGATGACCAGCGCGCGCTCGACGCCGCGATCGGCCAGATACTTTGGGCATTCTGAAATACAGCCGCTGCCGATGGCCAGCCGCGGGACTTGGAGCAGGGTAATAGTTTTCACAATTGGCACCTATTTCAAGATTAGTGGAAAATAGTGCGCAAATGCAAAATATCCGGACCGCTATTTTGGCCTTACCACCTGCGCCTGCCCGGTCTGCGTGGCCGTGGCTGTATAGAGATGACAGCTCCCGGTGGTTTCTTTAAAGCGGAAGTAGGGATGCAGAAAGAGCGCCGCGCGGGCGTCGCCCGAGCCCTCGGCGAGGTCGTTGAGCCAAACGCCGTCCGGTTCCAGGTGATTGTGAATGTGGAAGCGCATTCCCTTGTGCAGATTAGCCAGCACGCCGCCGGCGATCTTCAAGTCGGCGACCGTGGTAATGTCCACCTCGATCATCTCGCCGGTCTGCTCGTCGACCGAGACTTTGCCCTGCATCACCTGCGCCAGCCGCTGATTGAGGTTTTTGGCCTGGAACTTGGGGTTGGGCACAATATCGTAATAGAGAACACTGTGGCCGTTCACCTGCTCACGGCGTCCACCGATCAACATCATTGCCCCAATGAAGTCCTCTAGCTCCTTATTCTGCTTGTCGGCTTCCTTCTTGGCTGTCGCTTGATTGCTGTATTTAAGCGTCTCTTTCATCACGCGCTCGTCCTGCTTTTTTGCATCGCCGGGCGTCAGCTCCTTGCCATTTTTTTGGATGGTGCGCTCAATCGGCATGCCGTTGACGAAGAACTGGTCTTTGACTTCGTTGGTGGTCTTCTTGGCATTGCCTTTGCTGTCGGTCTCGACCATTTCGCTGGTGATCCGGCACTCGTAGCGCTCCTGCTCGGCGGCCATCTTGTGCTCATTGGCCAGGGCGCGTTGCAACAGATCGCTGGCGTTGGGCAGCGGAGCGTTAGCCGCGGGGTTCTGGGACTGCGCGGCGAGCGGCACAAGACCGGCGAAAAACGGGGCGGCAAAGAGAAAAAAGAAAAAAGAATGGCGCATTTCAGGGCTCCTCGAACAGGTGCATCGAGAAGTACTACGAAGTAGAAGCAGATTTAGTTGCTGCTTTTCTTTCGCGGCGGCTTTAAATGACGACGGGAACAGCCGGCAGCGCATTTTGGGCCTTGGCTTCGGCGACGACAGCGTCGAGATGCGCGAGCACCTCGGCGACACTCATGGTGTAAACCTCGCGGCCGGCGTCGTAGCCCTGTTCGATGAGTTGCTTCAGATGGTGGCCGGCAATCTGCGCCGCCAGGTGGTCGGTGATGGCTTTGCCCGAGCGTTTTTTCTGTTCTACCCAGGCCGTGGCGGGCAGCGCAATCCACATCGGCCGGCCGTTAACGTCGAAGCGCACATCGACGGCATCGGCATGGCGTGTGGCAATGGCCACCATATTTGCCTTCCAGCGGCAATGCAGATCCTCGCCGCTCCAGCGCTCGGAGACGTGAAAGTCCTCGTACATGGATTAAGCCTAGCGCCGCCGCCCGGTTCCGGCAAGACGGTAGAAGTTTTGGTTGTTATATTTTTGATTTCTGCGCCTATTTTAAGTAGCCCAGTACTTGCCAGCCGTACCGCTGCGTGCTCAAATCGGTGAGGATGATTGAAGTCCGAGATGAAATTCCACGCGACAGGAAAGCTGTTTACCAAGTCGTTTCGTCAGCCTTCGGTCAATTGGCCGAGGCTGAACTCGTAGAAAAACTGCGAGAAGACAACGATAGTGTTGTCTCGCTGGTGGCCGACGAAGACGGCCAAATTGTCGGTCATGTTCTGCTATCCAGGATGAATGCCCCATTTCCGGCATTGGCGCTTGCTCCCGTATCGGTCATTCCCACAAGACAGCGGAACGGTATTGGATCAGCCTTGGTTACGAGAGCTGTAAATAGCGTTCGCGGCAAAGGCTGGGTCGCGATCTTTGTTCTTGGCGATCCTAATTACTACGAACGGTTCGGTTTTGACCGGGAGGCGGCAGCAGGTTTCACGACCCCATACGCCGGGTGCCATTTTATGGTACTTAGCCTAGCGCCATCGCTTCCCGCTACAACCGGCGAGTTGCGCCACGCGCCAGCGTTCGCCGCTCTCGATTAGCTCTAGTCCTCGCTCATGCAATTGTCTGGCCCGTTTGTCGCCGCCGAAGCCGCGCTGTTACACTAGTCAGGTTCGAGTGGTGTCGCACATCTACGTTTGGACCCGCCCGTAAGTCAAGCAGCAAAGGATGAAAAGCCCGTGGATACGCAAACCCGTCACGCCCTGAAAAACGATAAATTCGCCCTGGCCGCCGTGCATGGCGCCGACTGGCTCGGTGAGCACAAGTCCAGCGTGTTGCGCTGGGTGATCGGCGTGGTAGCAGGTCTGGCGCTGGTGGTAGGCGGAATTGCGTTCTGGACTACGCGCTCTTCGGCTGCCGAAGCCGCTCTAGGTTCTGCCGTTGATCTTTATGCCACGCCGCTGGCCATGCCCGGCGCTCCGGCCGAGCCGGGTGTTTATAACACGGGCGCCGACCGGGCCAAAGAGGCTAACCGCGAGTTTGTGGCCATCGAGCACGATTTTGGCTGGCTGCCGGCCGGGACCAAGGCCCGCTACTTTGCCGGCGTGACCTATGCCGAGATGGGCCAGAACGGTGCTGCCGAAAAAGAGCTGACCGCTGCCTCGCACTCTTGGGACCACAACGTAGCCAATCTTGCCAAGCTGGCTTTGGCAGGCGTATACCGCCAGACCAGCCGCGACAACGAGGCCATCGAGATCTATAACCAGATTGTGGCCAAGCCGTCGACAACGGTTTCCGCTGCCGTGGCCCAGCTCGATTTGGCCGATCTGTACTCGGCCGAGGGCAAGACGGATATGGCCAAGGCGCTTTGGGCCAAGGTCAAGGACTCGGACAAGGACGGCGCCGCCGGCCAGATCGCCGAGCAAAAGCTCTCGCCCAAGCAGTAACCTTCCGCCAGCGCTGGCCGTATGTCAGAACGGTGAATCGCGAGCGATTGGCCGGGCGACTGCGTCAAGTGGTTATGAGCGCCAGTCAGGCCATCATCTCAGGTTGGATGGAGATTCCCACGAGCGCGGTGAACGATCAAGCCTGCCAGCGCGCGCAGAATGAAGCGCTGGCCGCGCTGGTCGACCAGTACGCCAGCTCTCTGTATCGCGTCGCCTACTCCGTGTTGCACAACTCCGCCGACGCAGAAGACGCTGTGCAAGAGGCGTTTTTGCGCGTACTGCGCCATCGCGACTCGCTCGGCGAGGTGCGCGACCAGCGTGTCTGGCTCATCCGCATTGTTTGGAATGTGGTTCTGGACCGCAAGCGCCGCCAAAAGACCCGTCCCGAGACGGACGACGTGGATGAACTGGCGCGGGTGCTGCCAGCCACCGGACTCACCGCAGAAGACCGCGCCGCCGCCCTCCAGCATCACACCCATGTGCTGGCCTGTGTGGAGCAGTTGCCGGAAAAAGAGCGCCAGGTGCTGCAACTTTCCGCCTTTGAAGAGCTGTCGAGCGTGGAGATCGCCGCGGTACTCGATATCAGCGAGTCCAGCGTCCGCTCGCGGCTCTTCCGGGCGCGCAATTTAATGGCCGAGCTGCTCGGCCACACGAGGAGTTTGCGATGAACTCTCGATCCAAAGATACGCCGGCTTCCCCAAATGCAATGCAAGCTCTTACCGGCGAAGAGACACTACGGCTGATTGCCAATTTGCCCGCCCCGTCCGGGCTTGAAGACCGCCTGCATCGTTCGTTGCGTGAAGCGCCGCGGAAAAGCCGGGTTTTGGCTTGGCCGGCCAGCAGCAACTGGCTGCGTTCGGCTGCGGCCGCGGCGATTGTGCTGGTCGTGGTCGGTGGTGGCTGGGGCGTCTATTCGCGCGTACAACCAGGACAAGCACCGAATCCAGGTGCCGTGCCCGTGCGTGGCGGCTTTGGCGGCGCCGGTGTGGTGCGGACCCCGGTCACGCTGCCCGGACCGAACGTCAGGGAGCAAGCGACCGAGGGAACAAGGAACCAAGAAACCCAGTCCAAGAAAAAAGCCCAAGGGCCAAAGAAGAACTCGAGCGCAGCTCCGGCGGGCCAACATGCACTGAGCCAGATCCCGCCGCAGTAGGCGGATCGCATGGCTATTGCCTTGTGCGATGAGTGCGCACAGCCAGCCTTCCCTGGAAAGCGGGAAGAAGAGGGGGAACATACTTGCAATAGTTGTTGAAGGGTTCCTTCGGCCACACTTCAGTGCAGCCACTTTCCAACGAACATTCTTTCATCTGATTTGTAAATTGGCGTGTGAGCAACCCGATGTGAAGGCCTGGGGTTGATGAAGCAGCCTGGCCCCAAATTCGAGCGAACTGGCTGTAAGGAACTTCACGATCGACAAGCATATAGACGAACTTTTCCTGGCGATATTCATAAATTTTCGCCAGTGTTTCGCGAAGAACATTCGGGTTGAGTTTTGTCTCGTTGATCCATGTGCTGCCATCGTTTTGTATCCTGATGACAACATCTCTATCGCTCAGGACATCGGCACAGTCTTTGATAGGAATGGCCCTAACCCGCAAAACGGGTACTTCTATCCCCACAGATGCCGGACGTTGAACAACAAATGCACAGACAAATAGGATCAAAAAAAGACTGGCAAAGGCCGGAGCTACGAGCGATCTGAGCGGATCGAGGTGCATATCAGTTTTGACACCGGCGGTGGGCGCATTGTTCCCGGCCGTCGACCTTTACTAGTGTGGCGTATCCGAAGTTCGTTGAAAAGCAACCGCAGATCTTTCGACTCCGTTTGGCCAAAAACGGCCAAACTCCGCTCAAGATGACAAGACCGTTGTCATAGAAGCTTCGGACTCAGGCTAGTTCCGCTTTTTCTTACTTCGCTCCGCTCGCAGCGCTGGGATCGAGCGCAACGTAGCGAACGGATTTCACCACCATGTTGTTTCCCTCGGGATGCGCGGGGACTGGACCGTGCGCCCAATCGGCAACCGCGGTAGAGAGAAGAATGTTCAGTGGTCCTTTGACGGCAGTAGTCGATAAGGCGGCGACCGGCTCGCCATCGACCTCGAAGATCATATCGGTGGGTGTCCAAAGCATGCCGTAATCGTGGAAGGTGTAGCTCAGGTTCTGGTCGTAGTTGGCGGCGAAGCCGAGTCCCTGGGATTGTTCGGGATGATTGACCGGCCAATAATGAAGGGCGAGGTGACTGTAGTTGGGATACTGGGTCTCGCTGATGTCGATCTCGTAGTGGTCGGCTGAGGTCAGCCAGATGGAATTGTTCATGCCCTTGGTGGGAGCAATCTTGAAGGCCGCTTCATAAAAGCCATATCCATACGAGGCCTTGCTGGTCACAAATCCCGTCGACCAGTTCTGCCCCGGTTTTCTGCAATCGGTAGCAAGAAGAGTTTTGATGCGCAGACCTACGTTCGAGGGCTCGAGGTTCGCAGCGCGGCGGCAAGATTGCATGCCCGGCATATCGTCCACGGTGATCGTCCATTCGCTCAGCAAAGAGTCCATGGTGGCGAAGTTGGTGGAGTAGGTGGAAGACTTGGTGCGGTATTGCTGGATGAGCGCGCGATCGGCCGCAGTGACAGGACGGCGCTTGGCGAAAGGCAGATCGGGCGAACCGAAAGTGACCGGGCCGGTGAGGCGCGCCGGCGGCGTGGGAGCCGCTGTGAGGCGGCGCGTTGTATACGCAGAAAAAACACTTGCCTGCGGCAGCAGATTTCCGGCGGCATCGCTCAGCCAGACGTCGTAGCGGAAAAACATCGACGGCCCGATATGGATATTTGCCGGAAGCGCATCAAAGGCGCCGAGGAGCGTTTGCAGGCATTGCGTCAGGGTTTGTCCGCTGCGGTTCGGAAAAGCATTCGGATCGAGAAATCCCCACTCGGTAACCCAAAAGGGTTTGCCGGTGCCCAACGCGGCGACATCTTCATTCACACTATTCCGGAGCGAATTGGTAATGTCGTTCGGTGAAGGATACAGATGTGTTCCATAGCCATCAACGTCTTTCAGATAATCGATACCATCCACATTGTGCAGCATGGCAACGTATCGCGCCGGATCAGGGAAGGCGTTGTCCGCCTTGTAGTCGCCGCTGTGGGCAATCCCGAAGGTGACGATCATTGCGCCCGGGAAAAAGCGTGGATCGTGAACGATGTTGGTGCCCGTTTGCAAGAATCGCCCGTAGCCCACGAGCCAGGTCTTAATCTCGTTTGGTGTGGCTGAACCGGCGTGGCCGCGCGGAACATCGGCGTCGTAGCAGTATTGATCCATCTCGTTGCCGAATTCGACGGCGTCGATCGAGAGCCCCGCCGCCTTGACGGCTTCGAGCAATGTTTCCAGCCGCGCGGAGAATTTGTCCATATCGATCTGGCTCAGGCGCTTTTCTTTCCAGCCGCAACTGTTCGCCGGAAGCACGCCGTCATAGTCCTCGTCCATGGGCAAAATGTTCAGCAATACTTTCAACTGGTATTGCTTGGCAAGCCGGAGATCGTCCACTAAATTGGCGACAGCCCGCGAGGAACCGCTCGTCGGTCCATCGCGAAGCCACAGAATTCCAAGGTCGTGGGTGTTCTTCAGCGTGAGTTGCTTAAGGTCGGGCGGCTGCGTGGACAGCCAAGTGCGATTCATGCCGAGTTCAAGCCGCGGTCCGGCGGGAACTGCCTGTGCGTGGGCAGATGAAACCAAGAAGAGGATTGCGGCACAACCCAGGAATTTGAACAGTCGATTCACGATCGGATCTCCTCAATACCCATTACAGCCAGACATCTCTACTGCTTAAAACACAGCCGGTGAGACAAAGTTCCCCGCAAAAAAGGCCTGAATAGAATTCCGGTCAATAGTATTTCGGGGGATAGCGAAAGTCGCAAAGGTCGTTCTTGTGCTGCTCAAGTGCTCTGCGCACTTCTCCCGATACCAGCACAAGATGTAAATCGGAGGTTGAATCGGCAACACGGTCGACGAACTGGGCGAATTGATCGATGCTAAGCTCGGAATCGACTTCGATATAAACCACTCGTTCGGCCCGATTCTCCATGATTGCGGCGACTTCAGCGCGAATCCGTTCAACGGGCACTTCTTCTCTGTTGATCCATGTCTTGCCGTCTTTTGTCAGCCGGAGAAACTCATTCCTGCCGTCGCAACTGATCTCGTTGGGATCGTGCTGCAGCCGGATCATCGGAAAAGAAAAACCTTTGGAAACCGGCTGCCACGCGAGGAAAGCCCAAAGCACCAGAATCAGAAACAGGCAGGCAGAGGCCGGAGCAACGAGCGATCTGAACAGATCGAAGCGCATTTCAGTTTTGACACCGGCGGTGTAAGTATTGTTCCCAACGTTCGTGCACTACTTGCTCTTCTTCGTCACAGCCTTGATCACCACTCCCAGCAGCGCCAGCACGATTGCGCCCCAAAAGGCAGGGAAGAAGCCGTGGACGGTGAAGCCCTTCACCAACCACGATGCAACGAGGATCATCAGGCTGTTGATGACCAGTAGAAAGATGCCCAGGGTGAGAATGCTTAGCGGGAAGGTAAGGATCTTCAGAATTTTTCCTACTGTGGCGTTAAGCAGACCAATGACCAGCGAGGCAATCACCGCCGGAACGAAGCCGGCAACGTGAAAACCGTGCACGAGGCGCGAGATCAGCAGCAGAGCCAGAGCGTATAGAAACCACTGAACTAAAAGTCCGATCATAGGCCGAACTCCAATCTTAAAACGGATCGTATATGTGGCCAGAACGGCGGCCGCTGAATTCACCCTAGCGGCAATGGCGGCAGCGGTGCAAGTTTGTGTGGGAGCGCTCTCGTTTAAAGTAGATGCATGTTTGCCCGCCGGTTATCCATCGAGCGCATTGACGAGCAGGGCCAGCGCCACCCCTGTCCGATCCGGCAGATCGACAGTTTTGCCATGCGCAGCTTCACGGGCAACGCGGCCTTCGACGATACCTTTCCAGCCGGCGATGGAGTGCTCGAGGCCGGCTACCGGATCCCGCTGGAACGGCTCGGCGCGGCCATGGAGGATTGGTTTCGCCGTAAGGGGTACTTGAAGGCCGGCGAACGGCTGGAGATCGATGAACTTTCCCATCCATGAGTCGACGACCGCGTGGTAGGCGGTGCAGACACCGGTGTAGGTCAGGGCTGCTGTCAGTGTGGCACCGAAGAAGAAATTTCGCAATTGGGGCGCGAATATGGAATAGCTTATCCCGCAGGCGAACCCAAGGATCGTTGATTTCTTGAACAAAATTAAAGAAATTTATCGAAACCCGATTCTTCATCCTGTACAGAACCTTGATGCGAATGATGCTCAAATACTTTTTGCAGTATCCGTTAGCGTCATTTCTAATGATGGCAACTGGAATTCAGAATCTAACAATCTAAGTCGGCACATCACCGCTCACACATGGAGGCATTGCGCGGGCCTTTCGTATTCTTGACGAGATTCGCGGTTACTTTTGCGCCGTTGTCACGGGCTTTTGCGCGGGGGCACGGGGATTCACATGCGCGTCCAAGTAGCCGGTCAGGTCTTCGACGTCCTGCGGGGTACCGACCATGGGCGGCATAAAGCGGTGATAGGGCGAATCGGGTTTGTACTCGTGGAGCATGGTGATGAAGCTCTTGATGTTGGCGCGGTCGCGGCCGTTCAATAGTGTCACCAGCGGGCGGTAGCCCTCGAGCGTGTGGCAGGAGCCGCACTCGCCGCGAAAAATCGCCTCGCCGCGCGCGTAGCTGGAATCGGTGGCGCCGTTCCACACCCAGTTGGAGTGGACCAGATAGCCTTGCTGGTCGATCTTCGCCGCCCAGGGCACGCGCACGCCGTTCGAGTACATCCACTGGCCGATGACGAAGGGCTTGCGCAACATCTCGCGCGAGTATTCCCCAGCAGCGGTGGCGGTGAGCGCCAGCAGCAGAATGGCGACCGCGTGCGCCGGATTGAAGTCCAGCGGATTGCGGTAGGCAAGAAAATAGGCGACACCGATGATCGTCGCCGAGGTAATGACGATCAGCAGGGCCATGCGCGTGACGGTGGAAAAGGTGCCCGAGCCGATGGTGTCGATGCCTAGCGTGAGCAGGGCGCGTTGAGTTTCAGGAACCATCGCCAGATACCAGATGAAGAGGAAGGGCATGGCAACGAAAGATGGAACCAGCCACTTGACGCTCCACTTGATGAGCGAAGACTTGAGCGCGGGCTTCTTGTCCGCGTCGATACGGCTGGCGCTGATGAGCGCCCAGATGCCGGCCAGCGAGCAGCAGACACAGGAGCGCAGGAACAGGCTTGGCCAATACGTCGGGTTGAAGAATGCATTCCAGAACTTGCTGGCCTCGTGGCCGGTGCCGGCAACCGAGAGCCAGGTGTTGCCCGGCGTAAGCATGAAGGTGAGAATGCCGTTGATGATGATCAGCGTGAAGGCGGAGGCGATGGCATAGACCCAGCCTACGGTCAGGTGGAGCTTGGCGTCGATCTTGTTCCAGGTGTAATAGTAGACGGCGGCCGTGGTCAGCTCGACCATGAAGAAGACCCACTCGATGGCCCAGCCGAAGACGAAGTTGTGGATCAGCGTGCTGGTGGCCTCGGGATGGGTAAGGCCGATGGCGAACCAGATTCCGACGCCGGAGATGGTGCCGAAGACGCCGGTCAGCACAAGAAAGAACTTCGAGTAGCCGGCCAGCGCGGCGAGCCATTCGGTGCGGAGATTGCCCTCCGGCATGCGCAGAGCTTTACGTTCGGCCAGCGGCAGATAGAGTCCGCCGCCCACGGCGAACTGCGAGATCATGACGTGGAAGATGGCGATAATGCCGATCACCCAGCCCGAGCCGAGATAGGGAATGTCCCAGAATGGATAGTTCATCACGTACTCCAAGTAAGTGAACGAAATAGTGAAATAGTGAAATAGTGAAGGAGTGAAGGAGTGAAGAAGTGAAAGAGAGAAAACAGCAGCAACTACGGGCTGTTGTCCCTCAATTTTGCCAGTAGTGCAAAGAGCATACTCTCCACTTCCGTAGACAAACTTTGAACGCTATTGATCTGTTGTGCGCCAGCGAATTGCAGATTGGAGGCCAACTCCAGCTGCGTCTGTAATTCGCAGTTCGAACCGCGTGCAATCAGCAAGAAATGCCTGAACTCGCGTGGATTCATGCGGCCATGCCCTTCAGCAATGTTGCTGGGAATTGAGATTGCCGAACGCCTTAACTGTGAGGTAAGGCCGAATGCTTCTTCACGCGGAAAATTTTGTGTGACGTGGTAAACGGCGGTTGTCAACTCCATCGACTTCTGCCACACATTCAGATCCCGGAAGGATTGCTTGGCGGCTCTCGTGTTTTGCTGAACAACCGTCACAACTTCTGCCCTCCGTTTACCCCTTCACTTTTTCACTCATTCACTTCTTCACTGATTTACTTCAACGTCCAATACCCAATGACGGTGGTTGCCGCCAGCGCGAAGATCGCCAGCAGACCGAAGTAGTGCGCCACGCGTCCGCGGCGGCCCGATTCCTTGCTGGAGTCGTAGAAGGGAATCAGCAGCCAGAGAACCAGCGCAACGGTGAACAGAAGAATGCCGGCAAATTCGCCGAGCTCGGCATAGGGCCCGGAAAAAACATAACCCAGCAATTTGAGCAACTCGAAGGGGCTCATGAAATACCACTCGGGATGAATGCCGAGCGGCGCCGGAGACAGGGCGTCGAATTGTTTGCCCAGCGGCCAGGGAAAGAGCGAGGCCAGCAGCGCCAGCACGTTGAGCGAGATGATCCACATGGCCAGGTCCTTGCGCAGAAAATCGGGCATGAAAGGCGCCGACTTGCGCTCGGAGGCGGGCTTGGCCTCTTCGCTGGGGGGCACGGCGTTGCCGTGGCGCTGCACCAGCCAAAGATGGAAGCCCAACAGGGGAATGAACAGCGCGGGCAGCACCACCACGTGCAGGGCGAAGAAGCGTTGCACCGTGAATTCGTTCACGTCCGGACCGCCGCGCAGCATGTTGGCAACGATGGGGCCAACCACGGGCAGGGATGCGGGAATCTGCAATCCGACCTTGGTGGCAAAGTAGCTCAACTCATCCATGGGCAGCAGATAGCCGCTGAAGCCGAAGACCGAGGCCAGCGCCAGCAGCCCCAGGCCGCTGAACCAGCCGAACTCGCGCGGTTTGCGGTAGGCCTTCATAAAGAAGACCGAGAACATGTGCACCATGATGGAAAAGATCATCAGGTTGGCCGACCAGGAGTGCGCCGAGCGGATCAGCCAGCCGAAGTGCATCACGAAGGCGATCTGGCGGACCGACTCGTAGGCTTCGGCGCCGGGCCGGTAATAGACCAGCAGCAACACGCCGGTGAAGCACTGGACCAGGAAAAGAAACAGCGAGATGCCGCCCCAGTAGTACCAGAACGACTGGGAGTGGACGGGAACGGTTTTGTGGCGCGCGAAGGCGGCGAGTTCGGAAATCCCCAACCGCTCATCGACCCAATCGTAGACACTGCTTGCGATGGTCTTTGTCGTCATACTTCGAGTCCTTTGTGCAACCTGCTCCTTCGCGCGCTCACTTGCGGCCGGTTAGCGGCAGAGCCAGCCGCCGTCAACAACCAGCAAATGGCCTTGCACGTAATCGCTGGCCGCGGAGGCAAGAAACACCGCCGCGCCGGCCACGTCGGAAGACGTGCCCCAGCGCCCTGCCGGGATGCGGTCCAGAATCGATTTGGAGCGTACCGGATCGTTGCGCAGAGCCTGTGTGTTGTCGGTGGCCATGTAGCCGGGGGCGATAGCGTTCACGTTGATGCCCTTGCTGGCCCACTCGTTGGCCAGGGCCTTGGTCAGTTGCGCCAAGCCGCCCTTGGCCGCGGCATAACTGGGAACCAGAATGCCGCCTTGAAACGAGAGCAGCGAGGCAGTGTTGATGATCTTGCCGTGGCCCTGGGCCAGCATCAGACGGCCAGCGTGTTGGCTGAGAATCCAGACGGCGGTGAGATTGGTGTCGATGACGGTGTTCCAGTAATCTTCGGAGTGCTCGGCGGCCGGGGCGCGCAGAATGGTTCCGGCGTTGTTGACCAGAATGTCGACGGAGCCGAATTCCTTGACGGTGTCATCGACCAGCGAGCGGGCGAAGGCCTTGTCGGCCACATCGCCGGAGCGGCAGATGAACTTTGCGCCGGTCTTCTTCACTTCTTCGATCGTGGCGTCCAACACCGGACCGTGGCCGTGGAGGGTTACGTTGGCGCCGGCCTGGGCGAAAGCGATGGCGATGCCAGCGCCCAGCCCGCGGCTGGAGCCGGTAACTAATGCGTTTTTGCCTTGCAGACTGAATTGATCGAGGATCCCCATTCCGATTGCTCCTGATGATTGCGAAATTGAAACGCAGAACGTTCCGTTTCAATTATGAGCGCGAGACCTCGACCCCGGTATCGTTGACGGTAACTTTGTAGAGGGTGAGCGGCTTGGGCGGCGGTCCGCTGACGTTGGCGCCGGTGCGCGGATCGTAGACGCCGCCATGGCAGGCGCAGTGAATACGTTTTTTGTCGGGCTCGTATTGCACGGTGCAGCCCAGGTGGGTGCAAACCGCGCTCAAAGCCGTCCAGGTACCGTCGTCATGATGGATCAGCACCGACGGCTTGGAGCCGAATTTGAACATCAGCGCCGAGCCGGCGGCCAGCTTCTGCGCGTCTTTGAGCGTCACCTCGGTGACGGCGGCGGCGCCCATGGCCATCTCACTGGGCGAGGCCAGATAACGGTAGACCGGATAGCCGAGCGCGGCGATGTAGCAAATGCCAGCGGCGCCGGCGGCGACCAAAAATCCACGGCGGGCCGTGACGTCGTTGTTATCCGCCGGTTCTGGCACAATGTTTTCCGAACTTGGGAACTCGCTCATTGCTATGCCGCCCCTTCCATGGTTTTTTGCGCGCGCGCCACAACTGAAATCAGCCAGCCGATCACCCCCAGGCCGGCGACGAAGAGCACTAGAAATATTCCCACTACGCCCCAGTTGGGTTCGACCGCCCGCGCCCACACGTCGTAGCCCTTGCTGAGCAGGGTCACGTCGCGCACGCCGTCGCGATAAGTGGTGAACATGATTTCGATCAGCACCGCGGCCAGAACTCCGGCCCAGCCCAGCCAGCCAGAGGCGATCTTGCCAAAGCCCGCGGCCAGACCGATCAGGATGGCGACCGCGACCAGCGCGATCCAGCCGTAGCCCGCCAGCCCTGCATATTTGTAGGCCGGATAGAGGCAGTTCCCTGCCAATCCGGCTTTGACGGCCTCAGGCTGCACGCTGGCCGCCCAGTATCCGGCGGCCAGATAAGCTAGTCCGCAGAGCGCGGCGAGTTTGCCGCCCAGCCCGGCAAGAAATTTCTTTTCCCCGGCGGTGAAGGTCGAACGGCCGGCAAGATAGATGAGCCACAAGCCGGCGATGAACACCCCGCCCGTCATCATCAACAGCCAGCGCGGGACCAGCGTGGGATCGCCGGTTGGCGGATAGGCGCCCAGCGCCGAAGCCGTGTACATCTTCTGCCAGACCTCGGGCCGTAGCATCAAAGTCATATTGCTAGTGAGCGTGCGGGCCACGCCGCCGGCCACCAGCCAGGCAATCAGGCCGATCCACCAGGCAGACTTGCCGGCTTCGAGCCGGGCGGTGAACCGGTAAAGCAGCCAGTAGACCAGCATCAGCGCCGGAATCAGAGCGATCCAATAAACGCCGATGAGCACGCTCGAGGTGTAGAGGGCGCGGCCGTAGAGCACCTGCGCGAACAACAGCGGCGGCACGCCGAGGTTGATCACGTAGGTCATCACGATGGTCAGCCGGCGCGCCAGAGCCCGCGCGGCGACGCTGGCATGCGGAGAACCACGAAAGAGGCTCAGCAGAATCGCCACCAGCAACCCGCCCAGCAGCAGTTCCACGGCGACAAAGTGCAGCGAGAGCGTGACCACATGCAGCAGTTTGAACAGCCACACCGGGGCCGGCAAAGGAATGGGGTCCACCGCGGGATAGGGATTCATAACGTTCGGAAGTTCCTTTCACACTGCAGCCGGAGCAAGGTAAATATCCGTACAGCCGCTTGCCCCGGTTGCTCGATCAAGTTGCCAGCCTCGCCACAGGGGATCGCCCATCTGTTTTCCGCAAGGAATTCTGGACTTGATTGATCCAAATTCAAGGCAAGACGAACGTATATCTTGAACGTGTGGGCGGTCTGTGACAATTGACACATGCTCTTGTGATCATAATCCGTTAAGCTGACAGATGGCTCTTTCTGCCGGCCGCTTTTTCCGTTTCCCCTCGCGGCAGCAGCACGGCACAGCGAGAGGGCTGTAACTCTGGGCTACGTCATGAAAAGACCCAACTCGTCGATGCAACTGACGCGGGCGGCCGACTACGCGGTGCGCGTCATGATTCAACTCACTGAACCGGATAGCGAGCGGATCTCCTTACCCGCGCTGGCGCGGGCTACGGGAGCGCCGAACAGTTTTCTCTCCAAGGTTCTGCAGGCTCTTGCCCGCGCCGGCTTCATTACTTCGCGGCGCGGCCAAGCGGGGGGCTTTCGCGCCACCGCGCGGGGACGGGCGGCGTCGATGCTCGAGGTGATCGAAGCCATCGACGGAGAGATCAACTTGAATATCTGCCTGGTTTCCGGCCGGGGTTGCGCCCGTAAGACACACTGCGCAGCGCATCCGGTTTGGGTGCGGGCGCAGCATGCGATGCTAGAGGTACTTTCCAGCGCCAGCATTGAGGAGATGGCGGCCCCACCGCGGGCGGCTCTACCAGTGCGCCGCGCGTGTGGGGTGCGGTCTGAGCGCCCACACCCCAGGCCGCCGCGGTAATCGCGGCCGCGCGGGCTAGGCTGTCAGGGCCACCTGACCAACGCCCGAATGGCGAGGTACATTCACGGCCGTGACGGAAGGCTGTCCATCCTCGTGCCCCTCGTCTTCACTCACTTTGAACTCACTCATTAGCGTAGTAAGTCCAGAGGCCAGTTTAGAAAGCCGCTCGCAGGCTTCGACCGATTTTTTCGAGCTTTCGGCTGTGCGCTCGGTGATCTTGGCAATCTCGCTCACGTTCTCGTTCACCGATTGCGTGGAATACGACTGTTCCGTAGAGGCACTGGCAATTTGCGTTACCATCTGTTGCAACGATTCGGCGCCATGGATAATGCTTTCCAGCGATTCGCCCGCGGAGCGTGCCGAATCTACGCCATTCTGCACATGGTGCATACCGCTCCGCATTGCCTCGACTGCTTCGCCGGTACCTGTCTGAATGGCACGGATGGTTTGGTCGATCTCTTTGGTGGCAATGCCAGTCCGTTCGGCTAAGCGGCGTACCTCGCCTGCCACCACGGCAAATCCACGCCCGTGCTCGCCGGCACGCGCGGCCTCGATGGAGGCATTCAAAGCCAGCAAATTGGTCTGAGCGGCGATTTCGTCGATGACGTGCACGATCTTGCCGATCGCATCGGAAGAATTCCCCAGCTCTTCGATCTTTGCCGAGGTAGTCTGGTTCGCATCCAACACCGTCTGAATGATCTTGACAGTGGAGTGCATCGTCTCTCCGCCGGCATGTGCTCCCTCTTCAGCCTTACGGGCATCTACGGCGGCAGTCTGTGTGGATTTACTGATCTCTTGCACCGCGCTCGATATCTGACCCATGGTATTGGCGATGCGCGTCACCTGTTCCTGTTGCTGCGCGGCCTGGGCAGCGGTTTCGCGCGCGGCCTGGGCGAGCGCTACGGCAGCCTGGTCCAGTTCGTGAGCGTGCGATCCCACACTGCGCACAATTTTTTCAATACGCTCAATGAAAACATTGAACCACGACGCAACCTCGTCGATCTCATCGTTACCTCGTGTAACGACGCGCTTGGTCAGGTCGCCTTCGCCCTCGGCGATATCTTGCATGCGTACGGCGAGAACCTGCAGCGGCTGTACCACCTTGTGCTCTACGGTCCATAACGCGCCGGCGCACGCCACCAGAGCGAAGATCAGCATGGCCATCCCGATCATGCGGGCGCGCCTGGACCCAGCATCCACATCGTCGAGCTGGGCTTGAAAGTCTTTAGAGATTGCCGTGTCGAAGGAGGACATAGCGTTGGATAGCGCGGTGTTGTCCTTGCCCAGTTCCGACACTTGCGTCATCAGATCCTCGGTCGGGCCATTCGTGCTGGCCAGCACGGCCGCATAGGTATTCTTGTCGCGCGCTCGCAAGGATGTGAATTGTGCGATCAAGGCGTCGGCTTGTGCGGACAAACTGTCGGTTCCGGCCAGCGCTGTTTTCACTCCGTCCAGCGCTTGCGCCGTTGCCTCTGCGTCCTTATCCGCACCGGCCAGCGCCCCTGTGTCCTGCAAAACAACCGCATCGCCGTAGTGTTTTTTCATGCGCTCGAACGATGCCTCGGCAGTTTGCATGCGTACGGCCGCGGGAAAGACCGACGCTGACAGATGCGACATCCGGCTGTGCGTTGTGGTCGATGTCCACTGCACGACGCCAAGCAAAACCAAATATCCGGTTCCCAGGACGGCTAACACGGCCAATATCCGCGTCTTGATCTTCATGTTTTGCCACATAGGATTTTCACCTGACTTCGCGCACTCTAGCGCTTGTAAAGTTCGTTGGCTTACAGTCAGCCGCACCATCCGTCGCCATGCTCACGGATCATACTGCTCATTATCGGTTATCGTCTGGAATCTAGAGGTCTTTAACGCAGCACTTAAGAAAAGCAGGAAAAAGTGGCGGCGGGCGCGAAGCTCCGTTTTGGAATTCGCGATCGCTCGCCACCTGAATCGTATCTTCTATTTCACGGTCAGCACTTTGACGCCCTCATGCGGCGCATTGGCACTGATGTAACCGATGGCGCCGGAGTTATGCGCCACAAAATCGACCACCACGGCATCCGGTTCCAGGCTTTTGGGCATGCTCGCCTGACCGGAGAAGACCAGGCTGCGCCAGCCGGCGCGGAAGACTGTGTCGTTTTTGCCCACATAAGCCTTCAGAAACTCCTCGTGCGCCGTACCGGCCTTGAGCAGAATCGGCACCACGCGGGTTCCGTCTGGCAGCGAGGTGGCCGCGCCGGTAAAGATATCGCGCAGATCGTTTTTGGAAATTTCGTTGCTCTTCACACCGGGGTTGGCGATCACGATGACTTGGGCCTGGGCGCGAACGGCGAAGATCGACGCCATGGCCGTAAACAGAATCACAGTAATCAGTTTTTTCATGGCTGTATTTTCCTTTTGCTCGCGCTAGAAGTTGACGCCGATCTTCAGGATCGTCTGTTTGGAGGTTGGGCTGAGCGAGTTGTTGTCCGCGTCCAGGAACCCAAAGTTCATGCCGTCGATGAAGTGCTGTTCTCCCTTGACGTAGATGTACTGATTCACGTCGTAGCGGGCCGAGAGCGCCCAGTCCTTCTGGAAGCGGTTGTACCAGTAGTGGGGGTAGTTCGTGGAATCGAGGTAAGTCACCCGCGGAGCTTTCACATCGAAGTAGCTGCTGTAGTAGATGCCGGCGGTGAACTTTTCGGTCAGCTTGTAGCTGGTCATGGCATACCACGTGCGATGATCGATTACGTTGTGTAGTATCGTGCCCACTGGGGGCGCTTGGGGGATAATATCGCTGGTCACCATGGTTTTGTGGTCGGCGGGAACGCGGCTGTACTCGGAGGCGAACATCCACTTGCTGTTCTCGTACTTGCCGAAAAAGTACGGAATCTTAAAAGGGGCGTCGATATTTTCGCCGTTAAAGACTCCCGGAACCTCGAATTTTCCGGTGAGATCCTCGCGGTCCCAGGCCACGCCCAGTAAGAGCCCGTTTAACGGCGTATACCAACGTAGTGTGCCGCCCGAGGTCGGTCCGGTGAGTCCATTGGGCATCTCCGCGCCGCCTTCGATGATCGGCACAAAGAAGCCGTCGCCGGCCGGCAGCACGCGCTCGCCGAAGTAGAGCTGATACTCCAGCTTGCCGGCCTGCTTGCCCAGTGGCAGCTTGCCGTAGACCACGCCTCCGTAGTGGGCCAGGATCGAGGTGCGGCTGGTGATAGGATAGTTGCCCTGCGGCAGCAGGCTCCAAAGGAAGGCCGTATCGATATCCTGAATGTCGTTGAAGAGTCCGTTAGGCGTCTTGACCTTGCCGAAGCGGACGCCGAACTTGTCGTTTACCTTGTAGTCGCCCGAGGCCCAGTCCAGCGTAATGGCGTTGCCGAACTCCGAGCCCATCAGGAAGTAGCGTACCTGAGTTCCCACGCGCAGCTTGGGTTCGGGTTGCGCCGTAACGTTGAAAACCGCCTCGGTCCAGGCCGGACTACCATCGCTCGAGTTCATCGAGTTCCAGTTGTTGCTGGTAGTGTAGACAAAGCCCTGCGTCGCATAGCCGTGGATTTGAATGTTCAAATCGTCAAGGCTCTGCGCCGCACCGGTAACGGCTGCCAGCGCCGCAACGAACATTGTGATTGTCCAGTGTTTCATTGCATCCTCCTTCCGTCTCTTTCGTGCGCCCTATTTCACGGCTAGCACTTTGACGCCCTCGTGCGGCGAACTGGAGCTGATGTAGCCAATGGCGCCGGAGTTGTGGGCGACAAATTCCACCACCGCCGCATCGTTATCCAGACTTTTAGGCATGGAGGCCTGCCCCGAGAAGACCAGGCTGCGCCATCCGGCACGGTAGGTTGTGTCGTTCTTGCCGATGTAGGCTTTGAGGAATTCCTCGTGCACCGTGCCGGCCTTGAGCAAAATCGGCACCACGCGCGCGCCGTCAGGCAGTGAAGTGGCCGCGCCGGTAAAGATGTCTTTCAGATCGCCTTTGCTGATCTCCGCTGCCTTTACGCCGGGGTTGGCAATCACGATGACTTGAGCCTGGGCGTGTGCTGCATAGGCCAATGCTACGGTTATGGTTAGAAATCCAATGAGTAGTCTTTTCATGATCCGCTCTCCCTTCGCGCCTCAAAAATTCACACCCATCTTGAGCAGGGTGAGACGTGTTGTCGTCCGCAACCCGCCGGCATTCGTATTGGCGTCGTAGCCGAGAGCAGTGCCATCGACGAAATGCTGTTCGGCCTTGAGATAAAGATAGGTATTGAAGTCGTAACGCCCAGAGATCGCCCAGTCCTTCGAGTAACGAACTGGTTGCAAAGGTTGCTGGTGATCGAAGCTCTGGCTGTCGTAAATGCCCGCGATGAGCTTGCTGGCGAGCCGGTAGGTGGCCATGGCATACCAGGCACGCACATCCACACGGAAGGTGGAGTTGGCGCTGGGATCGGTAGGAAAGGTGGTGCCGCCGGCATATTGTTGGCGGCTGTATTCGCCCGCCACCATGACTTTGTCGTGTTCGTACTGGGCGTAGTTCCAGTAGTACTGGCAAGGCCAGGAGTATTGCGAACCGTTGATGGTGGTGGTGCCGGTATTCAGCGTGGCAAGCGAGCTCCAATACTGATAGGCGAGATCGGAAGAGCCCACCATGAGCCCCTTAAGTGGCGTGACCCAGTGCAAGGTGCCACCATAGAGCGTTCCCGTCCAGCCATTGGGCAATTGCACGGGCGAGTTCTCCTCGCCCAGCGTAAGCGTTGGATCGTTGGCGACATCGACGCCCTCACCCCCGAAGACGCGGTACTCCAACTTGCCCAGCCGTTTGTCGGGCTGCAATGTGCCATACGCCACGCCGCCGTAGTGGGAGAGAAAAGAGTTACGGCTGGTCAGTGGATAGATGCTCTGCGGCAGCAGCGACCAGATGTAAGCAGGATCAATATCTTGGACTTCATTAAAGAGGGCGTCGGGCGTTTTTACCTTGCCAAAACGCATTCCGAGTTTGTCGTTGTAGCGGTAATCGGCCTCGGCCCAGTCTAGCGATAAGGTGGTGCCACCGATATTGCCCAGCAGTTCGTAGCGTCCCTGCGCTCCGACCCGCAGTTTAGGATAGGGCTGCGACGTTATGTTGATGACCGCCTCGGTCCAGGCCGGGCTGCCACTGGAGGAGTTGGTCGTAAATAAGTTGTTGTTTGTGGAATACAGAAATCCCTGCGTCGCATAGCCGTGAATCTGAATGTTCAAATCGTCAAGGCTCTGCGCCGCACCGGTAACGGCTGCCAGCGCCGCAACGAACATTGTGATTGTCCATTTTTTCATTGCATTCCTCCGTTCGTTCTTTTCCTGCGCCCTATTTCACGGTCAGTACTTTGACGCCCTCGTGCGGCGAACTGGAACTGATGTAGCCAATGGCGCCGGAGTTGTGGGCGACAAATTCCACCACCGCCGCATCGTTATCCAGACTTTTAGGCATGGAGGCCTGCCCCGAGAAGACCAGGCTGCGCCATCCGGCACGGTAGGTTGTGTCGTTCTTGCCGATGTAGGCTTTGAGGAATTCCTCGTGCACCGTGCCGGCCTTGAGCAAAATCGGCACCACGCGCGCGCCGTCAGGCAGTGAAGTGGCCGCGCCGGTAAAGATGTCTTTCAGATCGCCTTTGCTGATCTCCGCTGCCTTTACGCCGGGGTTGGCAATCACGATGACTTGAGCCTGGGCGTGTGCTGCATAGGCCAATGCTACGGTTATGGTTAGAAATCCAATGAGTAGTCTTTTCATGATCCGCTCTCCCTTCGCGCCTCAAAAATTCACACCCATCTTGAGCAGGGTGAGACGTGTTGTCGTCCGCAACCCGCCGGCATTCGTATTGGCGTCGTAGCCGAGAGCAGTGCCATCGACGAAATGCTGTTCGGCCTTGAGATAAAGATAGGTATTGAAGTCGTAACGCCCAGAGATCGCCCAGTCCTTCGAGTAACGAACTGGTTGCAAAGGTTGCTGGTGATCGAAGCTCTGGCTGTCGTAAATGCCCGCGATGAGCTTGCTGGCGAGCCGGTAGGTGGCCATGGCATACCAGGCACGCACATCCACACGGAAGGTGGAGTTGGCGCTGGGATCGGTAGGAAAGGTGGTGCCGCCGGCATATTGTTGGCGGCTGTATTCGCCCGCCACCATGACTTTGTCGTGTTCGTACTGGGCGTAGTTCCAGTAGTACTGGCAAGGCCAGGAGTATTGCGAACCGTTGATGGTGGTGGTGCCGGTATTCAGCGTGGCAAGCGAGCTCCAATACTGATAGGCGAGATCGGAAGAGCCCACCATGAGCCCCTTAAGTGGCGTGACCCAGTGCAAGGTGCCACCATAGAGCGTTCCCGTCCAGCCATTGGGCAATTGCACGGGCGAGTTCTCCTCGCCCAGCGTAAGCGTTGGATCGTTGGCGACATCGACGCCCTCACCCCCGAAGACGCGGTACTCCAACTTGCCCAGCCGTTTGTCGGGCTGCAATGTGCCATACGCCACGCCGCCGTAGTGGGAGAGAAAAGAGTTACGGCTGGTCAGTGGATAGATGCTCTGCGGCAGCAGCGACCAGATGTAAGCAGGATCAATATCTTGGACTTCATTAAAGAGGGCGTCGGGCGTTTTTACCTTGCCAAAACGCATTCCGAGTTTGTCGTTGTAGCGGTAATCGGCCTCGGCCCAGTCTAGCGATAAGGTGGTGCCACCGATATTGCCCAGCAGTTCGTAGCGTCCCTGCGCTCCGACCCGCAGTTTAGGATAGGGCTGCGACGTTATGTTGATGACCGCCTCGGTCCAGGCCGGGCTGCCACTGGAGGAGTTGGTCGTAAATAAGTTGTTGTTTGTGGAATACAGAAATCCCTGCGTTGCATAACCGTGGATCTGAATATTCAGATCGTCTAGGCTTTGCGCTGTAGCAGTCAGGTATCCCGCGCAGAGAACAACAGCCAAGAACAAGGCGCGCTGCATGGTCTTTGCTCCTTAGAAAAGAATTTTCGCCGGCAGGAAAGCTCGGTCACGGCGTGACTGCACTGCCTATTGCCGAGGGAACCGGTTTTTGCCAGTCGCCTAGTACGGCCTCGACGGCGGAGATCCTTTTGGCGTAAGGTCTCGTAATTGCCTATCGATCAATATGGCGGATACGCAGTAGGAAATGTACGTACGTGGTGAGTTACAGGGCGCGAAAGTTCCCAAAATGAGCGCAAAATCATTCTGGGAACTTATAGCTGTCGGCGCAGGCAATCGCAAAAACGCGCCGCGCAATGCTTGCGCGATTCTGTGGACTATGTTTCAATCAGGTTATTGAAACAGGGGTGCTCCGCGAAACGCGGGGCTGAGAGATACCCTAGAACCCGATCCGGATAATACCGGCGTGGGAAGTTTTCTTTGCCGAGCGGCAGAGTTCTTCACCTTTCTCTGCGGCGTCAGTTCCTTTGTTTCAGTTTGCACGGAAATCAAGGAGCCGCCATGACTAAAGCTGACCTTCCCTTAGAAAACTGTAATTTATTCGTTCTTGCCTGCCGGGTTGCTGGCTGGGCGGCATTGACGATGGTTTTATCGAGTATTGTTTTTCCCTGCGCGATTGCGCAGACAACTCCCACCGCGCAGCCTGGCGCGCAAACTCCCGCCGCCGCGCTGCAAAAGCCCGCGCCGGTGACGACCACGGTGGTTGTGCATGGCGAGCTCAGCGACGAGTATTTATCCGAAGTTGTTACGGTGGGCACGCTGGGCGGCCAGCCGGCCTTGAACGCTCCGCTGTCGGTCACTTCGATTACACGCGAGCTGCTTGACGACCAGCAGGCGCGGGTGCTGCAAGATGTGATCAAGAACGACGCTTCGGTGGGTGAGGATTACGCGCCGGTTGGCTACTACGGCGACTACCAGATTCGCGGCATTCCCATCGACTTGGCAACCGGCCTGGAGATCAACGGACTGACCATCGCCGGCGAGCAGGAAGTGCCGCTGGAAAACAAGGAGCGCGTCGAAGTGCTCAAAGGTTTGGCTGGAGTGGAGAGCGGTGTGGCAGCGGCGGGTGGATTGTTTGATTTTGTCACCAAGCGGCCGGCGAATGTCTCCGCGGTGGACCTGGCCACCGATCATCGCGGTACGGCCTATGGCGCCGTCGATCTGGGCCGGTTCTTCGGCAGCCAAAAGCAGGTGGGCACGCGGCTGAATCTGGCCGGCGAGCATATGGAGAGCTATGTGAAGGGCGCCAATGGTTGGCGCGGAGCAGGGGCCGGCGCGGCCGACTGGAAGTTCAACCCGCGCGCGACCTGGAAAAACGACTTCGAGTATCAACATAAACGCGAGCGTTCGGAGTGCGGCTACCAGTTGCTGGGTGGAACGCAAGTGCCCGATATTCGCCGGCTTTCACCGGCGACGATGCTGGGATGGCAGCCGTGGGAAAAACCGAATATCTTTGACGCCTTCAATGCCGGTTCGCGGCTGGACTACGATCTGCGGCAGGACTGGAAGGCTTTCGTTGCAGGCAGCTTCAGCCATTCGCTGATCGACGACAATGTGGTCTACCCATATGGCAACAGCATTGCCAATCCCGATTATTTTTTCGCGCCCGACGGCACCTACGACATCTACGACTACCGCAATCCCGGCGAGCTGCGCATCAACGCACAGGCCGAGGCGGTCGTCGCCGGCCGTGTGAAGACCGGAGCGATGACGCACGAGTTGGCCGCAGGAGGCGAAATCTTCACGCGTAGCGTACAGGAACCCCAAAAATCGGTCAACGAATGGATCGGCTCGGAAAATATCTATCAGCCCAACGCTTTTTTTGCCAGTGAAAGCCCTCGCCTGACCGCCGGTCCGCGCGTTTTGAAAGAAGACAATCATCAGGCGGCGTTGATTCTGCAAGATCGCATCTCGCTGCCAGGCCATGTGCAGTTGACCGCCAGCGGCCGTTACGATTCCTTGCGCGATCACAACATTAGTGGCGATGCGTATACCAATAAAAAGATCTGGCTGCCGCAGTACGCGGCCACGTATCACCCCATCAACAATCTGACGGTCTACGGCAACTACGGTGTGTTGCTCTCGCTGGGACCGCAGGCTCCCTGGTGGGTCGCTGATGGTAGCCAATATTTGGCGCCGTTTTACACGCGGCAGGCTGAAGCAGGCGCCAAATACGAGCCCAACCAGCATCTGTTGCTGAGCACGGCGATCTTCCGCATGCACACGCCGTTCTTCTATCCGAAGTATGTAGGCGCGGGCGCCGATTGCCTCGGCACGACAACAGACGCCAGCACGCCTTTGTGTTTCGTCTCCGCAGGCCGCGAGGTTCACGATGGCGTCGAGTTCAACGCCTCGGGCAAAGCCGCCAGTTGGATCAAGCTCAACGCTTCGTTGATGGCCCTGCGCGCCACTTCGCAGAACACCGGCACCGTTGCCTACAACGGCCAGCAGGTGATCAATACGCCGCATACGCACACGTCGCTGTTCGCCGACATTGCGCTGCCGCACGCAGGCGGTTTGCACATCATGCCGGGCTGGGGATACACCAGCCGCCGCGAAGCCTCGCGCGACGATACGGTCAGCGTGGGTGGATACAATCTTTTCAATCTCGGCGCGCGCTACTCGCCGGGCGGCGAAAAAGGCCGCGTGACCTTCCGCCTCTATGCCGATAACATCACCGACAAGCGCTACTGGAAAGACACCGGCGCCAACTATGGCGACACGTTCATCCACCTGGGAGCGCCAACCACCGTGCGTCTTTCCGCGCACTATAGCTTTTAAAGCTGGGAGCTAAAAACAAATTCATGTCTACAACCACCAAAGCGCACGGCATGGACGGCACGCTGGTCGAACCTGACTGGCCGCCGCTCATGCTGGATGAATTGCGCGGCTTATTTGCGGAATTTCCCGCGCTGGGCGAGCCTTTGCGCATTCTCTCCGTCAGTCCCCGCCCGTTTTCGGCGGCCGCCGTTGTTGCAACGGCGGCTGGCCGCGTCTTCGTCAAACGACAGTCGCGCGCCGTGCGCGACCGCGAAGGCCTGCGCGAGGAGCACAGCTTCCTGGCCCATTTACTGGCCCATGGCGCCGATGTGCCGCGCGTGCTGGCCAACGCCGAAGGTGAAACCGCCATCGAGATGGGCGACTCGATCTACGAAATTCATGAAGCCCCCGCGGGCGTCGATCTTTACGAGGAGGCCGTCTCCTGGACGCCCTTCCAAAGCGCGGCGCATGCATATTCTGCCGGCGAGGCGCTGGCAAAATTGCATCTGGCTTCGCGCGGATTTACCGCTCCGGCGCGCCAGCCGCGGCCGCTCGTTGCAAGCTTCACGATCTTTGCCGCGGCCGATCCAGCCGCGGAGTTAGATCGCTATCTGATCGCGCGGCCCACGCTGGCGCATCATGCCGCCGTTCACGCCTGTGCTCATCAAGGCCTTGAATTGCTTGCGCCCTTTCACGCCGAGCTATCGCCTCTCTTGCCCGAACTCGCGCCGCTCTGGACGCACAACGATCTGCACGCCTCGAATCTTTTCTGGAGCGATGCGAGTCCCGAGGCGCGGGCAACCACAGCGATCGATTTCGGGCTCGCCGACCGCACTTGCGCCGTGCACGATCTGGCCCACGCCATCGAGCGCAATATCGTCGAGTGGCTGGCCCTGATGAACGATCCGGCCCATCCCGGCGAGATGGCGGTGCATCTCGATCATCTTGAGGCGCTGCTCGACGGCTATGAATCGGTGCGGCCGCTCACGGCCGAAGAGGCCGCCGCGCTGGCGCCGATGACCGCGCTCTGCCACGCCGAGTTTGCCCTCACCGAGGCCGATTATTTTCTCGGCGTGTTGCACGCGGAGGAAAAGGCACGGCTCGCTTACAGCGATTATCTCGTTGGCCATGCCTGCTGGTTCCGTAGCGCCGCGGGCCGCGCCTTGCTGGATGCTCTGCGCCGCCGCGCGCTGCATCGGGAGGCGGCGCGATGAACGGGGCCAGCAACTATCTCGTTGCGCATGGGCTTGAAATTGGCGGCATGATCGCCACCATTTTGGGCATCTGGCTCACCACCAGACGGCTGCTTGTCTGCTGGCCGGTGGTGTTGTTGGCCGATTTTCTTTATCTGGCGGTCTTTTATCGGGCGCGGCTATTTTCCGACGCGCTGCTGCAAATCTTTTTTGTGGCCTTTACGTTCTACGGCTGGTGGCACTGGTGGCGGGGCGTGCGCCAAGAGGGCGCGGTGCGTGTGGTGGCACTGACCGCGCGCGGCTGCATCGTTGGCCTGGCCGTGGGCGCCTTGGGCGCGGTGTTGCTGGGCTGGTTGATGGTGCGTGTTGGCGCGGCTTTGCCGCATCTGGACGCGGCGCTGGCAAGCTATTCGCTCGTTGCAACGTGGTGGCAGGTGCGCCGGCACATCGCCAACTGGTGGCTGTGGATCGTTGTCGATGCGGTCTATGTTGGCGAATATATGTACAAGGGCCTGTGGCCCACGTCACTGCTCTATGCGCTGCTCGTGGGCCTGGCGGTAATGGGGTTGCGCGACTGGCGCCGCGCGGCAGTGGCTTAAACCGCTGCCTGCACCACGTTCTGCATCGGCTCGCCGCGCATGTAGCGGCGCAGCTCATCGGCCGCCGTGGCCAGCGCGCGTGGAGCAAACTGCGGCGTCGAGCCAGCCACATGCGGCGTGATCAGAACATTCGGGCAGCTCCACAAGGGATGGTCTTCGGGCAGCGGCTCGGGATCGGTGACATCGAGCGCGGCGCGGATGCGCCCGGCCTTGAGCGCCTCCACCAGCGCACCGGTATCGACGATGGGCCCGCGCGCGGCATTCACCAGCAGCGCGCCCTGGCGCATGAGCGCGATCTGCTGGCGGCCGATCAAACCCTTGGTTTCCGCATTCGAAGGCAGAATCAGTATCACGATCTCCGCCTGCGGTAGCAAGCTGTCGAGTTCGCTAACCGGATGCACTTCGGGTGCGGTGTGAGCGCCGCGCGCCACGCGGGTCAGCGCCACTTCAAAGGGCGCAAGCAGCCTCTCGATCTGCTTGCCAATGGCGCCGTAGCCCACCAGCAGAACTTTCTTGCCATGCAGTTCTTCCTGCAGCACGGGCGGATACAGCGGCCGTTTGTCGCCGGAGATTTCAACATAATGCGCGCTGGCCTCGAAGCGGCGCTTCCAGATGCCCGTCTGCTGAATATCGAAGTAAAGCGGCAGATAGCGCAGCGAGGCGAGAGTCGCCGTGAGCGCCCACTCGGCCGTGGAGATGTTGTGCGCGCCGCGCGCGTTGCAGATGGTTACGTGCGGACCGACGGTCGAGGGAATCCACTCTGTGCCCGCCATCAGCGAGATTACCAGTTTCACCCCATGCAAATGTGGCCAGGTACGCATGGACCGCGAGGGGATGGGATCGGGGAGCCAGACCTCGATCTCTTCGTCTTGCTCCATCTTTTCCGAGACCGGAACCAGTTCGACGCCTTCGGGAAAAACCTTCAACATGGCGGCGGGAATCGCCGCCGGGTATCCAACGCGCAGCATAATCACCTCGGCGCGAACCATTTCAGGATCGCTGGTTATATGTTCCTCTGGCTGCGATCGCGGCCTGCAATATGTAACAAGCGGCACAGCCGATCTGCTTCAGGATTTGTAATATAAAACAAGAGTTGTCACTCTGGCTATAGGCATGCGATTCAAAGTCCAAAAAACGTGGTCGCAACAGCAACTGGCAGTTAAGCTGCACGTGGAAAGCGGCCGCCGCCTCCTTTCCTACGAGCAATGGCAAATGTTCAAACACGCCGCCAAAACCGCGCTATCGGCGGCGCTGACCTGGTGGCTGGCGCTGCGCCTGGGGCTGCGCGATGGCTACTGGGGCGGGATCACGGCCATCATCGTGCTGCAATCCAACGTCGGCGCTACCGTGACCGCCTCGCGCGACCGGCTGCTGGGGACCCTGATCGGCGCCTTGTTCGGATGCGCGTTTTCCCTCTTTGGCGCGCTGCCTTGGAATTTTGCGCTGGCCGTTCTTTTTGCCATCGTCGCCTGCCATCTGCTCGGCTTGCGCAATAGCGCGCGGCTGGCGGGCGTGACCATCTGCATTGTCATGCTGGTGCCCAAATTAGGTTCGCGCTGGCCGCTGGCGCTCGATCGGGTCAGCGAGGTCTTTCTCGGCATTGTCGTGGCGCTGGCCATCACCGTGCTCGTCCTTCCCGACCGGGCCCGGCTGCACCTGCGCGACGGGCTAGCCCAGGAGTTTCTGCTGCTAGGTGCATTCTTCCAGGCCATTCTCGAGGGCTTTCGCGGCGTGCCTGCCGCGAATCTGCCCGATCTGCGCCGCGAAGTCTTTGCCGTGCTGCGCGGCAATGCGGCGCTACTCGACGCGGCGCGCAACGAGCCCAGCGGCACGGGGTGGCGCGAGGGGCTGGGCATGCTCTCGCAGTTCGGCCGCTCCATCTTCGACGCTCTGTTGGCGCTCGAGTTCGCCGTCAAAGACAGCCACGAAGACCACTTCGCGCAGCAACTGGAACCCGCGCTAGAACGGCTTGCCACCGACATTCACTCCGGCTTTCATCATGTGGCCCGCTGCATTCACAACTGGAATTTCCAGGCGCCGCCGCCGGGAATCAATCTGGAGCAGGACATTGTCGATCTGGAAGAACGGATGGACAAGGTGCGCCACACCGGCATTGGCTTCTCGCAGGCCGAAATCTTGCGCGCCTACGCGGCGCAACTTCACCTCAAGCAGATCGCGCGCCTGCTGCGCGCCTCGCGCATTGAGACGGGCCGCGCCATCGGCAGCATTGCCAATACGGATTAACTGGGTCTCAGACCGCGATCGCGTCGGTATAAATGGCCATGCCCACTACGGCGTCGGCGCCCAGCTTGTCCAGCGCGTCAATCTCTTCCTGGCTGCGAATGCCGCCTGCCGCGATGAGCTGCTTCTTTGTCAGCTTGCGTAGCCGTGCCGCGACATCGATGGGAAAACCCTGCATCATTCCCTCGCCATCGACGTGCGTGTAGAGAAAGCCCGCGACAAAAGGATCGAGCGCCGGAATTGCCTCATCGGGCGTGAGCGCGACCTCGGCCTTCCAGCCCTTCACGGCGATGCGGCCGTTCTTGGTATCGATACCGGCGACAATTTTCTCCGCGCCCACGGCCGCTGCCAACTCCGCGGCAAATTCCGTGTTCACTTTTCCATCGCCGGTAAAGAATTTCGAGCCAACGATCACGCGCCGCGCGCCTGCTGCGAGCACCTGCCGCGCGCGCTCGATGGTGTGTACGCCGCCGCCCACCTGAACGGGTAGCCTCTGCGCTATTTGAGTTACAAGAACGGAGTTCTCGCCCTGGCGCATCGCCGCGTCCAGATCGATCAACTGCACCAGCGGATACTTGGAAAATTTCCCGATCCAAAAATCGAAATCGTCGAAGGCCAGGCGCAGCTTTTCGCCGCGCACCAGTTGTACAATCCGCCCACCCATCAAATCAATCGAAGGAATCAGCATGGAAGCCTCACGGGAATGCCCGCGCTCTTAAGCTCTTCTTTGAGTGAGCGCGATGTGGAAACGCCGAAGTGAAAGATACTCGCCGCCAGCGCCGCATCGGCTTTGCCGCGCTGAAAAACATCGGTAAAATGCGCGACCGTGCCCGCGCCGCCCGAGGCGATCACGGGAATGCTCACCGCCTCGCTGACCGCCGCGGTCAGTTCGCAATCGAAGCCCGCGCGCGTGCCGTCGGAGTCCATCGAGGTGAGCAGAATCTCGCCCGCGCCGCGCAGTTCGGCCTCGCGCGCCCACTCGACCGCGCGACGCTCGGTCGCTTTGCGTCCGCCGCGCACGTAAACCATCGCGTCGCGCGCCGGATCGGCGGCCTGGGGATCGCGCCGCGCGTCAATCGCGACCACCACCGCCTGCGCGCCAAAGCTGCGCCCGATTTCGTCGATCAATTCGGGGCGGGCCAGCGCCGCCGAGTTGATGCTGATCTTGTCCGCGCCGGCCTCGAAGACCTGCTCGGCGTCGCGCGCCGCGCGAATGCCGCCGCCTACGCAGAAGGGCACAAAGAGTTCCTTGGCCGTGCGCCGCACCGTATCAAGCAGCGTCTGCCGCCCCTCGTGCGTGGCCGTGATGTCGAGCAGCACAATCTCGTCGGCGCCCTCGCGCGCGTGCCGCGCCGCCTGCGTCGCCGGGTCGCCCGCATCCACGAGATCGACAAACTGCACGCCCTTCACCACGCGTCCGTCATGCACGTCCAGGCAAGCGATGATGCGTTTGGTCAGCATGATTTTCCCTTCAAGCCGTGGCTAATAACAAGATTGTCGAGTTCTGAGCGCTGAATAGAGGAGAATGTTGTAGTTGGGATGAATAGAAAGCGGTTTTTTGCTACATATAGCAGCGTGATTCTTTTGTCCTGAGCAAATTTTATAATTGCATTCCAACTAAACTTTCCTTCATTTAAACCCGGAATCACCGAGATAATTCGTTCATTATCAATGTCGAGGGATACATAGTTGTTTATTCGCGATGAAGGGAAGAGAAGATTGAATTGCCTGCGGATGTTATAAGCACGTAGTAAAGGTAGAGACAAGAACACGAAAAGCGGAAATAGCGTCACGGGAGGGTTCTTTGCAAAGTACTCTTTTTCCGTAAACACCAAATAGATCTGAAATAGCAATCCGAAGGCAGCAAATGCAGGCATGACTCTGAAAAAGAATAGAAATTGTGAACGATTAATGAGACTCTGACGATTATGGAGAGCCAGTGCCGCCTTATAGTCGTCTAAAGTTTGCGAGTATTCCAATTTCATAGCCTTTCCTCCAGAAAATTGCGCAGAATTTTAAGGCCCGTCTCGCCGGATTTTTCCGGATGGAACTGCGTGCCCATCACGTTGCCGCGTTCGACTGCGGAGGCGAAGGGTTCGATGTACTCGGTGACGGCGGCGGTATCGGCGGTGACGGGCGCGTGAAAGGAGTGCGTGAAGTAGACGAACTCGCCCGGCGTAATTCCCTTGAGCAACCGCGAATGTTCACGAACATCAAGAGAATTCCAGCCCACGTGCGGAACTTTTTCTCGTCCCTCGGGAAAGCGAGTACAGGACTCAGGAAAATGACTCAGCCCAGGCTGCTCCGGTGCTTCGCTCGATCCAGCATAGAGCCACTGCATCCCGACGCAGATGCCGAGAAAAGGAATGCCGCGCGCAATGGCCGCGCGGATCGCGCCGGTGAGGCCCGTCGTGTCGAGCCGTGAAGTGGCCGCGAAATGCCCCACACCGGGCAGCACAATGCGCTCGGCGCTCTCCACCAGCGCAAGATCGCCGTCGGTGACGATGGTCTCCGCGCCCAGATACCGGAGCGTCTTGAGCACGCTGGTCAAGTTGCCGGCTTTGTAATCGATGACTGTTACGCGCATGAAAACCTCATGAAGCGGAGCTAGCGTTGTTAGCGGAGTTAGTGCGGTGTTAGCTCCGCTAACACCGCTGGCTCCGCTTGCTTTATAGCAATCCCTTGGTCGAGGGCAGCATCTTGCCCAGTTGTTTGTCGCGCGAGCAGGCCACGCGCATGGCGCGCGCAAAAGCCTTGAAGATGGCCTCGATCTTGTGATGATTGGAGCGGCCGTACATCGTCTTTACATGCACGTTGGCCCGCGCGCCGCGCGCAAAGCCCTCGAAGAAGTCCGCGACGAGTTCGGTTTGCAAATCGCCCACCAGGCGGGTGCGCACTTTGGTGTCCACCGCGAATGCCGCTCTTCCACTTAGATCGACGGCGGCCACGGCCAGCGTTTCATCCATGGTCATCACAAAGTAGCCCGCGCGCAAAATGCCGCGCTTGTCGCCCAGTGCGTTGTTGAAGGCCTCGCCCAGCGCAATGCCCACATCCTCGACGGTGTGGTGCTGATCGACATCGAGATCGCCCTCGCACTTAAGATCGAGATTGAAGGCGCCGTGCCGCGCGAACAGCTCCAGCATGTGATCGAAGAAGCGAATGCCGGTGGAGATTTTGTACAGGCCCTGGCCCTCGATGGTGAGATCGAGCGCGATGCGTGTTTCCGCGGTGTTGCGCACGACCTGAGCCTTGCGCGCGCCGGCTTTTGTCTTCGTCTTCATCGTCCCTCGCCTTCTGCATGCAATGCGGCCAGCGCCTGTGTCAGCGCAGCGGCGGCCTTGCGCATCTGTTCGCGCGTGCCGATGGTGATGCGCACGCAACCGTCGCAGCCCGGATCGGAGGACCGGTCGCGAACCAGCACACCTGCTGCGCGCATCCGTTCGGCAAACTCGGCGTGGCGCGCGCCGATCCTGGTCAGAACAAAATTTGCATGACACGGCCAGCGTTGCACTCCAGCCTTGTCGAGCGCGGCCTCGAACTCCGCCCGCGCGGCCTTCACTTCGTCAACGTACCAACCGAGATAGGTTTCGTCTTCGAGCGCGGGCGGCAGGCAGGCCAGCGCCAGCGAGTTCACGCTATAGGGCGAGAGCACGCGGCGCATCCAGCGCATCAGTTCGAGCGGCGCGGCCAGCAGCCCCAGCCGCAATCCGGCGAGGCCATAAGCCTTGGAGAAGGTGCGCGCCACAATCAGGTTGGGCAGCTTGCCGACGAGATCCATCACTGTTTCGCCGTAGAAATGAAAATAAGCCTCGTCAACCAGCAAAATGGCCTGCGGCGCGCGCCGCGCCACCTCAAGCAGTTGCTGGCGCGTGGCCACCGAGCCCGATGGACTATTGGGGTTGGCGATGGCGATGATCTTGGTGCGCGTCGAGATGGCGCCGAGCAGTTTAACAAACGGAAACTGCATGTCGTCGCCCGCCTGCACCGTGATCACGCGCGCGTCGGTCGATGACGCGTAGACCTGATACATGGTGTAGGTGGGTACGGGCAGCAGCAACTCGTCGCCGGCTTCGAGAAAGGTCTCAAAGAGCACATGAATCGCCTCGTCGACGCCGTTGGTCAGCGCCACCTGGCCTTCGTCGAGGCCCAGATATTGAGCGACGATGGCTTCGACCGGCTCGCGCTCGGGATAGAGCGTAAGCGCGCCGGTGGTGATGGCAGTGAGCGCCTCGCGGACCTTGGGCGAACAGGCCAGCGTGTTCTCGTTGAAGTCCAGCCGCAGCGCCTGGCGGCTGCCCAGCGGCGGATGATATTCCATCATCTGTTGCACGCGCGCGCGGGGAGCGGGTTGCAGTGGGGTGACGCTTTCAGTCACGAGACCTCCTTTTGCCGAGCCGCGTGCGAATGGCGGCGGCGTGGCCCACAAGACCTTCAGCCTCGGCCAGCAGCGCCGCTGGGGGGCCGAGCAACTGAATCCCTTCGGCCGTGTACTCCTGCACGGTGATCAGCTTTACAAAATCGTTGACGCTCAACCCGCCACGAACGCGCGCCATGCCGCTGGTGGGCAGCGTGTGGTTGGGTCCGGAGATGTAATCGCCCATGGGCTGCGAAGACCAGCGGCCCACGAAGACCGAGCCGGCGTTCTCTACCCACTCCAAATCACTTGCCGCGTCCACGGTCAGGTGTTCGGCCGCCAGGCGGTTGGTAATCGCGCGTGCTTCTTCGATATTTTTTGCGAGGATTGCGTATCCGTTGCGGCTGAGCGCCTGGCGGGCGATGGGATTTTCGCGGCTGCGCTGTTTGACCTCGGCGATGACGGACTTGGCCAGATCGGCGCGCGTGGTGACGAAGATCGCCAGCGCTTCCGGATCGTGCTCGGCCTGCGCGACGATGTCGCTGGCAATCGATGCCGCGTCGCCGCGTTCGCTGGTGACAACAATCTCCGTCGGTCCGGCGATCATGTCGATCGAGCAATCGAAGGCGACCAGTTTTTTGGCGGCAGTGACGTAGAGATTGCCGGGACCGACGATCTTATCGACACGCGCGATGCTTGCCGTGCCATGGGCCAGCGCGGCAACGGCCTGCGCTCCGCCCAGCCGGTAGAACTCCGCGATGCCGAGCATGTGCGCCGCGGCTAGTGTTTCGGGCGCGGGCTTGGGCGAAACTACAACGATGCGCTTCACGCCGGCCACCAGCGCGGGAATCGCGGTCATCAGCAATGTCGATGGCAACGGATGCCGGCCGCTGGGCACATAGCAGCCGACGGAGCCGAGCGGGCGGACCAACTGGCCGGTGGTGAGCCCTTTGGCTGACGAATGGCTCCAGGTTTTTGGCAACTGCTGCTGGGCAAAACCGCGAATCTGCTTGGCGGCGACGGTGAGCGCCGCACGCATCTCCGCGTCAATCGAATTCCAGGCCGATTCCATCTCTTCGAGCGTTACGCGCAAGGCATCAGCGCTGGCCAGGCCATCGAATTTTTTCGCGTAGCCAAGCAAGGCGCGGTCGCCACGCCGGCGCACGTCGCCAACGATGCGCTTCACGGCAGGCAACACCGCGTCGAGCGCCGCGCCGCCGCGCCGCTCCAGCGCCGCGATGGCCTCCGCCCCACTTTTTCCTCCACTTCGAATCAGTTTCATTGTCTGTCTCTTTTTACCCGCATTGCTCAGGGGCTAAAGCCCCTGAACCTTATTACTGACCTGATATGTACGGGCTAAAGCCCGTACCCTTCGAACAGTGCATCCATTCCGCCGAGGTTTTCGAGAGCATTGAACTGAAAGGTATTGAGGGTGCCCCACCCTCGCCGCGTTCTTGTTTTTGCGGCTAGGGTGGGTAACTCATGAGCCATAGAAAATTTTCTACAGCACAACCTTGTTCAGCGGATACTCGACGATGCCGGCGGCGCGGGCGGCCTTGAGCCGAGGAATTACGTCGCGCGCTACACGCTCTTCCACGATGGTATTTACTGCCACCCACTCGGAGTCGCTCAACTGTGAGACGGTCGGCGAATTCAGCGCGGGCAGCACGGCGAGCACGGCCTTCAGGTCTTCCTGTTTGACGTTCATCATCAAGCCCACCTGCGACTGCGCGTCGATGGCGCCGCGCAGCATCAGCGCGATCTGGCCGATCTTCTGTTTCTTCCACTCGTCGGCTAGCGTGGCCTTGCTTGCGATCAAGTGCGTCTCGCTCTCCATCACCGTGTCGATGATCTTCAGCCGGTTGGCCTTGAGCGAGCTGCCGGTCTCGGTGACCTCGACGATGGCGTCGGCCAGCATGGGCGGCTTGACTTCGGTGGCGCCCCAACTGAACTCGACCTTCACGTTCACGCCCTTGGCGGCGAAGTAGCGCTTGGTGACTTCGACCAATTCGGTAGCAATGGTCTTGCCTTCCAGGTCCTCGGCCTTCTCAAAGCCGCTGCCCTCGGGCACGGCCAGCACCCAGCGCACCTTGCGCCGGCTCTGCTTGGCATAGGTCAGCGTGGTCACGCTTTCCAGTTCCACGCCGCTCTCAACCACCCAATCGATGCCGGTCAGCCCGGCGTCGAGCACGCCGTGATCGACGTAGCGCGCCATCTCCTGCGCGCGAATCAACATGCACTCGATCTCGCTGTCGTCGATCGAGGGAAAATAGGAGCGGCCATCGGCATAGATGTTCCATCCGGCGCGCTTGAACAGCGCTATCGTCGCGTCCTGCAAACTTCCCTTGGGGATTCCCAGTCTCAGCTTGTTGCTCATTAGCGGCCTCCTTCGATCGCAACCGGTTTGGTAAAGCAGCTCACCGTGCCTTCGTGGCAAACCAGGCCGTCGCCTTCCACTTCCACGCGGAAGAGCAATGTATCGTTGTCGCAGTCGGTGGCGGCCGAGATCACCTTCAGGCGGTTGCCGCTGGTTTCACCCTTCATCCACAGCTTTTGGCGGGTGCGGCTCCAGAAGGTCACAAAGCCGGTTTCAAGGGTTTTGGCGTAGCTGGTCTCGTTCAAAAAGCCCAGCATTAAGACCTCGCCGGTGCGCGCGTCCTGCACGATACCTGGCACGAGGCCTTCCATCTTTTCAAAGTCAATCTTGGGTTGGTTGCTCATCGTCATTCCTGTTTGCGTTGATTTTGTTGGCGCATGAAAAAGCCCGCTAGCGCGATTGGCTGGCGGGCTGGGGTCTTGCTTTCAAACTCTGTGGCCGTTAGTTCAGGCCGAGCCGGTCCGCCGCCATGGAATGTCCATGATGATGGTGGTGGCCGTGATGGAGAATGCTCCGCATCTGCTTTTTAACTTATAGGCTGATCCTGCGATTGTCAAATGGCGTGGCCGGCAGCGCGCAGCAATTCGGCGGCGCGTGCATACAGGCGATCGCGCAACTCAGAGCGGCCGGCGGCAGAGGTCACGTAGCGAATCTGTAACTCGACGCCCGCGGCGGCCGGCCGCAAACTGACGATGGGCGCGGCGCTCAGCTTGCCCAGGCTCTCTTCGCGCAGAGCGTGTTTCCATTCCTGCTCGGCGTGTTGTGCATTCTCCCGCGTCTCTTCGCTTACAAACTGCTGCGTCTGCTCCATCACCGCGTGGGCATCGGCCGACGAGGGCAGGCCGATGGCGATCTCATCCCACATCCATTGGCCCGCCGTGGAGAAGTTGAAGAACTGGCCGCGAATGGCAAAGCCGTTCATGAACGAGGTGCGGCGGCCGGTGGGCTGGCCCTGGCCGTCGAGCCCGCCGGTTTCAAGCAGCGTGGTTGAAATCAGCCCGATGCCCGTTACTTCGCCGCAAACGCCGTTGATCTCCACCCAGTCGCCGACGCGAATGCCGTTTTTGCCCATGAGCGCAAACCAGCCTAAAAAGGCGAGGATGTAGTCCTGCAACGCGATGGTGAGTGCGGCGGTGGCCAATCCCAAGATCGTCGAAGTCTCCTGGGGAGTGCCGAAGATCACGATCAGCACCAATACCGCTCCGATGGCCTGAATCGCGAGGTCGAGAACGCTGCGCAGGGTGTGCTTTTGCCGCCGGTCGATGGCCGGATGAGAGGTGAGTCTCCGCACCAGCGCGCTGCACAAAACCATGGCCGCAAGAATCGCCAGGATCAGCGCCAGGGAACCGAGAATCAAGTGCATCACAATGCGGTGTTGCAGTTTCACTTGCCCCGCCCATTTGGCATAGACCTGCGCCAACTGCTGTTCGGTCTCGATGCGGTCGTCGTCGATGGAAAGAATCTGCCGCTCGCTGCCGCGGTCTTTGAGCTGGGCCAGCTTGGATGCGCGATCCGGCGCGGCCGCGGCGCTGGCGGTTTCGGTCTTGGCTTCCAGAGCGTTGTGTTCGGCGGTCAGCTTTTGCGCGGCGTTGAGGGCATCCTGCCGTGCCTGTTCGATCAGCGCCAGGCGGCTGCGCTGGTTGAACCATGCGGTAATCCGCGCGGCCAGCGTGTGGTGGCTTTTGGCCGAAAGCACGGCAATCTGGCTGTCGCTCTGCGCGGCGCCCTCGAATTTGCGCGATGCCGCTTCATGCGCCGCCAGTTCGTCTTGAATCTCGGCGCTGCGATCGCCCGCGGCGCGCTCCAGATCGCGTTGCGCGTCGGCCAACTCATCGTTGTCGAGCGCCAGTTGCGCCTTGGCCTCGTCTATCGCGTCGTTGCTGGCTGGGCCGTCCTGCTTGGCGAGGCTTTCGACCTGTGCCTGGTCCTGCTGTTTCACCTGCTCCAACTGTGCGATTTTCTGAGAAAGTTCCAGTGCCTCGCCAGTGAGTTTGCGATGCTGCGCGTCGAGCTGTGCCTGGCGCAGCGCCGCGGCAAAGGCCTGATTGACTTCGTGATCGGCCAGCCGCCCGGCCTCGCGCGCAAACTCGTGTTCTTCGGCGCTAACGGCCAGCGTGGCCAGCGTTTGCGCCGTCTCCCAGGGCTGCTGGTTGACCAACTGCTGCGCTCCGCCGTTGCGGTGCAGATATAACATGGCATCGCGCGTGGTCCACATCAACACGGCGCAAGCCGCGAGTAACGCCAGCAAGCCGGCTAAGAGAAGGTTTTCGGTTCGAGTAAAAAAACGCGTGTCGCGGCCAGGGCCGGCGAGTGGACTAACGGGAGTAGACGCCATAGATTCATTTTCGCAAATTTCGCTCTTTTCCAGGTTGTCTGGGCACGGTATACAGCCGAGAATGGAAGCCATGCGGAGCCGCGCGCATATTGCCGCCATCGCCGTTGCCATGCTTCTGGCCTGCCCGGCCCAGGCAGAGCCGCCGCGGCAGTCCGCGGAAACCGCGGCGCATACCGTTCCTCCGCCCGAAGCGCGCGTCGACATCAATCACGCCAGCTTGCAAGAGCTGTTGAAGGTTCCCGGCATGACGCCGAGCTGGGCACAGCGGATCGTGCGCTTTCGCCCCTACCGCACCAAACAGGATCTGCTCGACGGTGGCGTCGTCACCAGCCAGGTCTACGAACGCATCAAGGACTACATCATCGCGCATCGCGACAAACAGTAAGGGCCGGCGGACGTAAACCATCGGCGCACTCGCATGTAGGGGACGAGCCACAAGGATGACCTCGAAGTGTCAGGGCACGACTTCAGTCGTGCCGAAGATGACGCATAGACTATTTCTTTTCTTTGGGCCGGGTTTTCGCAAAGCGAAAACCCGGCCCAAAGAAAAGAAATTCAAAGAGGATCGCTCTGCGGCATGGCTCAAGCTATGCCCTGATACTTCTTGCCTCTCCGTAAAAGTTACTCCGCGGCCTATATAACCGTGCTCTGGCAAAACCAGTCCGTCTCATGATTTGAAACGCCACCGCCCGGATCATTCATATTTCATGCTCCTCATTCGTGACCAGCTCCGGGTACACTGTCTTCTGACAGGAGACCCTTTATGCAAACCCGGATCATTGGCACCACCATGCCTGTGCTCGAGGTCGATCTTGAGCCCGGCGAGAGCGTTTTTTCCGAAAGCGGCGAGCTGTCGTGGATGACCGCCTCCATCCAGATGACCACGCACACGCAGATGGGTGGCGGCGGCGGACTGATGGGCATCCTCAAGCGCGTGGCCGGCGGCGGCAGCCTTTTCATGACCGAATACCGCGCCTACCAATATGCCGGCTCGGTCTCTTTCGCCACCAAGATTCCCGGCCACATCGTTCCCGTTGAACTGGCGCCGGGCCAGGAGTACATGGTGCACCGGCACGGATTTCTCTGCGCCACCCCGCAGGTAACCATCGGCGTGGACTTTCAGCAATCGCTGGGCGCGGGCATCTTTGGCGGCGACGGCTTTATGCTGCAACGCGTGGGCGGCATGGGCACGGCGTGGCTGGAGCTGTCGGGCGAACTGGTGCAGAAAAATCTTGCTCCCGGCGAAGTTCTGCGCGTGCATCCCGGCCACGTGGGCGCATTTCAGGCCTCGGTCGGCTTCCAAATCACCACCGTTCCCGGCATCAAGAACGCCATCTTCGGCGGCGACGGAATCTTTTTGGCCGAGATGGCCGGCCCGGGCACGATCTGGTTGCAAACCTTGCCCCTGTCGCGGCTGGCGCACAAGATCGCCGAGTACCTGCCCGAGCGGCGCGGCGAATCCCGGCCCATCGGCGCGGGCAGTGTCGTGGGCGGCGGATTGCTGGGCGGTATCGTCGGCTCGCTGCTGGATAACGACCAATAGGCGGAAGCGCGATTGCGGCTGTGGCGCCGGTCTGCTGTGGCGCCGGTATCCAGACCGGCTGTGGCGCGGGACTCACGTCCCGCGCTTGTGCCGCATCAACAACTACTGCCATCGTTGCCGGGATTCGCGCCGCCCCTACGGGGCTCTGCGAGCTATTGTTGGCGGGCCCACCCAGGGTTCCGCTTGCACCCCGGCGAGCACGAGAACGCTCGCCGGGGCCCCGCGGCGCTTTACCCTGGGCTAACTTCCGCCGGCCCCTACGGGGCCTCTCGAAGGCGATGGCTGCGGCGTCGAAAGTACGCTGGCCGCTGTGCAGGGCGAAGAATATTTGGTTTACAAGGATGAGGCGCAGAGACGGCCTCGTTCGGCATCGAGCGAGGGTTTTTCAAAAGTCACACTTGGCGGACACACGCTCACAATCCCGGAAAAGCTAGAATGGCATGCATGCGGCATATTAGCTTCGCGTTCTCAGCATCCATACTGCTTTCACTTCTTGTGGTTGGCGCAAACGATTGTGCAGCGTCGGTGAATCCACGCATCGTTGTACGGGACGGGAAGAAACTTGTCTGCGCGGTTCGATTTATCGACACCATGTCTGCAGACTGCGGCACTGAGAGCTATGACGAGGTGTTTACTGCGAGGATACTGGCAGTTAAACAGGTGCCCAATCGGCCCAACCCAATGGTGGATAGTGTTCGTGACGAACCTATCCCCTTCCCCGATGCAACCCATGGCGCGGATCTGAACTTAACCGTTGAGCCTGAAGAGGTGTTCAAAGGGAATCCTTCGAGTCATGTAACAGTCTTTGCCGAGCAAGGCGAGTGCTTCGCGGATGTTCGTGCTGGGGACGAGTGGGTCTTCTTCGCAAGGCGGGATTCGAAAACAAGTGAACTTGAGATTTCATACATGTATTCGAATCCCAGTGGGCCGATCGAACAAAAGCGTGAATATGTTGAAAGACTTCGTCTGCTAGCTCGTGGTGACGGACTCAGTTACGTGGCTGGCGAAGTTGGCTTCCCATCCTTCGACCCCGACAAGGGGGAGTTTTTCCGCCCCGCGCAAAATCATAAGCTACTTTTCAAGACGGAAGAAGGAAACCAGAGCTATACCATAGAGACTAACTCCGAAGGCAAATTTGAGCTTGGTCCGGTTGCGCCTGGTTCCTTTGAAATTGATGCGAACACGAATCCTCAGTTTCGTGACGTCAGGGACGAAATAGACAGTGGCACTCGCACTGAGGCCAATGGATGCTCATTTGTCAGAATAAAACTCGAAATCAACAGTGAGATCAGCGGCAGAGTGATCCTCCCAGAGGGATACCAGTACAAGAAATCGGAGATTGGAAACTATTTCCCGTTATTCTCGGTGGACGTGGATACTCCGGATGGCAAGCAGGTGGGCGGGTCATCCATTGGAGACGGTCTCAGGTTTCAGGTAAGGGGCCTTCCTCCGGGAACCTACATTCTCCAATTGGTGAATTATTGGGGCGAGGATTGGATCAGAATGCCGGTATTTGCTCCAGGTGTAACCGATAAGTCAAACGCGCTCCGTATCGACCTCGGTTTCGCCGAACATAGAACCGGACTTGAGGTTCGCGTGCCATCACAGGCCCTAAAGAATGCGAGATAGGAAGTGAGCTGACTCAAGCCGGAATGGCGAAAAACAGATCGAAGAGGCGCAGCAAACACTGGGCAAGGATCTGAGCACCGCGCTGGATGCCATGCTTGCGCCGGCATAGAGACTAAGTGATCACTGATCAGCGATGAACGCCCCGGCGGAATTGACTGCCGATCTAGCGGGAATGTACGGTTAGCCGGTAATACACCAGCGATCCATAAATGTGAAGTAATTTAACCCAAGTGGCATCCGTCCGCAATCGCTACACACGTGAAGCCAATGAGGGTTTAAGCGTCACCTTTGCACTCTAGGCGATAACCAATACTCTGCTCGTTGCCGTTTGTCCTCATCTGTGCTTTTAAGCGAGTGTTCTAAAAGATGCCGTTTAAGTTCTGCAGGCAACAAGGCACTGTCTTGAGGGCGAGATTGGTTGAACTCCCACCCCGCAAATAGACGAGCGGCTCCTTCAGTTTCATCTTCATGAAGCGTCCTGCTCGACACAGCAGCAATCAGCTCCGGCGTTGAATACTTCTGGAGCATCCGCGCGGGAACAATTTCATAATCTGGAAAGCCCGACCAAGGGCCCATACCGTTACCGAACCAGGCCATGAGTTTAAGAATCCGCGTATTCTTATCTGGAAATTCTTTAGAGAGCGCAAAATCGAAAGGAGCCGTCTCGTATTCTCCTATAGAAATTTCCTGTGAATCTGAGGGCCACAACGGCACCAGGGAACTCGGCATGGCTTTCATCCATCGCTCTTCCGCCGCGCGATATTTTCGGCCTTCTGCGGCTTCCTGATCAAACACCTCTCTCGGAGCCTTGATTCCCCTTCGATCTAACCACTCAAACCATTCAGCCGTATTTGAGATTTCCGCATTACTTGACCAGTTGGTGAAACTAATCGTGGTACCTGGAAAGAGATCGATTTCTCCGATCTCTTTGTCCTTCTTGAAAAGACGGATAACGGTCAAAGGTAGACAGAGGCAAAAGTAGCTTTTCTGTGGCGGGTCGATGCTGATTGATTTTTTTAGCGCTTCAATGTCTTTGGGGTTGGTTGAAGCGTAGATTTGCTGCTCGTTACGTGCAACTTGGTTTTCGTAAAACACTGCCACACGATCTGCGTTCCCTATCGTATTAAGCAACGCCGCTACGTCAGACTGAGTGATTGGGCCCGCATCTTGTCCAGTGTCACCCCTACACAACAGTCCAATCGCAAGAACACCTATAGAACATATTCTGGACAAAGCCTTTCGATGCTTGCCGACAAATAAAGCTAAAAACTCATGCGAGCCTGTCATGTGTGCTCCCGTTGTGGGTTTGAGCCTACCAGCAATTTTATTCCCAGTTCGGGGCGCGTGGTCAGCAAATAAGACATTAAAAGAAAACCTCGATCGAGGCCGCAAGATTGTGCCTTGCCGCAAAGTCTCGTTGTCTTTATTGCATGTGAAAGGACTCAGCTCGGACACATTACTGACGAACTGGACACTCCCGCTAGATCACCACTCGATTCCGCCAGGGCGTCCATGGCTGCCCCCTGACAACTGATCACTGACCCTGTTTCTACGCCGGCGCGCGCATGGCATCCAGCGCGGTGGTCAGATCCTTGCCCAGCGTTTGCTGCGCTTCTTCGGTCAGTTTTTCGCCGTTGCTGGTCAGATAAAACACGTCGATGGCGGTCTGGCCCTCGGTGTCGATCAGCGCGATCTTGATGTTGCACTGGTGAGCATTGAAGGTGAGCGCGATCTGGCGCAACAGGCCGGGCAGATCCTGGGCGATCACTTGCAAAATCGTCGAGTGGGTCGACGATGTGGAATCGAAATCGAGCTTGGTCGAGACCTCGACCTTGAAGTTGTTGGGGTGGTTCATGTGGCGGCGGGCATCGAGCAGCTGCTCGACAGAAAGCTTTTGCGCCACCACGTCGTAAACGTTGGCCAGAAAGCGATCCTTCTCGCTGGGGTTCAGCTCGATGGTGCGGAAGACATCGGTGAACTGGAAGCTGTCGACGATGACGCCGGCCTCGTTGGAGAAGGCGCCGGCGCGGACGATGTTCATGCCCCAGGCCGCCAGTACGCCGGCCACGTCGGCGAACAGGCGCGTGCGGTCGCGGGTGATCACGGTCAGATCGTAGAGCTGGCGGCTGGGCCGCAGATCGAGTTGCACCGGATCCTTGTCCAGGTTGAGCGCCATCTGGAAGTGAGCGCGAATCTGCTCGGGCAGGCGGGTTTGCAGATAGCGCTGCGGTAGCCCTTCGAGGAACTGCTTGAGCGCGTCGTGCTCGGCGGCCGGAACCATGGAGCGGATGCGATTGAGCAGCGTGGGATCGATCGCCGAACGGTAGCGGACCTCGTCGACCGAACGGTCCATGTAGTTCGAGGTCGACATGTAGAACTGCCAGAGATTCTCGGCCTTCCACGGCGTCAAGGCCTCGGGATTGACGGCCTTGATGTCGGCAAAGGTCATGATGGTGAGCATCTTGAGAATCTGCGGATCGCTGATTTTTTCCGCGAATGCGCGCACGTTTTCCACGTCGAAGATGTCGCGGCGCATGGCCACCGACATCTCCAGATGCAACCGGATGAGCTTGAGAATGGATTCGCGTTCCTCGGCGTCGAAGTCCAGCCGTGCCAAAAAGCTGTCGGCCAGCTCCACGCTTTGCCCGGCATGTTCGCCGGTGCGCCGCGCCTTGCCGGTGTCGTGCAATAGCAGCGCCAGCAGGAAGAGATCCATGCGGTCGATCTCGGGCAACAGCTGAGCCAGCCGCTGTTCGAACTCGCGCGAAGGCTGGCGCAGACCGTGCACATTGTCGATGCACAGGAAGGTATGCTCGTCGACGGTGTAGCGGTGATAGCTGTCGCGGATCACCAAGGCGTCGATGCCGTGAAACTCGGGGATGAGCATTTCCAGCACGCCCAGCGCGTGCATGGTGCGCAGTGCGTGCGCGGCGTGGGGCCCGATCAGCACCTCGCGCAGCGCGTTCCACAGGTACGGCCCCTCGGGAATAGAGATGGCCAGCACCGGCAATGCGTCGGTGATGCGGTCCTCGGCGGTCTGCGAAAGCGTGTAACCGTGCGTCGCCATCAGCGAAAAGACGCGCAGAATCGCCGCGGTGTCGTTGAACTGCGCGCCGGGCTGAATGTCGATGCGGCCCTGGTCGAGCAGAAAATCGGTTCCCGCGATGGGCGTGCGCCGGCGGCGGAACTGCCGGTAGAAGCTCACCGGAGCAGGCAGATGCTCCATCAGCAGCGCGGCGCGGCGATAGACCACGCGGGCGTGACGGTAGTAGGTGCGCATCCAATAAGCCGGGTCGGCGGTGCCGCGCGTTTCCAGGCCCACCGAGCGGGCCGCGGCCTCGTCTTGCGACTGCCAATCCAGGATATTGTCGTCGCGGCCGTGACGGAAGTGCAGGAAACAGCGCGCTGCGGCCAGAAAATCGAAGGCGGCCTCGGCATCGCCGCGCGCCGATTGGAAGACGCCGCCGCGCTGGCGGGGCCATTCCTTGTTCTCTTTCAGGTGGAAGAGAATCGCGAACCAGACCGCCAGAGAGTAGTCGCGCAGGCCGCCGGGGCAGTCCTTGATGTTCGGCTCCAGATGGAAGATCGTGTTGCCAAATTTGCCGTGGCGGGCGCGGGCGATTTCGCTGAGCTTTTGCGTAATCGTGGTCCACTCGCTCAACACCAGACCGGGGAAGGTGACCTGATGCAACTGCTGGTAGAGCGGAAACTGGCCAGCGAGAAAACGGCGGTCGAGCGTGGCCAGCGTGAACTCAAGATTATCGGGATCAAACTTGCCGGCTTCCTTGACGGTGCGCGAACAAGGGCTGGCGCGCAGCCCGATATCCCACATGCCCTGGATCACCGCTCGTACCGCTTCGCGCGAACGCTCTTCGGTCTTCTCGTCGGCAAAGGCGAATAGAACATCGATGTCCGAGTAGGGAAACAGATCCTTGCGCCCGTAGCCTCCCAGAGCCAGCAGGGCCACATTCTGCTGCGGCATGCCGGCAAAGGCACGGTGCCACATTTCTATCAGGATGCGGTCGACCACCGCCGAACGGCGCCGGATTGCGGCTGTGCCGTCCCCAGTGCGTTCGCAGGTCTGGCGCACAAGCGCCATCTCTTTGAGATACTGCTCCCGGAGATCGTCAACCGCGAAAACGACTGGTTCCATATATGTTCTGTGTGGCCTGCCGAAGCAAAAGAATTGTTACAAGAATAAGCGATATGAGCCAGAAAGGGGAGCTTGCGTGCCGGAACGAGAGATTTTTGCTGTTGGTTCGGCGAGAAACGGGCTAGGTGACCCGCTTCTCGCCAGGAAAACAGCTCGAAGCGGGTCTGAATTTTCAACTATTTACGGAAAAGGCACGAACTTGTCGGCGCAGGATGCCGGATTGCCCTCGGCCGGTTTGCCGGTGATCGTCGAGTCCTCGCCGGTGGGGAATTTAAAGTTGGTCGGGCCAGGGCCCAGCGTCAGATCGGCATGATTGAGCGCATAGTTGTACTTCGCCTCGTCGGTATTTTGCACGCCGTCGAGGGTGACCGCGATCCGGTGATCCTTGGCGTAGCCGTTAAAGGTGATCTTGCCTCCACCGGAGACGCGCACGTTGTGCAGGGTGATGTCGCGCATCGAGGGTGGCTGGCTGCCCTCAAGCGTGCCCGCCGCGTCGTAGGCCGTGTCGAGCGAGATCGGGTTGGGCGAGTTGCGGATGCAGACATCGTCGTAGACCACATCCTCGGTAAGCCCGCCGCGCGAGCCGTTGGACTTGATGCGGATGCCGCTGTCGGTCCCGTCGAGCGAGAGATCGAAGACGCGGATCTTGCTGATGCCGCCGTAGGTCTCGCTGCCAATCGACATGCCGTGGCCCCAATAGAAATGGTTGTGGCTGACCGTCATGTTGGTTACGCCGCCCGTGCTGCCTTTAATGGCGATATTGTCGTCGCCGGTGCGGATGTAGCTATGCGTGATGGTAATGTTTTTCGAACCGCCGCCAGGATCGACGCCATCGGTGTTGCGCGCCAGCGGCCGCGCCGCGTTGGCAACCCGGTGCGCGGTATCGATCTTTAGTCCCCAGACCGTGAAACCGTTGCCGTGGTTATAGGTGACGTGGAAGTTGGGCGAATTCCTGAGGGTGATGCGATAGAGCGTGAAGTTGTCGGAGTTGTTGATGACCATCAGCTGCGGCACCTGTTGTCCACCGCCCGAGCGGGCCTGCTCGGCCAAATCCCACCAGGAGTAGGGCGAGCCCAGCATATTGTCTCCGCCGCGGGCGTCGATGACCCCATCGCCCATGATGCCTGCGCCGGTGGCGTGATCGGCCGCGATCAGCGGCTTGCAGCCGCGGCTTTTGCCGTGGCTGACGATGCCGCAACTGCCCGGCTCATTGGCGTAGAGCGAGGGATCGCGCGAGGCGAATAGCGTCACACCCACGCCGACGATCAGCGTAATCTGGGGGCGCAGTTCAAGCGGGCCGGTCAGAAACGCATTGTTGGATTCGTTCACGCGCAGCATTACGGCGCGCCCCTTGCCGCATTTGTCGATGGCCTTTTGAATGCGCTCTGTGTCGAGCTTCTGTTCGTCGGCCGCGGCCAGCTTGCCGCCTTCGGCGTGCAACCCGGCGTCCAGCGTAGTGCAAAGCTGAGGAAAGGTCGGCTCGATCACGTTGCGTGTATCCTGCGCGGCCAAACCGGCAGCGCCAAAAACGAGGGCAAAGATGGCTATGCTGCGATGCATCATGGCTTTGTTTCCTTCATGTTGGTTGCCGGGACGGCTGTCTGCACAAACACTTCCGCCTCCGCTCAAAAAACGAGCGGAGCACTTCTATCAATAGCGGAAGCTACCTGCGCGTCAAACGCCTGAATCCCGTCGATCCGGTTACAGCGCGTTTTCGCCCCGCTCGTCGTTGCGGATGCGAATCGCTTCCTCGACCCGGCTGACAAAGATCTTGCCGTCGCCGATCCGGCCGGTACGGGCGGCGCCGATGATAGCCTGGATCGCCTTCTCCTTCAGATCGTCGTGAACCACCAGCTCGATCTTCACCTTGGGCAAAAGATCGACCGTGTATTCGCGGCCGCGGTAAAACTCGGTGTGGCCCTTCTGGCGGCCATGGCCGCGGGCTTCCAGAATCGTCATGCCTTCAATGCCTGCTTCCAGCAGCGCATCTTTGACGGCATCCAGTTTCGAGGGTTGGAGTATAGCTTCGATTTTCTGCATAAAGAGAACGCCTCGCTAGAAAGCCTAACAGGCGGGGGAGCCTTTGAGCACCCCTCGCCTGCATTTTCCTCGGACGGTGTCACCGCCCGGGTCATTCCGGTTAGTCGTTGAGATCGTAGCCTTCCTCGTTGTGCTGCGAGAGATCCAGGCCGGTGGCTTCGTCTTCGGCGCTCAGGCGCAGTCCCATCGTCTTGTCCACGAGGAAAAGCAGAACCAGCGTGCCCACAATCGAGATGGCCCAGGAGATGCCCACGGCGGCAAGCTGATTGAGCACCTGGCCCCAGTTGCCCTCCAGGCCGCCGGTGGCCACGCCCTTGCCGAAGATGGGGTTGATCGCGCTCACGGCAAAGATGCCGGTCAGGATCGCGCCCAGCGTGCCGCCCGAGCCGTGCACGCCGAAGGCATCCAGCGAGTCATCATAGCCAAAGATGGACTTGACCTTGAAGACCATGAACGAGCAGAAGAAGCCTGCCAGCAAGCCAATCAGCAGCGCCGGCATGGGTTCCACAAAGCCCGAGGCCGGGGTAATGGCCACCAGTCCGGCCACCGCGCCCGAGATCGCGCCCAGCGCCGTCGGTTTGCCGTTGTGGAACCACTCGAAGACCGTCCAGCTCAGTGCTGCTGCCGCGGTGGCAAAGTGCGTGGCCACAAAGGCGCTGGTGGCCAGCGAATTGGCAGCCAAGGCCGAGCCGGCGTTGAAGCCGAACCAGCCCACCCACAGCAGGCAGGCGCCGATAAAGCTCAGCACCAGCGAGTGCGGCGACATTTTGGTGTGCGGATAGCCGGCGCGCTTGCCCAAATAAATGCAGGTCACCAGCGCCGAGACGCCGCTGGTGATGTGGACCACGGTGCCGCCGGCAAAGTCCAGGCTGCGGATGTGCGTGCCGGTGGCGTTCAACAATCCCCCCACGCCCCAGACCATGTGCGCCATCGGACAGTAGATAAAGATCGACCAGAGCGAAAGAAAGACCGCCATCGAGCTGAACTTCATACGCTCGGCAAAAGCGCCCGAAATCAGCGCCGGGGTGATGATGGCGAACATGAGCTGGTAGATCATGTAGGTCTGCTCGGGGATGGTCGCCGCGTAATCCGGGTTGGGATTGAGCGAAACGCCATGCAGGAACAGATGCTCGAAGCCGCCGATAAAGGCGTTGCCGTGGCCGAAGGCCAGCGAGTAGCCCACCAGCGCCCAGATGATGGTCACCAGCCCCATCATGGCGAAGCTCTGCATCATCGTGCCCAGAATATTTTTCTTGCGCACCAGGCCGCCGTAAAACAGCGCCAACCCCGGCCCGGTCATCAGCAGCACCAGCGCCGAGCTAACCAGCATCCAGGCATTGTCGCCGGCCGATTGCGCGCTGGCCGATGCGGCCTGTGCATTTTGTACAGCTTGTTGCAGGGCGGCGATCTGCGCCTGCGTGGCGGGAGCTTGCGCGGTTGTGGCCGGTGCGGCGGTTTGGGCAAGAGCAAGGGCGGGGGGGCCCAGCAGAAGAGAGAGAATCAAACAGCGTGTCGAGCGGCGGATCATTAGTCGTTCTACTCCAGACAGACATGGGTCGCGCGCGACGCCATGCTTCCCGGCGGAATTCCGGCCGCCGTTCCGGTTGAGCTGCGGGAGGACGTGCAACCGTTTACCTGCCGCGTGGCCGCGAACCCGCACGAGCGTTCGCTAGACGCGGAGCGCCTGCCCTCTTTGAGGTCGTATGATAGGCTCAATATTTCATGAACCGCATAAGGATTCCATGAAGAAATGAAATTTGCTATGGCGTTCTTATGCGTTCTGTGATTGCAGATCGCCGTTCCGCCCCCACGCGAAACGGCCGCAAAATCCCCCTCGAATCGCCGTCAAGCCTTTGATTTAATAACTTTTAGAAAAATCCGCGTCTGGCGCTGATGGGAAAATTTTTCTTGCGCGCGAAAACCCTATTCCGGCAAGAATGAAGAGTCTGAGGAAAACTCTAGCGTCAAGGCACAAGTTGATTCGTGCTGAACGTGCAACCAAATTCTCATCGTCTTCAAGATCGGAGGGCTGTTCTACGCCGATTCAGCCTCGGACTCCAATTTTTCAGCAGCTTTTCATTCTTGCCATCAACTTTATCGTTTGGCTGGTGTTGAAACGGATATGAGCTGCATGAAACGCGTTTTTTTACTCGGTTGTTTGCCGTGCATGGCGATTCTGGGTTTCGCCATTGCTGCAGGTGCGCAGCAGAATCAGCCGGTGCCGGCCAACAAGCCTGTTTGCCAGGAGTGCATCCGCATTCGCATCGGCCTGCCTCGCGTAGTACGCGGACCATCGGGAATCGCCTCCGATTCCACATTTACCGAAGTCCCGCTTGCGAACGGAAAATTTCGCGGCTTCACCGGCACCGCAATGAGCGCCGCGATCGACGGAAATGCGCCTTGGGATATGTCGGCTCCCGGAGTGACCGTACTCAAAGCCGGACCCGCGGGCAGCTCCGACTCTTGCGGCCAGTGGCTGCAGCATGTCGAGAAGGCCGGTAATCAGCTTCTGGGCTGGGTGCACAATGAAACAGCCTGCAATTACAACATCGGCCAGACACATATGTCCATGGTGTTGGCCACATCCAGCGATTACGGCCTGACCTGGAATACGTTGGGAAAGATCATCGGCCCGATGGCCACCGACTTGCCATCAACAGGCGTCATGAGCGGCGATACCTGCCTGAGCGCGATCCGCGGCAACGACGGCTACTACTATTGCTATGGCCTGCGTGCCCGCAAACATCAGATGTTTGTCGCGCGCGCGCCGGTCAGCGATCCCTCGCCGGGCAACTGGAAGAAATACTTCAACGGAGACTGGAGCCAGCCAGGGGTGGGCGGCGACGCTACATTGCTCGGGAACAACATCCGGCCAGCCTATTGGAGTGCGAAGGATATGGAGGTCGGCGTGGACTGGAATGCAAAGGGCATTACACTCGCATTTTCGACCGACCGGCTTCATTTCACCGATTTGCCGCAACCTATCTTAGTGTTGGATGCCGGCTCCTGGAATCGCAAAGCAGATTCCGCCGAATTGCTGGCCTACGAAACTTTGATCGACGCCAAAACAGGAGAAAACCAGCTCGGCGATCATTGGCTCATGGCCTACATGTATCTTCAGCCGGGAGAAGGATTCGATAAACGTTATCTCGTCTTTCGTCCCGTCGATGTGACATTTGGACGTAGGCCGGATGAGCCGCAATCGGCGGTGGCCCTGGCGCGCTGGTATAACGCCAAGCTGCATGACCGCTGGTCAACCGTCGCTCCGGTTCCCGGCAACTACGCCGATTATCAACTGGAAACAGTATCCGGCTATCTGCTGACGACCGCCGATCCCAACCGCGCGACCGTCGAGTTGGAAGATTGCGTAGCGCATTGGGCCGGCCATCCAGATCACTTGTTGTCGGAAAAGGGATTCTGCGAAACACACGGCTTTCAGCGCCTGCGCACCGCCGGTTGGGTGTATACGCAGCCGCAGCCGGATACAGTTCCGCTCTATCTATGCCACAACACAGCCGATCAATTTCACTTCGCCTCGAACGACACGCAGTGCGAAAAACTGGGCACGCCGGAAAAGCTACTCGGCTACGCGCTGAAACAATAAAACACGCCGCACATTTTTCTTGAGGATAAAGCCATGAAATACGCATGCCTGTATCGGGGAATCATTGGCACTGGATTGGCTCTGCTGGCCGGTGCAGCGCTGGCGGCTCCATTGTTGGCGCAGCAGGCGGAGTTGCAGAAGCTGACCTGGGGCAATCCCGATCAGCCGTGGGGCACGAGGCGGCCGGTGACGGATGCGGACCGCAAGGCGATTGCCGCCTATCGCGCCAGCCAGGCGACGCCGGTCTACGCGACAGATTTCAGCGATCAGCAGCAACTCGCCGCCGACTGGCAGTTCATCTCCGACGATTATTTGCAGTCCTGCCGCCGCCCGGAAAATGTTGTGGCCGCGCCCGGCGGCTTGCAACTGCGCACCATGCTGGCAACTGGCTGCAAGGCCAAATGGTCGACCGGTTATATCATCAGCAAGCGGCATGATGGCTTTGGTTTTTATGAGGCCACGATCAAGGCCGCAGACAGCGATGGGCTGAACAATGCCTTTTGGCTGGTCACCGAGGATCATTTCGAGATCGATATCTGCGAACTGCATTATCCCAACATCAATCGCATGACGCTGCACAATAACAACAAGATCGAGGGCAGCTTTCCCCCGGCCGTTGGCTTCGACAGCCGCTTCAATCATTATTTCTATAGCCAGTTTCACGATATCGGCGTGCTGTGGACGCCCACCGACGTGATTTGGGAGGTCGATGGCGAGCCGGTGGCCGCGATTCGCACCAACCACTCCATTCACGGCAAAACCGATATCCGCTTTTCCACGGCGGTGATGGATTATGCGGGAACCATTCCCGAACATCCCGAGCACCATCACATGTACGTACAGTCGCTGCGCGTGCTGCCGCTGCAATAATCCGCGGGCCGATGCCTGTGTTTGCCCGGCGCCGCGTCTATTGTTCTGGCGAGCGCAGGCAAAATTAATAATGTGTTTTCAAGGGCGATCGTGTAAGATTCGTTCAAATTAGTTCCCGATCCGAAATAGTCTCTCTATTTCCGGATCGTCGGATGGACCCCGCATTCGGAATCCCGCCAGGGAGGAACCTATGTCGCCAGTATTGTTCAAGAGTGGGCCGTTTGCCGGCATAGCCGTAAACGACGCCTTCGCGGCCGCTGCGCAGCGGCAAGCCCCGATTATCTACTCGCTGGGATCGATACCCTGGCCGGATAAGTTGCAGCCGGTCTCGGTGGCGCTCGGCAGTTATGCGCCGGGGACAAAGATCACCGACGCGGTCAAAGCCAGCGCCGACGTGCTGGTGGTGCTTTACACCGAGGACGAAACGCGCGCCTTTCTCGATGTCTTTACCGGCAGTTCGGAGTGGACGCCGAAGGTGCAGGGCGAGTGGTGCGAGTATGCGCACAACTTCGCCAAGTTCAAACCGCTGATTGCCAATCCCAGCGCCAACAACACCCTGAAGGACGGCGCCTTTGGCAGGCTTTCTGCGTTTCGCGTCGGCAACAAAAATGTAGTGGTGTATAAAACCGATCTGCACCCCAAGCAGGATGGCTCGGGAATGCCTTTTGTGCCGGTGATGCAGCAGTTGGTGAGCGAGTTGGCACCGGCGTACGTGCTTACCACCGGAACGGCAGGTGCGATCGGTGACAAAGTGCAATGCGGCGATGTGGTGATCTGCGAAGGCAGCCGGCTGCATCTTGATAAAACCTATCCTAAGTATCCCGACTTGGCGACACTGAGCAAGGATGAGACGCCAATCGCCAACCAGGTGAGCTTCGATCCGCAATATGTGCAGTACGCGGCCACGCATCTGACTTCGCTCTCGTTGCCAGGTCTGGAGAAGTGCTACACGCGGCTGCAGACCAATCCCGGCTACAGCTTTGTGAAAGAGAACACGTTGCCGCCGGCGATTTATGTCGATGGGGTGAACCCGGTTCCGGGCCCTCAGCCCATGGACATCGTCTCGGCCGACTTCATGACCACCGACGACAACAACAACTCCGAAGGTTTGCAGACGCTGGGCATTATGAACGACACCGACGACGCGTTTCTGTTCTACGCCGTGAGCCAGTTGAGCGCCAGCCAGCGGCCCAAGATCCTCTCCATCCGCAACGCCTCGGAGCCGCAGGTTGTGCACTCCAAGTTTCCTCCCACGACCTCGCCCACGGAAATCATCAACATCCTCAAAGATATTGCCGGCACTATCTACGGCATCTACCAATACTGCACCACGCTCAATAGCGCGTTCGCCTGCTGGGGAACGATCGCCGGGCTCAAGTAAAGCACAACCATACAACCGAGACGCCGATCGATTGCGGCGTAGAGCGAAGGGAGACCTATGGCAAAGACAACCAAGAAGGCCATCAAGCGGCCCCATGTGCTGAGCGCCGCCGCGGCGCTGGGCGGCAAAGTTTCAGAGGTGACCATCCGCATGCCCATCACCAATGTCTACATGGAAGGCGACTATACAGGAACAATCTACGTGGGCAGTCAGAAGACGCCCTGCAACGTGATTCTCGATACCGGCAGCAGCACGCTGGCCATCAACGGCAAGCACTTCGACGTGAGCAAGGATAAGTCGGCTACGATTACCGACATTGCGCAAGAAGTAGCCTACGGCGATAAGAGCAGTTGGATCGGCGGCGTGATTCAGACCAACACGGTGGCTGGTGTGGGCAGCCAGTTGGTAACACTGAAGCAGGTGAATGTGGCGGTGGCCTATCATGCCACGCAATCGATGTTCGGCAAGTCGGATGGGATATTGGGGCTGGCGTATACCAAGCTTAATGACGCCTTCACCATGCCGGGGCCGACGATTCCGCCCAAGTATGGATACAACGAGATCCAGACCGGCAAGAAAACCTTCGTCGAGCCTTACTTCACGCAGTTGGAAGAGGCCGGCCTGGTGTCCAACAAATTTGCGTTCTATACCAAGCGTTCCATGATCAGCATGGCTACTTCCAAGCCGAACACCGATCCGCTGAATCACGGTTTTTTGATCATGGGCGGCGGCGAAGAGAGTACCGATCTGTACACCGGCGACTTTCAGGTGGCGCGCGTAGTCGACGATCTGTACTACAACACAAATCTGAAGTCGGTGCGCGTGGGCAACGGCAAACAGATTGCGGTTTCGGCGCCGACCAAGTCCAGCGGCAATGTTTCAAACTCGATTGTCGACAGCGGCACCAATGAACTGCTCATCGATCAGGAGCTGTTCAGCGAGATCGAGAACGCGCTGGGCGCGAGCCTGACCGACCAGTTGCGCGCCGGCTATGTGCCCATGAGCAAGCTGGATTTGAACGAGTGGCCGGCGATCACCTTTGTGCTGGAAGGCGCGCTGGGCAAGGATGTGGAGCTGGAAGTTGCGCCAGAGACCTACTGGCAGACCCACACGCCCAAGGCGGGCTACGCGGTCGCGGTTCTCTCCGGCGATTCGGGCGATGGCGGTGGGCAGTCGATTCTCGGCCTGCCCTTGATGAACAACTACTTCACCATCTTTGACCGCTCGGTGAACAAGGGCCGCGGCGTGGTGAGCTTCGCCAAGATCAAGTAAGCCTACTCGTTGCGCAGAGCGGCGATGGGGTCGATGTGCGCGGCGCGGTAGGCCGGCAGCCAACTGGCGGCCATGGCAACCGCTGCGATGATCGCGGCGACGCCGGCAAAGACCAGCGGATCGCTGCTCTGGACTCCGCGCAGCAGATTGGCGGCCAGGTGCGCCAGTACGATGGCCAACACTAGACCGAGGCCCAGGCCCACGGCCATCAGCCGCGCGGCGCGGCGAAGAATCATTCCTAATACATCGCGGCGGCTGGCGCCCATGGCCAGCCGCACGCCGATCTCGCGTATGCGCTCGCCGACCAGATTCGACATGACGGCGAAGACGCCCAAAGCCGCCAACAGGAGCGCGATCACGGCATCCTGCGTCAACCCGCTCGAGGCGTAGATCAGCCCGGTCAGCAGCTCGTTGAGGTATTGCCGGTAGGTTTCAAGCTGATCGAGCGGCAGTGTGGGATCGAGCGCGGCCATTGCCTTGCGCACCGGCGCGGCCAGCGCCAGCGGATCGCCTGGGGTGTAGACGATGAAGGTTGTATCACCCGGCGGCAACTGCGCCGCGTTCAAATAGACCGCCGGAGCAATGGGATCGTTCCAGAGAGAGTAGCTGGTTTCGCGGGCGACGCCGGCGATGGTCAGCCAGGGATCGCTGTCGCTGCCGATGTGGATGCGCTGGCCGATGGGGTTTTGCCCGGCAAAGTAGCTGGCGGCGAAGCGCTCGCTGACGATGGCGACAGGCGTTGAACCCATTGTGTCGCCGGAGTTGAAGCCGCGGCCGCTGACGATGGGAATGTGCAGCACAGCAAAATATCCGTCGCTGACCGGAATGCGCAGCGCGCTTTGCCATGCGCCGGGGACCGCCGGGCGGTTTTCGATCTCGAAATCCGACGCATCGCCGTTGTCGCTATTGGGCAGCGCATCGGCGATCTCGGCATGAGTGACGCCGGGCAGCGCGCGCAGACGGGCGAGGCTGGCAGCGAACCAGGCGGCGCGTTTTTGCGCCGTGTCATAACGATAGCGGGGCAGTTCGACGTTGAAGACCAGCGCCTGGCTAGGCGCATACATATCGGCGGTGTGCAGCATGGCGACCAAGCCTTTGGAGATCAGCGCGGCGCCGGCGACCAGAGCTACAGCCAGGGCAATCTGCGCCACGGCAAAGACGGTCCGCAAGCGGCTGCGGCGGGGGCCGGTCGAGTTGCGCGCGCCCGATTTGAGCTGTTCGACGGGATTGATGCGGAAGATTTCGGCGGCGGGGGCAAGGCCGGCGATGAGACCGGCAATGGCGGCCAGCACCAGCGAAAAGGCCAGGGCGCGGCCGTTCAGCGAGGTGTTGGACCAGCCGGCCATGTAGCGGGCCACGCGCGCCGGCATGGTGATCAACGAGATGTGCAGAAGCAGGGCCGCGATGCCCACACCGGCGGCGGCGCCCAAGGTGCTGAGCAGCAGATTTTCGGTGACGAGTTGGCGGACGACGCGCCAGCGGCTGGCGCCCAGGGCAGCGCGCAGCGCGATCTCGGGCCGGCGGCCGATGCCGCGCGCCAGTTGCAGGTTGGCGATATTGGCGCAGACTACGAGAAAGACGAAGAGCGCCGCGCTCATGATGAGCCGGTAGTAATGCGGCGTCAGGTCGCCGTTGATGCCGTCGAGCAGCGGCGCGACTTTGACCGACCAGCCCTGGTTGGTGGCCGGATAGGCGCTGGCAAGCTGGCCGGCGAGAATGCGCATTTCCGCCTCTGCCTCGCGGACGCTGATGCCCGCACGCAACCGGCCGGTGACGAAGTAGTTGTGATCGGCGCGGTTGGCAAGCTGATGCGGAGTGGACGCCAGCGGCAGGTAAATGTCGGCGCGAGAGGGGTACTGCATCGTCTTGGGCATTACGCCGACGATGGTGTAAACGCGCTGATCGAGTTCGATGGTGCGGCCCAGAACTGCGCCGCCGCCGAAGTTCCGCTGCCAGAAGCCGTAGTTGAGAAGGGCGACGGCGTCGTGACCGGGCTGGCACTCGCTTGGCTCAAAGATGCGGCCTGTGAGCGGCTGGGCGCGCAGCACGGAGAAGAAATTTGCCGAGACCTGCGCAGTTTGCACATGCGCTGCGTCGCCGGCTCCGGTCAGGCTCATGTCGGCGCGCTTGCGTACGGCCAAATCTTCGAAGGCGTGGCTCGACCGCCGCCAATCCTCATAGTTGGCCAGCGCCACGGTGCTTTCGTTGCCGTTGGCTTGCTCTTCGGCAAGCGTCATCACGCGGTCCAGCTCTGGCACGGCCAGCGGATGCAGAACCACTGCGTCCATATTGCTGAAGATCGCCGTGTTGGCCCCAATGCCTACGGCTAGCGTGAGCACTGCAGCCAATGTGAAGCCGGGCGAATTGCGCAGTTGCCGGGCGGCGTAGCGCAGATCTTGTAGCAGTATGTACATGGTGTTCTCCCAGCCAAATTGCGCACTTGTAGTATGGGAAGCCCTGAATTAGGAGTGTACGAGCTGTGTCCCGGTGGAGGGCGGTTCACATCGTGTCCCCGGCTTCCCATTAACCTCTGATGCACGCTGATGTCCAAACGCGGCCGAGAGAAAAACCGTTGATTCTCCGGGTATTAACAGTTCCGGCAACTTCAAACTGCTTCTGGCCGTGTCCGAATTTGAACACGACCGACCGGCAATGAACAGTGATCGATGAATTCAGTCTTATGCCATCTCATTTGCCCGAGTAATCCGAGCCGAAGAAATGGATTTTGCGCTTCCAGGGGATGAGTTCGAGGGTTGAGATCCAAGCGTCCCAGCGCCGGTCGAAACGGTAGATCTGCGGAATGGAAAGGTTGCGCATCTTTGGATCGGCGCTGATGAGGATGATGTAGTGGCCGTCGTCTTTAAGAATTTTGTAGCCGGCGACCGCGGCGCGCGGCAGGCTGCGGCGGCCAAAGACGCCGGTGAGAGTCACCGAATCGCGGTCGAGCACGACACGGGAGAGGATCGGATTCAGGATGCAAAACTTTCCTATGCCGGGCGCACCGACTGCAAACAGCAAGCAGACCTCAAGCTTTCCCCACGGAGCGCTGCAGTACTGCTCGATGAGTTTATAGCCTATGAACAAAAACGCCGCCGCGATGAGGAAATAAATAAGCCGCGCCCACCAGGTCATTTTGTATACAGAGGGAAAACCGGGCTCGGCATCGGGCGTGTTCATGGCGGCCTCCTGGTAATGAGCCTGTGTTACATCGCTTCCGGACTTTCGATGCCGAGCAGGGCCAGCGAGCGGACCAGTTCGCGCAGGGTGACGGCGGCGGTGGCTAGCAGAAACGTCTTCCGCGCCGGGTCTTCCTCGGTGAGGATGTGGTGGTCGTGATAGAAGCCGGCGAAATCCTGCGCCAGTTGGAAGGCGTGCTTGGCCAGGTGCGCGGGCTCCGACGAGGCGATGCATTGATCGAGAACCAGCGAAAAACGCCCGGCACGCAGCCACAGCGCCCAGATGCCTTCGTTTTTCTCGCCGGCCAGAAAACTCGCAAGCCATGCCGCCTCAGGGGCTAAAGCCCCCTCATTTATTTGCCGATCTTGCGGCACGGCTGAAGCCGTGCCCTGACACAAAACGTCAGACTTCCGGGCGAACTCTTCGAGCACCGCCTCCGGCGTCGTTCCGCCCTTGCGGAAGATATTGCGGATGCGCACCACGGCGTATTGAATGTAAGGGCCGGTCTCGCCCTCGAAGCTCAGCGCGTCGTTAAAGTCGAAGGCGATCACCGAATTGCGCGTGACCTTGAGCATGAAGTAGCGCAGGGCGCCGATGGCGATCTGCGCGGAGATGCGCATGCGGTCGATCTCGTCGCGTCCGGTCTGGCGCGCATCCACTTCGGCGCGCGTGGCGGCAACGAGTTTGTCGATCAGGTCGTCGGCCTTGACGCCGAAGCCCTTGCGGCCGCTGACCTCGATATACGGCCGGCTCAGATCCTCGGCCGGCACATCGTAGCCCAGTTCGACGGCGCAACGCGGCGTCAGCGCCACCATCTCGTAGCTGAAGTGCGTGTAATGACCGGCTTCTTTGGCGTGGCCCATGCCGCGCAGCGCCTGCATCACGTTGGCCTGCGGATCGGACTGGCGCGAATCAATCACGTTGTAGATGGCCGTGGCGTTGCCGAAGTGCGGATGGTGCTTCGCACCGTCCTCGACCGTCGAGATCCAGCACTCGTGAAACGGGTAGGAAAAGAATTTTTTGTAGCCGAAGTCCTTGCCCAGCAGGCCAAACTTCCACATGTGATACGCGATGTCTTTGCCGACGTAAGTGACGGTGCCGTTGGAGCGCACGATGACCTTGGCGTCCTCGTTGGTTTCGCCCTCGACTGTCTCGGCGCCGGGCCGCATCATCACCCAGCAGCCCTTGTTTTTGCCCTCGTTTTCAAAGTAGAGAACGCCGGAGGTCTTGAGCTTTTCAAAGGCTGCCTCCCAGAACTTGAGCCGCAAAATCTCGCTCTCGCGGGGCAGAAAATCGTACTCGATGCCCAGCCGCTGCATGGTCTCCAGGTGCCGCTTCAGCACCGCCGTCGAAATCAGTTCGGCGATCTCGGAGGTCTCGTTGCCGCCGTGCTCGATTTCGTGCAGTGTGTCGAGGCGGATTTTTTTCTTGGCTGCCTGTTCTTCGGCAGTGCCCTCTGTATACCAGCGCGAGGTGTGGGCATACAGATCCCAGCAGAAATAATCGATGCCCGCGGTGTGGTCGTCGCCAGAGCGGGCTTCGCACCCGGCCACAATCTGCCGCACCTCGGCCAGGGATTTCTTCTCGAGATGCAGAAAACCAACGACCACATCGGCCACTTGCACGCCGGTGTTATCAATGTAGTTCTGCACATCGACTTTGAAGTTCGCGGCGCGCAGCAGGCGGACAAACGTGTCGCCCAGGATGGCGTTGCGCAAGTGGCCGATGTGCGCGGCCTTGTTGGGATTGATGGAGGTGTGCTCGACCAGCGCATGGCCACCTGCGCCACCTGCGGTGGGGCAGTCGCCTTCGGCTGAATGTACGTCCGGGTGCCCCACCCTCGCAGCGTTCTTGTTTTTGCCGCTAGGGTGGGATTCCTCAACAATCATCCGCACCGCTGCACCGCGGTCAATCCGGGCGTTGATGTAGCCGGCGCCGGCGACCTCGAAACGGTCGAAACCTTCCACCGCGCCCAGCGCCGCGACAATCTCTTGTGCGATGATCTTGGGGGCCTTGCGCAGGGTGCGCGCCAACTGCAACGCGATCGGCGTGGCCGCCTCGCCCATGCGCAGATCGGGCGGCGTCTCCAGCGGAATCTGGTCGAAGGTGAGGTCGTACTTTTCTTTCAGAACGGCGCGGATCGCCGCGCCAAGTTTTTGCTGGAGTTCGAAGACCACGCGGAATGCCTCAAAAATCCTTGATTTTTCAAGGTAATTTTATCATCTGCGCTAGGAAGGTCGCCCTGCGGTCAGAATGCAATCGCGAGCAAGATTCGTGCCGGCCCTCCGGGACAGCGCTCACGATTTTGATTCGCTCACCCCGGGTTCACCGGTTCTTCCGCTGCACTTCGGCTCCGGTTCACCCGGGCTATTTTCGATTCGTCCCTGCGGGACGAGAAATCGACGCCATGTCATAAGATGGAAAGAGATTCCTGTTTCCGCAGCCTGTGCCGCGCGAAGAAACGTTACTCACCATGACCGAATCCAACTCGCAGCTAAACCGCTATTACCTGACCACGCCGATCTACTATGTGAACGCGCGGCCGCACCTGGGCCATGCCTACACGACGATGGTTTGCGACGCCATTGCGCTGCGCAAGCGCGCGCTGGGCATCGAGACCTGGTTCCTGACCGGCACCGACGAGCACGGGCAGAAGATCGAACGCTCGGCCGAGAAGGCCGGCCGCAGCCCCAAGGCCTTTGCCGACGCCATCAGCGGCGAGTTCAGCGGACTGTGGCGGCAGTTGGGCATCGCCAACGACGACTTCATCCGCACCACTGAGGAGCGGCACAAGCGCGGCGTGCAACACCTCTTCGCCACGCTGCGCGACCGCGGCTTCATCTACAAGGGCTACTACACCGGCCAATATTGCGTGAGCGACGAGCTCTACGTCGATGGACTTCCGGGCGCGGTCTGCCCCGATTGCGGCCGGGTGACCGAGACGGTCAGCGAAGAAAATTACTACTTCAAGCTCTCGGCCTTCGAGCGCAAGCTGCTGGAGTTCTACGAGGCCAACCCCAACTTTATGGGCCCCGAATCGACGCGCCGCGAGGTGATCAGCTTTGTGCGCGGCGGACTCAAAGATCTATCGGTCTCGCGCACCAGCTTTTCTTGGGGAATTCCGGTTCCCGGCGACGAGAAGCATGTGGTCTACGTCTGGCTCGATGCCCTCGCCAATTACATGACCGCGCTCGGCTATGGCTCCGACGATCCCCAGGATCAGGCGCGCTTTGCAAAGTTCTGGCCCGCCGACCTGCACCTGATCGGCAAAGAGATCAGCCGCTTCCATTGTGTCTATTGGCCGGCGTTTTTGATGGCTGCCGGTTTGCCGCTGCCGCGCTCGGTGCGCGCCAATGGCTGGCTCATGTTCGACCAGGGCAAGATGTCGAAGTCGCGCGGTAACATCGTCCGCGCCGAGACGGTTCACACCGTTTTAGGCTCCGACGCGTTGCGGTACTTTTTGCTGCGCGAGATTCCTTTCGGGCAGGACGGCAATTTTTCCTTCGACGCCCTGGTGCAGCGCTATAACGCCGACCTGGCCAACGGCTACGGCAATCTGGTGAGCCGCGTGGTCAACATGGTGCACAGATACTTTGGCGGAGTGGTGCCGGAGCCGGGCGAGACGGCACAAGCCGAAGCGGCGCTGAAGAAAAGCTGCGAAGCTGCGATTGCGGCCTTTGGGCCGGCCTTCGATGAGCTGAACTTTTCTGAGGCGCTGAAGACGGTTTGGGCTCTGGTGGCCGAAGCCGATGGTTATCTGACGGCCAACGCGCCATGGAAGAAGCCCGCCGATCGCTCGGATGAAGATCATACGAAGTTGCAAGCCCGCGTGCTGGCCACGGCCGCAGAAGCCATCCGCGTGGTGACGGCGTTGGCCTATCCGGTTGTGCCAGAGGCGGCCGCGAAGGTCTGGCGGCAGCTTGGGCAGGGCGAGATCGCCGCGGCGGCCCAGCAGGGATTTTTGAAGAAACCGGCCTGGGGTGGATTGCAGGCGGGCACCAAGTTTGGCGAGCCCGCGCCGCTCTTTCCCCGCGCCGAAAAAGATACCGTGGAGCGTATGCAGACAATGGAAGACGAGAACAACAAAAGCGCAATCGAGGCAGCCAAGCAACCTGCGGCAGAAGCCGCGCCTGCACCGGCAACTCCGGCACCGGCGGCAGCCGCAACGGAAGAAAAGCAGTTCATCACCATTGACGATGTGGTGAAGGTGGACCTGCGCGTGGCGCAAATTCTGGTGGCCGAGCGGGTTCCCAAAGCCGACAAGCTGCTGCGGTTGGAAGTCGATCTGGGCTACGAAAAGCGCCAGATTCTGGCCGGCATCGCGCAATATTACGAGCCGGAGAAGCTGATCGGCCGCAAGATCGTGATCGTCGCCAACCTGGCTCCGCGCAAAATGCGCGGCCTGGAATCGAATGGCATGTTGCTGGCGGCCTCGCTCGAAGGCGGCTCACCGGTGCTGGCCGGATTCCTGGAAGAGGTTCCGCTGGGGGCGCGGCTGAAATAAGGTTTTATCCGGCTCAACCTCCGCAATTCGGTGGTTTGAATCAAGAGATGTAGCGCCGGTTTCCAAACCGGCTGTCGAGCGGGTCTCCTGACCCGCTCTTCCTTTTAGAGAACAGAAAATTTTGCGAAGAGAATATTGGTGCGGAAGGCGGGACTTGAACCCGCAAGCCTTTTGGGCGCTAGCTCCTAAGGCTAGTGTGTTTGCCATTTCACCACTTCCGCACAAGGGCAGGCCAACTGTGTCTATACCAAGTCTAGTGGGAAGTTGCCCGCCGATGCAATCGCTGGCCTGCGCGGGGCAAAATCGAAAGGGCGTCCGGGTGGCCGGACGCCCTTCGATTTTGGAGCTTCCGCGAGACTACTTTTTGCCGGGAGCCTTGTAGGAGGAGCTAATCTTTTCTCCTGCCTGCTGCAGAATGCCCTGAACTTCGGTGGCGTAGGGGCCGGTCGGCGCCAGCTCGAGGTACTTCTGGTAGGCGGCGGTGCAATCGGCCGGCAGAACGATGCGGTTGGTCTTGGGATCGACGGTCGCGCTCTGGATCAGGCCCTGGCCCTTGATGTAGTAAAGGATGGCGTTGTTGGGATCGACCTTGATGGCCTCGTCGGCGGCGGCAATCTGTGCCGCGCCGTTGTTTTGCTGGAAGAAGATGATGGCCTCGTTGCGCAGGTGCAGGGCGGCGTTGGCCGGGTCGGCCTTGGCGGCTGCATCGTAGGCAGCGTTGGCATCCTCAACCTTGCCGGTGCGCGCGTAGATCTCGCCCAGACCGGCCTGCGCCTGGCCAATGACGGCCATGCGGGGCTTCTTGGCGGCGTTTTCCAGGTCCAGAGACTTTTTGTAGGAGGCAATGGCGTCGTCGTACTGCTTCAGACCGGCCTGACCGAAGGCAAGATTTTCCCACAGCAGCGCCTCGTCGGCCTTGACGGCGGTGTCCTTGGTCATCAGGCTTACGATGTCGGTGTACTTGGCGGACTTGATCTCGGCGGTTTTGGCCGCCAGATCGGCCTTGGTGGCCGAGGCACCCAGTGCCTGGAAGGCGGCTGTGCTGGCGCCATCGATTTCCTTCTTATCCTGGGTGATTGCCTTGAGGTCGGCGTTGAGCGAATTGATGACCGCGTTGGCCTTCAGTGCTTCGGCGTTGGTCTTCTTCAGCTCTTCCAACTGCTTCTTTTCTTCAGGCGACATCTTGTCGATGTACTCCTGGCGCGACATGTCGAGATCTTGCGCGATGTCTTGCCCGGTGACGATCTTGACGCCGCGGATCGAGTCGACGATCTTGCCGGCCGGCGTATCGGCGGCGCGGTAGACCACCGTGTAGGTTCCCTGGGGAGCTTCGCCGGTGTAGTTGCCGGTCGAGTCAACCGGGAAGTTGAACTTTAGGGTCGTGCCGCCGTCGGTCGACAGGCTGACGGTGCCGGAGCCCTGAGGCTGGCCGGTGGGATTGATGACGCGGCCGTGAATCTTTCCCGTATTCGCTGCGGGCTCCTGCGCTTGCGCGGGCCCGAGAGCCAAAACCAGCAGAGCCGCCGCGGCAGCGAGGCCTAGCCAAAGTGAACGAGTGCGTTTCATGGTTTCTCCTTGGGAGCGGCGGGAAGCGAACTGCCCGCTGGCTCGAAAAAGTTCAAAATCTCGCAGATGCCCGCCAGCGCAAAGCCCCGGGCAGCCAGTTTTTAGCGGCCGATACAGGCCCACCGGCGAAGATCGTGCACTCGCCATTGCAGCAACGCTCGATGGCAAGCAGATTTCCTGCCAAACCCACGTTAAATCCAATCCAGCATGGCGCACAAGAGCCACGCGAGAGATCACCACGCCTGGCGCAACAACAGTTCCATCCTGAAGTGGGCTGGGATGGCTTAGAAGTTGGCGCAGGCAGCGCGCTCGTGTCCCGCCTGGATTGTACGTTTCATGGTAGTGCGGATGGCGAAGGGCCGTGTGTGGCCTGTATCACACACTAAAATCTAGCTATGGGTACTGAAATTCGCAAGGCCACGGCAGCCGATGTGCCGCTGATTTTGACATTCATTAAAGCGTTGGCCGAGTACGAGCGGGCATTGGAGTGCGTTGTAGCCACCGAAGAGGATCTGCTGCGTGACGGCTTCGGGGAGCATCCGGTCTTTTATTGCCTGATCGCCGAGCACGACAGCAAGCCTGCCGGCTTTGCGCTGTATTTTTTGAACTACTCGACCTGGGTGGGCCGGCCGGGCATCTACCTCGAAGACATCTTTGTTGATCCCGAGTTGCGTGGCCGGGGCATCGGCAAGGCGCTGCTGGAGCGGGTGGCGGCGATTGCGTTGGAGAGTGGCTACCGCCGCCTGCAGTGGCAGGTGTTGGACTGGAACAGCCCGGCCATCGAGTTCTACCGCTCGCTGGGCGGCGAGTTCATGGACGAGTGGCGGACGGTGCGGTTGAACGATGCGGCGATCAGGCGGCTGGCCGAAGGCGCCAACTCCGGAGGCTCGAATTGAAGATTCGTGTATTGGGCGGCGGCTTGGCCGGCTCCGAGGCGGCGCTGACGGCGGCGCGGTTGGGCTGCGAGGTCGACTTATATGAGATGCGCGCCATCGTCGACGGCAAACCACGGCTGACGCCCGCCCACCAGACCACGGACTTCGGCGAACTGGTCTGCTCCAACTCGCTCAAGAGCGAATCGGAATGGACCGCGCCCTGGCTGCTCAAGCAGGAGATGCGCCGCGGGGGCTCCGCCCTGTTGCGCTTTGCCGATGAGACGGCGGTGCCGGCCGGTCACGCCCTGGCCGTCGATCGCGTCGAGTTTTCCCGGCGCATCAACGAGGCCATCGCCGCCGAGCCCAAGATTCGCGTCTTCCGCGAAGAAGTGACTTCCTTGGACGATACATTCCTCCAAAACGAGAACGGCACGAAGTGCACCATTGTTGCCACCGGGCCGCTGACCTCGGAAGCCTTGAGCCGCGAGATCGAGCGGCTGACCGGCGCGGGCCACTTGGCCTTCTACGATTCCATCTCGCCGGTTGTCGATGCCGAATCCATCGACATGGACCGCGTCTACTTTGCGGCGCGCTGGGACAAGGGCGGCGCCGACTACATCAACTGCCCCATGGAGCGCGGCGAGTACGACCGCTTTTTGGACGCTCTGCTTGCCGCCGAGCCGGCCGAGGCGCGGGAGTGGGAGAAGCTGGAATACTTCGAGGGCTGTTTGCCGATTGAGGTGCTGGCTACTCGCGGCCGCGACACGCTGCGCTTCGGGCCCATGAAGCCGGTGGGGCTGCGCGATCCGCGCACGGGCAAGACCCCCTGGGCCGTGGTGCAACTGCGCAAAGAAAATCTGCGCGCCGACAGCTACAATCTGGTCGGCTTTCAAAATCACCTCAAGTTCGGTGACCAGGCGCGGGTGCTGCGGATGATCCCCGGCCTGGAAAACGCCCGCTTTCTGCGCTACGGGCAGATCCACCGCAACACCTACATCTGCGCGCCGGCGCTGCTCGACGAGTGCCTGCGCTTGAAGATGCGGCCCGATCTGCTTTTTGCCGGGCAGATCTGCGGTGTCGAGGGCTATACCGAATCGATCGCCGCCGGGCTGTTGGCGGGCATCTACGCGGCGGCCATCGTGCAGGGCCGTGAGCCAACTCCGGTGCCGCGTGCGACGGCTCTGGGTTCGCTCATCCACTACATCACGCACGCCGAGCCGAAGCACTTTCAGCCGGCCAACATCACCTTCGACCTGCTTGAGCCGCTCGAAGAAGAGACGCGCAAAAAGATTCGCGACAAAAAAGCGCGGCACCAGTTGCAATGCGAGCGGTCGCTCATGGCCTTTGACGGGTGGCTGAAGAACTGCCATCGCTAAAACTGTCGCTGCCAGCAAATCCTGGCCGGGAACCTTTCCCTTCCCGTCAGTGTCAAAGAATAGAGAGGGGTTCGATTGGAGGGCGGCGGGTTGCAGGCCGTGTACCCTAAAGAAGGGGGCTGCCCAGTTGCGGCCTTCTCTGGAGAGTCATTTTTGAAGCATCTCACGATTTTTTTGGCGGCTACGGCAGTGATGGGCAGTGGCACCGCGCAGGTAATGGCCCAGGCCGCGCCGCCCACAGCGGCCGAAAAGAAGTCGGCGACGGCGTTGACGCTTGTCCCGGCTCCGAAGGATGCCGGCAAACCGCAGCCGCAGAGCCCGGCGCCCAGCGCGCCGGCCAAGCCCAAGGCGCTTTTGCCCGACGCGTTTTCCGGCTGGCTGCAGGAAGGCGCCGCGCAGTCCCTGGCCGACGCATCTACTGCCGATGCGGCCAACTCCGCCGCGCTCAAGGAATATGGATTCGTTGCGGGCCTGGCGGCCAACTACAAGCGCGACGGCGAGACCTTGAGCCTGCGCGCGTTGCGCTTCCATGACACGAGCGGGGCCTACGGCGCATATACCTTTTACCGGCAGAATGGATGGCCGAAGGAACAGATCGGCGCAGGCGCGGCCTCGGACAACAGCCGCGTGATCTTCTGGGCGGGAACGACGGTGGTCGACGCCAGCTTTTCTCATGTGGGCCCGATGTCGGCCGGCGAGCTGCGCGAGATTGCCAGCCAACTGCCCGCGGATGGAGGACAGATTCCGCCAGTTCTGGCGAATCTGCCCAAAGAGCATCTGACCGGCGAGACGACCCACTACGCGCTGGGCGCAGCTGGCTACGTGGGCGCGGGCGGCGTGTTGCCCCCTTCGCTGGTGGCCTTCGACAAGGGCGCCGAGACGGTGACGGCCAACTACGCGCTGACCTCGGGAGTGGCGACGCTGACGCTGATCGATTACCCGACGCCGCAGATAGCCGAGGCGCAGGAGGCGGCGATTCGCGCCTACCTGAAGGCGGGCAGCCAGGCGCAGCCAGCCTGGCCCAAGCCGTTGCAGAACTCCGATCCGGCCTCGCTCGAAGTGCGCCATAGCGGTCCGCTGGTGGTGATCGTCAGCGGCGATGCCGTTCCCGACGACAGCCACCGGCTGCTGGAGACGGTACATTACGAGGCCGAGATCGCGTCGATCCCACTGCCCGGCGAGTCCGACATCTCAAAGACCAGCAAGCTGCTGATGGGCATTGCCGGGCTGTCGGTGATCGGCGGCGGAGCCGCGATTCTGCTGGGTGGTTTTATGGGCGGAGGCCGCGCGCTGTACCGCAAGATGAGAGGACTGCCGGTTTCCTCGGTCTACGATGCGGAATTCATTCATCTCGATCTGGGAGAAAAGTGGGACGCAGGAGCCGATCCGATCCCAGACCCGCACCCGAAGGGTTAACGGGGCGAAGTCTCTGTGGAAAAAGCGCCCCAAACCTGAAGAAACCCGCTGAAATCACGGGAAATAACGGAAGAAAATAGGCGAATGCCCGGCGAACGTAAAACAGGGGTTATTCGGAAACGCCTGCTTGTATCTTGTTGATAGTAATTGAGTTATTTTCCTCAATATTTCCCTTGACACCGCTTTTCCCCGGCTCCTACTATGCCACCAAGAAAGTTCTGATGGTTTTGCCTCCGTTGGAACTATTCTCCCTGAAGGAGAGAGCCGCCCGTTGCCAGGCGGCTTTCTCCATTTATTGGAAGTTTTCGGCTTCAGCCTCCGTGGTGCCTGCGGCCGGTTCGGTCCATTGGGCGCCACACTGCTCGCAACTCCAAAGATTTTCCGGTTCCACGGCTTCGAGCACCGGGTCTGCCGCGCCGCATTTGGGGCAGGCCGGGAGCTCATATTCCGGTACTTCGGTCTGCAACTCTTCGATGATCTCCCGCGGAATAGGCCGTTCGGCAATGGCGCGGGCACAGTCGAGTTCGTCGGCGGCAACGAGCACACGAATGCCGCCAACGGCGATCCTGTGTTGCGTCGAGGGCACAAACGGAGTCGTCGATCCGTCGAAGTTGATCCAGCTTTCGATGCCGGCCCGGCGCAGTGCTTCTTGAAGCTGCGCTGCCTTGTCGCTGTTTTCGCATTCGCAGAGCAGGGTCTTCCAGGTGTAATCGTGTGGGCCAGAGTCCACATTTTCGTCCTCTGTGCTGCTGGCGGAGGGTTCCGGGCTCGCCTGCCTGTCGAAGACGTCCGTGGCCCGGCTAGCGCCCGAAGAAGACTGCCGGGAGGCGATTGGAGCCGGTATGGGACGTGCTGGCGGCGGGGCCAGCGGGTCGCCCAGACCGCGGCTATGCATCTCGCCACGCAGGGCCTGCTGGGCAGTTTCGGTCAGATCGGCGAACTCGCAGGCCAGTTGGCGGAGTTCTCCGTCGCTCAATTCGCGATAGTGGGCAGTGAGCCGCTGCCATTCCTGGACGGGGTCGGTTTGCATGAGCAGAAGTATACCGGCGGGGCGGCTTTACCTTCTACAGGAGCAACGATACAATCGTAGAGGCGGCCGACGTAGCTCAGTTGGTAGAGCAGCTGATTCGTAATCAGCAGGTCATCGGTTCAAGTCCGATCGTCGGCTCCAGTTTTTTGGTTGTAAATGGGTTTAAACCCCCAGGCCTCTCCACAGTGGGAGGTTATTTTTTGCGTGGAATCAATCTGTTTACCCCTTGAAAGATACTAGCCAGGCTGATGGCGGAAGGGGAACACGCGCTAGAGATGGTAAAAAATGACACGAAATCCACACACCATTCCCGCGAATGACGTAGGATGGTTGCGATTCGTGTCTTAGTTCTAGAGTGAATACATATAGTAGTAAACCGACGGTGGGCAATCCGGCAGAATCAGCCGGCCGAAGAGGGCAGATGCTTGCGCTCGCGGCTGTAGTGTTGCTGCTCGCGCTGGGAGCGTTGGCGGGCTGGCGCGTGGTGATGCATGGCCGTCTGGTGCCGCGCTGGCTGCTGGCTGGCGGCCACCAGAGCCCAGTGGCGGCAAAACCAACACAGCAGCAGATGGCCTGGAGCGACCGTTTTGGCGACGGCACGCCGGATTTTATGCGGCTGACCGATCCGGCCGATCAAGCGGCCTTTCGCCGCTGGTTTGTGCTGATCGCCGATGTGCAGGCCGCGCGGCCACGCGCCAGCGTTCCCGCCGAGATCACCGATTGCGCCAGCCTGTTGCGCTATGCCTACCGCGAGGCGCTCAAGCGCCACGATGAAACCTGGTTTCAGACGACAGGCATCGAGATCGATCCGCTGCCGGGCGAGATTCGCGCCTGGAGCTATCCGCACGCGCCGTTGGGAGCAGGGCTGTTCCGCGTCAAAGAGGGCGCTTTTACGTCCGGCGATGTAAGCAACGGAGCCTTTGCCCAGTTTGCCGACGCCAAAACCCTGGTGGAGCGGAATGCCTATTTTGTCAGCCGCGACGTACGCGCGGCCCTGCCCGGCGATCTGCTCTTTTTCCGCCAGTTTGGCCAGTCGTCGCCGTGGCACTCCATGATTGTGCTGCGCAATGGCGCCAATGCCGCGGTGGTCTACGATACCGGGCCCGATCACGGCCAGCCGGGCGAAATCCGCCGCGTTTTGCTGAGCGAACTGCTCGACCATCCCCAGCCGCAATGGCGGCCCATGGCCGGCAACCCTAATTTTCTTGGCGTTTACCGCTGGAATATTCTGCGAGGAACTCGATGACTCCCAAAAAAATCACACTTCGCGCGCTGCTGTTCGCCACCGGACTGGCGCTGTTTTGCGCGGTCCTTCCGGCCCTGGCGGAAAAGGACGCGCCGCGCTCATTCACGCTATCGACCTCGCGGACCTTTGCGCCGGGCGAGAGCGTGAAGATCCAGCTCTATGCGCGCAACGTGCCAGAGCTGGAGTTCCGTGTCTACAAGGTGCGCAACACGGAGAAGTTTTTCGCCGGCCTCAAGGATCTGCACAGCTTTGGCGTGCAAAACTCGAGCCCCGAGGAGCAGATCGACGAGAAGAGCAGTCTGGAGCGTCTGCACGACTTCAAAGCCGGCCTCTGGTGGCGCATCCGCCACTTCTTCCGCGGCCAATTCACCAACGATGCGCGCGACAGCTTCCGCGAGCAGCAGGGCAAGCTGGGCAAGCGCAGCGAGGTGGTGGGCCTGTCGCAGTTCGCGCAGATTCCCCTGTTGAACCCGAGCCAGTTGGTGGCGCGCTGGAAGCTGAAGACTCCGCCGGCCATTATCAGCGAGACGCAGCAGTTGCCCATCAATGGGCTGGATGCGGGCGTGTATCTCATCGAGGCCACCGACGGAACCTATAAGGCGTATACCGTCGCGATTGTGACTTCGATTGCCGTGGTGGAACGGACCGAGCACGGCCAGGCCGATCTTTTTGTCGCCGACCGCAAGACGGGCGCGCCGGTCGCAGGCGCGGATGTGATCTTCTGGGCCAACAGCAAGCTGCAATCGTCGGGCAAAACCAATAGCGACGGCCTGCTGACGCTGGCCGCGCAGGTTGGAACCAAGGGCGCCGAGCCGGAGAATGTCTGGATTCTGGCTCACCACGGCTCCGACGCCGCCATTGTGACGCCCTTCGGCTACGGCTTTGGCGAGCAGGGAGAGGTGACCTCGCGCTCGTTTATTTATACCGACCGGCCTGTCTACCGGCCGGGCCACACCGTGCACATCAAAGGCATCGTGCGCAAGGCGCAGAACGATACGCTGGTGCTGGCGGGGCCGCGCACGGTGACCTTGCGCGTCACCGGTCCAGAAAACAAAGTGGTCTTGAACAAGCAACTGACGCTTTCGCCACATGGCACCGTGGCCGTGGATCTGAATCTGGAGAGTGACGCGTCGCTGGGCTACTACATGGTGGAATTTACCGACACCGATATTAGCGGCAACGGCAGCTTTTACGTAGAGGAGTACAAGAAGCCCGAGTATCAGGTAACGGTGAAGCCCACCGGGCAACGGTTGCTGCAGGGCAACTCGATACAAGCCACCATCGAGGCGCGTTACTTCTTTGGCGAGCCGGTGGCCGGCGCCAAGGTGACCTACGTTGTGCATACCACCACGCATTATTGGTGGGACGAGGACGAAGACGATAACGCGTTCGGCGAAGACACTGGACCGGCCAGTGGCGAAGAGGGCGATAGCGACTATGCCTGGGCCGAGAACGAGCAGCAGGAACACACGGGTGTGCTCGATGCTAACGGTCGGCTCTCGGTTTCGTTGCCCACGCAGGTGGATGGCAAGCACCAGGACCAGGATTACCGGATCGAGGCGCGCGTGACCGACGCGGGCAACCGCGAAGTGGCCGGACACGCCACGGTGTTGGCGACCTATGGATCGTTCCGCATGCAGGTGGAACCAACCAGCTATATTGTCGAGCCCGGCCAGCCGGCGCGGGTCAAGGTCACGGCGGTGGATTACGATTCCAAGCCCGTGCAGACGCCGGTGCATGTGGTTGCCGCTCTCCAGAAATGGGATTCCGACACGCGTACATGGGACAAGACCACGATCGCCAGCAAAGATGCGGCGACTGACGCCAACGGCACGGCCTACGTCGATCTGGCGATCAGCAGCAGCGGCGATTTCCGCATTACGGCCAGCGCCAAGACGCCGGAGGGACGCACCGTCGAGGATTCCACTTTTGTGTGGATCACGAGTGGCGCCGGAGAGTGGTACCAGCCCAGCGATCAGGCGCAGATTGTCACCGACAAGAAGAGCTACAAGGTGGGCGACACAGCGCACCTTTTGCTGGTGACCGGACTGCCCGAGACCTGGGCGGTAATTACCACCGAAGGCGAAACCATTCAGTCGCGGCGGGTGGTTCACGCCAAGGGCCAGAACGTGGCCTTCGATGTGCCCATCACGCAGCAGTCGCAGCCCAATCTGATCGTGAGCGCGATGGTTGTACACGACGATAAGTTGATGACCGCGCAAAAAAGCCTGAAGGTTCCGCTGGTGGAGCGCACGCTGACGGTAACGGCGACGCCGGCGAAGGCGAAGTACCTGCCGGGTGAAAAGGCCAGCTACGACGTGCAGACGCTGGATGCCTATGGCAAGCCGGTCTCGGCCGATCTGAGCTTTGGCGTGGTCGATGAGGCGCTCTACTCGGTGCGGCCCGACGAAACCGGCGACATCGTGGCGGCCTTCTATCCCAAACGCGAGACATACATTGAGCCGCAGACCTCCTTCGAGTTCTTCTTCTCGGGCGAGGCAGGAACCAAGAGTCCGCTACTGGCTTCGAATGCCTTCTTCCATCCGCGCATGGCGCAGGTGAAGCCGGGTTCGGACCTGGTGGTGCCCAAGGTGCGCAAGGCATTTCCCGACACGGCCTACTGGAACCCCAACGTACATACCGGTTCCGACGGCCACGCGCGCGTGGATTTCGATTTCCCCGACGCGCTGACCACGTGGCGTACGACGATCCGCGCCATGACCGACGACGGCAAGGCGGGTGGCGTGGTGACCCGCGTGGTGGTGCGCAAAAACCTGATTGTGCGCCTGGCCGCGCCGCGTTTCTTCCGCCAGGGCGACGAGACGGTGCTGCGCGTGATTGCGCACAACTATCTGGAGTCCGCCAAGGACGTGACCTTCGCGCTCGACGTGAGCGGCGTGGACGTTCTGAGTGGACAGACGCAGAAGATCAACATTCCCGCCAAAGGCGAGAGTTATGTGGATTGGCGGGTAAAGGCGCGCGCGACCGGCAACGTGGTGCTTACGGCCAAGGCGCTGACCAACGAAGAGTCCGACGCCTTGCAGATGACCCTGCCGGTGCTGCCCTTCGGCGTAAAGCAGAAGGCCGACGGCGGGGGCGTGGTCTACTCGGGCGACGGGCAGAATCAGTGGAGCTATCGCTACCCGGGCAATACGGACTTTGGCTCGCACGGGTTAACGATTACGGTTTCGCCTTCGGTGGCTGGAACTGTCTTCGATGCGCTCGATTACCTCACCGGTTATCCGTGGGGCTGCACCGAGCAGACCATGTCCAGTTTCCTGCCCGATCTGATCGTGGCCCAGGCCGTCGACAAGCTGCACATCAAATCGCCGATCGACCGCAAGCAGCTCAACGACATGGTGACGGCGGGCCTCGACCGGCTCTATAGCTACCAGCACGACGATGGCGGCTGGGGCTGGTGGCCCGACGACGAGAGCCGCGTCTTTATGACTGCATATGTAGTGAGCGGTTTGGGACAAGCCAAGCAAGCTGGCTACCCGATCGATGGCGACAAGGCGAACAAAGCTCGCGGCTGGTTGATCGCCACGTTGAATGCACATCCCAACATGCTGCCCGAACTGCGCGCTTACACGGTCTACACGCTGGCCACGACCGGCGGCGCGCCCCGTGACGCCCTCGACAAAACCTGGGAGAGCCGCGACAAACTGAGCAGCGAAGGACTGGCGCTGGCCGGATTGGCGCTGCACGCGGCCGGTGACAGCCGCGCCAAACAAGCTGCGCAACTGCTGGAAGCGAAGGCCCGCTCGACCGACTTCGATGCGCACTGGGAGGGCAGCTACGATGAGTTGCTCGACTTCTGGGGCGACACTTCGCCAGAGACGACGGCCTTCGCGCTCAAGCTGTTGGTGCTCGAAGACCGCTCCAGCGGCCTGCTGTCCAAGGCGGCGCGCTGGCTGGCCGAGCACCGCGAAGGCGACTATTGGTATTCGACCAAGCAGACCTCGATGGTGATCCAAGGGCTCACCGATTACCTGGCGCTGAGCGGCGAGTTGGCCAACACTTCGGATGTTGAAGTGCTGGTGAATGGCGCCAGCGTGGGCAAGCGGCACTTCGGCCCCGAGGACGGCTTTGCCGTGCCCTGGCAGATCAAGGTTCCTGCTGCGCAGACCGGAGCCGGCGGACAGGTGACCATCCGCAAGAACGGCAATGGAATCACCTACTGGTCGGCGCAAAACAGTTGGTACTCGGCCGACCGCAGTGCCTTCCAACAGGGCCAGCTCGCGCTCAACATCACGCGCGATTATTACCTGCTCCAGAAGCGGCAGGATAAGCCAACCGATCCGATCACCTACGATCTGGTGCCGCTCAAAGGCCCAGTGCACATTGGCGACATCATCGCCGTGCGGCTGGCGCTCAGCGGCACGCAGTGGAAGTATCTGCTGGCCGAAGATCCGATTCCGGCGGGCACCGAATTCCTGAACGAAACCGGACTCTACAAGCTCAACCACAAGCCCGACTGGTGGGCCGACTGGTTTACGCGCAAGGAGTTCCACGACGACCGCGCGGCTTTCTTCAACACCGACTTCGAGAAACGGCGCGAGTACGTCTACCTGCTCAAGGTCGATAACCCTGGCAAGTTCCAGATCAGCCCGGCGCAGGCCGGCCCCATGTACCAAGACAAGATTCAAACGACGACCGATCCCGCCATGCTGGAGGTGCAGCCGTGAGTGAAGTAGCCACCGTGAACATTTGGAAAGATCTGCTGCAGCGGCTCCGCTCCAGCTTCGTCTGGATTACCGCGCAGTTCGTGGGCACGCTGCTGCTCGTTCTTGCCGGCATTGCCTGGACGCGCCTGCCCGACGAACATGCCTGGCAGGTAGGCCTCACGCTGCTGTTGCCGCTGTTGCTGGCGGCGGGGTTCTTGTCGCTCGAGGCGGGAACCATCCGCAAGTTCGTGGGCGTGGAAGAGCGCCGCGTGCCTTTCATCTGGGGCGCCCTGTCGCTGCTGGCCTGGATCGCTGTCATCTGGATCGCCTGGAGCATTTTGGATTGGTGCAGCGACCAGACGGAGCTGTGGGCAGGTTATCTGAATTCGCTGGCTCCGGAACATGTTTTAGGACGGTTCTTCTCCGAGAGCCACCTGGAGCGCGCTATCGCGATCCTGCTCTGGATTCTGCGCTGGATCGTGGTGCCTGCCAAGGTGATTCCGCTTGCCGCCGCTTCGGCGCAATCGGGCTGGCGGCTGCCCTGCGGCAAACTCGTACGGCAGACTTTTAACTGGCGTTGGCTGGTTGCCGTTGTGCTTGCCGCGCTGCTTTCGGTTGCGCTCACTGGCCACTTCTTCGCGGCCGATCCGCATGGCAGCGTCTCGCGTCAGCTCTCGGCCGTCATCTTCAAGATGGTGGCATCCTACCTGCTCGCCATGGCGAGCTGGGTGATTCTGCTGGCCTGGTCTGCTGTTCTGCTGGCGCGTACGCCCGAGCCCGCCGCAGACGCCCTCGATCGGGATCTCTTCCGGCGCTTCTACGCCGCACGCAAATGGCTTGGCGGAATCGCAATCGTCGCTGTTTGTTCAGAGTTGTCTGGTCATCTGGTCGCGCATTTGCCGGGCGGTCTCGGGTCGAGTGTCTGGATCGACGTACCGGTCACTTTGATTCTTTTGATTCTGGCCCTTTGGTTTAATGTCGGGCTTCTGCGCGGCTTGATCGGCCCCCACGAAAAGCGCGTTCGCATGATTTGGGGAACGCTCATGTCACTTGCGTGGGCAGTGCTGGGGCTTGTTGCCGCGATTGTGTTATACAACTATCACGGCGCTGCCGTGCTCCAGGCTCTTGGCTGGCTGCTTGTTGTGGGCCTGCTGATTCCCTTCTCCGCCGCCTCCGCGCAGTGGGGCGTGCGGCTGCCCTGGCGGAGAGTTTTCCGCATTTTGCGTGAGTGGCGCTGGTGGCTCGGTGTATTGGCGGCATTGATCGACGGCCTGGCTATTCCTATTCTGCTGATGTGCGCTCCAGAAAATGCGAGCCCCTTGCAGACCAACCTCTTTCCGCTGCGGCTGATCGTTGGCTCGGTGCTTGCATACGGCTGTTGGATTTTGCTTTTGGGCTGGTTCGCTGTGCTGCTGGGTAGAACGCAGCGCGGAACGAATCCGTCCGCCGAACTACCGCTGCCCAAGGGAGGCGACGGCGCTGGCGGGCAAGCCTGAACGCAGCCAGTCGAGCACCTGGGCGCGGCCATTGCGCGCGACGAGTTGCGCAGCATACCAGGCGGCGGCGCGGTGCGTGGCCGCCGACTCGGCTTCGCTGGTCGCGTGCACCAAAGCGGAATCGACGGCATCGAGTTTCAGCGCCGGCGCTTGCGCCGCAACGTTCCCGTCGCTCCAAAACTCCACCAATCCCTCGCGCAGCCACAGCGGCGTGCGCGGCCCGGCCTTCTGCTCCACCAATGCGTGTAAAAACTCGTGGCGAGCAATGTGAACAAGCAAATGCCGCGCTGCCAAAACCCGGAGGGGCTGCGTGCCAATCCAGTCGCCCTCGGTAAAAGCAGCGACAAAACCGGGCGCGAGCGTCGCCTGGCGAAATGCCAGCGTGGAGTTGAATGCGCGCACGGTGAACGCGGAGTGGGCGCGCAGCCCCGAGCGCTCGACGGCCTCCGCCCACGCGCGGTTCAGCTCCGGCAGGTACGCGGCGTCGGCTGCATCGAGCGATTCGAGTTGAAAGCCGCTGCCAGAAAAACTTCTCCACGCGCGGCCCGTGGCTTCGTCGGCGGCCACGGCTCCAGGAAAATACTGCGCCAAAATCTGCTGCGCGGTGCGCCCATTTGCAGCCATCGCCGCGGCGCCCTTCTGGCATAAACCCACGCCGTGGCCCCATCCGCGCCCATGGAAGACGAAGCTCTCGCCCTGGCGGCCCACCTCGAACCACGTGCTGGGAATCTTGCTCCAGCCCAGCGACTCGCCCACGGCCAGGCGGAAATCCTCAGCCGGGATCTCGCGCCCGTCGATCTTGAGCGTGATGGCGCGGCCCGATTCGCCGCGGCGCGCGCCCGCAAGATTTTGCCAGCCCGGCGCAGCCAGCCCGTGCGCGGCAAGAATCGCCGTCAGTTCGGCGCGAGAAATCTCCGAGGCCCAGGCGCGGCCGCCGTCTTTCGAGCAAAAGCGGTCCACCTGCGCAGGCAGATAGGGCGCGGGTTTTGCGCGCGCCCAGATTTCCGTGGGCGACGCCGTATGTCCCCCGCAATCTTTGCCAAAATACGCCAGCGCCCGCTGGCCATTGAACCAAAGCGTTTCACCCGCTGTAGCCAACGTGGCGGCGTGCGCTGCCGCTCGGCGCTCGCCGTTGCCGCCCCAGTGCAAAAGCTGGCAATGGGTGGAGTCGCACAGGTCGTATCCGGCGTGGCCGTGCGCCTCATGCAGCGCAAAGCTGCGCACCACCACGGCCAACGCCTTCAGCGACTCCCCACTGTCGGCCGCGCCGCTCTCGCTGGCCACCACGCGTTCCACGTAACTCTCGACCGGCAGCGTAACCACAATCGACAACACGCCCGCGTGCGCCGCAATCGCAACAGGATTCGCGAGCGTGACGGTTTCGCCATGCGCGGCGAACGTGACCGGGCCGGTGAGCCAAACTCCGTCGAGATGCACTGTCTTGCCGCCCATCGCAAGCGTCACGGCGCCGCCTTCGGCGCGAACCTTCGCTTGAGTATGAAACGCACCCGCGGCGCACCGTGCGCAACTTCGCAGCAAAGCATATTCGGTTGTTCCAGCAGGCGTAATCGCAACTTCTTTGTCGCGCCACAAAGTCCACATGCCCACGCGCACGGTCTCGCGCGCTGCCGGTGGCGCCGTGGCCGCAAACTGCCGAGCGGGCTGCATTCCGCCGAAGGCCACGGCCGCCGCCGCGAGCAAGCTCAGCGCAGTTCGTTGCAGAACGCACCAGTTCACGGCCGCTCCAGTGGCGCGCCACGCAGCAACTCGCCGGCCACATGCGCCGCGTCCGCGCCACGTCCGGCGGGCAGATAGACCACGATGACAACCTTCGGATTTTGTTTGGGCGCCAGGCCCACAAACCATCCATGCGTCTGGCTCGAAGAGGCGCCAGCGGCAGTCCCCGTCTTTCCCATCACCGGCACTCCGCCTAAACTGGCTTGGCCCGCGATGCCAAAACTGGCTGAATCCGCAAGGCCAGCGCGCACCGTCTGCGCGGCCGCTGTTCCCGCGTTGACCTGCAGTTGTTGTGCCAGCCAGCGATAGGCCACGGCCAACTCAAGAGGCGTCACGCGAATGCCATCAACGCCGAGCAAAGCCAGTTGCCCGGCCTCGGTGGTTCGCGGCTCGGTGAACTCGGCCGTCGCCTCGTTGTGGGCCAGCCCCGTAGCGCTCAGCAGCCCCGTTGTCCGCAACAAACGCCCCAACTCACCCGGCGCCAGCCTGCGCGCCACCGCGGCAAAATAGCTGTTGCACGACCAGGTCAGCGCTTCGCGCGCATCAAAGGGTGGCGCGGCGGGATGACTGCACGCCAGCCGGTGGCCGGAGACGATGAGTTGCCCGTTGCACGCGACGTGGCTCGCTGGATTCCAGCGCCCGGCGGAGACCAATTCATAGAGAGCCAGCGGCTTTAAAGTAGAACCCGGAGCGGCCAGCGTGCGCGCTACCTCATGCAACTGGCGGCTGGCCAGCAGACGGCCGCTGGCCACATCGATGACCACGATCCGCGCCTCTGGCTCCTGAGCCGCGGCACGATCGGCCGCGGCCTGCCAGCTTTGCGCGCCAGCCTGTAGGGTAGCCACTAAAGCGCCCAGCGCTATTGCGACCGGTGCGAATTGAATTTTTCCGCGCACAAGGAAAGTATCGCCGATTCGCGCGCGAAATACATTTTACCGGCGATTCAAAATGGGTTTTAGTTTTGGGTTTGCCCGGATGGCTCCAAATTCCAACCGGGCAAAATGATCAGCCGCGTGTTTGCAGACAATTGCGCGAATCCGCCTCAAGTTCTGCAATGTAGTCGATGACGGCTTCGCTCCAGCCATCAATGTGAGTCCACGATCCGTAGCCAACGCCATTCTGGTTCGAGGCAACATTCACCACATAGCCCTTGGCCTTGGGCGCAGGCACGCGGTCATGCGACTGCTCGTCGGTGATGACGATGATGCGGTCGTACTTACCACGGCACTCCTTCTCCACCTGCGTCACCGCCGCGCCAAGATAGGTTCCACTATGCGGCTGGCTTGCTTCCAGCGCATCGCGCAGAGCCATTCCTCGGCGATCCGGCACACGCACGGTCTTGTCGGAGAAGGTGAAGATCGAAACCTTCTCGGCAATCTCGCGCAGCAGAATCGCCAGACCGTAAGCCGCATCGGTACGGCGCATCTGGGAGCGCTGCGACAACAGCCAGTTCATCGAACCCGACACATCGACCAGAAGAACCGTGTGCCCACGGAGCGTTGAACCACGGCCTTCGAGCGCACGAAACATCGCGCTTTCGAGCATCTGCTCCCATTGAGGCGCAACGCGAGCGGCGGCCAGAAAACGGAAAGGCAAAACACGATCCGTCTTCAAATGGGCAAACGCCTCCAGCACGAGATCCTCGCGAACGCCAGCGGTGTGCATGTTGCGCAGGTTACGCAACAGTGCCAATGCGCCGAGCTTGCGCTCTGCGAGAAGTCGCTCCCATGCTTCGCGCTTGTCGGCCTTCTTCTCCTCTTCTGTGCGCTCGCCACGACCAACCGCGGAAAGAGAGACCTCCCAGGTATCGGGTGTAGCCAGTTCGTTCTGAGCAAGTCGCTTCCAGAGGTTGGCCTGCGCGGCATCTACCGGATGCGCGTGCGAAAGAAAGAGCACGTCGCGCAAGCGCACTGCCCCAGCACGGTCGTACTTTCCCAACGCATACTCGTCGAACTTGCAGAAAGCACCGGCGAGTCCCTTCTTGACCTGCGCCGAAAGCGGTTGCTTTCCCTCGGTCCAGTAGATAGCGACAAACTCGCTGAGTTCATCGGCGCGCTGAATGACTTGCGCCAATGTATCAGCGACCAGCGCACGATGAGTCGCGTGACGCGCCATCTCGCGGACCAACAACAGCGGTAGATGGCGCAGCTTCATCCGCTCGCGCGCTTCGACTGCCAATGCAGCAACACGCTCTGCCGCAACCTGCGGAACGAGATCGCGGATTCGAGTGGCAATCTGCACACCACCCTCGTAGAACTCACCCTCCCACAGCAGGCAGGAGAGAGCCGTGCGGCGCAGAGCCTGCTCCGGAGTTATCGTGTACGCAGGTGCGCCTTCATGTGTCTGGAGGCTGGAATCCTTGGATAATTTCAAAATGTTCAGTCGCATGATGAGCCTCCTTTCAAGGCTATGTGTCTGCCGGGGAATAGACGGACTCGGTTAGCTAGACTGGATTGCTCCAGCCACAGGGGTCGAACCTGCTCCTCCGCTTTTGGCGGCGCTCTACCAGATGAACCCGAGTCCTGCGCCACCGGCAGGATATTTTGTTGGTTAAGTCGTTCGTACAAGTACAAAGAATGGCCGGGGAACAAACGGCAACAGTGAGGTGTCCTGGGCCACTAGACGACCTGGCTTGCACCAGGGCAGGATTCGAACCTGCGTTACCCGCTCTTGAGGCGAAGGAACCGTTGCCTACGCCACCGGACCTATTCAATTGTTGTGCGCACATACGTGCTTTGGTTGTTTATAGCCAGGGAATATGCGGTTGCGGCATTTCCGTTGCTCTATCCAGTTGAGCTACCCGGAGTCGCCTCCGGAGAGGGATTCGAACCCCCAACCTGCGGCTTAAGAAGTATCCGCGACCTGCGCCACTGGCCATATTCAGTTGTGCGCGCGCATGCAGTGCGCTGGGACGATCTTGGCCGGGGAACAAACGGTACGGATCGTTGCTCTGCCATTGAGCTACCCGGATTTCTCGTCCGGGACGGGACTCGAACCCGCAACCCACTAGGCGAAGTAACCGTAGCCTACGCCACCGGCCAAGGTGGTCTTTAGTTAACCGAGATGCGCTTAATGCCATCGCTGTCTGTTACCGAAAACTTCACTGGCAAGAAACGCGCGATCACGTCCATGTTGGTCTCTGCGTGCTGGCTGACAGCGGTTGTCGTGAAACTTCCGCCTCCGCACAGCGCCATTGGCAGCAGCAGTTGGTCTGCCAAGTGCTCGCCAACCGCTGCGTTTGAGCCGAGATACTTCTGAGCCTGCTCTGCCGCATCCTTGGCAACCTTCTCCGCGCTCACGCCGAGCTTTCCAAACGCGGTGAAAATCTCCGTCACGTGCGTGCTTGCGACCTCAACCATCACTGCATTGCCCGGTCCGGTCGAGTTCTTGGTTTGCAGCGTGCGCAGTTGACCATCTTCGCAACCCAGCATCTTGCCCGCGGTCTCAAGTTCGCGCAGCGCGATCTTCGGGTTGAGATTCGAAACCAGCGCATGAACAACGGGCGCAGCGGATTCGCCTCTTTCCTCGATCAAGATCGATGCCAGCTTGCTCTTCGGCTCGATTTCAACTGTGAAACGCCCTCCTCCCGCCGGATAAAAACCATAGCGCTCCAGGGTAACGCGCACCTTCGGCCCCATGCGCTCAATCAGCGGCAGAAAGCTCTTCTCCACAAAATCGAAGGGCGGCGCTGCCATGTTGTGCGTCCCACCTTCAATCACCAGTCGGCTCGGTGCGATAGCAATCATCAACGCAGGCAGCACAGTTTGAAGCACCAGCGTTCCGCTTCCCGCCGTGCCGACAACGAAGTGATATTCGCCCGGCTGAATCGACCTGGGCTTGAAGGTCAAGTGAGTCGAACTCAGCGTTGCACCTTCCACATCGGCCTGTCCCACTTCCTTGGCTGCCAGCACAGCAGCCAAATGCTGACGCAGCAATCCCGACTTTTCGCGGCCGGCGCGAATCTTGTCAATGCGAAACGCTTTTCCCGTTACCATAGACAGGCTCAGCGCCGTGCGCAGTATCTGGCCGCCGCCCTCGCCATACGATCCATCGATCACGATCATCTTGCAACTCCCTTGCCCGCGGGCGCGCCAACCTTCACGCGCCCGCGCCAACACTTGTTATCCCTTCACGCAGACTACCTGGTGCAGGGTGTGGACGACCTCGACAAGATCCTTCTGCGCCTCCATCACCGCGTCAATCGACTTGTAGGCCGCAGGCGTCTCGTCGATCACATCCGCATCCTTGCGGCATTCAATGCCCTCGGTCATGCGCATGTGGTCTTCCACAGTAAAGCGGCGCTTGGCCTCATTGCGCGACATGGCGCGACCTGCGCCGTGACTGCAACTCGAGAAGCTCTCGCGATTGCCCTTGCCACGCACAATGTAAGAACGCGCTCCCATACTGCCAGGGATGATGCCCATATCGCCCTCGCCGGCGCGCACTGCGCCTTTGCGGGTAATCAGCACGTTCTGACCATAGTGTTTTTCGCGCGTCACATAGTTGTGGTGGCAGTTGATCGCCTCCAACTCCGCGGTGAACTCCGGAACCACGCCTGAATTGCGCACAGCGGCAACCAGGCTTTCCATCATCAGATCGCGGTTCAACTGCGCATACTCCTGCGCCCAGCCGACCGCTTCAATGTAATCATCGAAGTGCTCGGTGTGTTCCGGGAAGTAGGCCAGATCCGCATCGGGCAGGTTGATGAAGAAGCGCTGCATATCCTTCTTCGCAAGTTCGATGAAGTAGCTTCCCATACGATTGCCCACGCCACGCGAACCCGAGTGCAGCATGAACCAGACCTGATCGGCTTCATCAAGGCAGACCTCGATAAAGTGATTGCCGGTGCCGAGCGTACCCAGATGATTCGCGTGGTTGCCGCGATCGAGCTTGGGGTGCTTGGCTAGAATCGCGTCGTAACGCGGCTTCAACTGGCCCCACACTTCCATCGGACGCGCCGGAATCTCGCCCCATGCGCCGCGGTCGCCCGCTCCGCCGTGATTGGTGCGTCCATGCGGCACAGCCATCTCAATCGCCTCGCGGACAGCCTTCAAGTTGTCCGGCAACTGGCTGGCGTTCAGACTGGTCTTGACGGCCATCATGCCGCAGCCGATGTCCACTCCGACCGCGGCCGGAATGATCGCGCCGCGCGTGGGAATCACACTGCCCACCGTTGCGCCGATGCCAAAATGAACATCCGGCATCGCAGCGATCCACTGAAAGACAAACGGCATCTGCGCGGCATTGAGCAACTGCTGGCGCGCCTGGTCCTCGACCGGCACACCCTTGGTCCAGGCTTTTACCGGAACGCCCTTCTCCTGCGTGTATACGTTGTAGCTCTCGTCTGCCATTGTCTTTCTCCTCTCGAAGCCTATCTCATTGTTCCTGCCTTCTATAAAGCAATACCCGTGCCAAACCTGCAAAGAAAACAGATGTGTCGATATATGAGCAGTTTACGCAATCATCGGCAAATCGCATTGCGTTCCATAACGATACAGTGGTATATGTTTTATACGAATGGATAAGAAAGAAAATCCGATTGTCGTCATTGGGCTACTCGGAACGACGCTCGATGTTGGCAAACACCCGGACCGCTGGCAAAACTGGCGGCCCACAATCTCCGTCTGTCAGCAACCGGATATGATCGTGGATCGTTTCGAGTTGCTGCACGGCAAAAGAGAGACCTCGCTGGCCGAGCAGGTGCGCCGCGACATCAACTCTGTGTCGCCGGAGACCAAGGTCGTTCTTCACCCAATCGAGTTTGGCGACCCATGGGACTTCGAGCAGGTTTACGAAGCGCTCTTCAGCTTTGCGCGGGCCTACCCCTTCGATGCCGAGGCCGAAGACTATCTCATCCACATCACCACCGGCACGCATGTGGCGCAGATCTGTCTCTATCTACTGACGGAATCGCATCACCTGCCTGGACGTCTGCTGCAATCCTCACCCGATCGTCAGCACCGCGGTTCGGGCATCCTGAAGATCATCGATCTCGACCTCTCGAAATACGACCGCATCGCCCAGCGTTTCCACCAAGAGCAGGCGGCGGGCGTCTCATTCCTGAAGGGTGGCATCGAAACCCATAATCGTGCCTTCAATCAGTTGATCGACCGCATCGAACGCGTCGCCATTGCCACCCGCGACCCGCTACTGCTGATGGGCGCAACCGGCGCCGGCAAGTCACGTCTGGCCCGCCGCATCTTTGAATTGAAGAAGGCCCGCCATGCCGTCAAAGGAAATTTCGTCGATGTGAATTGCGCCACGCTGCGCGGCGAAGGAGCCATGTCGGCGCTCTTCGGCCACACCAAAGGCGCCTTCACTGGCGCCGTGCAGGAACGAGCCGGTTTGCTGCGCGCGGCCAACAATGGTCTGCTCTTTCTTGACGAGATCGGCGAACTTGGCTTGGATGAACAGGCGATGTTGCTGCGTGCGCTCGAGGAAAAGACATTTCTGCCTCTTGGCTCCGATAAGGAGGCACACAGCGACTTCCAGTTGATCTGCGGCACCAATCGCGATCTGCACGCCGCCGTGCGCGAAGGCCGTTTCCGTGAAGACTTGCTGGCCCGCATTCATCTATGGACCTTCGTGCTGCCCGGATTGCGCGACAGGCGCGAGGACATCGAGCCGAACCTGCAATATGAGTTGGATGGTTGGGCCGAGCGCACCGGCGAACGCGTGACCTTCAACAAAGAAGCCCGCACGCGCTTTCTCAACTTTGCACTATCGCCGGAAGCGGCATGGAAAGGCAACTTCCGCGATCTCAATGCCGCCGTGGCGCGCATGTCCACGTTGACGGATGGGGGCCGCATCACCGTCGAGGTCGTGGAGGAAGAGATCGGCCGCCTCAGTTATTCCTGGGGAGGCGATACACTGGCTTCTTCCGCGCCAGTGCTTGGAACGCTGCTGAGCGAAGAGCAGCTAGGCGCAATCGATCTTTTCGATCAGCTGCAACTCGAACAGGTGGTTGCCGTCTGTCGGCGTTCTCGCACTCTATCAGAAGCAGGCCGGGCGCTGTTCAACAGTTCGCGTGCGCGTAAAGCCTCGTCCAACGACGCCGACCGGCTGCGCAAATACTTGGCGCGCTTCGATCTGAGCTGGGATGCAATCCCGCGCCACGAAGGACAGGAATAACACCACTATTCATGACGACACATGGAACTCGAAGGCATTTGTTCCCAATTGTACTCATATCAGGTTGAACGGTTCAGGCCGTCCCCGTGCCCTTGATTTCTTTGTTGTCGTTTCCAATTCCGTCTAGCGAAAATGCAACCTTTCACAATAAAGAAGAGCGGATTCGCATGTCTACGAGAACTCCTGCGAGAATTGCGACCCAGTACGCAAGGATGTCCCAAACAGAGAAGAAGCTGCCAAGCAGAACAACCCCTGGGAGAGTAAGCCGGAAAGCGTCTATTTTTGGAGAATGGTGCAGTTTGAAAAGCTCGACCACGGCGGTCACCACAGCTGCAAGAAGTGCAACGGTCAATAATCGCACGCCGGGCAGTAGCGTCGAGACGATCCAATAGATCATCAAGGCCCAGAGCATCGAGCCCCCGTACTTCATCACCGATGGCGGCAAGCCGAGTGGCACAAATCGAATGACCAGCCCGCAGATGATTGTGGCAAGCATGAGAGCAAGCGAGAGAAGCAGAGGACGGTGGCGCATATATTTCGAACCTTGCATCGGGCAGTGTGGCGCAGTCTGTGGTTAACAGCAGTTCGTCGGATCGACGACACCCAGCGTTAATCTTGTAGGCGTTCAAGAGCAGTGATTGACCGCATAGCGATCAGGAGCGGTACAGCGCCGAAGATCCCAAAGCTGCAATCAATGAGACGCCATCCGAATGGGATGCCGCGAAGACTGCCGGCGATGAGAGCGAGCGGAATGATTCCGGCACATGCGATCAGACCAAAGGTGATGACCCACTTGTTGCGGACTGGGTCGAAATAGGGACCAATGAATGCAACCGCAATGGCAAGGTGGGCAAAGGCGAGCCAGTCGGTTCCGTAGGCAAGAAATGGGTAGTTCGCGTTTGTGTTGCAAAGAGCCTGATTGACACGTTCAATCCATGGAAGAAGCCCAGTTGAATGGGCCATCGGCTGCAGCGCGCTCAAGCGAAGGATCGAGACAAGCCAGCCGAGTTCAGTCTGGAGCGGAAATGCAGTGATACCGCTGAGAAGCAACCCGGCGATGAAGACGGCAAGCCAGAAACGAATGCGGCGAAGATGGTTCGGCTGCTGCATGGATGTCCCCAGAGTATCGAGTTTTGAATGGGCGGTCTACGTGGATGTTTCCCATTTCGGTTGAGATGACTCTGCAGTGTGCAAACGCGATCACTAGAAGCTGTTTCATAACCTTCTGAGTACGATCATGAAGCAGGCGATGTGGAAGAAGGCTTCATAGATGTGAAGCAAGCGGTCGTAGCGAACCACCA
>Ga0326727_10001057_pt1 | contig 106331 bp, 80 predicted proteins | sample MB2enrmetagenome_FD_207643 | JGI IMG/M metagenome (GOLD analysis project Ga0326727, IMG submission 207643) | Lab enriched peat soil microbial communities from McLean, Ithaca, NY, United States - MB29MY | ecosystem: Environmental > Terrestrial > Soil > Wetlands > Peat | place: USA: New York...
GTGCCACTCATGCGCCCCATTTGCATCGTGCGTATTCCCTGCGCTGTCCATCTGCGCATGACGTGCCCCCCCCCGCGCCCTGTAACGTGTGCCACTCATGCGCCCCATTTGCATCGTGCGTATTCCCCGCGCTGCCCATCTGCGCATGGCGTGCCCCCCACGCGCCCCGAATGCTGCGTGCTTCTCCTGCGAAGGGGTGCGCCATCGTCCCCTTACATGTCCCCACGTTCTGCCGCCCCATTCACAACTTCAGTAGAGACGAATACTCGAAAAATACGCATCGGATTTCCCGAACGGGCAACGGACCGGTCTTCGCCTTCATACCGGATACGTACCTTTTTTCCCTTGTCCCCGAAGTGAATCTTCTCGTTGATCTGATACGTCCCAAGAAAGGAGTACAACTGGCCGTTATCGTCCACCGTGTACCGGATGGCGGGTTTGCCTTGAACGGACAGCGACTTGATCTCCACAAGAACGCCCTCCACTACGTCGCCCTCGTTGAATTGCACAAAGCGCGGCTCTTCACGCTCAATCATCTCTATCTCTCTTGCATCGGGCATGGTTCAAAGTCACTTTCCTCGGGGGCAGCTTCTAGCCCCCGAATGGTTGGGCGGGGAACTGTTCCCCGACACGTGTGTTGAATGTGCGGCTCTAGATGCCAGCGACCTGAGGAATCCATCTCCACGTCGTCGCGATAGAAAACGCCCATGCGCTCCCAACAGTTCAAGCCGCAAGTGCATTGCATTTCCCCCCAGTTCTCCAAATGCTCCGGGTCGAACTCAGTAGCCGGATCGATCTTTGCTCCGTACCAAGTTCCAAAGGTCTGAATCAGACGTGCACCCCGAACTGCGTTCATGAATGGCTCGACCGCATCCGGCAAGTCTGAAAAGTTGGCAACTTTCGTCAAGTACTTCAAGACCTCATTAGCCGCGCCGTCTCGGTCGTTCACCGGGCGCACATCTACGACACGCCGATTCTCACGGTTCCATTCGGTGCGCTCGGCTCGCTCTCTGTCGCTGATGCCCTCGACCGGCTTGTATCCACCATCCCGCCATTCCTTCAGGCGCTTTTCGCGGCCCAGGCTCACCCACTTTTCAAAGTTGAACGTCTCCCCGTTCTTCTTCATCGGGTCTGCGTCCTTGCGCGGCTTCTTACCCCAGGCGGGGCTATTAAGACGCAGCCAGTCAAACTCGATCTTTAGCTTTATCGCTGTAAAGGAGCAGACCCTGGAGCCCGCCAATATCGTTTTTTTATGCTTAGAGGGAAGGGCAGACACCAAATCAGCCAGAATGTGACAGTGAATGTGCCACGATTTCTCGCGTCGATTGAAGGTCGTTTCGAGGGCATAGACCCCACCCTTGATCCAACCTGATTCGAGTTCCGATTCGATAGCAGGAGTCCATTTGTACTGCTTCAAAAACGTGCGCACCCGCTCACGAAACAAAGTGAAATCGTCTTTACTGACGGTGGGCTGATTCGGAGTTGTGAGGGTGATGAGAACCGGATTCGAGAGGCGATCAAACATGGTCCTGATTCGGTCCTTTGCTCTCTGCGCGCGATGTGCGGAGCAAAGAGGGCATAGACGGTGCCCGCAGCCAATCGGGACCGCGACAGGCTGTGTTTTAGTCCCGCAGCACGCTGCGCGATAACCGACCCACTGTGCTTGGCAGTTCCTAAGTTGCTCATATTGGCGAAACCAACGGAGTATCTCTCCATCCCTGCCTGTAAGCTTGTTTGCTCTCTTCCAGGTGGCGACACGGACCTGGCGCGCTGTGTCGCTCTCTTCGACGCGAGCCTTTTTTTGAGTTTCGAGATCATCAAACCATTGTTTTAGCGCTCCATCCGGTGCCGCATTTTGCTTTTCTTGCCAAATCTGATGCACCGTCGATGCCAGTTGCCTTTTGAGAAGCCACTTTTCTACCCTCATGTCCTCTTCAGTGCGTTCTCCAACTGCCCATTGACAGCATGTAAGCGCCTTTTCAGAGGAAGCTTGACCGCCGAGCTCTTGAACAGATGTTTCTAGTTGTTTCTCTGTATCAAGTGAACAGGGTCCGGCTGCGCCGGACCGCGAAGCCCCCGGAGGCACAACCGCCGAGACCGCACGCGGTCCCCGCCTCCGGGTCCCCAGGCGCGAGGGACGGGGGCCTAGTACACGTTCCACCATTCCATCTGGAGCAATTGTGGCTGGGGTCATTGTTCAGATCGCTCCACAATAGCGCTATAGCGACTGCTAATGCACATCCACGGGCTCTCAGGCGTGTGCGCGCATAATTGCCTCCCTGTGCATCGCCAACTCGTTATGGAAGCTCGTAAAGGAGGCACAGCGCCTTCGGCGCTGATGAGGACTCCGCCCTCAAACTCCCGGGACTGCTTTTCATCCTTGCCGGCAGGCAGGGGACTGCAACCCCCGCCCGCCGTTTCGCAGAACGCGGCGTGCCGTATAAGTCGCGGGTCGGAGCTGTCCAGGAACCGTTGCCCGCTCTGGTGTTCGTGGCGTCCTACAAACTGATTGGTCACTAGAATCGCTCCCAGGGAGTCATGGAAACTGTTTCTTCGCCTGCCTCACGATCCCACCGGTCGAGAGTTAGGAAAAAATCAACGAGAACTGCAATATCTGAATCGCTTAGTTCGCGGGGAATCGGCAGGCCGCAGTCCTCGCAAGAGGTAAAGGAGCCAGGACAGCTTTGCTTGGGCTGGATTTTTGGATTCAGCGCGGCGCTCTGCTTGCTCGTAATCGGAGCCATGGAAGCAGCTGCGCTCAAAGGTTTGGAGACAGCTTTTCTTTTTCGATCCATAACTTTAGATTACGGCAAGTGATTGAATATAAATGACATACGAGAGGCTCTGGCACCGCTACATTTCCACATATGAGGCAGAGGCAGTATTCTTGCGCGAGCTATGAGGAAGAGGCCCACAATTGACGCGACTTCTGAGAAGGAATTTTCTTTGCTGGAAGCAAAGAGGATGATTTCAGAACTGCGCGAGCGAGTGTCACGTCTTGAAGAGCAGTTGTTTGGAACCGAGGCGTTCGTGTCCGGACCGCCGCTTGTGAAACCTGGAATGGGACGTAAACGCAAACTTCAACAGGAGGAATTACTCAAGCGGAGAGACACGCTGAGCAGATGGGTGGAGCAAGACTGGCCTTGTCTTTCCATCGCACTCCGCAAAGCCAAGAACGCTGATCAAACTCTGGCCGCAGTTCTTGAGGCAAAGGAGAGAGTCCCGTTCGTGATGCAGGAGTCGTTTTACCGTTTCCCCGAGGAGCACAAGGAGCAGCTTTGGGAGTTCCTTGCGAGCGGCAGGCTCAGCGGGAATCCGAGGAACCTTGCGGGAGCGATGGCCGGGTTGCCGGAGTTGAGTTGGAAACGCTCACTCGATATTTGCCAGCAGTATCCCTGCCAGTTCCCACTCGCACAGCAAGCGTGGCCGGATTTCATGCGTCGGAAATTCCCCGTCAGGTTGCGAGAGCTTTATGAGGTTGCCACAGTGGAAGATGCGAAGGCAGTTCTGGCGCGGTCGAAGACAACGGACCCGACATATCTCTACCTAAAGGAGCACCCGGAAGAGGCACTGCTGGTGCTCAAGGCTGCCCACACGGCGAGGCGGTAAAACCCGCATACGGCCTTGGGTGTGCATTGGAATAGAGGCAGCGACGCCCGACATTGCATCGGGAGTGACCATTGCCTGAAACGGTGCTGTTTTCCTCGCTCGCCGGTGCTAGGCTGTTTGTGCAACTACAAACCCATCCCAGCCGATACCCAAGAGGCACAGGACACGATGGCTCCGAAGAAGAATGGTGGCCGCCCGGTCAAATTGCAGGTAGCCGACAACTACGAGCACAAAACAGCCGATAGCCCGATGCGGCCCGATGTGGGCACTCAGGCGCAATTCAAGAAGCGCAAACCGCCCAAGACCTACCGTTACGACACGTCGCTTGACCCGGCGCTGAGTTGGGACGGCGGCAACGGTAGCCGCGCGCTGGGCGAGTGGCTGCTAGCGCGCATTGTGGAGGCTTCCCGCCTGCCCTCCCCGCATCGCTTCCCTGAACCGCAGAGACTCACAGGCGCGGACGGCAAGACTCTGGCGACGGTGCGCAGCCTGGAAGACGCCGTGGAGCAATTGAAGGCCATCGAGCGGCCATTCCTCAACTGGTCCGGCAAGGCGGAGCGGCTCTCTTTCGATGTGCCCACGCTGCCGCTGTTTGTCCATGAGCGGCTGTCTACTAAGGCGATTGTGGAGACGCTCAAGGGACACAAACGCACCAGTGAGCAGATGGACCTGTTCGGCGATCCCGGCCACTCCATCGTGGACCAATCGCTACGAGCTTACGAGTACCGGGACAAGTGGGTGAACCGGATGATCCTGGGCGACTCGCTCGCAGTGATGAATTCGCTGGTGGAGTACGAGGGGATGCGCGGCCAGGTGCAGATGATCTACATGGACCCCCCTTATGGGGTCACATTCGGCTCCAATTTTCAGCCCTTCGTTCGTAAGCGGGATGTGAAGCACAATGAAGATGAAGAAATGACCCGCGAGCCGGAGATGGTGCAAGCGTACCGCGACACATGGGAATTAGGTCTGCACTCCTATCTGACTTATCTTCGTGACAGATTATTGCTGACGAGGGAACTCCTTTCACCGGGCGGGAGCATTTTCTTTCAAATCAGCGACCAGAACGTGCATCACGTTCGAGAGTTGATGGACGAAGTTTTTGGCTCAGAGAACTTCATCGTCTCGATTCTGTTGAAGAAAAAAGGGGGGCAAAAAGGCGAAACCCTTGACCCCATAAACGATTACATCCTTTGGTTCGCAAGGGACCGAGAGAGAGCGCGATCTCAAATCAACAAGCTCTTTACTGTAATCCCAGAAGACGAGCTAACGGCCATCTTCCGCTATGTGGAATTTGCTGACGGGACTGAAATTAGCCTCTCGGAACTATCCGAGCGGGACGGAGTGGACTATCGGCGCGATTATGCCGCTTTGCGCGCCGCCTATCCGGAAGCAAAGCTGTTTGCTTCGGAGAACTTGACCAGTGGCGGCTTTCGGAGAACGCAAAGCGTCATTTACCAATTCAAAGGCAAACCATTCGATCCTGGAATTGCAAAAGGAAATTGCTGGAAGCACAGTGCGGTTACAGATGACGGCTCGCCTTCCGGTTTAGACCGTCTTGCAGCCGCGAACCGTCTTTTTGTAGGAGATAGACAGCTCCGATTCAAACGCTTTGCTTCGGATTTCGGGTATGTCGAAGTCACGAATTGGTGGGATTCGTTTGGAGGGGCATCAAACCCAATCTATGTGGTCCAAACGAATAGTGAAGTTGTGAAACGTTGCATATTGCTGACGACCCAACCCGGCGATCTGGTACTCGATCCGACATGCGGAAGCGGCACAACGGCGTATTGCGCTGAGGCATGGGGTCGAAGATGGATCGCAATTGATACCAGCCGAGTTCCGCTGGCGCTGGCGCGACAACGATTACTGACTGCCACCTTTCCTTGGCATGAACTACTCGACGAAAGCCGGGGACCCGTGGGCGGGTTTTCCTACAAACGCAAGCAAAACAAGAAAGGCGACGAAGTGGGGGGAATTGTACCTCACGTCACCTCAAGTACGATTGCCAATGATGAGTCACCAGATGAGGAAATTCTTGTAGACCGCCCGGAAGAAGACAGCAAGATAACGCGCGTGAGCGGGCCGTTTTGTGTTGAAGCCACGATTCCGACGCCCGCCGATCTGGAGGGACTGAGCGAACATCCGAACGTCGAAAACGTGCAAGCCGCAAACGAAGAGTCGCCAGAGAGTTTCACAGACCGGATGATGGAGATACTGCGGCGCTCGCCGTTGTTGCGGCTGCCCGGCAATCGCAGCGTGGAGCTATCGAACATCCGCAAGCCCGCCAAGAGCCTGAGCCTGCAAGCAGAGGCGCTTGTGTCCGCGACCGCAGAAGGGCAGGAAGCAACGCTCGCCGATGCCGCGCAAGAGGCATTAGAAGCGAGCGGCGAATTATTGGGCGGATTGACCAAGCGGCCCGTGGCCTTCATCTTCGGGCCGGAGAATGGAGCCGTGAGCGAAAAGCTGGTGTACGAGGCAGCACGCGAAGCCCACGCGAAGAATTACACGCACCTTTATGTTATTGGCTTCGCCATCCATCCGAACGCGCGCCAGCTTGTGGAACAGGCAGAGCAGATGATTGGAATTCGCTCCACCTATGTGCAGATGACGCCGGACGTGCTGATGGGCGACCTGCTCAAGAACATGCGGTCAAGCCAGATTTTTAGTGTGTGCGGATTGCCGGAGGTAGAGCTGCGCAAGCGCGCCGATGGCAAGTTCGAAGCGGAATTGCTGGGGCTGGACGTATTCGACCCAGCCGCGAACGAAGCCAGCCACCAGACGGGCGACGACGTGCCCGCCTGGTTTCTTGACACCGATTACAACGGGCTTTGCTTCCACGTATCGCAAGCGTTCTTCCCACGCACCAGCGCATGGGAAGGGCTAAAGAAGGCACTCAAGGCCGATTACGAAGAAACTGTGTGGGACCACTTGGCAGGCACGTTGAGCGCGCCATTTGAGCCGAATGGCCACGGCGAAATTGCAGTTAAGGTGATTGACGACCGGGGCAACGAATTGATGGTGACAAAAAAACTAGCAGAGGCGAAAAAGGCGAAATGAGCGCCGAAGAGCAAACGCAGAGTCTTCCCCGGAAACTGAGGATACGGAACGGTATTCTGGAGAAATTCTGCGCAACTTGTGAACGCTGGAAGCCTTTGACAGACTTCTCGTCGGGTGGGAAAGGCAAAAGTGCATCGGAGGGCGGAAGGCATTGCGAATGCAAAGAATGTAATGCAGCGCGTCACCGGAAGAGAAGGAACGCTGAGAGTCGCGACTGACAGAGTTTCAAGGCAATCTGCTCTTGAACCGATGGAGGAATGATGCCAGAAGAGATCGAGGAAGTTGAAAAGGAAGAGTCAGCAAACACACCAATCCTGATCAAGACATACGGCGAATTCTGGAACCCTGAACTCGTCGATTGGAATAATTCGTGGCGCTTGTTGGGGAGACGGAGCCGCAAGGGGATGGACATCAACATCTACGAGGAACGAGGTGTCTACGTTCTTTACAAGGACTATGTTCCTGTGTATGTCGGAAAGGCCGATGTGAGTTCAATCGGTTACCGACTCCAAGGGCACAGGCACAACTGGCGGAAGGGACCACGATGGGATAGATTCTCTTGGTTTGGCGTTTTGGGCCTTAATGACAGAGACAAACTCAGGAGGCGAAAAGCTGGGTTACGTGTAGCGACCGATGAGTTGATTGCGACGCTTGAAGCACTCCTCATCGTAACGATTGATCCGCGATTAAACGCCCGCCGCGAGAAATTCAAGAATGCCGTTCGCCTCTTTCAGTCAACGACTGACAAACCAATTGAGATCGACGAGCGCCTGGACTCTATTGAAAAAAAGCTCGAAGCATTGATCGCACTCAGAGGCTAGGAATGAGCGAGTTTGAAGTCGCAGAACCGATCCTGAATTCGCCCTTTGAAGAGCCGCGTCACTACTGGTACATCCGCGAGGGCGAGACCCCGCAGAAGTGCGAGGGGCGCAGGCCCGCGTTCGTGTTTCCGCCGCGCGACCAGACGGTGGGCTGGTCTCACGATGGTTATGTACTGCGGCCATCGAAGCTATACCCGGCAGGGTATGAGCTTGCTCTGGTGAATCTGATTCGGGAGCGGCGGGACGCATGGGAGCAAGCGGGTTATCCCGGCGTTTCGCGCACTACCTATGACTTGCTCCAGTGGTGGCAGCGTGAAGGGCGCGAGAAGCCGCTTTTCTACGCGCAACTGGAAGCGGCAAAGACCATCATCTTTTTGCGCGAAGCAAGGCAGGATTTTTTGCAAGGGATTCGGATTCCGCGAGACGAACCCAGCGAAGACCGGAAGAACGAAGAGGGTTTTACGGGCTTTGAGCGGTACGCGGCGAAGATGGCGACCGGCGCGGGCAAAACAACAGTAATGGGGATGGTGATTGCATGGAGCGTTCTCAACAAGGTAAGTAGTCGTGGCGATGCGCGATTTAGCGACGTGGCGCTGGTAGTGTGTCCCAACGTGACCATCCGTTCCCGCCTGGAAGAACTGAAGCCGGAGCGCGGGGACGCGAGCATCTATCGAAGCCGCGACCTGGTTCCGGCCCACCTGATGCCACAACTAATGCAGGGCAAAATCCTGGTAACGAATTGGCATGTGTTCGAACCGCAGGCCATGCAGACGGGCGGAGTGAGCGCCAAGGTGGAGAAACGCGGCAAGGCCGTGGATGTGCGGGCAAGAATCATCATCGGCAGGAAAACGACCACTGCGCGCGGAAAGCGATATGTGACGCTTGCCTCCTTTACGGCAGCGACGGCAGACGGCGCGATGCGGGTGATTCCGGGTACGGAGAAGTACGGACCGAGCGGCGGGCTGGCAGAAGTCGAAATTGTCGAGCAGAAATACATTGAAAGCGATACGGCGCTGCTTCAGCGCGTGTTGGGCCGGGACGTAGGCGGGAAGCAAAACATCCTTGTGTTGAATGATGAGGCACACCACGCCTATCGAATCCGCAAGGATGAGCCGGACCTTGACGAGGAGGACGAGGAAGGCGCGGACGAGTTTTTCAAAGAAGCAACCGTTTGGGTGGATGGACTGGACAAGGTTCACAAGCACCGAGGCATCAATTTGTGCGTGGACCTCTCGGCCACTCCGTATTTCCTTGGTCGAGTCGGGCAGGAAACTAACAAGCCTTTCCCCTGGGTGGTGAGCGACTTTGGGCTTGTGGATGCGATTGAATCGGGGCTGGTGAAGATTCCGCAACTCGCGGTGCGCGATACCACTGGTGCGGAGATACCGGGCTACCGAAATATCTGGCAATGGGTGATGGAGCCGGGGAGGTTGACCGCTGCTGAGCGGGGAGGCTCCCGCGCAAACCCGAAGCCGGACGCGGTGCTGAAATGGGCGCACACGCCAATCTCGATGCTAGGCGGGCTTTGGCAAACGACGCTGGATGATTGGGCCAAAGAGGGTAAAGAGCGGCCACCGGTGTTCATCCTGGTCTGCAAGAATACGAAGCTGGCACAGGTGGTTTACGCTTGGCTGGCGAAGGGTGAGCAATCATCCGAGATTCCTGGTGCGCGTATCGCAGGCCTTCGCAATACCGAAGAGGCGGAGTACACGATTCGCGTGGATTCCAAGGTTGTTGACGAGTCCGACTCGGAAGGTGCAAAAAGCGATGACGTGCGATGGATGCGTTTTACGCTGGACACGATAGGCAAAACGGATTGGACCCGCGACACGCAGGGCAGGCCGATTTATCCCGATGGATTTGAAGAACTGGCGCGCAAGTCGAAGCGCGGGCTTCATCCGCCGGGCCGGGATGTGCGCTGCATTGTAAGTGTGGGCATGTTGACGGAAGGTTGGGACTGCAACACGGTGACGCATATCATCGGGCTGCGCCCGTTCATGTCGCAACTACTGTGCGAGCAGGTGGTGGGGCGCGGACTGCGGCGGTCGAGTTATGCGCTTGTAGATGGGAAGTTTCCCGAAGAAGTGGCCACGGTGTTTGGCGTGCCGTTTGAAGTGATCCCGTACAAGGCGAATCCCGGAGGCGCGGCCCAACCTAAAGAGAAACGACACCACATTCACGCGCTGCCTGAACGGCAGCACCTAGAGATTCGCTTCCCCCGCGTCGAAGGCTATACGCAGGCGATCCGCAATCGGATTGACTTTGACTGGGAGAATGTTCCGCCTCTGGTGGTCGATCCGATGAACATTCCCTCTCAAGTCGAGTTGAAGGGCTTGAGCGTAGACGTGGAAGGCAAGATGAGCCTGTCAGGCCCCGGCAAGACCTCGCAGGCGGATTTGAACGCACGGCGTAGTCGCCACCGGATGCAGGAGTTGATCTTTGACACGGCCAGCCACCTAACGCGACTCTATGCGGGGCAGCCGGGCTGCACGGTGCCGACGCAGGCGCTCTTTCCGCAACTCTTACGGATTGTCGAACGGTATATGAGCCATCACGTCACCGCCCACCCGCCGTCGGAGGTGAAGGACGCACTGCTTTGCTCGCCCTATTACGGCTGGCTGGTGGAGACGCTAAAGGAGCATGTACGCCCTGATACAAGCCAGGGCGAGGCCCCGGAAGTTCCGGTGTATGAGATGCACCGGGAGGATGGCTCCACGGCGGACGTGGACACTTGGACCAGCCGGGACGTGCGGCCCGTCTTGCACAGCCACGTAAACTTTGTTGTGGCCGATACTCAACAATGGGAACAGGCCGCCGCCTACCTGATTGATACACATCCACGTGTACGCGCGTTTGTAAAGAACGCCGGGCTGGGGTTGGGCATTCCGTACCTGCATAACGGCCAAATGCACGAGTATGTGCCGGATTTCCTGATTCAGTTCAGTAACCTGCCCGGCGTGACGATGATTCTGGAAACCAAGGGATACGACCCGCTGGCGGAATTCAAGAAGAGCGCGGCGGAGAGATGGGTTACGGCGGTGAATGCCGAGTATAAGATGAACCCGGAGCGCGCACACGGCCAATGGCGCTATGCAATGGTGCGTAAGGTGGGGGATATTCCGGGCGTGCTGGCGGCAGTCAATTGAGCCGGATTCTTCTTCGCATCCACTGGGCAAGGGATTCTGAGAGTGAGTTGCCGAAATGAGACGCAGGACTGATCTTCAAGTGTGCTACACGAACGCGCGGTCCGCGATGAAGTTGACCGCGGATTTCTCCAAACATTGGGAATTACGAACGAAGACCTACGGCTATGTATCTGCGCGAATCAAAGTCCCCTATAAGCAAGGCTCAGACTTCTTTGTTCATCTCAATCTCATTGCTCAACCGGCCACGACTGGGGCAGAAGACTCAGTGGTCCCCGATATTGTTTTCGAAGAAGACGACGGGACATTTCACTACGAGATAAGAAACAGAAAGTTGACAGTGGTTGTGCCACTGGATCAGCCCGAATTGTGGGAAAAAACGAAAGATACCAACAAGCCTTTGCTTTACATAGATAGATCGATGACAACCCGATCGTTGTGCGAGTTGAATGCGCGGCGTTCGCTCGACCTCCGAGTTTGGATTACAAGCGAGGCAGACCAGGTGCCTGTTCCGAGCCAGTACGAACGAGGGGATGACGTCGCGGTGTCCGGGGGACAGTTTGAGTCGAATCGCCAAAGACATTAGACCATGGTGTCTCGATAAACTTGGGTCCAATTTGGGTCCAATTGCTGCCGAAAACCATGCATTTAGGCCCAACGAGACGCACTACCGACCTAAACGAATCAACAAGTTAGCACATCGTTGGCTGATTCGGGACCAGGGGGTCGGAGGTTCAAATCCTCTCTCCCCGACCATTAGAATCAACAATTTACAGTCGATTCGGCAGGTTGAGCATGCAACACTTTTGGTGCAGGTGTGCCAATTGCGTCCTCTTCCGGTTCCGGTTGAAACAGCAGTCGGCGTTCACCAGCGTCCATTTGCCGTTTGTTGTCGTCATTCGGATCAGAATTCATCACCATATCCACCACCGCGGTCACAGCCGACTTGCGCTCATCCCACCATGTCCTGCTGTAGCCTTCGAGGGTCATTGGAATCTCAGAGTGACCCATGTTGTCGCGCGCCACTTCAGGTCGAGCGCCTGTGCGACGCATCAGGCTAGCATGCATGGTACGGAAGCTGCGAAAGTCGATGCTCCCGGGAATCTCCAACTCCTTCGCTGCGGCCTTAAGGCGCCGCAACACATTCCTCCGCTCCGTCGGCGTGCCTGATCGAGTCGCAAAGACGAAGTCATCTAGCTTGCGACGCTTCGACTCTTACCAGATCCGGCCGATTGCCGACTTCATGACTCCCTGCCCGTCGAAGGGCATCGAACGATTCCCATGGAGCGTCTTGGGATCGTCGAGGTCGCCATCGTAGAGCCGTTCGTCAATCACGATGCAATCTTCGAGAACGTCATTCCACCGAAGCGCAAGGGCTTCCCCAACGCGCATAGATCCGAAGGCAATCAGGGTCACAAGACACCTAATTGTCGAGTGGCATAGCGAATCCCATGACCACCATCCTTCTGGGCGGACCTTTTGATCCTCGGCGCACTCTCCCGCGCACCGGGGAACTCCCGAAGTTAGGAGACACGCAAATTGAGATGCCCGGGATGGCTGATGCCGGCTAGACATGCCCCGGTCTTCCTCTTGAAGCCGGCCCCGTTTGTCCGCATCAATTCAACACCTCCATTCCTGACGTCTGGCGTGGCAGTTTGCGCCGAAACCCCAAGTTTGCTTCCAAAGTGCACTGAAAGCTCAGTAAACGCCCCAAACCACCTGTTTTTCGGCTTCAGTACCCCAATCGAACCCTCGTCGGAGCGAAAAGGCAGAAGTCTCAGCGCTGACAATCGTACGCAGACAGGAAGGCCGCTTCATTTCCTGAAATTGATTTTCCCCTCAACAGCGGCCATCAAATTGTTAGTGCTCTCGGTTCCAACGATCGAGCCAGCGATCGCCTACGCAGAGCAATCGTCAGCCGGAGGTACCAATCAGGCATATTGGTATGGATCGATGCCGAATCTCCTGATTCGAGATATGAGGGTTGTACGACTGATCCCCATGCGGGCCGCAGCTCCATCCGGCCCTCCGACGCGCCCCTTGGATTCGGTGAGCACTCGAATGATCTCGTCGCGCTGCTTTCTGGCGTGTTCATCCAATGCGCGCTTTCCGCGCAGTGAACTGATAGTGTCCTTCACAATCCGCGCGATGTTTTCTTCGTCTCTGGCTGCGGCTGGTAGCGCAGGTTGATCGGTGTTTGCTTTATGCAGTTCCGAAAGGGGCGCCTCGAGTGTCTTGCCGCGAGTGAGGATGACGGCGCGCTCGATGAAGTTCTCCAGTTCGCGGATGTTTCCCGGCCAATCCCACGCCATCAACCCCTTCATGACACTGGCGGGAACGGAGTCGATCTTCTTTTGCATCTGCCTTGCGATCTTTTGAACGAAATACGCGGCCAGCAGGGGTATGTCTTCTCTCCGCTGCCTCAAAGGAGGGATCCGGATCGGGAACACATTGAGGCGGTAAAATAGATCGGCGCGAAATTCACCTTCCACAACCATTTTCTCCAGATCGCGGTTGGTTGCCGCCACAAGGCGAGTATTTACTCTTCGGGTATGTGTGCTGCCCAGGCGCTCAAACTCCCGCTCCTGCAGGACCCGCAGCAGCTTCGGCTGGATTTCGGTCGGAATATCACCCACTTCATCCAGGAACAGCGTGCCTTGATCGGCGAGTTCCATGCGCCCGACCTTCTGAGTAATTGCGCCTGTAAACGCTCCCTTCTCGTGCCCGAAAAGTTCGCTCTCGAGGAGCCCGGTGGGAATCGCCGCACAGTTCAGCTTCACAAATGTCCGGTCTTTGCGCCGGCTGCGCTCATGGATTGCGCGAGCAATCAATTCTTTTCCCGTGCCGGTCTCGCCGAGCAACAGGACAGTGGAGTCGCTGGGAGCGACCGTTTCAACCATTTGCAGTGCGTGCTGCAGCACCGGACTGTTTCCAATAATCTGCTCGAACCCCATTTCGCTGCGGATTTGCTCTTCGAGATAGAGCTTCTCCTCGGCGAGCTTGTCTTTGAGCCGAGAGATTTCTTCATAGGCCAGGGCGTTCTCGATAGCGATGGCGATCGGGCCTGCAACCTGGCTGAGGAATTCGACCTCCTCCGGGGTAAACGGGTCTGCCGTCGTTCTGATGATCGCCAGGCTGCCGAGTCCGCGGCCGCGGCTCACGAGCGGAACCACGCACATGCTCCGTGGACGCTCATCGAGCGCCAGTTCTTCGCGCACCTCCGGGGACATCTCCTTCAGCTCAGCAGCGCTTGCAATGACGGGCCTCAGGGTTTCGAAAGCTCTTTTCCCGGCACCGAATTGCACATAAAGAAAACCCTCTTTGACCAATCCCCTGCTGCGGGGAAAATCGAGGGCGTACAGCCTTTGTTTTCCAGTGACTTTATCGCGAATTGAAAGGCCCGCAATGTCCCCGTGCATAAGTTCACGGATATTTGCGGAGGTCGAGCGCAAGACTTCGTGCAGGTCGAGATTGGAAGTAATTGTCTTGGTGAGGTTCAACAGAAGCTCGAGCCGGTCGTTTCGGAGTTGCAGTTCTCCCTGGGCGGCTTGCGCCCGCCTGAGATTGAGGCCGTCATCGATTCCTGAAGCCACAACGCGCGCGATCAACTGCAGGAACCCGATGTCTTCCTGGCTATAAGCTACGCCCGGCTGACTGGCGATTCCCAACGTCCCCAGCCGCCGGTACGCAGTGGTGAGCGGCAGTCGGACAACCGAGCCGATATCAATCCCGTTTGCCGCTGCTAGTTGTTTCAGCCCCGGAAACCGGTCGTCGGCCTGCCAGTCGGCAATGTGGAGCGGCTCCTGGGAGTTGTAAACGTGCCAGGCCATTAATTCCCCAACAGGTACCTCCGGCAATTGCCACGAGCCTTTGCCAACCGCGTGCCACTCGATCTCGTCGGAACCCTCTTTGAAAACGAGAATGTCCAGAGATTGAAAGGAAAGAAGCTTGCTCAATTCCTCGGCGAGCACACTCGCATATTGTTCAGGATCCCGGCAGATAGAGATGGCTTCGCTAACACGAAGAACTGGATCATACCGCTGCGTGTCGACCGGAACTGTATTCATCGGATCCTCTCGTTTCAGCGGCGAACTGCTCTGCGGCGCCGCTGGCAGGGCGATCAATCATTTCTTTGCTGGTTGCGCGAATTTCCTGCAGCCAATTGGAGACTCCTCTTTGCTCAACCCTGAGTTGCGCTCTCTGGAAGCGGCGCCACGATCTGCGCTTTGAACCAACTTTTGAAAGCTAAGTAGCCCCACGCGTATGCAACCACGAGCCACACCGCCAGGGCGAGAAGGTGAGGAAACACCCAGCTAGCTGTCGCACCCACCAGGTTCACCTTGCGCATGATGCAGTTCATATGAAAGATAGGAACGAAGTGAGCAATAGCCTGAACTGCTGGAGGCATGGCGTAGTACGGCCACGTGAATCCAGACATAAAGAACAGTATAGGCGCCATGTACAGATGAAGGTGCGTGGAGAGAATGTAGGATTTGCACATGCCGTAGTAGCCGAATCCCATGCAGACGTGGATTATGACATAGACCGCGAGGGCCGAGAAAATCAGCAGCAGGCTGCCCCGGTGCGGCATTCCAAACAAGGTAAGGACGGAGATCGCAGCGCCAAAGACGATAGGAATAGCCAGAATGCAGGTTCCAGCAACTTTCGTCGCAAATAACCATGGCAAGTTTGGTAACTCGGTCTCTACTGACCCCCGAAGCGCCGCGTAGCTATCCATCCCAATGGACATGCCTGTGATCATGCGAATCACAGACTGGCTGGCCGCGAGCACCAGGCCGATGAGCAGAAAATAGCTGTAGTTGGACGTCGGATTGAAGAGCTGCCGCCCGGTCATTACGATCGGCCGGGCGATGGTTGGCACATTTCCGCTGGGGATCCCTGTGGCCTCCAATACTCTCCGGTCCACTCCCACCTGGTAGGTGCCAACAACAGTACGGATGGCATTCAACGCCGTACCGCCAATCAGCGTATTGCTGCCGTCGAGCACGACGCCCACCTTTGGAGATCTCCCCGCCAGGACGTCGCGCTCGAAATTCAATGGAAACATGACGCACGCATAGGCCTCTTCACGGCGAGTCATGGGGATCAGCTCGGCCGGCGAGTCGACGAAGCCGACAATGCTGAGACTGTCGGAAGAGCGAAGCGCTGTGGTCAGCTCGCGCGACAACCTGGAGTGATCTTGATCGACTATGACGATCGGAACATTGGTCGTCCTTCCGTTCCAGTACACTCCGCCAAAAATGAAAGCGTAAGCAAAGGGGCCACAGGCCAGCAGACCGATGACGCGGGGATCGGAAAGGATCCTCTTTATCTCCCGAAAACACAGTTTCAGCAGTGTCCTAGCCATGGCACCTCCGATCCTTCAGGACGGTCTTTGAAGATGCGGCGGGTTCCTAACCAGGCGAACAGTAGGGCAATCAGGCTCCATCCCGCCAGGCACCAGATCTGGTTCGCGCAGTCTGCCAGCGTGCCCCCCAGGATGGTGATCTTCTTCATTGCGAACACAAATGGATACAGGGGCATGACATAAGTAAACAGCAGCATCGCTTTGGGCGACGCAAACATGGGCCAGGTGTATCCGGTAACCAGGAAATTCGGCAGCGTGAGGAGCGCGCAGACTTCAGTAGAGATCAAAGGATCGCCGGTCAGAGCCGACAGGCCGTAACCGAATGTGATCATCGCGGCCGGGTACCAGACAAGAATCACCCAGAAGGAGATGCCGGTTCTCACGAACGGGGCCCCAAACAGCACATGCGGGATAAGGAGAGTGATCATGAAGACGGGCAGGAGCGGGAGAAGATAGGACACGACCTTGCCGGCTACGAATGTGAAAGGGCTGGCCTGAACTGCAGACAATGGCTGAAAGGCACGTTGATGGTATTCCGAGCTGCCGGAGCGAATGGCGATCAGAAGCGCGCACAGTTGCATTCCAACGCCTGCCACTCCCACCGGAATATAGTTGAGATAGTTCGATGTGAAACCCGGGTTGAACAACATCCGAGAGCCCACATCGATGGGCATGGCCCGGCGCAGCGCCTGTTCCTGCTTCACGCCGTCCACCGCTTCAATGATCCGGGCGTCGGCAACCACTGAAAACGGCGTAAGCACGGCGGTTGCGCTGGTCAGCTCAACGCTGCCGGCCAGGAAGTTCGATTGGTCCACCATGACTTCCACGCGCCCGCCGCGGCCCGCCTTGAGATCGCGCTCCATTCCATACGGAAAGACAATGCACACGTGCGCGCGGTCCTCGGCGACCAGCTTTGGAAACTCGTCCGGCGAGTCGATGTACCCGGCAGACTTGAAAGACTCGTTTGCCAGAAAGGCGCGAATCATCTCTCGCGACAGTTGTGAGTGATCCTGGTCGACGAACACTACCGGCAGACTCAGGACCTTTTTGGGCGCGTACATTAAGTAAAGGCAGAGCGCAAAGATAATGGGACCCAGAAGCACCAGCACGATATATTGCTTTTCGCGCAGGATCCATTGGCGCTCGCGCTTTACCACGTTGACAATTTCGCGGATCATCATTCACCCACTTGGAGCTCAACCCTTGCTGTCATGCCGTTGCGATAGCGCGGGTCGTCGTCGAGTTTGATCACGAGCTGGAGGCCGCGTACGTCAAGCGTTCCCTGTTCGTTAGTCGCCTTCTTGGTGGCGAAATCGGCGGCTTGATTGATACGAATCAGCCTTCCGTAAACCACCTTGTCGCCGAAAGCGGGAAGAATGACCTTGATCTGCCGGCCGATCTGGAGATAGCCGAACTTCGACTCATCCACGTAAACCTTGACTTTGAAGTCGTTGGCGCGGGAAATGGTCACCATAGGAAATCCGGGAGCCACCATTTCACCTGTGTTCGAGATCTTCTCAGAGACGTAACCTGCCACCGGAGCTACGATGCGAGTCTCGCCTTGCAACGCCACGGCCTCATTCATCTGGCCCTTCGCGGCATCGGCCTGCTGCTGAATCGCCGATTGCTCCTGTTCGCGGAGCGTGACTTGCAGGTGCTGATCCTGCGCCAATTGCAGGGCCGCTGCGGCCGCTTTCAGTCCGGCCTGGGCCTGATCCACTTTGGACTCGGCCGCTCCCAATTGGGCCTTGGCCGCCGCGTAGCCATTTTCATACTGCTCTTCTACCTGGCGAGGAATGACGCCCTCGGCGAACATTCCATGGAACCGGTTATAGCTATCCTGTTGCGTCGTGTAGTTGGCCTTGGCCGCGTTCAGGTTTTCTTCGGCCTGACGCACATCCTCTTTGCGCGCCTGATACTGCGCTTTCGCCTCATCGAGCTGATCGGAAAAAGCTGCGCGCTGGAACTGGACTGCGGTACCCGCCTGGGCAACTCGCGCCACCGAGGACTGATAGGCTGCCGAAGCAGCATCCACCTTGGCATCGATCTCCTGCGACTCCAGGATTACTACCGGATCGCCCGGCTTTAAAGTGGTCCCTTCATCGACAAAGAGCTGCTTGATGCGTCCCGGCACTTTCGACGAGACGTTGATCTCGTCGCAGTCGATATTGCCGTCAACGATCATCGTCTTCGTGTTCCTGTGACAGCCGGTGACGAATAAACTCCCGATCGAAGCAAGCCCCACTACAACAGCAATCGTACTTATGCGCTTCTTTTTCATTTCTGAATCCTCGCAGTAACTTCGGCAATGTCTCCTAGATAGCGGTGGACCCGCAGGTACGCCAGGTCCATTCCCCAGAGTGCTTGCTGGATGCCAATTTGCGATGCCGTCAAAGATACGTTGGCATCGAGCACTTCGAGACTGGTTCCTGTACCTACGTCAAAACGTTTGTTGGCCAACCGGAGAGCTTCGGCGTTGCGTTCGGCGGCCTTTTGCGCCGAAACAAGTTCACTTCGTTGCGACTGCAAATCGAGATAGGCGCTTCGTACCGCGAGGCGCACCTGCTCTTCTGCGTGGTGATACTCAAACTCCGCACTCTGGAGTTGCGAACGCGCCTCGGATACGCGCGCGCGGCGCTCTCCACCGTCCCACAGCTGCAGCGATGCATGCGCGCCGGCAAACCAGGTGGGGTCGGTTTGCGCCAGCTTGCTGGTCACCAGTTCCTTGCCGGAAATGCCGGTGATCTGCGGAAGATAATCCGCCTCCTGCACTTTGACCCCGTGGCGATACGCAGTGATTTTGTCTCTGAGCGCCTGCAGCAGCGGACTCGACTTGACTGCTGCGTCCATAGACGCATTCAGGTCGACCGCGTCGGTTATCTCGAACAGGTCGCCGCCTATGTCGATCGACCGTGAATCTTCGAGCGCCAGCGACGTGCGCAACGCAGCTTCGGCAAGGTCCAACTGGTTCCTGGCCTCCGTCAATCGCTTTTCCTGTTCGGCGACAGCCGCTTCCGCGCGAATCACGTCGTAATTTGCGGCGGTGCCGAGTTTGAACGATGTCCGTGCGTGATCCAGATGCTCGTTGTACGACTTCAGGGCGATGACATTCAGATCCACTACCTGCCGCGCCAGAAGCACCGAGAGGTAATTCCGCTCCGCCGTCAACACAGCGTCGTCGTCCGTATCGCTCGCGGCGTGCGCCGAAGCATGGGAGGCGTCACGGGTTGCCATGATCGCGTTGTGGATTTTGCCACCGGTGAAGATCGGGTAGCCGGCCTCGAAGTCGACATGCAGATTGTCCTGCGGCGCCAGAGGAGTGGTGAGCGACTTCAGTCCCAGCACCGGCTGTAGGTCAGAGGGAATCGGCGACTCGATATGAATGGGGTCGTTAAAGCGCAGGTACTGGCTTTGAAAGTTCACCTGCCCCCAGCGCGCGCTTGCCACTCGGCGTGCATCGGCGGCCGCGGTCAATGCATCCTGATGCGCCTGCTTTGCAGTCCAGCTTTGTGAGCGGGCCAGGCCGGCAACGGATGCCATGTCAAGATTCAGCGGTTGCTGCGCGGTGTTGGAGGACTGCTGTGCATGAACTCCCAAAGAGCAGAGAGCGAGCGAGGCAATAAGAAGACAACCTGCAGCAGCAGGCGGAGCCGAAGTGCGCCAGTTGTTGCGAAACCATGCGGTTCGGCTGCGCCTCGATGATGGCGAAGGCAACTTAGTCATGATGTGCTCCTTCTTGCGTGTCTTGGGGATCGCCGGGCAGAATGCGCGGCTCGGCGATCTCGAGGTGCAGTCGTTCACACACGTGAAGTGAATAGGGGTTGTTGGCTGTGAATTTCGCCCCGAGTTGACCGAGCCAACAGAGCGCCGCTTCTCCGGCCCAGTCGAAATAAGTGACCTGTGACAGGTCGACAACCATGCCGGACAACGCCTTGTGAGAACTCACGAAATTCTCGATTTCTTCCCGGCATCCTTCTGCCATGCGGCCTGACATTCTTAGTGTGGAATTACCCAATAAATCGATCCGAAGCATTACGCACTTCCTACGCCAGAAGAATTGCATGCAGGGGACCAATTCCATCGAATCCGTAACTTGCTGATATTGCTGCGTTAATCAAAAGCGAACTACCTTACCTGTCGACTCTCGACTGGCCATATTTGGCCATTTGGCCAAATATGGCCAGCGAAGTTTATGATGTTCGGATGGGCTGGAACAGGTGAGAATCGCAATGTGATCCGAACACCGACCGCGAAGACTCATATCTGCGATAACGTCGGCAGGACTGCGGATCCAAAATCGGAAGAGACGGCCAATGTCAGGATCGGAATCAACGAATGCTGAAGCCTGGAATGCTGAAGCAGTAAATAGATACCGCACCATGCTGAAGCTCTCCGCGGCGATCGCCGGGCAGCCCAATAGCCGCGAGATGCTCCGGAGTGTACGTAAGCACCTGTCGGACCTTCTGAAGCTCGACGGCGTCTTGTTGATCCGGCTAGAGGAGGATGGCACGACGGCACGGCTGATCGCGTGGGATCAGGGAGCAGAAGCGCCGAACGTCAAGGTGGGGGTCAGAATTGATCTGAAGGGAAGCGCCACGGAGAAGGCCCTGGCTGAATTGAAACCAGTGTTTATTCCGGACTTCAACAAGGCCATGCTGGGCATTCCGCAGCTGATGGCCCAGGCTGACCTTGGATTGAAACGATGCGGATATGTCTTTCCTATTGCCACTCCACGAGTGCAGCTGGGAGCGCTTGTATTTGTAAGCGCTGAAGACGTTGAGTTTAGCAACGAAGACGTGGAGTTGATGGCCTCGGCAACTTCGCAGATCGCTGTGGCTTTCGAAAGTGAATTGGCAACCGGCGAAGCCGCGCGTTACCGGCAGCAACTGGAAGATGAGCGCGACCGACTTAATCTATTGCTCGATATCAACAATCAGATCATCGTGAAAAAGGATCTGAACGAGCTTTTTCAATCGGCGTCCCTTACGATTCGCAAACACCTCGAAAACGACTGCACTGGCTTCTGGCTCAGAGATCGGGAATCGCATCAGTTTGATTGCGCAGTCCTCGATTTTCCCACCCGCATAGGGGAATACGGAGACAACCCGGTTCTTCAACCCGCGGATACCCTTCTAGAGCGCATGGAAGACCGAATTCCCAGGATATGGACAGAGGCAGAAATCGAAGGGACCTCTGCCGGAGTGCTTAGTGCCTTGAAGAAAGAATCAATCAAGTCAGTGATAACCGCTCCACTGGTAACGGCACAGGGGGTGATGGGAATGATGGCGCTGGGGAGCCGCCAGCCGGCGTATTTCAATCAGGCCGATCTTGATTTGTTACTTCAAGTGGAGAATCAACTGGCTCTTGCGCTGGACAATGCAATCGCCTATGGCCGCTTGGATGCATTCAAGAATCATCTGCAGGATGAGAAGTTGTATCTGGAATCGGAAATTAGCACAGAGCTGTCATTTGAAGATATCGTCGGCGACAGTCCGGCGTTGCGTAAGGTGCTGGACCAGGTTTCGGTTGTGGCCGCAACCCGCTCGACGGTATTGCTGCACGGCGAAACGGGCACCGGCAAGGAACTGATTGCCCGCGCGGTTCACAATGCGAGCCCGCGCCGTGATCGAACCTTCGTCAAGCTTAACTGCGCGGCCATCCCTTCCGCTCTTGTGGAGAGCGAGCTGTTCGGGCATGAGAAGGGAGCGTTCACAGGAGCGTTTGCCCAGAAGCGCGGACGATTCGAGGTTGCTGATCGGGGAACCCTTTTTCTCGACGAAGTGGGCGATATTGCCCTGGAACTCCAGCCGAAGCTGCTGCGCGCGATTCAAGAACAGGAGTTCGAACGGCTCGGAAGCAACCAGACCATACACATCGACGTGCGGCTGATTGCGGCAACTCACCGCGATCTGCAGGCAATGATACGTGAGGGTGATTTCCGCGAGGATCTCTTTTATCGGCTCAATGTTTTCCCGATCGAGATTCCGCCGCTGCGGGAACGGCGCGAGGATATTCCCCTGCTGGTGCACTATTTTGTTTCGCGGTTCGCGCGAGAGATGCAGAAGACCATTCACCGCATCCCCAGGGACGCGATGGAGGCGCTGACGAACGCTCTTTGGCCTGGCAATGTCAGGGAATTGGAGAATTTCATTGAGCGGGCAGTGATTCTCACTCGGGGTGAGGATTTGCAGGTACCGGTCCACGAACTGGAGAAGCCCGCATCGGTAGCGATGGCTGCCGGCAGAATCGCTGCAACTACCTTTCGTGAAGCAGAACGGAAGACCATTCTGGAAGCGCTGAAGGTCGCGGGCGGAAAGGTCGCCGGCCCCGGAGGTGCGGCCGAGCGTTTGGGGCTGAAGCGATCCACGCTGCGCAACAAAATGCGCAAGCTCAACATCAACAAAGCCGAACTATGCTGAGCAGTTAGAACCTATCCAATGTCAGCTATCTGAACTGTGGCATCGAATCCATCAAGGCATAATGCCAAGGCCCAACCCAGGCGTCGAGCATACTCTCTCCGACGCCAAAAGCGTTGAGGTCGAAGCATGGCTTCGGTCTCTGGAAGCGGCGAAGGACATTCCAGCCAGCCTAGACACGGGGACGATGACGCTTTCTTGCCAATTGTGGGTGCACGCAAAATCATCACGAACGAGGCTCGGGAATTTCTGCAGGATCTTTTGGAAACGAATAGCTCGCGCGTACAAAACGATGTTCTCAATCGCATTCAGGAAAGCCGCGACCGCCTGGAGGTCGAGATTCGTAAACTGTTGCATGAAGTCAGGCGCATAGCAGAACAGGCGCTTGACCGGGCGCGGAAAGTGAAAGAGGAAGGAACTCCCGCAGTGCAATCAGCCAGTGGGATCGCCCCCGGAGTGGATTTACCGGGTGTGTCAGACGGTGGAGGTAAGTGAGCAAGAACTTCAGGCACCTTGAGCCGGCTTCAGGAGCCGACACAGGCTGCAGCGGCATCGGCTTCGTTGTCGAAGACCTCGAAGAGGTCGAGGAGGCCGACCATCTTGAGCGTTTTGGAAACGAAGTTCGCAGGCTTGACCAGCTTCACGCTGCCTCCGACTTTAGAGGTTTTGCGCAGCGCGTTTACAAGGGAGCCGATGGCCGAAGAATCGAGGTAAGGCACGGACTCGAGGTCGAAAATGAGAAAAACATGTCCGCTCGCGAGAGCGTTCGTGTAGGCGTTTTCAAACTGGTCAAGCGATTCGCCGCAGAAGAGCCTGCCCTTCGGCTTGAGAGTGCAGATGCTTCCATTTTCTTTGATATCGAGGTCCACGAGGAGTCCTTTTTCCCGATTCCGCTTTACCGAAGGAAACAGGCTTGTTAAGCTCGTAACCAAATATTCTATTCGGCGCATCTGCTTGTCAAGCTAAGGGTTGGGGAGGCGGGGTCCACTAGACTGGCTGGACTGTGCGATGGGCCAAACGCCGCAGGCAGCGGAGGGTTGCCGGGCGACGGTGGGGAGAAGTGAGGATCTCGTTGTCCCCCAATCGCCATGAGTGATCGCGTGTGAAGCCTGGGGTGCGCTCGCGTTTTCGCTGTGGCGGCAGAGCGGCACTTCGCAACGGGGCCGTGCAGTGTGAGCGTCACTGGAGATACGCTGACCATGGACGACGTGAAATATGCGATGCCGCCGGTGAACGAAGCCGCCATTGAAACGGCGGCGCAACTGCTGGCCTTGGCGGATGTTTCGTCGCGGGCCACCGTGATCGCCGCGGCCATTACCAGCCTTTTGCCCGACAGCGCGTGCCTTGTTCACCGATATGGACCGGAAAACGAATCCGCGCCGTGGACAGTGGTGGGCCTGGCGGGAGAGGTTTCGCTCGAGAATGCGTTGCATGCCGGTAACTGGCTGTTTTCGATGTCCGATTTGCATCCGGCCGAGAGTCAGATTTACGACAAGGCACGCCTGAACCGCGAGGACTATGCGCACTTGCACACGGCGCGCACGGTTGGGGCGATTGCCTATGTGCCCGTGGAACACGACGGGAAACTGACGGATGTGATCGAGATCGTCGCTTTTTCGGGACCTCTGGAACTGCAGCAGCTGAAGGATCTTTCGCCGATTGTGCGCCTGGCAGCACCGGCGCTGCTGGCGGGCGAGTTGTTTGAGCAACAGAGGCATACACTGCTTGATTCCGTACACCGCATGTCGCAAATGTACGACCTCGAGAAGTCGCTGAATGCGACGCTCGAGATGGATGCGGTGATTGCGATGGTGCCGAAGAAGGCCGCAGCCATGCTTCCGTGCCAGGCGATGCATTTGTGGATGTTCGATGGCGCGGACCTGCGATTGATGTCGAGCGCGGGGGATGACGCCACGGTGGAAGTGGGCATGATCGAAGCTCCGGGCGGGGGCTACGTTGCAGATATGGCGGAGGAAGGCGAGACGCTGCTGATTGCCGACGAGAGCGACGAACGCTTGCAGGCGCGCAATGCGCGGCGGCCTGAGGAGAGCGGGATTCCCGCGGTCAGCAACGCAGTGCTGGTGCCTCTCATGCAGGATGACGCGGAGATTGGCGTCCTGGAAGCGATAAACCGCGAGGACCGGCCTTTCGATGATGACGATTTGTTCCTGCTGTCGTCGATGGCCGAGACGATTTCGAACGCGCTGAAGAATGCCAGCTTGATGATGGCCGAGCGAAAGCTGGAGATTCTGAAAGTTCTGGTGCAAGTGAGCTCCGAGATCACCTCCACGCTACGGCTCGATCGACTGCTGCAGATCATCGTGAACAGCCCACAGAGCGTACTGCCCTACGAGCTGTGCGCCATCGCGCTGGATGTGCGCGGACGCCTTCAGTTGAGGGCCGTGTCTGGGATGGCCAGCCTGCCCATTGGGGATGTGCAAGTGGAGCGGCTGCAGCAGCTCACGCGCTGGCTGGCATCGCAAAACGAGCCACTGCATCTTCGGCTGAACGGGGAGGGAGAAAGCGCCGCGCTGCCGCCGGAGGCCGCGAGACACTTCGAGGAGACCGGGTATCGCGCGCTGTTTTCTCTGCCGCTTGCCGACGATCAGGGACGGCTCGGCGTCCTCCTCTACGAGAGCAGCGACCCGGATTTCCTGGGGGTGGCGCAGATTGAGATGATCAAGGTCCTGGTGGGGCAGGCGACTGTGGCGTTGCGCAACGCGCTCCTCTATCGCGAAGTTCCGTTGATGGGCCTCCTCGAGCCGCTGGCACAAAGAAAGGCGGCCCTGATGCGTACCAGCCGCGGAAGGCGAATTGCTTATGCCCTTGCAGCGGTTGCCGCGGTCCTGTTTTTGTGTGTTTGCCCTTTGCCGATGCGCGTGGGTGGAGAGGCGGTCATCGCGCCACAGCATCTGGTGACCGTCACCGCGCCAGAGGAAGGAAACGTGGATCGAGTTTTCGTGCGCGAAGGGGAGCACGTGAATGCCGGGGAGATGCTGGCCTCAATGAACGACTGGGAGTGGCGTTCGCGACTTGCCGCGGCCGATGCGCGATACCAGGAAGCAATATTGCAGATGCAAGGGGACCTGGCTCACGGCAGCGCACAGGCCGGCGCGGATCGCGCGCAAGCCGAGTTTCTGCAATCGGAGGCAGCTCGCATTCGAGCGCAGGTTAACAGCGCGCAATTGCGATCGCCGATCAGCGGCGTTGTGGCGACTCGCGACCTCGAAAACGCCGCCGGGGAACATTTGGAATCGGGTGCGGCGTTTGCTCAGGTTCTGGATCTGAGTTCCGCCATTTGCCGGATCGCGGTTGCGCAGGACGATATCGCGTTGATCCGACATGGGCAAGCTGCCTCGATCAAGATGGACACCTATCCGCAAAAGACCTGGCACGCAATGGTCGCTCTGGTAAGTCCTCTCGCGGAGATCGCAAACGGACAGCGTACGTTCGCCGCCGAGGTTCCGCTGACGAATCAAGACGAATTACTGCGCGCCGGGATGAGCGGAAAAGCGAAGGTCTTTGTCGGCTGGCGGCCAGCAGGATATGTGCTGCTGCGCAGGCCGGCGCTTTGGGCCTGGCAGACTGTGTGGAATTGGATCGGATGGTGAGTCCCATGAACGCGAGATTTTGCCCATGCGGTTTTCACGCCTTTGCTGCCGCGATTGCGACCGCCGCGCTGCTGATTTGTGAAGCGGGATGCAAGCCGGCCACGCCGAATCAGGTGTCTGCTTCAAAAGTAATGCAGCCCCATGCTGAAACCCCTGCCGTTGCGGTGGTTGCGGACACTCCGGTGCAGGCTCAGTCAACGCCAGGATCCATTACTGCGTATGGCCCGCTGGTCGCAGAACAGCAGGCTGATCTGGCCGCACAGCGCGACGGTCGGATTGCAGAAGTCGCCGCGCAGATTGGCGACCATGTGCGGGCCGGGCAGATGCTGGCCCAGATGGACGACTCGATGTTGGGCACTCAATATGAAGCGCAAAAGGCGCGTGTTGCTGCGGCCCGGGCCGAAGTCCGTGCTTGGAAGGCTGAGCAGGAGAGCGCCCGTGCCGATTTGCGCCGTGCCGATGTCCTGCTGAAGGACCAGATCTTGAGCCAGGAGAACTGGGAGGTTTCAAAGTACAAGGTGGACGAGACCTCAGCCCAGGTTGAGCGCTACGAGAGCGAGCAGGCGGCAGCAGAGGCTGACCTGAACGCGACGCATGTCGCGCTGGACCAATCGCGCATCGTGGCGCCGTTCAGTGGGGTCGTGGGACGCGTCTCGGCGCGCGCCGATCAACAGGTGAAACAAGGCGAAATTCTCTTCTGGGTGACGGCCGAAGCGCCGCTTCGGGTTCTCTTCACCGTGCCGGAGTCGGCGATGCGGAGGTTCAGCGTTGGCAGTGCGCTGGAGCTCACTACGCCCGACTGTCCCGGCTTACGTCAGTCTGGGCACGTCCTGCGCGCCAGCCCGGTCATCGATCCGGCAAGCGCCAGCATTCAGGTGGTTGGCGCTGTCGACCATCCATCGTCGCTGCTCAAACCGGGAATGAGCATGCAGGTACGACTTGCGCCATGAATCTGAGTGAAGCACTCGACGCGGCCCTCCCGGAGATTCCCAGGACGCAATTGGCGCGGAGCAAGTCCCCGCGCCTCGATCCCGGCCTGGTCACGCGCGACGAAGTGGTCGACGGCGAACCGTCGGTCGCCGTCATGCAGCGCGCAGGCTCGAGCTTTTGCCGTCTCGCGCCTGCGCAATGGCAATTGGCGCAGTTCTTTGACGGCGAGCGCTCCTACGATGAGGTTGCTGCCGAATTCCAGGCGCAAACCGGCGCAGCCGTCAGCGCCGCCGAGGTTTGCGCTTTTGCCGACAGTCTTGAAGAAGTTCACTTCTTCTACAAGAGCCCCCAGGAAAAGAATCTCGCTTTCAGTCAGAAGCTCGCAGCCCAGCGCCAGCGGCGCGCCACGCGTAAAAGCAAGATCGACATTGCGCATATCACCTTATCGGGTTGGGACCCCGATCGGTATCTGAGCTGGCTCGATGCCAAAACAGGCCGGCTCATTTACAGCAAGTGGTGCGTACTCGGCATGGTGCTGCTGTTTGCTTACGAGGTAACGGTTTTCATCTCCAAGTGGCACCTCATCGGCCCAGATGTGGCCGTGTACTACAACTTCAGCAAGAAAAGCGCACTCGACCTGGCGCAGTTCTGGCTTCTTCTGCTGTTTATTGGATTCTTTCACGAGACCGCGCATGGCCTGACATGCAAGCATTTTGGCGGTCAGGTACACAGCATGGGATTGATGTTCATTTACCTCACGCCAGCCTTCTACGTGGATGTGACCGAGATATGGATTGCGGCCTCGAAGGCCCAGCGGCTGGCCACCATCATCGCGGGGATCTGGATCGAGACGGTTATGTGCGGGTTCGCAATGATTATGTGGCTGAACACTCCGCCGGCCACCTGGCTGCACGATTTCGCCTATCAGGTGATTCTTATTACCGGCATCGCGGTCATTGTCATCAATATGAATCCGCTCATCAAGCTCGACGGCTATTATTTCCTGACCGAGGCCATAGGAATCCCCACGCTCAAGGAGCGTTCAACGGAGTTTCTAACGGGATGGTTTCAAAAACACATCCTGCGTCTGCCCGTTGAAACCCTCATCATTCCCCGCAAGCGCGCACCGCTGTTCGCCCTGTATGCGTTGGTCTCCGGCGCGTATAGTTACACCATCCTCTTCGTCATTCTTCGCTTTGGCTATAACGTGGCCTCCAAGTGGCTGGCCGAATTTGCCGTTGTTCCGGTCGGGATTGCGGCATTTTTCATCTTCCGCTCGCGGCTGAATTCGCTGGGGAGAGTCGTTCGCAAGCTCTGGGAACGGCATTTTTCTGAGAGGCGCTACTTCCGCCCTGTTCCGTTTTCCTCGGCACTGATGCTGGCCGCAATTCTTTTCGTGCCCATCTGGCGCGACCGCGCGGACGCCTGGTTTGTGATCGAGGCCACCAACACGGAGGTGATGCACGCCACCATAGCCGGACGGGTGGACGAAGTAATGGTGCGCCAGGGTGATGCGGTGAGTGCTGGCCAGCCTTTACTTAAAATGAGCAGCCTCGCAGGGGCTTCAATGCAGGCTTCAGCCGCGGCCGAAAACAGCCAGGCACGCTTCCATGTGGTAGGCGCGGAGATGCGCGGGGAGAGCGTCGGGACGGCCGAAGCGGAGCAAAACGCCGCACGAAACGCACTTTCACTGGCTGATGAGGCACACACTTCACTGGTGATCAGAGCGCCGGCGACGGGCGTCATCCTGACGGAAGATCCTGAATCGCTGGTCGGTCAATATGTCGGCGCCGGCGGGCCGCTCCTCGATTTTGCCCACGCAGGATCGCGATCTGCGCGAGTCTATATTCCCGCTGCCGCGCTCAACCGTATTGCTCAAGATGCCGAGGTTGCCCTTGCCCTGCCGGGAGATTTATCTGTTGTGCGCATGAGGCTGGCGGAGCCGAGTGGGGAGGCCTTTCAGTTGCCCCCAGGGGTAGTGAGCGCCGAGAAGTACAAGGGGACACAGGCGCCGCTGTTCTACTGTGCGCGCATGACGCTGCCGCCGTCAGCCGGCTCCCCGCCACTAGGAGTTGCCGGGCAGGCAAAGATCTTCGGGAGACGCCGCAGTTTGGCCGATCGCTTGATTCGGGTGGTATCTGATCTCGCGCATGCTCACGCGTGGTGAACGCCGAGTGATCCCGGGCGGCTTGAGAGGGAGGAGTTCTGGCGATCCTGCCGGGAATGCCGCGGCGGAGCCCAAAACCTGGGGCAGAAAAGACTCCTATTACGCGGCGAAGCGGGCGCAGTCCGCACCCGCTTCCCTGTGGACAGTTAATCCGTGTCCGGTTTTTATTACCCGATGCGCCTTCCAAGAGCGACCTTGCCGAGGGCGACTTTTCCAAGCGCAACCTTTCCAAGCGCGACTTTTCCAAGCGCAACCCTGCCAAGGGCGACCTTTCCAAGGGCGACCTTTCCTGCAGTGACCTTTTCTGCAGCGAGCTTAGTTGTCTCGAGCTTCGCTTTGGGAGCCGACTTGGTTGACTTTGTCGCCGATCCGCTGCCGATGAGAGACTTCTTCGTAACTGCCATTGTGGTTTCCTCCCTGGGAGTTTCAGAATTTCGTTACGCCCCGCTAAGCAGCATTTCGCGTGCCAAACCTTCGCTAGCCGGTTTGAGCCCAAAAGGCCCGATTTTCGACAGAAATTTCGGTCTGAGGTGCTCCTGCGGACGAAGCGAACCCTCCCATGGGTGAAAAATTGTCTCTTAATGGGTAAATTTTTAACCCATGCGCTCACAGCGAGTACTTGCGGCAGAGATACTTCATGCGCTGCGCGTCGAGATGCAGCAGACGGGCAGCCGCGGCTTTGCTGCCATTTGACCGGTGCAGCGCGGTGGTGAGCAATGCGATCTCGAGTTGCTGGATTTCATCGTCGAAGTCGCAGCCCTGGGGCGGGACCAGGATGGCTTCCTGTGCCGTGGCGCTCTGGGCCAGAATCCGCGGAGCCACGTCCGTAGCTCCTATCTCGTCGCCCTTCACCGTGACGGTCATGCGCTGGATGAGGTTATCGAGTTCGCGCACATTGCCCGGCCAAGTGTGCTCCTCGAGCGCCGACAGGGCTTCTTCATTAAGGTATTTCAGACCAGAGGCATTCGCCGCACAATGGACTTGAAGAAAATGCCGGCAAAGCAGTGGAATGTCACCCTTGCGTTCGCGCAGCGGAGGCAGATGGATGGGCACGACGTTCACCCGGTAGTAGAGGTCTTCGCGAAATCGCCCGGCGCGCACCATTTCTTCGAGCGGTTGATGCGTCGCGCAGATCAGCCGGAAATCGATTCTGCGGTAGGTGCGCCCGCCCAGGCGCTTCACCTGTCGATCTTCAAGCACCCGCAGCAACTTGGTCTGCAGGTCCACCGCCAGCGTGGCAATCTCGTCGAGAAACAGGGTGCCTCCGTCAGCCAGTTCGATCTGGCCGGGCCGGGACTCCGTGGCGCCGGTAAATGCCCCGCGCTCGCTTCCGAACAGCTCCGATTCAATCAGACTTTCAGGCAGGGCTGCACAATTGAGCCGGACGAATGACTTCTCCGACCGGTTGCTGAGCGTCACAATGGCTCGTGCCGCCAGTTCTTTTCCCGTTCCGCTTTCACCCCGGATAAGCACGTTGACGTTGCTCCCCGCTACCTGCCGGATCGCGTCATAGACGTGGCGCATGGGTTCGCTCGAGCCCACGAAGTCCTGGAATCGGCTGGCTTCCAGAGCCTGGTTGCGCCTGGCTGCTTCCACCCGCTGGTGCAGAAACTCGACGAGTACGGTCCGCAATTCGCCAACATCCACCGGCGCGCGGAAGTGCGCATCTGCTCCTGTCTCGAGAGCCAGCTTTTCAACCGAACGGGATGCGGCGCGACTGACGGAAATAAGGGTCAGATTCCCGTTAAGCCGGCGCAACTCCTTAAGCACACGAAGGCCGCCGAGCGGGTCTTTTCCTTGGGTGTCGATATCGAGAACAATGGCGGAGACCGCGTCCTGGCGCTGCGCCCATTGTGCCAGCCCGTCGTACTCATCCCGCCGGGTTACCCGGCACCAGGGTTCGACTTCAATCGCTACGAGTTCGAGGAACTCCTCGTCTGCGGATACCAGGCAGACGGGCAACTGTTTCTTCTGCCGGCTCGTAGCCTGTTCCTGCGGCGTCGCTGTCGGAGGTACGTGCATATAAATTCTCGAAACAGAGTCTCAAAGTAACACTTGCTACCGCGGAATCGGTGAACTGTCTTCCTCGGCGCAGTTGGACAATCCCCTCATTCCTTATCTCTTCCTGGCCCTTGTGCGGCAAAGGTGAAACACGCGGCTGGGTATCAATACAAGGCGCGTCGACTGCAACGCATGATTCTTCTCCTGCTTGTGACGGCTTAAGTGCAATGATTGCATAAAACGGCTGAGGTTACCGTGTTTTTCGGATGGATCTGGATTCCGAAACTGGTCGATTCAGCAGCCTTTATCGCGATGCCAGATGTGCACGGCTCAGAGGGGCGAAGTTTGCTTGCTCTGAGGCGATTCGAAATACCGCCTCCGGAAATCGAGCCGTTTAGGACCGGCCGATGGGACTGGTTCGCACACGGAACCGAGCCGCATTCCCGCTGGCTTCGACGAGTCGACGGAAGCCCAGTGTGGTGTTGTCTTCTTATTCGGCTTGCCTGTGCGTGCCGCCTGCTTCCAGCAGGACATCATCATGTTCGGGACCTGGTGATCGACCGGTTTCAGTGGTCGATCCAGCTTGCTCGGAGTGCCGAACGCGTAGGGAATTTCCCCGGTATGAAATGCGCCGAACTCCGGATGTGCCGGCCATGGGATTGCGCAATCGATGTAATAGGCATAGACCGGGCTGTTGTGGCATTTGACACGCCGAACCGCCCATAGCTATAGACCTGCACGCAGACAATCATGTCCACCGGCTGCTTCCGATTGCTTGGCCTCGGCATCGCTCCCTGCGGGACATAGCTTCGGGAACTCATCTGCCATCGGCCCATACGTTTGTCTCGCGCTTTTGGAACTCTTCCGCCGAGGCGCTGCTTGGGCCCAGGCGGTAATCTCCCTCTTGAAATCCAGTAATCGCCGGCTCATCGCTGTCCCGGCCGCGCTCGGTTGTAAGCTTCATCGGAGCATCCGGCTACACTAACACTTCAATTGGTGCAGATTACCGGGCAGGCCATGCAGATTCCTTGACGCAGATCTTGCGGCCTGCGCTGGATCAGAAATTGTTCTTGCGCACCGTCTCTTGACATATTTTCGCTTTGGCCATAATCTGCGGATACTCCGGTTGAGCGGCCGAGTCACTGCTGCTCTACGAGGAGAGGATTCAATGCTTCATTGCTTCCATCCCGCGATGTGTATGTGCTGTTGTCAGCACTGCGCTGCGCGGGCGGGTGCTTTGGGCTAGATTTCAAACCAGGAATTACGAACCCCGATGACCCACGCGCCGCAAGGCCAGGTGGGTTTTTCATTTTGAGCGAACAGTTGCCGGTTGCGCGTTCCCGCTGACCACAATCGACTGTTCGATGAGCGCCGGTGGCGAAGGGGCTAACGCGCAGGTCTGCAAAACCTGTATTCGCGGGTTCAATTCCCGCCCGGCGCTCCAGATTCTCTAATACGACGTAGGGGTTCCCCTGGCTTTGCCGGGGATACTTGCTTCGATGGCTTCGTCTTCAAAGCGTCTGGCTTCTTCCTCGCCTACTAACAGAAACGAGTTGGTCAGAACGGCGCGCCCTTTTTCAACGCTGGCGATGACATAGGAGCAACCAGTCCAATGCGCTTCAGCCAGATCGGTCACCGACCACTGCGCGGGGTGATCGGGGTGCGAGTAATAGAATCCCACAATATCGTCGCCGGCGAGCATCGCATCGCGCTGGATGCGCACCACCTCGGCAGGACCAATGTTGTAGCGATTCTGCGGAGAGTCAGTGTGCGTGTTGCCGCAAGGAATAGCAACTTCGGCCTTCTTGCCGCCGGCTTCGTCGAACGCGCCTTCCAGCACGCCGCAGCACTCATTCGGATAGTGCGAAGAGCGGTCCGGGACACGCGCCAGTGAGCGCCCAGCCCAGCCCGGAGATTTTGCCGCCCCCCGCGTAGCGAATTCCGCTTCCCAACGGCCGTCGCAGAATCGATATGCTCACACCGGTAGCCGACTTCAGTCGCAGGCGCTTGATGAGCGCCACGGAGATTGCCGCCGTCACAACCGCTGAGCCGATGATTCCGTACACGCGGAACGACTGAAAGCGGAACGTTTCCTGGATGCGAAACGATGAGAGCCTCTAAGGGAAAGCGTTTTCTTCTCCGGGTAGGGTTAGGTATACTCACCCGGCAAGGCGAATGGGGTCAAAATGAAGACGATATTCAATTCCGCTCTCATGCTCGTACTGGCGCTCACGTTGGCAGGCGCCACGTTAGCAATTGCGCAACCGGCCTCACCGGGAGCCAAAGCTGCTCCGCCTAGGCCGCAGGGCCCATGTGACATTTATGCGGCCGCCGGAGACCCTTGTGTGGCCGCCCACAGTACCACGCGCGCTCTGTACGCGAGCTACAACGGCCCGCTTTATCAGGTCCTGCGCCAGTCGGACGGCAAGACGCTGGACATCGGCGTCGCTAAGCCCGTTGCGTCGCCGGCGCCTGATGCGGGCGGTTATGCCGATGCGGCCGCGCAGGACAAATTCTGCGCCAACACGTATTGCTGGATAATCACCATCTACGACCAATCCGGCAAGCACAACAACCTGACGCAGGCGCCTCGCGGCGGATTTAGCGGCCCGGCCTTGGGTGGGTTTAACAATCTCCCGCTTGCCGATATGGCGCCAGTTACGATCATGGGCCACAAGGTCTACGGCGTCCTTATTGAGCCGGGCATGGGCTTGCGTGAAGACGATCCAAAGGGCACCGCGGTGGACGACCAGGCGGAGGGGCAGTACTGGGTGATTAACGGGCTGCACTTCAACAACGGCTGCTGCTTTGACTACGGCAATGCGGAGATCGACAGCCGCGACGACGATGAAGGCACCATGGAGACCGCCTATTACGGCGACGCGCCCTATTGGTTTCACGGCAATCCCCCGGGGCCGTGGGTGATGACCGACCAGGAGAACAATCTGGTTGGATGCGCCAACCCGGATGGGTCCAAACTCTGCGTAGGCCTTCCGAGCATCGCTTGGCGATTCGTGACCGCGATGGCCAAGGGCGAGCCGCACCACTGGACCAGCATGGGCGGCGACGCGCAGCGAGGCGCCCTGAGCGTGATGTTCGACGGACCCCGCGTCGACCGCAACTATGACCCGATGCGCAAGCAGGGAGCCATCCTTCTGGGCAACGGCGGAGACAACAGCAACGGCTCGCAGGGCACATTTTACGAAGGCGCGATGACTGCCGCAGGTACCTTCCCGACGGACGCAACCGACCAGCTTGTGCAGGCCAACGTTGTGGCTGCCCATTACGATGTGCAGCGGTTGAGCCTGGCGCCGGCGTCGGCAACGGCTGCTCCTCCTGGGCTGCAGACGTTTGCTCCGGAGTCTTCGCAAGAAACCACCGTGACGTTCACCAATACAACGGGAGCGCCAGCGGAAGGAGTGAAGTTGAGCATTGCCCTGCCCGGAAAACAGTGGAACGCTGTCGTTGAAGGGACCACCGAGACGTCGAAGACGTTTGCAGACCCAGTGGCGCCGGGCGCGAGTGTGAGCGCGACTTTTAAAGTCACCTCGGGGCCGGCTGTCTTTAACGGCGACCTGGTTGGCAACGCCTGGTGGACGAACCAGACGAGCGGCGCGAAGCGATGGGAGACAACGGCCGAGAAGGTGCGGAACGTGAGCCCGATCAAGATCAACGAGTTCCGCATCGCCAGCTCCAGCGTCAACGCGACTGACTCATTTATCGAGCTCTACAACGCCGGCGACCGTGATGTGGACATCTCCAATTGGACGCTGACCGGGCGTCCATCCCAGCAGGCCATCTTCTCTGCGGTGAAGATCCCGGCTGGAACGAATCTCAAGGCTCGCGGATTTTACCTGCTCGGACTCTCCAACTCCGGGCTGGCGGCGACCGCGCGCGCGGGCGATACCACCATCTATGTGAGGAGCACGGCCGGCATGACGGCCGGCGACACGATCGACATCGACACGGGCTCAAAGCTTGAGACCCGCAAGATCGTCAGCATCGGGACGGCGGCCGGCAGCAATACTACGCTGTGGCAACCGCTCCCTGAGGGGCCGGTGATCACCATCCCCGCCGGTTCGATGAACGTGCCGGTGACGAGCGTGGCCGGTTTCGCGGTTGGCCAGAAGATCGCCCTCGGCTATGGCGCCACCTACCCTGCTGTCGCAAGAGACCTGGAGAAGTACGAGGTAGCTACGGTCACCGCGGTCGGCAAGCAGGGCGCGCAAGCCTACCTGGCGGCGGATGCGCCCGCAGGCTCGACCAACCTCAAGGTGACGTCGGTCGCCAACATCTCGGTCGGGGACAAGATCAGGCTCGACATCGATAGCGTCGGGCATGGGATTGAGACCGTCACAGTGACGAGCGTGGGAACACAGGCGACCCGGACGATGCTCGTGGAGGATGCAAGCACCGGCGCAACCAGTATCAAAGTCCGCAACGTAAACGGCCTTGCTGTGGGCGACAAGTTGACCGTAGGCGCGACCGCCAACAAGGAAACGGTTACCATCGTCGCGGTCGGAACCCCGGGGCCGAACGGCGCAAGTGTGGACCTTTCGCCGGCCCTCGCCCACGCCTTCGCCAAGGGTGAGCCGGTGACGGCTCCGGGCACGGGCCTCGACCTGGCTGCCCCGCTCAAGTTCAACCATGCGGCCAATCTCCCCTTCAGCGATCGCGGAACGGGGATTAGTTTCGGGCCGGCAATGGCCTTTTCCCACTCCAGCAACGAACCCGTCCAAGCGCTCGGGACTGGCATCCTGCTCTCGATCTCGCTGGCCAACGGTCACCCGATTCATGCGGTTGTGCGCGATGTCGCGGTGACGACTGCGGGCTACCAGGGGACGCCTGCGCCTGACCAGTGGTTCGGGGGACCCGAGCTCACTACCAGAGCCGATCTCTTTGGCAGACCAATCACTATCAGAGAGGGCAGCATGGTGCTGCGTGATGCCGCCGGCCTGGTTGTCGACAGCCTCAATTACGGCGGCCTCGTCGACCCATGGGCCGCCGAGGGTTACCAAGCCACTTCAGGACCGGAGCAGAGTGGCTGCTACGTGCCCGCGCCCGCCTCACCCGGCGGCTTTGGGCCAGCCGCCGCTGGCGCGACCGACAGGAGCGCGGGCCGCTTCCCTGACGGCGTCGACACTGGTAGCAATTGCGCCGATTTCCTGACGCAGGCAGCAACCACATTGCAGGCCGCTTCGGTCGCGGGTGCTACCAATATCAAAGTTGGCGGCGTGTCAGGCTTTCAGGCAGGCCAGGCGATCATGATCGATACCGGCGCAAACCTCGAGACCGCCGTCATTACGACCGTTGGCACGGCAGGCGCCACCACGATGAGCGCCGCCGCTAGCGCGGGCGCAACCGTCATCCCCGTCGCCAGCGGGTTTGGCTTCAGCGAAGGCCAGACCATCACGATCGACAGTGGCGCAAACTCTGAGCCGGCGGTTGTCACCTCCATCGCGAGATTCCCAGCCGCCAGAATCACCATTGCCGCGCCGCTCACCCACGCTCATGCCGTTGGCGCACAGGTCTCCGGCACGGGCATCACCCTTACCGCCGCATTGACCCGTGCCCATGCCAGCGGGACACAGGTCACCGACAATGCTCCCACTCCCGGCGCGCCCAACAAGTACTCGAGGAAACCTCAGTGATGGAGCCGTGAAACTGAGTCGGACGGCAGTAGCTCGAACCGTCCCGGACGATGCGGCGATGTCCGGGACGGCATTCTTTCGCGCTCCCGGTCTCGCACCGGCATCGATTAATCTCGAATAATGCTGCATCGTTCTCTTTACTTAAAGCTCTCGCTTCTCGCCGCAGCTGCTTTAGCGTTTGTACCGCCTGCACTAGCGCAGAGCACGGCTATTCCCATCACCGTCGATGTGAATGCTCCCGCCCACGCATTTCCGCACTTCTGGGAAGAGATGTTCGGTTCCGGGCATGCTTCACTCGCCATGCGCGAGAGCTATCGCAAAGACCTTAAGGCAGTTCACGACCACGTGGGCATGCGCTACGTGCGCTTCCACGCCATCTTCCTTGACGATGTGGGCGTGTACAAAAAAGAGGACGAGCACGGAAACGCGGCGTACAACTTCACATACGTCGACCAGATCTACGACGGACTGCTGGCGCGCGGCGTGCGCCCGATGGTTGAAATCAGCTTCATGCCTTATGCCCTGGCCTCGAAGAACTCCATCCAGGCCTTCTGGTACAAGCCCAACGTGGCGCCTCCCAAGGACTACGCCAAGTGGGATGCGCTGATCCGCGCATTTGCGCAACACCTTATCGACCGCTACGGCGCCGACGAGGTTGCGCAGTGGTACTTCGAGGTTTGGAACGAGCCCAACATCGATTTTTGGGCCGGCGAACCCAAACAGGCCACCTACTTTGAGCTTTACGATCACACCGCGCGGGCACTGAAGACCGTGAGCCCGCGATTACGCGTGGGCGGGCCCGCAACCTCATCCGCTCACTGGATCCCCGACTTCCTGAATTACGTCAGCGCCAACCACGTACCTATCGACTTTGTTTCCACCCACGGCTACGCCGATGACACCGTGGAAGATATGTTCGGCACGCATGAGGACATTCCCATGCGTGATCGCGTGTGTCGCGCCATCCAGATGGTTCACGGCCAGATTCAGGCCTCAGCCGAGCCCTCGCTGCCGTTCTTCTGGACGGAATGGAACGTGCCCTCTTACGGTGACCTGAACGCGCGCGACAACTGGTATGTGGGCCCCGCGCTTGCGTACGATGCAAGCCAGTGCGACGGCTACGTCAAGATGATGTCGTGGTGGACCTTCGACGATGTTTTTGAGGAAGGCGGCGTCGCGACCGAACCCTTCGTCGGAATGTTCGGCCTGATCGCCGAGGGCAACATCAAGAAGCCGAGCTTCTACGCGTTCTCGCTATTGCACAAGCTGGGCGATGTGCGCCTTGCGAACTCGTCCGATCGTCTGCTGGTAACACGCCGCGCGGACGGCGCCCTGGTGATTGCGGCGTGGAACCTTGTCGACATGGACAAGGTTGCCGAGGGCAAGCCCATCACATTGCTGCTGTCGTTCAAGGGTGTCGCAGCCGGTTCGCAGGCCTCTATCGAGCGCCTGGATGAATCGCACGGCAACCCTCTCATTGCCTATCGCAAGATGGGAAGCCCTCAATATCCCACGCGGGCGCAGGTTGCCGCGCTCAATAAGGCTTCCGCGCTTCCGCCGCCCGAGCACAGAGCTTTCACCGGCGATCGACTCGAACTCACGCTGCCGGTCAACGGGCTTGCCACCATCGAGATCGCGGGCCACTGAATCACCCGCCTCGCCGGCCCCTCCGATCCGCCGTTCAGCAGTCTCTGCGACGTCCGTGAAGTGTCCGCTCCTTCCCGGCAAAGGAGGGAAATAGAAGCTTGACATCGCTAACTTGCGAGTGCATCCTTATCCTTGGCACAAACGATTGTGCAAAGGGATTTCTGCACAATTCGATCTTTTAGAATACTGGCTGCGGCTCTTTCGGCCGTCTGCGAGGGAAACCGGAACCGCTCAGGAGAATTCGTCTTCCGCGGTACCTCCTCCAGAAAGAACTTGAAACGTGGAGAAAGTATGTTCCATAGGGTTGAACATTCGAATCATGGACTCAAAACGGGCTTGAGAATCTTGGCTGCTGCAGGCTTCGCGCTCGTGTTGCTGCAGACCGGCGTGCGCGCGCAGAACGAAATGCCTTTCGCAACGGCAGCCCGGGTACAGAAGGCGCCGCCTCCCTCGAATGCTCAACTTGCCGACCCCGCCATCGAACGGCGGGTCGATGCGTTGCTGAAGCAAATGACCCTGGAAGAAAAGTTGGGGCAACTGGTCCAATACAGCGGCGACGGGTTCAAAGGCGCTGAAGAGGCCGCCGAAAGGGACCTGCCGCCGGCGCCAGGGAAGAACCCTGAAAGGCAGAACAACATTGATGCAATGGAACTCGCGGCTACGGGGCGTCTGGGCTCAATGCTGAATGTGGTGGGCGCCGAAACCACTAACGCTTATCAGCGTGCCGCAGTTGAGAAGAGCCGGCTCCGTATTCCGCTGATCTTTGGCGCCGATATCATCCACGGTTATCGATCGGTTTACCCGGTTCCGCTCGGCCTGGCCGCTACATGGGACCCGGCGCTTGTGACATCGGTGACACATATCTCCGCTCAGGAAGCTACCACCGCGGGCGTGCGCTGGTTCTACTCGCCCATGGTCGACATCTCGCGCGATCCGCGCTGGGGACGCACGATTGAAGGCGCGGGAGAAGATGCATACCTGGGTGCTGCCATGGCGCGAGCCTACATTCGCGGCTACCAGGGCGACGATCTTTCAAAGCCGGATGCGGTTGCGGCCAGCGTAAAGCACTTTGCAGCCTATGGCGCGGCTGAAGCGGGAAGGGAATACAACACCACCGACATGTCAGAGAGCCGGCTGATGCAGGATTACCTGCCGCCCTACAAAGCTGCAGTAGAAGCCGGCGCGGCTACGATCATGTCAGCATTTAACTCGCTGAATGGCGTGCCTGCGAGCGCCAACCGCTTTTTGCTTACCGATGTTCTGCGCGACCAATGGGGGTTCGACGGCTTTGTGGTCAGCGACTACACCGCGATTCGCGAGCTCATCAATCACGGCGTCGCGTTGGATGGGGCGACGGCTGCATTCAAGGCTTTCGCTGCTGGCGTGGATGTGGACATGATGTCGCACCTGTACGATGCCGAATTGCCGGCGATGGTCAAGTCGGGCCGGATACCGATGGCGACAATCGACGAGGCTGTCCGTCGCGTACTGCGGGTGAAGTTTGCGCTTGGGGTCTTCGAACATCCGTACGCGCAGGGGATTGAAGTAACCCGCGCCGTGCCCGAACACAGGCCGATGGTTCGCGAGGCCGCCGAGGAGTCGCTGGTGCTGCTTGAGAACAAGCCGTTTAACGGAGTGCCCGTTCTTCCGCTGGCCGCTCGTCCCAGTCAGATTGCTCTCATCGGTCCCCTTGCCGATAACGCCGATGAAATGATCAACCTGTGGGGCGACCCGCGCCGCAACCCCGACGTGATCACGGTAAAAGATGCGCTTGAAGACCGCGCAAAGCGCACGGGCAGCTCAGTGATCTATGTGAAAGGGACCGAAATCCAGGGAACCTCGGAGAGTGGATTTGCCGAGGCGCTGGATGCAGCCAATCGGTCAGACGTTGTGGTAATGGCGCTGGGAGAGTCAGGCGAGATGAGCGGAGAGGCCGGTTCGCGGGCGCATCTCGATCTGCCTGGCAACCAGGAGAAGCTGCTGAGGCAGGTCGCCGCAACGGGCAAGCCGATTGTGTTGCTGGTGTTCTCGGGCCGGCCGTTGATTCTCAACTGGGCGGCCAAGAATATTCCGGCGATCATCGAGGCGTGGTTCCCGGGGACAGAAGCCGGATCGGCGATTGCCAACGTCCTCTACGGCGATGTTTCGCCCAGTGGCAAGCTGCCCATGAGCTTTCCTCGGGCCGTGGGCCAGGAGCCGCTCTATTACAACCAGTTCCCAACCGGTCGTCCCACCTACGACGCCGATCTCAGTCAACCGCCAGGCGGAGATACGCGATTCATCTCGCGCTACACCGACGTGCCCAACGATGCGCTGTTCCCCTTTGGCTACGGCCTGAGCTACACAACGTTTGATTACTCCGGCGTGGCGGTTTCGCGCGCGTCGATGCCGCTGAGCGAAGCCAACAGCAACAGCGGGCGCAAGCTGATCACGGCAACGGCCACCGTAAAAAACACCGGCGACCGCACGGCCACTGAGGTTGTGCAATGCTACGTGCGCAACCTGGGCGCCAGCCTCGAGCAGCCAGTGCGGAGCCTTGAGGGTTTCACGCGCGTGACATTGAAGCCCGGCGAATCGAAGCAGGTTACGTTCGATCTTGGCTTCCCCGAGCTTTCGTTCTACGCCAACTCGGGCAAGGCAGTGATTGAACAAACCCATTACACGGTGTGGATCGGCGGCAGCTCTCTGGCCACCGAACATGCAGACTTTGTGATCGCGCCGGAGTAAAGTTCGAAGAAGAGACCTTCGATGTCGCACGGAGTTCATGCAGCAAGCCTGAGCCGCCGCGGCGTGCTCTCTTCGTTACTCGGCGCAGCCGCCGCTTTGGCGGCACGGAAACTGCGAGCCGCTCCGGGTCTGGGACCTGCCGCGGCCGAAGAGCCGGGCCCGTCCGGGATCCGGTTTGAAGAGATCGCAGGCAAGTCTGGGCTGCACTTCACCACGCTAAACTGCGCCACGCCCAACAAGAATCAGATTGAAACCATGGTGGCCGGGGTTGCGCTGTTCGACTACGACGGCGACGGCTTCCTGGATATTTATCTCGTGAATGGCGCCGAGATTCCCGCGCTTGAGAAAACCTCGCCGGCCTACTGGAACCGGCTCTTCCGCAACAACCGCGACGGCACGTTCACCGACGTAACTGAGAAGGCCGGCGTGGCCGGCGCGGGCTACGGCATGGGCGTGGCCGTGGGCGACTACGACAACGACGGCCGGCCCGATCTGTTTGTCGCCAATGTCACCGGCAACCAACTCTTCCACAACAACGGCGATGGAACCTTCACCGACGTTACCGCGAAGGCAGGCGTGGCCGGCGCGCATCGCAACGGGCGAAAGATGTGGTCTGTCGGCGGCGGGTGGTTTGATTACAACAACGACGGACTGCTCGACCTGTTTGTTGTGAACTATTGCCAGTGGGAAGTGAACAAGGATCCGTACTGCGCGCTCAAGGAAGGCCTGCGCGCCTACTGCCATCCCAACCAATACGCGCCGCTTTACAACACCTTGTACCGCAACAACGGCGACGGAACGTTTACCGACGTCTCGCGCGAGACGGGCATCGCCGCGGCGTTTGGCAAAGGCATGAGCGTGAGTTTTGCCGACTACGATGGCGATGGATTCATGGATGCGTTCGTGGCCAACGACACGACACAGAACTTTCTGTTTCACAACCTCGGCGGAAAGAGATTCGAGGAAGTGGGAGTAGTGGCCGGCGTCGCATTCTCGCCTGACGGCAACGCCCTTTCAGGCATGGGATCGGACTTTCGCGACGTGAACAACGACGGCCTGCCCGACATCTGGCACACGGCAGTGGAGCACGAAGCTTTTCCGCTGTATGTGAACCAGGGCGGCGGCCAGTTTGTGGATGCGACGGTCGCCAGCGGCCTGGGCCGGCTCACCAACCACATGACGGGCTGGGGCAACGGCATCTACGACTTCGACAACGACGGCTGGAAGGATCTGTTTGTCGCGCGGGCGAACGTGATGGACAACATTCAGCAGGCGATTCCAAGCCAGGCGTATCCCGAGCGCAACTCGATCTTCCGCAATCTCCGCAACGGGAAGTTTGAGGAGGTTGGCGATCAGGCCGGGGCCGATTTCTTAATTCCCGGAGCGCACCGCGGCGTGGCGTTCGGCGATATCGATAACGACGGGCGCATCGACGCCGTGGTGACCCTGCTCAACGGGCAGGTGAAGCTCTTCCGCAACATCTCGCCGACCGGCAATCACTGGATTCTGCTGAAGCTGGTGGGCACGCGCAGCAACCGGATGGGGCTGGGCGCGAAGGTGAGAATCACTACGGAAAACGGGCTCAAGCAATGGAACGAGGTGACGACCGCAGTAGGCTATGCCTCGGCCAGCGATTGCCGCGTTCACTTCGGGCTGGGTACAAACAAGTTGATCGAAGAGCTCGAAATTGTGTGGCCGAGCCGCACACGCCAGGTGCTGCGCAAGGTTGCAGCCGATCAAATCCTGACCATCGAAGAGCCGAAGGAGTAGCCTGCCGGGCGGTACGCGACGGCGATCCTGAGCCATTGTGTTGGGGTACCCCCCCATATATACCCCCTTTTTGACCTTAAGTGGTTTGTTTTCAGCAGCTTGTACCTTTTACCTTTTCCTCTAACCCTATGAAAACAAAAGGGTTACTACGCAAAGTCCTCATAAATAAAGAGTTAGGAGCGGCCAATTGCACCGGATCTGGTGCTTTTCCCGGCTTTTTCTGTTTTTTCGCCGTTCTGTCGAATCAGGAGGTCGCTCTTCCTGCACCAGTTCCTGATCGGTTATAGCGCAAAGAGGGTAAATGGCCTGCAAGGCGGAGGGTGTTCCCGGGAGCCTTGGGTGTTTACCGAGGCCTATCGTTTGGCAAGCGCGAGAGCCGGGCCTAATGGGCTCGTTGGCCTGTGGGCCGGAGGAAGGGGTTTTTATCCTAGTTGGAACGTTTACCGGCGTCGTTGGGCGTCGCCAGGTAGGCCCTCAACTCGTCCTTAAACTGGGCGCTCTTTACCCGGCACTCCCATGCGATGAAAACATCCCAGCCCTGGTCGTGGAGCAAGGCTCGGTTGCGCTGGTCGCGCTCTCTATTTCGCGCAATCTTTGCAACCCAGTAGTCGCGATTGCTTTTTGGCGTCCTGTCTCCCCTTGTGCACTTGTGTCCGTGCCAAAAGCACCCATGCACAAACACGACCTTTCTCAGTCGCGGGAAGACGAGATCCGGGGTCCCGGGCAAGGATTTGCGGTGGAGGCGAAACCGATACCCCAGGCGGTGCGCCAACCGGCGTACCGCCATCTCTGGCTCAGTGTCCTCGGATTTCACCGAGCGCATGATGGCGCTTCGGTCAAGCTCAGTCTTCTTGGTCATCATCCGCGGAGGCGGGGTCAGCAATTCCGAGAAGAGTTTGATGATACCTAGCGAGTCTTTGAAAATGGGCCGCCATCGCTCTTGCGATCTGCTTGGAATCCTTCACTTCGAGAAAGTGACCTACGATTTGGGCGTAATGGGCTGCTTGTCTGGGTAGACGCTGCACTGGGTCACGCTTGGCGTGAATCTCGCCGTCCGTCATGACTTGCACCCTCTGCGACGGCTCGGGGATGTTCTCAAGCGATGTCGGCATAGGTGGCACAGCACCATTCATGAGTTGGGAATGGGGATTGAAGGAGTGGTAGAGGAGTGCCTCCAATGGGTCAAGCTCTTCTTTCGTAGCCACGGGGTACGCCCGGTGCCCCGAGATTCCTTGGATGCTCGCTCGCCGATAAATTGGGTGCCCCGGGTCTCGCTTTTGAGACCCGGGAAGGCGCGAGCCTCGATCCATCACCCGTCAACTTGTAAAAGGCACCTACGGTAAGGTCTGATGCTCCCGTCTCCAAGCGGTCCAGAACGATTCGATCTCCACCGGTCCTTCGCATCCTGTTGCGTAATGCCGGAAGCTCGACCATTTCCAATCCTCCGGACGTGCCACCAGACCCCGCGCCACCGGGTTGCGGTGTATATAGCGGAGCTTCTCGGTGTTCTTCTCCACCGACCACACGTTGAAGTCGTAGTACCGCGCCTGCCAGAACGGGCGCTCGCGCCGCCCAACCGCAACCGATAGCTTCAGCGCCTGAATGACCTGCGCAAGATTCCCCAGCTTCGGCTCGCTCGCCAGGAGATGCACATGCTCCGGCATGACCACGTACCCGATTACAGCCCAGCAATAGCGCCTGCGGATGCGCTCCAGCGCAGACTCGAACAGGTCGCGTTGAGCTGCTGTGCCCAGGTGCGCCCTACGCCCATGACAACTGAACGTAATGAAGTGCAGTTGCCCCGTCTGCTGGTAGCGATGGAGTCCGCTGGGCATTTGTTAACAGCATACGCTCGGGGTACGAACAGTGCCGAACGCACATCTGTGCCTTCCCGGGTCTCAAAAGCGAGACCCGGGGCACCCCACTCAGTGGTCAGTTTGCATCCCCGAGAGTCAGGATGCTCGCCGATAGTCATCAAATCCGTTATAGACCTCATCCAACACTGTCTCGTTTGTGCTTGCGTCGACCATTATCGCAGGGGCCTCGCTCCCGTCCCTACAACTCTCCATCAATATCAGCTCTCTGCCGTCGATCGTTTGCCGGTCGATTTCAAAGAACTCCTCGCCGTCCTCAATGGTGGTCCTGGGCCACTGGACCAATGAGAAACTTGGCGAGGTATCGGCAACCATTTCGCTCGGACGTTGCTTCGCCGGACCGGACCCCATTTGCGAAACCGTCGCCTTAATTTCGCTTAGCCTTTCGTAGAATTCGCGTCTGTCGTAGTTTCTGCCGGGAGCGACTCTCTCAAGCATTTCGACGGCTTGACTTAATGCTTCGGACTGGTTCATTGTCTTTTGCTCCTTAGACGCGAGTAAGCCACGAAACCTGGATCAACACGCGTTCAGTTCTGGTGAATTGAAGCCTCCCCGCAAGCGGGTTTGGGAAGAGTTCGTGGTAGGGGGTCTTTTGGAAGTTCTTAACGACGCAAAGATAAAAGCGGCCCTGTAATTCCGTTGCTACTTCAAACTCTCTAGGAGTGAGCGAGACGCTACCGGCCGTCTCACGAATACCCTTCACCTCGACCGCGAGATAGTCTGCATCTCCCTCGCCGATTAACTTGAAGTCATACCCGCATCCGAGCTGAGTCGTGTTCTCGATTGCGAGGCCTCGAAATTCAGGGAGAGTTGAATGGATTGACTCGAAATACCGCTCCGCAGCCAGCCCCGTGATCAGCCTCTTCGCGAAGCCGGAGGCTCGCTCCTCAGGTTCATCCCCGGCTTGAACAGCGCTCCATTCGTTGTCGTTGTAGCCAGCGAATGATTTAATCAGTCCTGCGAATGTCTCAAAATCTAGTCCCCCGTACTCATCGAGCACTCTCTTGCAGTACTCGCGGATTTCGCGCTTGTGCCAGCCTTTTCGGGAGCTTTGCAAGATGGGGTCGAATTCGTCTCTGTAGTTCTTAATCGAGGCTGGTCGAGAGCCTAATGCATAGCCAACGACGTTGTAGGCCTCTGCGTAGGTTCGGAAACCGAGCCTCTTCAAGCCGAGAGCGCCGAACTTAGAAAGGTATACTCCAGTGAGGATCAGCTTTTCCCGGCCCGCGATTCGGCTTGGATCTAGGTTCATCGTGCCATTGTCTCGCACATCGCCGACATGATACTGCCGTAATTATGCAGCCTTCTTTTCGTCGCAGTCATTAGCGAACAGGCACGTCCAAGAGCCTCCTAGGCCGGCGCGAACCATACCGCTTCCCGCGAAAAACTCGTAGAAAGTGTGCGAAAGTGCGCGAGGCTCAAACATTTCGAGTCTCCCGGAATAGGGGAAGCTCATCTGAAACATACCTCTCTGCCGCATCTCGCACGACCCACGCAAGGGACACCTTCTTTTTCCTTGCAATTCTTTCAAGAGAGTCGTATGTCTCGGACGGAATAGTCACAGAAAGTCGAGGGGATCGTTCTGCTTTGGGAACACCTGCCAAATTGGTATCATCTGCCATCCGCATCACCTTACACCAGGGTGGTGCAGATCGGCAAGAGAATAATCACGGGAGTTTTTCTATGGAGCTGAGGAAGGGGCAGGCTGCAATTCTCGCATAATCGCCAATGCGCTATGGAGGGGCGGACTCCTACTGAAATGTCGGCATCGGTCGCGTGATCACGGTCTTGTTCGTGGGACGTGACCAGAGACCAGAGACCAGAGAACAGAGAACAGAGAACAGGGAAGGTGCATCAGTGCCCGGTTCCCGCATTTGGGCTGTCGAAGTTGTCAATTTGCGGCGCGGAGTCCGGGGTGTCGCCGGCGGCTGCGTTTTGGGATGCTCCGTTATTTGCCTGGCTGATGCGGGCGAATGCCGCGCGCGCTTCGGCTGCGTCTTTTGGGCGGCCTACATGCGCATAGGCTACGCCAAGCGACCAGTAGATCTTCGACTCCTGAGGGAATGCCTTTTTCGCAATCTCGAGGTGCGGGATCGATCCCTGATAGTCGCCGGTATCGAGGAGCAGCAACCCCAACAGATAATGCGGCAGCGGCGAGCCGGGCGCGATGGTCACGGCCTGTTGGGCGTAGCCCACTCCCGCGGCGGAGTCCACCTTGTATTCCGTTGCTGCTATTTCGAGCCTTGGAAGCACGCTGTTCGGCGCTTCAGTTATCTCCTGTTTGAAGGCGTCGATGGCGCCTGGACGGTCGCGCGCCTCGAGCAGGAATTTGCCGTAGGCAAAGTGAACGAGAGGGAAGTGCGGGTACTGCTGCAATACGTACTCATATTCGCGCCGCGCCTGGTCGTATTCCTTGGCCGCAGACAGACACGCTCCGCGCCCAATGTGCTCGACCACGTCGCCGGCCGGGGTACCCGCAGACGGCGGTGTCTTGTCGCTCATGTGGAGCATGGTCATTCCAAAGACCCCGGCAAGGTCCTCGTTTCGCACCCCGCTCAGACAGAGAGACGACAGAGCCTTGCTTGCGGCTTGAAACCGGTTGGAGCGCTGCAGCAGAAGCCCTTCGTGATAGAGGACGACCTGGCGGAGTTGAGGGTCCTCCTCGATTCCCAGGTTCTTGCTGGCCTCAATGTCGCTGAGGGCTGCCGCGTCCTGGCCGAGCTCGAACTCGCAAAGCCCGAGCATGGCGCGCGCCGTTCCATGTTTTGGATCGAGCGCGACTACCTTTTTGAACTCGGCGGCTGCGGTGCGGTAATGGTCGTTGTCGTAGTCGATGGTGCCCAGCGACCACCATCCTTCAGCCCAGCGGGGATTGAGGGCCAGCGCTTTGCGGAAAAGCGGAACAGCTTCGTCGAGGCGCCCGGCATCGCGCGCGGCCGTGGCCCTTTGAGCGATCGCCTGAAATGAGGAAGGCGATGACGTGCTGTGAGAGGCCTCAGCGGCGGATTGCGCTGAAGCCGGCGGGCATTGAACCCAAAGCACAGCGCACACGAGGGCAGCAACGAGAGTCAATTTTTGCGCGGGGCTCGACAAGAGGGACTTCCTTTTAAAAGCAGAGCCATTCAGTGAAATGAACTGCGTTCCGGTTTTGATCATAATTCAGGATCGATAGCGCAGCCCGAGGTTCCCGCAGGTTGCGCATTGACCGCATGCAGGCAGGCGCAAAAAAAAGGCCCGAGCCACGAAGGCCCGGGCCCTGCAGGAGGTGATTGTCGATTAGAACTTGAAGTGAGCTTCGACTTCGACGGTGCGCGAGCCGAGGACCTGGTTGGCTCTGCCGAAGTGCGCGTCGGTCACCGTATTGTCGACGTTGGCGAGGTTGAGCTTGTTAAACAGGTTGAAGATGTTGGCGCGGAGTTCGAACTTTGCATCTTCGCCCAGATACTTGATATTCGGAAGCCCGAAGGCCTTGGTCATGGCCATATCGAGATCGGAATAGCGAGGTCCGCGGAAGGCGTTGCGTCCGATTCCAGGAGCCTGCGGCAGCGCCACAGGCGTGGGGGCGGTGTCGGTGCTCCAACCGCTGCCCTGGGGAACAGCAGGCGCGGTGAAGAAGTTCGCGCCGCCACCAGTGAAGTTTCCGTTCGAATGCTTGAAAGTACCGGTACTTTGGCTCGAACCTGCTCCGCCTTTGTAAGAAGCCGGACGCAGGCTGCCGTTGCCGCCGTTGCCGCAGCTTCCGCCGTAGACGGCGTTGCAGGCGATGCCGTTGCCGTATTGAACGTCAAACGGGAAGCCGGTGTGGTAGTTGAAGATGGGGCTGATATTCCATCCGCCGGCGATCTTTTCCAGCCAGGCTTTGTCCCCGTGGAAGATGATCGGCGACCAGTTGGCGTACATCTTCACCATCTGGCGGGTGTCGAAGTCCGAAGGCCCGTGATCGTAGCCGCCGGCGAATTCGTAGTCTGAAGTGGAATAGGGCCCTGAGCCGTTGTCGCTCGCCCTTCCGTACCTGTACTGCGCATCGGCCTCGAAGGTATGCGAGAACTGGTGCCGCGCCTCGAGCAGCAGGGCGTTGTAGGTTGAGTTGCCGCCGTCGTAGTACCAGTCGATGCCGTTCACGATCCCGTTGTATGACATCTGGCCGTTTATGACCTGCGATGCGTAGTAGTTGTTGAGGTTGGTTTGAAGAGGCAGGTGACGGCCGAGAGCTCCCGAATAGCCCACCGTGGCTACCCACTGGTGTCCGATGTCGTATTGGCCCTCAATCGAGTAGTGATAGATGCTGGAGGTGGACAGGTCCTGGGGCAGTCCCGTGACGCTGGTAGGAACGCCGTTGGTAGGCAGATTGGCCGAGTTGAAACTGGTGACCAGGGCGGGATTGGCGGGCAGGGCATCGACCTGATAAAGGTTGCTGGCTGTCCCGTACAGAATCTGAGAACCGGTGAGGTTGACGCCATTGGCAAGGAACGGCGGGTTGTTGCGGGTATTGGTGGTTATGGCTTCTTCAAGCTGGTTGTAGTTGAGTCCGGCTCCGCCGCGAATCACGAGCTTGTTTGCAAGCTGCATGTTTCCTAAGCGGGTTGGGCTCCAGGCAAATCCGATCTGGGGTCCGAAGTCGCCCTTAGTAGCGTTCACCTGCTTGCCGCCCAACTGAATGGTGAGGTCCTGGAGCGTGTAGGCGGCCTCGCCGAGGCGGACGTTGGGCTCATTGCCCTTCTTCTCGGTCATGCCTTCGAAATACTCCCAGCGCAGGCCGAGGTTGACGGTAAGGTTGGGACGCAGCTTCCAGTCATCCTGGACAAAGAACGAGGTAACGTTCTGACGGTCGTCTTTGCGGAAGGTGGAGGGCTTGCCGGTCCTAGGATCCGCCGTCGCATTTTCGCCGCTGGGCGCGTCGTTCATGAAGTCCCACATGTTGTTGAAGAAGTAGGTTGGCTCGCCGTCCCAGGTAGGCTCGTCGAGGTAAGCCAACCGAGTGTACTGGCCGCCGAACTTCATGTTGTGGCTGCCATGAACCTTGGTCAGCACGTCCTTAATGCTGAAGGTCCACTGGTCAAAGTGACTGCCGATGGAGGGTCCGAAGGTGGCAGGTTGAGTGCTCATGAAGGAGTTGCCGCCATAGTTGTTCTGCTGAATCTGGGCATCGGGCAGGCCGAGCGGCGACTGCGGGTTGTCTTTCAGTTCGTTCCACTTCCAGCCGGCCATGTCGGCGCGGGCCTCGTTCAGCAGGTTGGCTGTGAACACGTGGTTGTAAATCAGGCCGGTCGAATAGTTCGTCGCGTTGTGGTGGAAGAGGTCATACGCGCGGTTCGGTCCGTTGTAGCTGGTGTTGCTCACCGGCACGTAGTAGATGGTGCCCGCGATCAGGTCCTTGTCGGTAGCCTGGAAGTCAACACGGCCGCCGTATTGCGTGTTGGTGTTGTTGTTGGGGCCTTTGGTCGCGATGTACATGATGTCGGCGTTGCCGTCCAGGTCCGTGGCAGGATTGCCTGTGCCATCACCGCCCAGGCCAGGAGTGAATCCGGCAGAGGTCGGCGCCGCATAAGAGGGATCCTGTTTGCCGAGACCGATGGTGAGGGGCCTGCCGATATCGAGACCCTGACCCTGAATGTAGTTGCAGTTGACTCCCTGGATGAGGCCGACGTCGGCGCAGTCGTGGCCGTCGGCGGGGTCTTCGAGAATCTTGGAGTAAACCGCGCCGGCGCCCTTTAAGGTGAGGAACTTGTTAGCGATGCTGCCCGACTGCGACTCGCCGTCGAAGCTGGCCGTGTCGTACCAGCCGCTCCCGGTCGTGGTCGCACTGTTGCGGATGGTATCGTACGAGAAGAACTCAAACAGCTTGTTCTTCCACATGGGACCGCCGATTGTTCCGCCGTACTCGTTGTAACGGGCGTTGTCGCGCTGCGGGTTGTTGTTGGGATCCCAGCGTTGGTAGGCGTTCAGGCCGGGCCGGTCCATCTTAAAGAGCGCCGTTCCATGAAAATGGTTGGTGCCGTTCTCTGAGATCATCTGAATCTGCGCGCCGCCGAACCGGCCAAACTCGGCGTCGTAATCGTTTGTGTTCACCTTGATCTCTTTAATCGAGTCGGGATTGGGGGTAATTACCGCGGCCGAACCCCAGGTGACGCTGGTGATCTGCACGCCATCGAGCGAGATGCCGTTGGTGTCGTTGCGCTGGCCGTTGGCAAACGCCTGTGGCTTGTTCTCAGTCATGTACGGGCCACTCGAATTCCCTGCGCTCCCGTCGCCCTGGTTGCCGGGCAGGCTGAAGGTACCGCCGCCGGCACTCTGCGATTGATCAGCGCTAACGCCCGGAGCCAGTTGCACCAGTTGCAACGGGTCACGGCCGAAATCAGGCATCTTGGCCAGGTCGTTCTGGGTTATGGTGCCGCTGACGTTGCCGGTCTCAGTGTCGATCAGCGGATGTTCAGAGGCGTTCACGGTGACCGTTTCGGTCGTGCCTCCCACCTCAAGCGCCACATTGAGCGCGTTGGCCTGCTCGGCAAGGATCTGCACGTTATCGATTACGTTGGTCTTGAAGCCCTTACAGGAGGCCTCGAGCCGATAGGCGCTGGGCTTCAGCGAGTTGAAAACAAAGGTGCCGTCGTCACCGCTGGTTGCGGTGAGTTTGCGGTTGGTTTCCTTGTCGGTAAGGGTGAGGGTCGCGCCCGGCACGAGAGCGCCTTTTTCGTCCAGGACGGACCCCTGCAAGCTGGCGTTGTACTGGGCGCGCAAGGGGAGGGCTGGGAGGAGGAGAAGCAGGAATGCCAAGGGCCAAATGGCCTTTAGCGCGTTGAATAGGTTCTTGCCCAGCCGGGCGGAGCATGGATGGCTTTCTGAGCCGATGGTTCGCATAACGGGTCTCCTGAAAAGCGGTTGCGGTGGTTCGTTAGCCCTGCAGGAACGCTGCAATCTAGTCTCCCAGGGCGGATTTGCTCAATCGATTGTTCTAGTCGGGAAAAGGGTGCTCAATCGATTGTGCAACGGTGTAGAATTACCACCGCAATGAAATCTCTGTCAACCGGAATTTTTTCGTGTCCCCGATTCCCGGCGTCGGGCCGTGTCGCGAAACTCTTCCCGCGACTAGGGTTAGGGCAATTTAGTGACTCGACTCACAGGCTTGGGAATCCGGTCCGAAAACAGGCTCGCAGGGGGGAAAATTGCAGGGAACCTCGCGCTTGCCGCAACGCACTCCGGCAGATGGAGACGGTAGCGGCACTCGCCGCAATCAATTTGAAAGGAAGACTCCCGATATGAAGTTCGTCCATTTCTGGAAAGTGGGTCACCCATGGCTCAATCTGGCAGCGATTTTTCCGTTGCTCTGGCTTTTGGGCGCCGCAGGGACGGCCCCGGCGCAGATTCAGGTCCAGCGGACTCCCCTGCAGCTTTCGCCGACGGATGTGTTCCCCACCGGCAACGAATGGATCTCGCTGCCTGATATACGCGCGGTGGATGGGGCACTGACCACTTTCAATGTGCTTTCAATGCACCATCGCGGCCTGATGCAAGTGCAAGGCGATGCAGGCGCCCCGGTTCTGCAGCCGTATTTCACTGCCGACGGAAAACCGCTCGAATTCCGAAACCCCTCATGGGAGCTGATCGAGTACTGGATTCCCACGGGGCGCCTGACCGTAGACGGACTTGAAGCCACGGTTACCTGGTGCGCTCCGCCGGGGTCGCGGGCGGCTTTTCTGCGCATGACCCTCAAAAACCATCGAGCTACTTCGGTGGATGTGACGCTGGGAGCGAAGGCTGCCTTCGGATCGCTCGAGCGCGTAACTTATGTGCCGGTGAAACTGCACGGCGAGCGCACCGTGGCGATGGCCCCCTGGGTAGACCCTGCCGAGGTCTTCAGCTTCGTCACCAGCGATACCGACTTTGCCTGGGCCCTGCTGCATCCCGGCTCAAAGGCGGTGATTACCATGCCGCCCAACACTTCGGTTCCGGCCGTCGATGCCAGCCGTACTGTAACGCTCGCGCCCGGAGAATCGGCGGAGTCCCTCTTCGTTCTCGGCGCAGGCATCGAGGAGTTCAGCGCCGCGCATTATGTGCGCGCATTGCGCGAACTGCTCGCCCGCGACGGCGCCGACGCGGTGATTGACCAGGCCGCAGCCTGGCTCAAGGCGCGTACGCGGACCACGGGCCGGCCCGATCTGGACATGCTGATGAACCGGAACTTCCTGTTCACTGAGCTCTATGCCTGGGGCAGGACCATCGACACCGAACAACTGGTTGGCGTAACTTCGCGCAGTCCGCGCTATTACGTCTCGGCAGCCTATTGGGACCGCGATGCGATGCTTTGGAGCTTTCCGGGGCTGCTCGATATCGACCCTCCGATGGCCCGCGATGCACTCGATTACGCACTCACCACGCAGTTACGCGACACCGGCACGCACAGCCGATTTATCGATGGCATTGTACTCGAGGACGGGTTCCAGCTTGACGAAGCCGTTGCGCCGATTCACGCTCTCGCCGAGTATGTGAGCCGAACCGGCGATGCGGCATTCCTGGTTTCGCACCAGTCCGCACTTGAAACTCTTCGCAACCGGCTGATGGGGCGATTCGATCCGGCGACCGGCCTCTATTCATCGCTGCAGGACCCGCAGGATGAGTTTCAGGTGCTTCCTTTCATCACTTCGGATAACGTTCTTACCTGGCGCGCGCTGCTGGACATGGCCGATCTCTTCAAGCGGCTGAATCAGCCCGATGAAGCTGCCAGGATGGTGGAACGGGCCGCGCAGCTTCATGACACCATCATGGCCCATTGCGCTGTCCTCGGCGCGCCCGGGGCGGACGGCCCCATCTTTGCTTCAGCCACCGACGGGAAGAAAGCGGTCTTCACCGAGATGCCTCCGGGATCATTGATGAAACTGCCCACGCTCGGATTCGTCTCGCAGGACGATCCCGTTTTCGTTCGCACCTACCAGTGGCTGCACTCGAGCGGCTACAAGTACTCTTACTCCGATGAGCCGTTCGGGCTGCCCGGCAGCTATCGGTTGCCCTTCACTACGTCGTGGAGCGTGGCCGATCATCTGTTGCTGAAGGCCGGCCACGATCGCGCGCTGAAGATACTTCTCACCAGCCAATGGGATGGGGGAATTATTACCGAAGGTGTGGATTCGGCAACGGCGCGGATGGACCAGGCCGGACGAGCATTTGCAACGGCGGCGGGATATGTGGCCCACACCATCTGCGCTTCGTCGTGTACCGACAGGCCAAGATGAGTGCGGCTGGCGGAAGAGGACGGCGGGTACTTGACGGCGAGGGTGCAGGTGCGTTGAAATTAGCTCGCACAATCGATTGTGCAAATTTGCAACTTCCAACCGCAGCATCTCTGAGGTGCGGTGGTTAGTTGGATCCAGCTCAGGACGACTGGAGGCTGTTTCAAAAACACGATTGAGAGCCTCTGTATGCGTCCCTCAGGGGCAGAAGCCCCCGGACTCATTTTGGAGGCGTTATCGGCACGACTGAAGTCGTGCCCTTTTAAGGCGGGGTTGTGAAGTGGCTTTTCGTGGCTTCCCAACCCTTTCCGCGAGTCGCCGCGGCGACCTGCGGAAAGGACGGGGCACGGGCAGCGCAAGATTCGTGGCTTCCCACCCTTTTCACGATTAGGCTGCGAAAAGGATGGGGCACTGGCTGCGCAAGCTTCGTGACTTCACACTCTTTTCACGATGAGGCTGTGAAAAGGATGGGGCACGGGGCTTTTGTGGTTGGTGTAGAGAAGCAAGGAGTGGAGGATCAATGAACCGTCCCTTCTTCAAGCCGGCCCCGAGCCGGCGCCAGATGATTCAATCGATGGCGGCGGTTGCCGGCTGTGCATTGCTGCCTTCCTCGCTCGCCTTTGCCGATCAGGCGTGGAAACCGTCGCGCGAAGATGAGGAGTTCCTCGACGACTTCGAGCGGCAAGCCTGCCTCTTCTTCTGGGAACAGGGCAGCGCGCACACCGGCCAGGTGCTGGACCGCGCTCGCAACGATCTCGGCGGCGCGCACGATCCCCGCCGCATGGCCAGCATTGCCGCAACCGGCTTCGGGCTTACCGCGCTATCGATCGCCGACCGCCGCGGCTACCTGCCCCATGCCCAGGTTATCGAACGCGTCAAAAACACTCTGGGCTGGCATCTGAACACCATGCCTGAGGTGCACGGCTTCTTCTTTCACTTCACCGATATCGAGACCGGCAAACGCTGGGAAAAGTGCGAGCTCTCGACCATCGATACTTCGCTTCTGCTCTGCGGCATTCTTACCGCAAAGGCCTATTTTGACGATCCGGCGATCAAGCATCTTGCCCAGCAGATCTACGAGCGTGTCGACTGGCCGTGGTTCCTGAACGGCGGCAAATCGTTCTCAATGGGCTGGCACCCCGAGTCGGGCTTTTTGGCTTCGCGCTGGAACAAATATTGCGAACTGATGATGATCTATCTGCTGGCCATCGGTTCGCCGACGCACCCGGCGCCGCCGGATGCGTGGAACGCCTTCACCCGGCCCGTAATGCACTACAAGGGCCTGGAGTACATCAGCGGCGACGATCCGATCTTCACTCACCAGTATTCGCAGGCATGGTACGACTTCAGGAATCGCCGCGACGCTTACGCCAACTATTTCGAGAACTCAGTGACGGCGACCCGCGTCCATAAAGCATTCTGCCTCTCTTACCCGCAGTGGTACTCCGACGATTACTGGGGCATCTCGGCATCCGACTCCGCCACTGGTTACACCGCGTGGGGCGGGCCGCCTGCCCAGGGAGATATCGACGGCAGCGTGGTTCCCTGCGCCGCGGCCGGGTCGCTGCCATTTCTGCCGGCCGAGTGCCTTCGCGTCCTGCGCGCCATGCGCTCGCGTTGGGGCAAACAGGCGTGGGGCCGTTACGGATTCGTCGACGCCTTTCACCCCGCTGCCAACTGGTACGACCCCGATGTTCTCGGCATCGACCAGGGGATTTCTGTGGTGATGGCCGAGAATCTGCGCAGCGGGCTTGTATGGAGCACCTTCATGCGCAACCCTGAAAGCGTTCGCGCCATGAAGCTGGCTGGATTCCATGGCCAGGGATTGGATTGAGCGGTGTGCGATGATGATTCGTCAGTGCAATCGGAGCAATCGAAAACGCGTCTCAAACTCCATCCGCGCCCATGGAACCAACCATTTTGCCGATCCCGATGCGAATGGCTCGTGGTACAACGAGGATACTGAATTGCTATCTATTCGGGCCCCGCTGACAGGCTTTCCGCCCCGGAGCGGATTCGCATTGTGCTTGAATTTCAACACTGTCACTCCTGAAAGGCGGCATGGTGGCCCCAAAGCAGCTTAAGCCGATTTCCCTCAAGGAACTCTCGGCGATTCTCAGGCTCTCTCAGTCAACTGTCTCGCGCATTGTTAACGGCGAGGCTGACAGGTTTCGTATTTCCCGGGACACGCAACAGCGTGTTCTGCATGCCGCCGCTCTTTACGGTTACACTGCAAACTCGGTTGCCCGCAGCCTGCGCCAGAAGCGCACTTACACCATCGGCGTCATTGTGCCCGAGATCAGCGAAGGTTACTCAACGGCGGTTCTCGGCGGCATTGAAGACGAGTTACTCAAAGAAGGCTTCTTTTACTTCGTTGTGAGCCACAGGCACCGTAACGACTTACTCAGCGGGTACCCGCGCATGATGCTGGCCCGCTCTGTTGAAGGGATCATTGCCGTCGATTCGAATATCGAGGACGACCTGCCACTGCCCGTAGTCGCGGTCTCAGGGCACGCGCACCGCGACGGCGTCGTCAACATTCAGCTCAACCACAACAAGGCTGCAGAACTGGCCCTTACCCATTTGAAGTCGCTTGGTCACAGACAGATCGCATTCATCAAAGGCCAGGCTCTCAGCTCCGACACCAGCCGGCGCTGGCTTGCAATCGTTGACACGGCAAAGGCCCTCGGCATTTCCATCGATCCTCAACTGGTGGTGCAGTTGCAAAGCCTGGAGCCGGGACCGGGGCCTGGACTCGAGGTGACGCGCGAACTGCTTCACACCGGCAAGCGGTTTACCGCAATCTTTGCTTTTAACGACCTGACTGCGATGGGCGCGATACTGGCCCTCCGGGAAGCAGGTCTACGCATCCCCAAAGACGTTTCTGTGGTTGGATTCGACGACATTCTGGCTGCGGCCACCAACAATCCGCCGCTGACAACGGTCCATCAGCCGCTGAGAAGCATGGGCCAGGAAGCAGCACGCACCTTGCTCAAGCTCATCCGCGAAAAGGACCTTCGGCCTCACTCCGCCGTGGTTACTGTTTTTCCCAAATTCGTAGTACGCAAGTCCACTGCGCATATCGCATCGCAAACACCGGAGCCCGCGGAGAACCCGGCGCACTAAAGCCGGCGTTCCTCACAGACGGATCGACCAGCCGGAATTCGAGGGTCCGGCGAAGCCTCTGAGGGCCTGGAGGCCCTGAGTACAGCCGGCCTGGAGACCGGCGATACAATTTCTACGGCCTGTGAGAAGTGCGGGATGGGCTCTTAACAGCTTGAAGTTGTGCCAATGCCCGTGCCCCCTCCTGAGCGGAGCGCAGCGGAGTCGAAGGACCTGCTACATGATTTCTTCCGCAGGATGGGTGGGAATGCGCAAAATCATGCGGTCAGAGGCCTGGCGGTGGCCAGCGCATTTTTCGGTACGCGCGTCCGCTCGGCAATCCATCGCATCGCACCCGGCCGCATAGTCATCGCGGGCACAGCCAGCGCACGCCCGGCGCCACTCACCATGGCCCGCGACAGCCATAATGCCAGGCTCATGCCGCCTTGCAGTTGGGCGCCAAGCCGCTGGTCGTATGCCTCCACGGACTCGCCGCGCAGAATCATCTGTGCCGCGAGCGCGCCGCTGTGCAGTGCAATCGCCATTCCGTCGCCGGTAAACGATGGAATCACGGCAAACTGGTCGCCCACGCGCCACAAACCATCGTTCGCGCTGCCCAGGCGTCCGTAAGGAATCGGTGAGATCGCCAACGGCCGTTCCCATAACGGCTCCGCGCACGAGAGCCGGTTTTTGAGATGAGGAATTTGCGCCGCTGCGGAATCGAGAACCTGTTTGAAACCACCCAGTCGACGCAGCATTCTGCGCTGTACCACAAAACACAGATTCGCAACCTCGCGTTCAACCAGCAAAATCCCTCCATATCCTCCGCGGAAAAGGAACAGCTCCGTCCCCTCGCGCAATCCTCGCGTTTGCGCTTGAGCCAGCCGCCAATGCATCTTGAACCCGACAAGATTGGATTGCTTGCCGCCCTCTCGCTGCCAACCCCGCAGATCGTGCTTGCCGGTCGCGAGCACGGCGGCTTGAGCGTGAATGTCCGACCCGTCGCCCAACCTCGCGATGAACTCGCCGCCGTTGCGCGCAAGCCGCTCCACACATGCCCCGCGAATCACGTCGCACCCGCATTCCGCCGCCGTGCGAAGCATTGCCTCATCCAGCACATATCTCGAAAGCGACAGCGCAGGGAAGGGAAGTTCCGCTTCGGCCGTTCTGCGTCCGGCGCACAGCCGCACGGTACGGATCGGCGCCGCTTCCAGCGCTACCGGCGAAACGCCGGCGCGTTCAAGATACGCAACCGCCTCCGCGCTCAGAAACTCGCCGCATACCTTGTGATGCGCGCCCCGCTCCCGCTCAACCAGCGTCACATCGCGGCCCGCCCGGGCAAGCTCAATCGCAGCCATCGTTCCGGCCAGCCCTCCGCCGATCACCAGGTTTTCAACCGATCGCGACGAGTCACTCATTGCTGTTTTCTCCTTGCCACGCAAAGCCTCGCCGGCACGTACTTCAGAATCGAGAATTCACCATCCGCAAGTCCCGCCGCCGTACAAAGCCGCCGCCAATCGTCGGCCTTGAACGCCCGCGCCAGAGATACAGGCCCATCGTGCTGCACAAACCTGTGCAGTCGCGCCACCTTCGTCAGCAGCTTGAAAAGCCGGTACGGCGTCGCTGCGCGCGAGAGATCGTTCACAAACCACCCCAGCCTTGCATGGAATTCCATCCAGCCAACGAAATGCACAATCTCTTCATCGCTTAGATGATGCGCGAATAGCGAGCTGACGATTACGTCGAGCGGCTCCCGCGGTTCGTAATCAAGAACACCCCCGGCAACAAACTCGATTTCGCGTTCCGGCGGTGTCGCCTCTTTCGCAAGGCTGATCGTATCGGCATTCACGTCCAGCCCAATCAACCGCACGTCGATCCGTCTCTTCTCAGCCCATCGGGAGATTCGTCGCAGCGATTCTCCATCGCCGCAGCCGACGTCGAGAATCCGCAGCGGGCGGCGCAACTCCGCAAACGTGTCGAGATACGAATTGAGCCACTCAAACGTCGGACGGTAGCCGCGCAGCCACGTATTCACTCGCGCCAGATCGCGCAGGCAGGCACGCAAATCCTCGCGGCTGCAGGGCCCGTCCATCAATTCGGGCAACCCGGCAGGCTGCGCGCGCCGGTTCATGTCGGGCATGTTACGCGGCATGAAAAAGCATCGTCTCCGCCGTCACTCCCGGGCCAAACGACATAGCGCAGCCCTGTTGTCCTGCCCGCGCCTTCTGCATCAGCTCGCACATCACAAACATCACCGACGCCGATGACATGTTCCCGTAGTTGGCCAGCACGCGCCGCGACTCGGCCATCGCCTCAGGGGCCAGCGTCAGCCCCTTCTCAACCGCGTCCAGAATCGTGCGCCCGCCCGGATGCACAGCCCACAACTCAATCGCACCGGCATCCCGCCCACGCGTGATTTCGCTTCCAACTTCGCCCAGCGTCCGCCGAATCTCCATTGGAACCTGCCCCGAGAGGTGCATATCGAAGCCCATCTCGCGAATCTTCCAGGTAATCAGGTGCGCGGTCTCGGGCAGCCGCAGTGCAAGAAAGCTGTCCATCGCGAGGCCTGCCTGCCGTCCGCTCACCAGGCACGCGGCGCATCCATCGGCAAACAGCAAAAACGACAGCACCTGTTCGAGGTCGGGCGTCTCCTGCATGTGCAGCGAGCACAACTCAAGATTCATAATCAGCACGCACGCCCCCGGCTCCGAGCGCACAATGTGCCGGGCCGATTTGAGCGCATTAATGGCCGCGTAACAGCCCATGAACCCGATGATCGTGCGTTCCACCGGCTGCTTCAGCTCGAGCGCGTCAACCACGTCGATATCCAGCCCCGGGGCGTACAACCCCGTGCAACTCGTCACGATCACATGGGTGATACTTCGCCGTTCCTCTTCGCCGATGGCGAGCTTCTTCAGCGCACATCGCGCCAGTTGCGGCGCAAATCGCTCAAAGGCCTCCATGCGCCGCGCGGTTCCGGGAAAGCAGCCCGGCACGTAGATCCCTTCGGCATCTTTCCACTTGCCGTCGGCCGACGCCACTGGCTCGATAAACGAATATCGATGCTCGATCGCCGACATGCGCACCATGCGCTTGTAGAGGTTTCGTTCCGTTCCTTCGGGCAGAAGCGTTTCGGCAAACGAAATAAATGCCTTGTGCACATCGTGCGGAGGCGTAGCCGTCGCAATGCGATTGATATATGCGGTTGTCATGGCGCTCCTCGGGGATGAAGGGGCTACTTAGAGAGGATAGACGCAGCGGGCGGGACGCGTCTTGAAAATGCTCTGAAGGGGAATTGAGCCGCTGTTATCCCAACAGGGCGATGGCCACGCGATTCACCACGAACGCCGCGCCATACGCCAGCGCCAGCATGTAGATGAACTGGATTGCCGGCCAGCTCCAGCTATTGGTCTCGCGCTTGACCACAGCCATGGTCGACGTGCACTGCATGGCGAAGGCAAAGAAGATCATCAGCGCCAGCGCGCCGCCCAGCGTCATGTCGTGGTGCAGCGCCGTCTGCAGGCTGAGCGCCTGCGTGCTGGGATCGGCGCCGTACAGCGTTCCCATCGTGCTCACCATCACCTCGCGCGCCAGCACGCTTGAGAGCAGCCCGATGCCGATCTTCCAATTGAAGCCGAGTGGCGCAATGATGGGCTCAATGAAGTGCCCCAACTGCCCAATCACGCTGTTGGCCAGCTCCGGCGCAGCCAGTGTCCCTGTCGCAGTGTGGATCACCGGCAGGTGCGCCATCACCCACAGAGCCATGGTCACGCACACGATCACCGTGCCCGCGTTCTTCATAAAGATGCGCCCGCGATCGATCACGCGCAGCACCAGCGATTGCACCGTGGGCATGCGGTACTGCGGCAGCTCCAGGATGAACGGCGTTTCACTCGATTTCAGAATCGAGCTCTTCAAGAGGCGCGCCGTCGTGAACGCAGCCACAAATCCGGCTACATAAAGCCCCAGCATCACAATCGTGCGCAGCCCCAGGAATCCGTGCAAATAGAAAATGTTGGGAATAAAAGCCGCAATCAGCAGCAGGTACACCGGCAGCCGGGCAGAGCAGGTCATGAACGGCGTCACCAGGATGGTGGCCATCCGGTCGCGCTTGTTCTCAATGGTGCGCGTGGCCATAATGGCCGGAACCGCGCAGGCATAGGCCGAGAGCAGCGGGATGAACGCCTTCCCGTTCAGTCCGATGGTGCGCATCACGCGGTCAGCGATGAGCGCGGCGCGCGCCAGGTAGCCCGAATCCTCAAGTACGCCGATAAACAAAAACAGCAGCAGAATCTGCGGCAGAAACACCAGCACCGAAGAGATGCCCTTCCAAACGCCGTCCAGCACCAGCGACTGCAGCCATCCCGCCGGCAAAAACGGCCGCACCAGGTCGCCCATTCGCGCCAATATGTCGCCGAATCCGTCAGAAAGCGGCTGGCCGATGGAGAAAACCACCTCGAAGACGCCGACAACTACCAACAGGAACAGCAGCGGTCCCCAGATGCGGTGCAGCAGTACGGCGTCGATCTTGCGCGTACCCTCAACCGAGAGCGGCGCGCGATAGCCGGTTCTGCGGCTCACCTGCGCGGCCCAGGTGTGCGCGCTGGCCGCGTTGCCAATCACCGGCAGCGTAAGCGGAGGGTGCGAGCCGGTGCCGTTGCCGGGTTGATTCAGGAATAGGGGGATCGAATCGAGGCCGGTGCCGTGCACAGCGCTGATCTGCGCCACCGGGGCGTTCAGCTCCCGCGCCAGCTTCAGCGGGTCCACGTTGCCGCCGCGCTGCTCCATCAGGTCGCTCATATTCAAAAGCACCAGGGTGGGCAAACCGGTGGCCAGCACTGGGGCGGCCAGCATCAACTGCCGCGTCAGGTGCTGCGAGTCAAGCACCAGCAGAACCGCATCCGGCTTGGGAGTGCCGCGCATTTTCCCATTGAGCACATTCACGGCCACGCGCGCGTCTTCTGAGTAGGGAGTAAGAGAATAGATTCCAGGCAGGTCGATCAGGGTCAGGTCGTCGCGGCCCACGCCGGCCATCAGGCCCATGCGCTGTTCCACGGTTACGCCCGGGTAGTTGGCCACCTTCTGGCGCAAGCCCGTCAGCCGATTGAAAAGAGTGGATTTGCCCGAGTTCGGCGGGCCAATAAGGACTACGGTGCGCAATTGGCCGGGCGCAGCGGACCCGGCGGGCGGCTCAAAGGCCGGGGGTGCGCAGCAACTGCTCATCTCGCAACCTCAGCGAGCTCCAGTCTTTCTTGGGTTTCGGGTTGCGTTTGTCTTTCCGACACCGGGCGAATCCTGATTGCCTCCGCGGTCTCGTGCCGGAGCGCAATCTCCAGGCCGTCAATGGAGTAAACCGTGGGGTCGCCAGCCGGTGCGCGGCGCACAGCCGTCACCTCAGCGTCGGGCACAAATCCCATGTGCATCAAGTGGTTCTGAACCGTTTCAGGCAAATCGAGAGCTACCAGGACCGCGCTTTCGCCGACGCTCAATTTGCTTAACACGTTCACCTTCCTGGCTCCCATGTGCCGCCTGAGGGGCGGGCGTCCGAAAACCCGACCTCTTTGGTCGTAGTTAAGTATACGACCAAATCCGTCCGGGTTGCAAACAGCGGGTTGAAACAAGATCGCTCGCCAGAAACCCATCGTCTTAACCTCCGGGGGACTTTCGCTTACGGCCTCTCCAGCTCTCTCAACTTGCCTGCGGGCCGTTCCTGATTCACCGGCCCCATGGTCTATATTTATCAGTTAAAAAGCTGGCTTGAATGTGACTTGAATCACCCGGCTACCGGGTTTGAACCGCATTCTGGCACCGGTTTGTGACGGCTGGGTCAGGCTGCAGCCCGCACACGCCGGATCGGCCCAACCGCGACAGATTGCACCGTCAGGTGCTTAACTTTCCGTGGAGGAGACTGATGAGCGCTGCTCAATCCATCAATGACGACGAACGGGGCCGCTGCGAACTGGACCGCCGCTGGTTCCTGGTCAGAGCCTCGGCTGCCGCGGCCGCCGGCCTTTCAATCGCAAGCGAGACCTTCAATGCACCCCGCGCAGCCGCACAAGCCGCACCACCCCCACCATCCGGCGGAGTCCAGTCCTTTACCGCAGCCGGCCTGCAAAACGCCATCGCCAATCTCCAGGCCAACCCCGGCAACAGCACCCTCGTCGACGAAAAAACCCTCACCGTCGTCCTGACCGTTGAAAAGAACAAGGCCGCAAAAGAGTTCGAGTGGCACGAAGGCCGAGACCACGTCTTTCAGATTCTCGAGGGCTCGACCGCATTTGAACTTGGCGGGATGCCAAAGAGACGGCGCAGCACCAAGCCCGGCGAGTGGCTGGCGCCAGAGTCGGAAAACGCAGTCAAGCTCGCTCTGAGCAAAGGCGACATGCTCGTCATCCCGCGCGGCACGCCGCATCGCCGCACCACCAGCGGTAGTGTGACACTCTTGCTCATCTCTCCGCAGGGAACGGCGTAGGAGCGAGTCGGCGAGTCAGCAAGTCAGAGACCCCAAAAACAGGGGAACCTCCGCCGCATCGCGCCGGAGGTCCCGAATTCCTCCCCAATGAGATTCAGGAGCGGGGGTGTTAATTCCTACTCCGCACCTTTGACAGCAGCCGCAGAATCTCAATGTACAGCCACACCAGCGTCACCATGATGCCGAAGCCGCCGTACCACTCCATGAATTTGGGCGCACCAGCGGTAACGCCCTGCTCGACAAAGTCGAAGTCAAGCACCAGGTTGAGCGCGGCAATGGCCACCACAAACAGGCTGAAGCCGATGCCTACCACGCCCGATCCCCACACCGAGCCGAAGAACGAGATGTGGAACATACCCAGCAGCATCGACGCGAGATAGAAGAGGCAGATGCCGCCCGTCGCCGCGATGATGCCGATACGGAACTTGTCAGTGACCTTGATGATCCCCGACCGATAGAGGAAGAGCATCATGAACAGCGTGCCAAAGGTGAGACTAACAGCCTGGAATGCGATGCCGGGATAGCGCACTTCCATAATGGCCGAGAGGCCGCCCAGCACCATGCCCTCAAGCAGCGCGTAAATGGGAGCGGTTACCGGCGACCACTCCTTCTTGAAGATGGTCACGAAGGCGAAGATCAGGCCGCCAAACAAACCCACCATCAGCTGCAGCGACACCGCGCCCGGGTCGCGGGTCTGCATGAAGTCTTTCCAGGTCCATGCTGCCGTGGCCAGTGCGCACAGCATCAGAATCCCGGTTTTGTTCATCGTGCCGTTCAGGGTCATGCGCGCCGAGGCGTCGATAAGGCCTCCATACTGGCCGCTCGAGTATTGCTTGAATGTATCCGCGCCGAGAGCTGGATTCGAGGTCTTCATCAGTGGCATTGCTATCCCTCCAGGGATGCGCTTCGCGTAATTCAATGATGCGTCACAGGCGGCGAACGCTTCTTCAATCATAATTCGTGGCGGGGCGTCCACGTGTGTGGTAAGGTGGACTCCCTGAGATCCAGGCCACCCGTCGTCGATGAGAATCACGGGGATTGAGCGGGGATGCACGCTTTGAGGCGGTTTCGTTCCAACTGCATATTGCTCATTGTGGTGACGTCTCTGTTGCCAGCTCTCAACATTGCCCAGAGTGCGAACCGGCCAAATAACGGTCCATTAGTGTCTTTTGCCGATACCCTGTGCGCGCGAGGAATCAGTACCGCTGAGCCTTCCTTGATCCAGGCACTGCATAGCGAGGACCCTGAGATTCGAATTGTTGCCGCCCTTAAATTGGCGGAGGATCGTCACGAAGATGCCGCGCCATCGATCGAAGGCGCGTTTTCTCAGGAGAAGATTCCAAAGGTGCGGATCGGTCTCGCGGCGGCACTCGTCAGCCTGGGAGATCCCAGGGGCCTTCAACACCTGCATGGAATGTGTGCGGACGGCTCACTCTCGATCGATGACGTGGGCGACGTTGTTAGGAACCTTGCAATTACGAAAGAATCCACTGCCTCATGCATAGACCCGGTGTTGAATTTCCTTGATTCGCACGGCGACTCGGAATCGCGCCTGAGGGCGATGTGGATACTTCCGGAATTGTACGATTCGGCTCCGCCTGCAAAACGTTCGCGGATTTCCGGGATGCTAGAGGACATGCTGAATGACCCGGACCCCGCAGTTCGGCTGACAGCCAGCCACTCACTTGCGCAAGCAAATATCTCTTCCTCAATCCCGTCTCTTCGGGCGGCGATTTCCAAAGAGACCGACGCCAATTTGCGAGCGAGCCTCGAACGCGATCTGAGAAGACTGGAGGGCAGGTGACAGGTGGGGCAATAAGCCCAGGCCTCATGGGCGCAGATTCCAACGCAGAACTTGAGCGTTCCAGGAGCTGGCCCAGGAAGAATGCGTGCCTCATTCTTCCCGGGGGATTTCGCGCCGCTCACAGCTCGTCGAAAGCCGTCTGGTAGCGCGAGACCGTTCTCATCAGCTCTTCGATTTCCGCAACCGGCTTGATGCCTCCGCGTGCGCCCGAGGCCATGCAGTTCATCGCCGCCGCCGCGCAGGCAAAGTCCAATTGCCGTTCGAGAGACCAGTTGTTGAGCAGCCCGTAGATGAATCCGGCGTGAAAGATGTCGCCCGCGCCGGTCGTGTCTACAACAGGAACGCAGTACGCCGCGCAGTGCAGGTACCGCTTTCCATCCCACGCCAGCACGCCGTCCGGTCCCAGGGTGGCCGCGGTCAGCTTGCAACTGTATCGCGCATGTATCCGCCTGAGCGCGCGCTCGAGGTTGGTATCGTCCATCAGCCGGCAGGGAAAATCGCGGCTCGCAATCAGGTAGTCGATGTTTTCAACCAGTTCTTCGACGCCCGGATACGTCTCATCCAGATCGGCCACCACCGGAACGCCCGCCCGCCGGGCCCAGCTCGCTGCCTGCGTGGCTGCGGCCGTGTCGTGCCCGTCAACGTGCAGTGCGCGCGCATTCACAACCCACTCGCGTTTCAATTCCTCGGGTTTGAGGGCCAGCTTCTCATCGCGCCGGCAAAGCACGGTGCGCTCGCCGCCCGCGTCCACAATAATCAGCGACTGCGGGCTCACGCCGCCGGGCACAATCACCAGCCGCGCATCCACTCCGGCCTTGTCAAACGCGGCCTGGTGCAGGCGCGCTGCATCGTCGTCGCCCAGCTTGCCCACGTAGCGGGTGCGCAGTCCCCACGTCTGGCAGGCAATCACGGCGGTTGCCACTTGCCCGCCGGGCATGATGCCCGCTCCGGCGTACTCCATCTTCGAGCCGCGCGCCGGAAAACTCGCGAGCGGTATCAGCGTGTCAGTAGCATTCAGCCCCACGCCCACCAGGTCGACCTTTGCGCACACCGCCATTTGGTCATTGTATCGGGCCGGTGGAGTGCAACGGATGCGCTGGCAGCTTCGTTATTGGCTCCAATGCTGTACGCTCAAATTATTCTCTTCGTTCCGGACTGGACCTGTGGCTCAGCAACTGCCTTCGCGCCCGTTTCAATACGCCAAGCCCGGCGGCCCGCTCTCGTGCGGCCCGGTCTCGCTTGAATCCCTTGCCCGCCAATATGGCACGCCCCTCTACGTCTACTCGGCCGACCACATCGCCGAGCGGCTCGAGATGTTCCAGGACTCCCTCGCCGGCCGCGACCATCTGGTCTGCTACGCGGTGAAGGCCAATTCCACGCTGGCGATTCTCAGGTTGCTGGCCGAGCGCGGCGCCGGCTTCGACATCGTCTCCGGCGGGGAACTGGAGCGGGTGCTTGCTGCCGCTCCGAATGTGGCGGGACGCGTGGTTTTTTCAGGAGTCGGCAAAACCCAGTCAGAGATCGATCTCGCGCTCAAGGACGGCATTCTTCAGTTCAATGTTGAGAGTGAAGGCGAACTGGCGCTGCTCGCCTCTCGCGCTCGCAAGCTTAGAATCCGCGCCCGCTTTGCGCTTCGCGTCAATCCCGACGTCTTTGCCGACACCCATCCCTATATCTCCACCGGCTTGCGCGAGCACAAGTTCGGCATCGATATCCGCCGCGCTCCCGGCCTCTACAAACAGGCTGCCAACGAGCGCTGGCTTGTGCCGTATGGCGTCAGCGTCCACATCGGATCGCAGATCCGCTCCGCAGCGCCCTTCGGCGCAGCCATTGAGCGCGTCAGCAAGCTGGTCCGCCAGCTGGAACGCGCCGGCATCGCGCTAGCCTGTGTCGACGCCGGCGGCGGACTCGGAATCGATTATCACGTACCCTTCGAGGCTGGATCTTCGGCTGCGGGGTGGGACGCCGCCGCCAAGGTGGCCGAGTATGCCGCGGCCATCGAAGATGCGCTCAAGGGCTTCAGCGGCCGCTTGATCATCGAGCCGGGCCGCTTCCTGGTGGCCCAGGCGGGCGCGCTTCTGGCCCGTGTGCTCTACGTCAAGCGCAATGGCAAGAAGACCTTTGTCATCACCGACGCCGCCATGAACGACCTCATCCGTCCGGCCCTTTACCAGGCCCACCACGAGATCGTTCCCGTACGGCGCAGGCCGGGCAAGCCGCACATCGTCGATGTCGTGGGTCCGGTTTGCGAGTCAGGCGACTTCTTCGCCTGCGACCGCAAGCTGGCCCCGGTCCAACCCGGTGACCTAGTAGCACTGCTCGACGCCGGCGCCTACGGCATGTCGCAAAGCTCCAACTACAACACGCGCCCCCGCGCCGCCGAGGTGCTGGTGAAGGGCGACAGCGCCCGGCTTATCCGCCGCCGCGAGAGCTTCAACGAGATGCTTGCGACGGAGATGGCATAGACAGCGGGTCAGCGAGTCGGCAAGTCAGCAAGTCTGCAATCCGGCGCGAGGAGCTGCTCCAGCGCGAGCCGTTCCCGGAACGGCGCAAAAATTGCGGGAATTGGCGCTATCATCGTAACTGAGGTTGCCATGGTCGACCGCATTACTTTTGAGCCGGGAAAGCGCTCAGGCCAGCCCTGTATTCGCGACCTGCGGATTACCGTGTGGGACGTGTTGGGATGGCTGGCGGCCGGAGAAAGCGAAGAGCAGATTCTTCGCGATTACCCTGAGCTCGAGCCGGCCGACTTCCGTGCGGTATTCAAATACGCTCCTGGCAATCGATGAATCCCCCCGCGACCCCGTCCCACCCTGTTATCGTGTTGCGCGGGGGATTTTTCGATGCGCGTTAGACTCTTGGCTGTTTGTATCGCTGTCCTGTCCTGCTTCCTGCTCGGACTTTCTCAAGTTGCTTCCGCCGATCCGCTCAATGCAAAGACCGCCCAGGGCAAGGTCCATGGCAAAACCATCAACGATGGCAAGGTGCGCGCTTTTCTCGGCCTGCCATATGCCGCGCCGCCCGTCGGCGACCTGCGCTGGAAGGCGCCGCAAGCGCCGGCAAAGTGGAAGGGCGCGCGCGACGCCACGAAATTCGGCGCGCACTGCGTACAGGGCCACGTCTTTGACGACATGGTCTTTCAGGACGCTGGCGAAAACGAAGACTGCCTCTATCTGAACGTCTACGCGCCGGCCACGGCCAAAGGCCATAGCAAGCTTCCCGTCATGTTCTGGATTCACGGTGGCGGCTACAGCGGCGGCTCAGGCGACGAACCTCGCCACAACGGCGACTTTCTGCCGCTCAAGGGCGTGGTGCTGGTCACCATCAACTACCGGCTCGGTGTCTTTGGATTTTTGGCCACGACCGATCTGGCCAAGGAGGCGAACGGCGCAGCAGGGAACTACGGAATGATGGACATGGTGGCCGCACTCCAGTGGGTGCACGATAACATTCAGAAGTTTGGCGGCGACCCCGGCAATGTAACCATCTATGGCGAGAGCGCCGGTTCATTTGCCGTCAGCACTCTCATGGCAGCTCCGTCGGCGCAAGGACTCTTCGCCAAGGCCATCGGCGAGAGCGGCGGCGCGCTGGGCAGAACAAATCAACCTGCGCTCGCGGAAGCTGAAGAACGGGAGCAAAAGTGGGCCGAGTCTCTGGGGGCCTCTACGCTGGCCGCACTTCGTGCGCTGCCTGCCCAGGCCGTTCTCGAAGCAGCACACAAACGGGGCGCGCCAAGCTTCTGGCCGGTCATCGACGGCCATTTCATTACCGAGCCAATCGCCGATACTTATACTGCCGGCCATCAGGCTCACGTTCCACTGCTTGCCGGCTGGAACCACGATGAGATGAGCTTTCTTGCGAATGGAATGACGGTCGAGAAATGGAAGGCCTTTGCAACCACCACGTATGGCGAGCACGCCAATGAGTTCCTGGCTCTCTACCCCGGCGCTACCGATGAAGAGGCCCAGCGCTCGGCCATCGATTACGGCAGCGACAGCTTTATCGCGTATGCCACCTGGCAGTGGATTGAGGCGCAGGTGAAGAATGGTGACGCGCCGGTTTATCGCTACCGATTCGACCTGGCCGCCACGCCGAGCAAATACCACCCTGGCACGTTTGCCTTCCACTCCGACGACATCGAGTACGTCTTTGGTACGCTCGACACCCGGCCGGGATTCGCAGCGAGCGCCGACGATCGCAAGCTCAGCGACGAAATGATGGATTACTGGACCAACTTCGCCAAGACCGGCGACCCCAACGGCGGAAGCCTGCCGGAATGGCCTCGCTACGACAAGACGGGAAAGATCATCTTCCTCGACAAGGACATCACGTCGGCCGTGCCCACCACCACAGCGCGCTACGAGTTCATGACAAAGGTGAAGCCGAAAAACCGGGGAATGTTCGGGCAATAATCGCCCGCCATCTCGGGACGCAAAAAGGGCTGCGCAACTCGCGCAGCCCTCAACGTCTGGATCGGAACTCGGGCTACTGGTGCACGCCTGAAGCTGCGGCAAATCCTGAGTCTGGTTGCGCGGGAATCGCGCCGGCCGGCGGCGGATCGCTGAAGCTCGAGTCCTTCGCATTCAGCGCGTTCGAGTAATCGGGGCCCAGGCCAAGCTTCTTGAGCGCCCTCGAGTCGGGCATCAGCTTGGTTTGCCATCCCTGGTCGGACTGGTACTTTTGCATCGCGGCAACCGTGGTCGAATCCCACTTGCCCGTGGCCTCGCCGCTCAGATAATGCTCGCGGATCAGCGCCTGCTGGATTTGCATCACACGGTCGGGGGCGATGGCCTGCTGGCCGCGCGTACGGTGATAGCGTTTGCCTGTCACGCTGCGGGAGCGATGGGTCTGCTGGCCGCTCGTGGGCGAGCGGTGGATGCGAGACGCGTACGCGGTAGAAGAGAGGATCCCCGCGCCAATCAATAAAGCCAGAACAAAACGCAAACGAAACACGTCCTTACCTTCCTATTTATGAAACTTTCACATGGACGATGCGTGCAGTGTACCCAAACCCCCCGGGTCCGACAAGAAGAAAATAATCTTTCACCGGGATTGTGGCATTTTTATCAATATCAATCTGCTCAGAATTGGCTAAACGCGCCGGAGAATCGTTCTCCGGCGCCGTTTTTTGAACGTTATTGCAGCACGCCGCCCGGGTACAGAATCCCGGCCTCGGGATGCTTCGGGTCGACTATCTCGAACACCACGTCATCGCCGACTTTCAGCTTGCTCACGACCGCCTCGAACTGGTCGCGGGTCCCGGTGGGCTGCTTGTTCACCTTCGTAATTACCTGACCCGGTTCAAGTTGCTGCAGATCGGCAAACGAACCCGCCCGCACCGACTCAATCTCCACTCCGGGCGAATGGATCTTTGTGGCCACGGCCGGCGAAATATCGCGGACCACAAGTCCAAGCTTGGTTGCGCCTGCCCCGCTCGCGATTTCCTGGCTTGGCGCCGCATCGGGATTAGTCAGGTTGGCAAACACCTTGTCGCGGTCGCCGATGGTCACGGTCGTGTCTGCCGGCTTGCCGTCTCTCAGGTATCCCAGGCGGGCCGTCGAACCCGGCCTGCGGCCGGCGATGTCGTTCACCAGGTCGTCGCCGTCCTTTACCGTTCGCCCGTCGATGTTCGTAATGATGTCGCCCGGCTTCAAGCCGGCTTTGTCGGCTGGTCCGCCCGGCTGTACCAACTGCACCAGTACCCCGTTCTTGAACCCGTACACCCGGTTGACTGAGCTTGACAGGCCATTGTTGAACGAGATTCCGATCGAACCGCGCACCACCTTGTGGTTGGGACTGATCAGGTCGTTGTAAACCGCCACAACCGTGTTCGACGGCATGGCGAAACCGATGCCCTGGTATCCGGCCGACTGCGTATATATGGCTGTGTTCACGCCGATCACGTTGCCGTTCATATCCAGCAGCGGCCCACCCGAGTTGCCGGGGTTGATGGCCGCATCGGTCTGGATGAAGTGCTGGAATTGGCCGATCACCCCAGGCTCAATCGTCCTGTTCTTGGCGGAGATAATTCCCGCGGTCACCGTTTGCGAAAGAGCAAACGGGCTACCGATAGCCTCAACCCAGTCGCCCACCTGCGCCTCGTCGCTGTTGCCCATCTTCACGGTTGGCAGCGGCTTGTCGGTGTCGATCTTGATCACCGCCAGATCCGTGGCTTTGTCCACGCCGATCACCCGCGCCGCCCGGCCCAGATCCTGCGTGTCGGGGTCGGTCGAGAGCTTCACGTAGATCCTGTCGGCCTTGTCCACCACGTGGTCGTTGGTGATGATGTAGCCCTTGGGGTCGACAATGAAACCCGACCCCAGCGATTCCTGCACCTGGGCCTGGTCGCCCTGGTCACCCTGCCCGGGAACTTGCCCGCCGAAGAAGCGGTTGAAGAAGTCCTGGAAGTTGTCCTCGCCCTGGCTCTGGCCCTGTTCGTCGTCACCTTCATCGCCGTTCCCCGGCATGGGCATATTCCGCCCGTGAAACCGGCGCCCGTGGTTTTCGCTCTGTTTGGGCATTGTCTGGGTGTTGATGTTCACCACCGCCGGCCCAACCTGCCTGGCAATCTTCACAAACTCGTTGGGGGGCAGCGTAGAATTCACAATCTTCAGCGGGCTGGCGTCGCTGCTTGCGCTCTGCTGCTCTTGTCCGCGAACTCCGTGTGCGGCAAAGGAGCCCGCCACGATGGCAGCCGTTAGGGTGGCAAGCACCACAAACGCCGAAGTAAGACGGCGTGCACGCAGCCGTTCCAGAATCAATCTCATAGAACTCCCTGACCTCTTTGCTTTGGCCCGCCTCGCGGCAGCGGCCCCATGCTCCAATTGTCAGTTGGATGCACCAACCTCCAGTATATCCACTCGCTTGTCTCCGCGATGCACCCGGAAAGAGGTTTTCAGAGGCAATCATTGCCCGCTTCTTCTATAGACGGACTGCGGCCTGAAAAAAGCTACGCAGCTGCGGATTCGTTGTAAGCAATTGAAATTATTGTTCCGATGCCCAATCAACCATCGCCAGCACCAGGAATAACACCCGCCGCAGTCCAAGCTCCCGATTCTTTGCCGAGTACCACTCTGCCAGAGTATGGGCGCCCCCTCCGTCGCCCCCGGCGCCGATTGAGACCGAGGGAACCCCGAGCGAAAGCGGCAAGTTCGCATCAGTCGAACCCAGCCGGAGTTCCGTCTGCAGTCCCAAGTGCCGGTCGACCGCCCGCAGCGTCTCAAGCAATGCCGAGTCCTCAGCCAGTTTTGCCGCCGGACGGTCGCCGATCTTGCGGATCGTGAAGTCCAGCCTGCCGCGACCGTCCGTTCCGGCCGCCTTCGCCTTCCGGTTCCAATGGTCAACGGCGTCCTCCGCGGCCCGGTGCAGGGCCACCTCCAGCCTTGTCAATTGCTCGACGCTTGTCGATCGGAAGTCGACCGTGGCCTCGGCGCTCTCCGGGATGGAGTTCACGCTCGTCCCCCCGCAGACAGTTCCCAGGCTGAGGGTGGTCCGTGGTTCTTCGGGAAGGGGGGTCTCAGCGAGGGTCGCCAGCGCCATGGCCAGCGCCGCAATCGGGTTGGGCGTTCCCGCGTCGGTAAAGCTGTGGCCTCCGGGACCTCGCACCGTTAAATGAAATCTTCGGCTGCCCAGCGCCTGGGTCACTGCAGAGTCCACCCCGGCCCCATCCATTACGATATGGGCGGCAATCCGGCCAGCCAAGGGGTTCTCCCGGTACAGATACCGCATCCCCCGCAGGTCGCCCTCACCCTCCTCGCCCACGTTGCCCACAAAAACCAGCGGAACAGGCAGAGGCATCTTCGCCTCGGCCAGCGCAAAGGCAATGGCGAGCATTCCGGCTACCCCGGCCCCGTTATCGCAAGCTCCGGGGGCATAGAGCCGCTCACCCTCCATCACCGGTTCGAGCTGTGTTCCGGCCGGAAAGACCGTGTCGAGATGCGCCGAAACTACCACCACCGGCCCGGTGCTCTCGGGCGTCAGGTCCGCGGCCTCAAGCACCCCAAAGACGTTCCCTACGGCATCCGTCTCAATCCGGCTCAGCCCAACCTCGGCAAACCGCCTTCCGATCCACTCGCCCCGAGCTTGCTCGCCATTCAGCGGGGCAGGGATCTTCACCAACTCGGTCTGCCAGTCCATGATCCGTTTGGGGTTCAGATGCAGCCACGAAAAGGCCGCATGCACACGGCGGCGAGCGGCCAGAGCCGTCACCCGCGAGAATGCTGAATTGCCAGTCAGCGGGGGCATGGGTGGTCCCAGATTAACAGGAATGAAACTCATGGAAGTGGAATCCTGGGGGTTTTCAGGATCGGTTTTGGCTCAGATTCAGTCGTTTAAAAGACTGAAATTGGTTCTACCCGTTACTCCCCATACTCCACTGAAGTCAGGAAGAGCCCAGAGGCCGGCGCCGTAGGTCCAGCTTCGCGTCTCGAACGGGCTTCCAGGATCTCCTTCAGCCGCTCCACCGTCGTAAATCCGCGCCCCACATCGATCATTGCCCCTACTAAGTTGCGCACCATATGATGCAGGAATCCGTTGCCGCGAACACGGTAAATCCACAACTCCCCGGCATCGGTTTCCCGTTTCTCCCATGCTGAAGAAAACACGGTTCTGACCGTCGTTTTGGTCGCACCGTCCTGGTCTTCAGGATTCTCTTCTCGAGTAGCCAGATCCGGGTCAGTGGCCGCAAAACTGGTGAAGTCTTGTTCTCCCAGGAACACCTTTGCAGACTCAGACAAGAGGTTAAAACTCAATCGCTTGGAATGACCGCAAACATATGGATACATCCAAGGCGGGCAGATTTCTCCACGAAAAATCCGGTATTCATAGCTCTTTGCCACAGCCGAATGCCGCGCATGGAATGTGACCGGAACGACCCGAGTCTCAAGAACGCGGATAGACCCCGGCAACGTCCGGTTCAGCGCCCGCAAGAGGTTGTCCGCCGGAATGGGGACAGCCAGCTGAAAGCTCGCTACCTGGGCCAGCGCATGCACTCCGGCATCGGTTCTCCCCGAGCCCTGCGGCAGCGGCATCTCGCCGGTAACCCTGCCCAGGGCGGCCTGCAGTTCCCCCTGGATCGTCGGCAATCCGGGCTGCACCTGCCACCCGTGGAACGTCGTTCCGTCGTAGGCCAGGGTCAGTTTGAAGTTCCGCGGTCCTTCACCGGCCCCCATGGCCGGGCCGCCTTCCCCGGCAGTCTGCTTTGACACTTTATCCATGCGGTTCGCAGGCTATGTCGATACACCCTAAGAGTACCCCACGGACGCCGGTCACGGCCTTCTGCTTTGCCGTTGAGATATACTCACTTTTCCGTTTCACTGTCAAAGATGGGCCTCTGCTTCACTTCCTTGATCCTTCTTTCGACTATTCCTTCGCCGTCCCGGGGCCTTCTTCGCCCGCCAGGACTCTGCACATGGTTGGAACGATCAAGGAGGCAATCGCGTATTACCAGGCAGGTCCCGGAGTCCCGGCCGGAGGCAAAACTGTTCTGGCAACAGAAATTTGCATCCTGACGCGCTCACGAGCCGTCTTGAAGACTGTCACTCCAATTGTTCCGAGCATTTGTGGAGATAAAAACAATGCCTCTTGAAAATAGACGTGTGCTCCAAACTGTGCACAAGGCTTGCCGTGACGCTGATTCCGGTTTCTTGCATTCGAAAATGAAGGCTTGCAGCTTGCGAGCGGTCGCCGCAGTCATGCTTACGCTTACCGCCGGCATGCCGGCAGGATACCCTCAGCAGGTCACCGGCGCGGGTTCAAACGGACCCGACAAGGCAGCCTCAACCCTGCCCAGCGCCCCGGCTCCGGTTTCAACCCAGCCCTTCCCGCTGCGCACGGGAGAGCGCGACTATTCCAAGCCTTTCGGCCGCTGGTGGGGCAACCCGATCAATGTCTACCGGCCAACCAAGCTGGGAGTAGCCAGTTTCACCAACTCCGTAAGGCTGGCGAACCTCGTCAAGGACGGCAAGATCTACCTGAGTCTCTCTGACGCCATCGCCCTGGCCATCGAGAACAACTACGACATCGCCATCGCCCGCTACGACCTCGACATCGCCGACACCGACATCCTGCGCACCAAGACCGGCACGCCGCCGCTGGGCGCGCCGTCCGGCCTCGTCACCGGAACGCTGGGCGGCTCTGAGACCATCCTCTCCACCGGCGGAGGTCCCGGCGGAACAGCCGGTGGTTCCGGCGGCGCCGGATCGGGTACTGCCGGCCTCACCCTGACCACGGGCGGCGCGGGTCCTGCGCCGGAAAACCTCGATCCCTCGGTTTCCTCGACCATCCAATTCGAGCACGCCAACCAGCCGCAGCTCAACACGGTTTTTTCCGGTGGTTTGACGAAAACGAACACAAATACCAACGAATACAACTTCACCTACAACCAGGGGTTTGTTACCGGCACAGCGCTCCAGGTGGGGTTGCAGAATACTCGCACCACTTCCAATAACTCTTTCGACACGTATAGCCCTTCGTTGCAGTCGATCTTCAAGGCCACCGTCACGCAGCATCTTTTGCAGGGCGCGGGAATCTGGGTGAACAAGCGCTTCATCTACCAGGCGCTCAACGATCGCCGCATTACCGATTCCTCGTTCCGCCAGCAGATTCTCTATACCGTGAACCAGGTGGAGACCATCTACTGGGGCCTGGTGCAGGCCTACGAAGACGTGCAGGCCAAGGAGCGCGCCTTGGAACAGAGCACGAGGCTGCTCGAAGACAACAAGAAACAGCTCGAGATCGGCACCATGGCCCCCCTTGACGTGGTCAACGCCGAGTCGACCGTGGCTACTGACAAGCAGGCTCTCATCAGCGCCCAGAGTTCACTCAATTATCAGCAGCAGATCATCAAGCAGGCCATCGCCCGCAACCTCAACGATCCGGTCCTGTCGACTGCACCGGTTATCCCCACCGACCGCGTAAGTCTCGATTCGATCCCTGAGGAAAACCAGCAGGTTGAAACGCTGGTGCAGGAAGCATTTCAGCAAAGACCGGAGCTGGAGCAGGCCATTCTCACTCTTCGCAACGACGAGATCACGCTCAAGGGCGCGCGCAATGCACTGCTACCCACGCTCGACGCCTACGGGTTTTATGGTTCCAGCGCGCTGGGTGGTTCGCAGAGCCCGGACTGCGTGAACTTCTTCAACGGGCAGAAATGTTCGCCAGGCACTTATCCGTCCGTCGGCTACGGAACGGTTCTGCAGAACCTCTTCAACAGCTCTGCCTCAGATAAAGGGATCGGATTTAACCTGACCATCCCCATCCGTAACCGCGAGGCCCAGTCGCAGCAGGAGCGGTCGATCATGGAGTACCGGCAGGCGGAGCTGCGATTGGAACAGCTCTACACCCAGATCCGCATGCAGGTGGTGAACGCCATGTACGCGCTTTCCAACGATCGCGCCCAGGTGCAGGCGGCTACGGCGGCGCGCGACTATAACCAGCAAAGCCTTGACGACGAGATCAAGAAGCTGCGCCTTGGCGCTTCCATCACGGCAAACGTCCTGCAGCAGCAGCGCAACCTGGCCACTGCTGAAGACAACCTGATTGCAGCCAACGCCGCCTTTGCCAAGGACCGCGCCGGCCTCTACCAGATTCTTGCCTCGACTCTCCAGCACTACGGCATCAATCTTGGCGAGGCGGCTACCGGCCAGGTGGGAGCTGCGCCGGTGATTCCGGGTGTCAAGCCCGCAACCTTGGATACGGGCACTCCTGGCGCTGCAGCGCCTGCCGCGACTCCAGCGCCGGCTGCGTTGCCGTCGAACCAATAAAACTTCATAAGAAGCGACTGACCCATGGCCCGACTGCAAAGCCGGGCCATTTTGTGGGAAGAATTCTCTTTTGAGCCGATTCCGTAGCGCGTCTCAACGCTCCGCCACCAGATCCAGCAAGTCGAAAAACTCAGGAAAGCTGATGGCCGCCGACTCGGCGCCCTGAATCAGCGTCTCTCCCTCGGCCCGGAGCGCCGCCACGCTGAAGGCCATTGCAATCCGATGGTCTCCGCCGGCATCGATCACTGTCCCATGCAGCTTTTGCCCGCCGGGCACGTCCAGCCCGTCATCGAACTCCTCGACCTCGGCGCCCATCGCCCGCAAATTCCGCGCCACCAGCGCGATCCGGTCCGACTCCTTCACGCGCAGCTCCTTCGCATCGCGAATCCTGATGCCGCCGCTGGTGTACGGCGCAATCGCGGCCAGCACCGGCAATTCGTCAATTAGTTGTGCCGCCAGAGCGCCGCTCACGGTTGTCGAGCCCAGGCCCTCGCCGGGAGCTGAAATCTGCACCGTGCCGACCAGCTCGGCGTGCTTTTCTTCCAGATTCAGCACCGCGACGCGCACGCCCAGGGCAGTGAGCACGTCGAGCAGCGTTGCGCGCGTGGGGTTGAGCCCAATTGAGTCCAGCACCAGTCCCGAGCCGGGGAATAGCGCTGCCGCGCAAAGAAAGAACGCCGCCGATGAGATATCTCCGGGCACCGCTGCTTCAATCCCGTGCAGCATCTGCGGCCCGGCAATTGAAACCGAATCGATGGTGCGCGTCAGCGTTGCCCCAAAGGCGCGCAGCGCCAGCTCGCTGTGGTCGCGCGTGCGCACAGCTTCGCGCAGCGTTGTGGTCCCATCGGTCTGCAGTCCGGCCAGCAGCACGCAAGTCTTGATCTGTGCGCTTGGCACCGGAGTGGTGTATTCGATGGCGTGCAGCCTGCGCCCTTCGATCGTGATTGGCGCGTGCCCCTCGGTGAGCGTCACCTGTGCGCCCATCTCCGCAAGCGGCTTGCGAACACGTTCCATCGGGCGCCTCGAGAGCGACGCATCCCCAATCAGCATGAACGTGCCTTCCTGCGGCGCCAGCAGCCCCGAAATGAAGCGCATCGTTGAGCCGGAGTTGCCGCAATCGAGCGGATGATCTGCAGGCGTCACCCGTCCCGCCACGCCGGTAATCTCAACCGCCTCGCCGATCCGATTGACTTTCGCGCCCAGCGCTTCCATGCAGCCCAGGGTCGAAGCACAATCGGCCCCTGTCGAGAAGTTCGTAAATCGCGACGTCCCTTCGGCGAAGGCCGCCAGCATGGCGTAGCGATGGCTGATGGACTTGTCGCCGGGCAGCTTCAGGCTGCCGTAGATGTTGCGGGCGGGGCGAATCAGGCGTTCGTGAATGGCGATAGACAAGCGAACTCCGTGAGCGATTTGCTGCTGCCTTGAGTGTATCGAAACGGGGTCCGGGACGAACCGCGCCGCGTCCACCAAGAATGCGGCAAATCCGGCTGTTTGGCTACCTCGCCTGCAACGCAGCAGCAATCGGCTCAAGATGCGCGGTAAAGTGCCGCAGGAACGGCGCCTCGTAGGTCAGGCGCATTCCGCCAATTTGCTCGCGATTCTTCCACACTTCCAGAATCACCTCGATCAAATAGTCGATGTGGCTCTGCGTGTAAACGCGGCGCGGAATCGCCAGCCGCACCAGGTCCATCTGCGCGGCAGCGGCAAACATCAGCGTGCCAATCTCCACCGACCTTACCCCTCCCTCGAGATAAAGCTCGCAGGCGAGCGCCACGCCGGGAAACTGCTCCGGAGGGATGTGCGGCAGAAAAGCCCGCGCGTCGAGATAGATCGCGTGCCCGCCCGGCGGCTGCACAATCGGCACCCCCGCGGCCGCAATGTGGTTGCCCAGGTACGCGGTCGAGGCGATCCGGTAGCGCAGGTAGTCCTCTTCCAGCGCCTCCTGAACGCCCACAGCAATCGCTTCAAGATCGCGCCCGGCAAGGCCGCCGTAGGTGGGGTATCCCTCGGTCAGAATCAGCAGGTCTTTCTCCTGCTGCGCCAGCAGGTCGTCGTTGGTGCACAGGAATCCGCCGATGTTCGCCATGCCGTCTTTCTTGGCCGACATGGTGCACCCGTCGCCCAGCCGGAACATCTCCTGCGCAATTTTTTTGGGACTCTTGGACGAGTATCCAGGCTCACGAAGTTTTATGAACCACGCATTCTCGGCAAAACGGCACGCGTCGAAGTAGAGTGGAATCCCATGCCGGCGGCAGACGTCGCTCACCTGGCGCGCGTTTTCCATCGATACAGGCTGCCCGCCTCCGGAGTTGTTGGTCACCGTGAGCATTACCAGCGGAATGCGCTCGCGTCCCACGCGCTCAATCAGGCCCTCGAGCGCAGCCACGTCCATGTTTCCCTTGAAGGGATGTACGAGTGCCGGCTGCTTGCCCTCGGGAATCACCAGGTCAACGGCTTCGGCGCCTGTAAACTCCACGTTGGCGCGCGTGGTGTCGAAGTGCGTGTTGTTGGGCACCACGTCGCCCTTCTTGCACGCGACGCCAAACAGGATGCGCTCGGCGGCGCGGCCCTGGTGGGTGGGAATCACGTGCTTGTAGCCGAAGATGTCCTGAACGGAGTTCTTGAAGCGAACGAAGCTGCGGCTGCCCGCATAACTCTCGTCGCCCTCCATGATGGCGCCCCACTGTTTTGTCGACATCGCGCCCGTTCCCGAGTCGGTGAGCAGGTCGATCAGAACGTCGTCGGCAGGTAGCAGGAAGAGATTGTAGTGCGCGGCCTTCAGCAATGCTTCGCGTTCGGCGCGTGTGGTCCAGCGGATGGGTTCAATGCTCTTGATTCGGAACGGCTCGATGATGGTTTTGGCAATCATATTCTTTCTTGAGAGTTCCTGCGCATTATTGCGCGTTACCCTGCGTGAAAGCAAAAGGGGAAGAGAAGTGAGCAAGGGACCGAGGGAACAAGAATGCGGTTCGAGGGCCGGTAAGTTAGAGGCAAAATGTTAACCAGTTAGCAGCTTGCGAAAAAGCGACCAAACAGCCAGAGCCAATCTATATTGAATTCAGAACAATTCATCGATTACGCAGGAGGACTAGCGGATGCCTGGTACCGAGCGATTCATACATAAATTGATGCATCGACGGGGGTGCACGTTTCGGCAGCGTTTTGTCAGGCTTCTGATCGTCACAGGACCTCTGCTTGTCGTATTAGAGGTGCTTGGCTCTGGAGTAATGAAGGAGCCGGGTGTTTTGCCTTGGTTCCTCGTGCTCACAATTCCAGGAACGCTGTTGTTTGTCTTGATTGAAACAACTTTCGAACATTTAATTTCTAGAATGAATAGGTAATCGCGGAAGCTGCGCTATTATTTGGTGGATGCTTGTGGCCATGTCGCCGCCACTAGGGACAGAATGCGTCTCCTGATCCCTGTCCCCTAACCCCTGTTTCTTCACTTCACCCGCAGCACGATAATGGTTTCGTCGTCGAAGCGGTCCTTGGCGCCCTGGAAGCGGCTCACGTCGGCCAGGATGGCGTCGGCAATCTCCGGTGCGGGCAGGTCGCGGCTGCCGCAGAGCAAACTCGACAGCCGCTCCTGTCCGTACATCTCTTCTTGGTCGTTCTCCGCGTCCAGGATACCGTCGGAAACAAACACAACTACGTCGCCCGGCTGCGTGGCCACGCTCAGCTCTTCATACGTCACATCAGGAAACATGCCCAGCGGAAAGCCCTCGGCCTTTACAGTCACCGGCTCGCCGCCGCGGCAAAACACCGGCTGCACAGCGCCTGAGTTGGCTACCTGCAGCGTCTGGTTCTCGTCGTTCCACAACGCAAACAGCAGGGTCACGTACTGCGATTCAAGCTTGCGCTCCTGCAGCGCGTCGTTCAGGTGGGCCAGCATCTGGGCGGGGTCAGGCTGCCGCTGCGCGGCCGAACGCATAATGCCGCTCACCAGCGCGGCAAACAGCGCCGCCGGCGCAGCTTTTCCGCTAACGTCGCCCAGCACAATTGCCGTCCGGTTTGTCCCGTAGTCGATAAAGTCGTACAGGTCGCCGCCAATCGTACGCGCCGGCAAGAAGTGCACCGCCATCTCGGCATGAGGATGCGACGGCGCCTCAGGCGGCAGCAGCCTGAGCTGCACCTCGCGCGCCATCGCAACGTCTTTCTCAAGCTGCGCCTCCTGCCTGCGCACCGCCTGGTAAAGCCGCGCATTCTCAATGGCGATGGCGATCTGCGCGGCGAGCGTGGCGAGCATGCGCTCATGCTCTTCGTTGAAGAAGCCCGTGCGCGTGTGCTCCAGGTCCAGAACCCCAATCACGCGGCCTTTGTAGAAGAGCGGCACAATCAGCTCCGACCGTGTTTCAGGATTCAAGGGCACGTAGCGCTGATCCTTCGCAACATCCGATACGTTGATGGTTCGCCACTCGCGCACTGCCGCGCCCACCAGGCCGCTGGTGATGGGAATCCGGCGCAGCGGGGCATGCGCATAGCCGAATCGCCATGCATAGCGCGTGATCAGCGTCTCGCCCTTGTCATCCAGCAGCATGATGGTGAACATCTGGTAGTCGATCAGGCGGCGCAGCAACTGGCCGACGCGCTCGAGCAGCGGCCCGAGATCGAGAATCGAGGCCAGCTCAACGGCAATCTCGTTCAGAACTTCCAGCGCCTGCGCCTGGCGTGAAACGCGCGTGTAGAGCCGGGCATTCTCGATGGCCTGCGCGATGCGTGAGGCTGTAAACGTGAGCAGGTGCAGGTGCTCGGCGCGAAAGTAGCCGGCCTGCTCGCTTTCGATGTCCATCACGCCGATCAGCCGGTTCTTGGCGATCAGCGGAACCGTCAACTCAGAGCGCACGTCGGGGTTGGCGGCGATGTAATACTCCGACTTTGAAACATCGTTCAGCAGCATGGGCTGCCGCGTCAGCGCCACCTGGCCTACAACGCCCTTGCCCAGCGGCACACGCGCGCGCTCCACCTGCGGGGTGTGCCCGATCTGGAACCTCATGCGCAGCTCGTGCGTGCGGTCGTTGAGCAGTAAGATGGCGAAGATCCGGTAGTTGATGATGGCGCGCACCAGCTCCGAGGTGCGATTGAGCAGCGTCTGCAGGTCGAGTGTGGTGTTGAGCGCGTCGGTGAGCTTGAGCAGATAGGCTGCGTCCACCGGCTCGATGCGGGCGTTCACAGGGTCAAGATGTGCGAGCTCGGCCGGGCGGTAGTCGCCTTCGAGCTCAGTAGCCTCGTGCCGCGGAATCGGAGTTTTTTTCGTCATGCGTCGAAAGAAAGGATACAGCAGGGAGCAGGAAACAGGGAGTAGGGAGTAGGGGGCAGAGGTCAGAGGTCAGAGGAGAGCTTCCTGAGTGAACGAACATCGCTCCGAGCGCCCCACCAAGAGATGGCGCAGAAGGTGAGCGCAACAGGAGCGATCAAAGTAGGGAGAAAGATAAGGAACTTTATGGATTGCCAATAGGCATGGAGCGAATGGCCAGCCATGAAGGGGTAGATCACCACGCAGCAAAAGACCCAAAACGCGACGGCACAAAACGTACGGAACCTCCAGCGATCAATGCTCTCGATCGCGTCTCCGATGGCTTCGCGAATCTCATCCTGGCTCGGCGCGTTCTCTATGTCTAAAACCATTCCAGTTCCTTCCCGATGGGCCGGCTGGGCGACGGAGCATCGCTCGAGTGTTTTCTATTTCCTATTGCCCACTCCCTATTCCCTGTCTTCTCACTCCGCGCCGAGCTCGCGCACAATCGCCACGCTCGCTGAGGCGCCGATGCGGTTTGCGCCGGCCTCGAGCATTGTCTTAACATCGGCCAGGGTGCGGATGCCGCCCGAAGCCTTGACGCCGCAGCGTGCGCCGGCCACGCCGCGCATCAGCGCCACGTCGGCCACCGTTGCGCCGCCGGTCGAGAAGCCCGTCGACGTCTTGATAAAGTCGGCCCCGGCCTGGATGGCAATCTCCGAAGCGCGCAGCTTTTCTTCCATGGTCAGCAGCGCGGTTTCAAGAATCACCTTGAGCAGTGCGCCGTGGTGGTGTGCCACCGTTGCCGCGGCGTGGATAGTGTGCTGCACTCCCGTGAAGTTGCCGCTCTTGAGCACGCCGATGGGCAGCACCATATCGAGCTCTCGCGCGCCAAGGCGGGTGAGCGACAAAGCCTCCTGCCTGAGCGTCGAAACGAGCGACGCGCCAAAGGGAAATCCAAGGACCACGCCGACGGGAATCCCGGTCCCGGAGAGCGCCTTCACTGCGGTCGCCGCCCAAACCGGGTTCACCATTGCGCAGGCAAAGCGGTACCTGGCCGCCTCCTCGCACAACAGCTCAACCTGGGCGCGGGTGGCCTCGGGTTTCAGCAGCGTGTGGTCAATTACCGCGGCCAGCGACTGCCAGTTTGCGAGGGTTTGCGCGGCGAAGGCCGCCGAATCAAAGGTTCCATGATCGAATTCGAGTTCAGAAGGTTCAATGGGGGTAGATGTGGGCATAATATCGGGGTCCGGAGCCGGTCTTTCAATACGGCTCCAATCACCCTCTCCGGGAGAGAAGTATACGGCATGACCCGTCAATGCCGTCCAAAGGGGCTCCGGTTTGTTATATCGGCTGATCCGGCGGCATCAGGAAGATGTCATCTAAAGCATTTAGAATCCATAAATTAGTCAGAATCGACACTCCGATTTCAGCAATAATTGCAAGGAATTCAAGAAATGGCTGATCAGTTCAGCAGTTCTTCAGCAAGACAGAGAGCCCAGCGCAAAGGCCGGGCTCCTGCTGTTGTTTGCATGCCGCCTGACGGCAGCCCCGGTTTGCCCTTCTACTGGCAGATACCCGCAGGGGTCGACAACCGAAATGGATGAGAGGGCGCACGTCATCCAGCTTTCGGTTGTTCGAGGATTCTTCTGACCGGTATCGGCACTCCAGCGAGAGAGTCCTAGAGCGTGAGCGCAGCGATCTTCCCGCCCTTGAGGTGCCAGACCAGGTCCTGGGGGACGGTCAACGCCAATGTCTGCTCGCGGGATAATCCTAAGTATATGCCGCGTAAGATGCGACCTGCGACTTCGTGCGAAACGGCAATGACTTTTCCGCTCTGCTCACCGAGCCATGCCCGTATGCGTTGCTCGCAGGCATCATACGATTCCGCCCCTGGCGCACAGAAGAACCATTCCGGGCTGGCAAGACCATTAGTCAACCCGGGCCAAATTGCATCGATTTCCGCTTTGGTCAAGCCCTCCCAGACGCCGAATCCCACCTCCTCAATGCGCGGTTCGATGGTGACAGGAGGGCTTTCCGCATGCTGCTGGACAATGGCGGCGGTTGCGAGAGCCCGACCCAAGGGGCTCACAGCCATGGGAATCCGATGCCGACAGCCAAGATATCTCGACAGGATTCGCCCTACAATGCGCGCCTGTTCTCGACCCCGAAAAGTGAGAGGCGAATCCTTGTGGCCTTGTAGCCTGTGTTCCGCATTCCACGCGGTCTCACCGTGCCGGAGTAAGAAGATTTCGGCCGTCATTCTCTTCCCAGTGCCTTCCTAACGGAGCCGGAGTTTCGCTTTTTGAACTCGAGCAGCGGCGTTATTCTACGCTTCTTCGCTGGGAAGCCGGCCAATCGGTCACGCGAGAACGATCATTCTAAATGCCGATTCCCTGGCTCGGATAATGTCCCCCTAAAAACTTCCAAGCATAAGGCGGAATCGCGCCTTCCCGTTTTCATCAAAGCTCAATTCCAACCCGGTTGCACCCAGCTGCATGGGAAAGAAGGTGGCGATGGACGTACTCTGATGCGTTTTCCAGCCTTGAGATCCCAAGTCGAACCTGCCTGCCTCATACCAGAGCGCAAGGCCGGGATGGGATGAGACATGCGGGATAGGGTGGGGATGCAGAATCAAACCCGAGCCGGCGGTCACGAGTGTATTTGCATGGAACTCCTGGTAACGGAATGCCGGCATGTTGCCCTGGTCCCCGGAAATGAACTGATCGAAGTAGTCGAGCTTGCGGCCAAAGCTGGTCCCGGTGTGGTTCAGCGCAAATAGAGTCACATGCCGATCGAGAGGTCTGAATACGCTGTATTCACTCTGAAGGAACGGAAAGTCTCCGGTTTTTCGAAGAAGATATCCGGCTGACCCTTCGAAGCGCGTTCCGCGCGTGGGCAGTCCGCCGGAATCCTGATCGTTCAGGATCCAGCGTGCCTGGGGAGCGGTGAACCCGCCGCTGCGCGACGCGACACCATCGACAGTAACAGAGCGGCTGTAAGAGTCGTACCCAGCTTCCGCGCCGAGCCGCAACTGAGCGAACCGCCAGGTTCCGATGCCTGCGTAAAAGGCCCCGCCGACTCGATCTCGCGTATCGCTCTGGCGTGCCGGTCCGACGTAACTGTTAAAATGCGTCCTGCCGCCGAAGAACTCGGGAGCAGCAAAGTACTGCGTTCCTCCAAACGGCTTGTAAAACTCACTCTGAATCGAGGGATCGTAGCCAAGATTCGCGGTGCCGAGGATGCGGGTCTTGTAGGCGCGTTTGGGAACGAGCACCGCTGAAAACCTCGTACCGAAGCGCGACGGCTCGCCGGACGATACGGCGTATTGGGCGGAGACGCGAGCGAGCACCTGATCGCCGGGACGCTCTGCAAACTTGACTCGATACCCTCCGCCTTCCCCGTCTCCCTGCTCCCAGTCGTAAGCGGCCCCGGGAACGGCGGTCGCAGCCACCATGCCGGACAGGACCTCTTCGAGCCGTTGTTCCGATACCGTGTTGTCCCCGATGGTGCGGCGCATCTCAGCTTCGGCATTCTTCTGGAAGGAAGCATCCGGACTAGTCACTGCGAGGACTCTTCCACTGTGCTGCGATGGCCGCATCCGCGATCGGCGATTGAGAAGATACGCATCCCAGTCCGCCTGTGAAAGCTCGAAACGCGCCAATTGAGATTGTTGCGACTTCGCGGCCTCGTATCCGGCTTCGATGATCTCTCTCCATCGTTGGTAGTCGTTTCCGGAGAAGCGCCTGGTATCGACAGAGATAACCAGATCCGCCTTTTCTTCCGAATGCTGTTCGTTCTTCGCGATAGCGAGGGCGATCGTCTGCCGCATCACATCGGGGAGCGACTTGATTTGGTCAGGATTGGGTCGAGTGGTCTCCAGGGCGACAGCAATCACGACATTCGCACCCATGTTTCTAACGGCATCGACAGGAATGTTTTCAAGCACACCACCATCCACGAGAACCATCTGCCCCACCCTGACAGGTGTGAAGATGCCGGGCAATGACATCGTCGCGCGCATCGCGACGGGCAGAGATCCTTTGCCGATGATGACGGCGTTTCCGCTCACCAGATCGGTTGCGACGCAGCGAAAAGGAGTGGGCAGCCGATCGAAGTCGGAAACGTCGGAATACCCAAGCGTCGATCGGCTCAGAAATAACGATAAGGACTCACCTGGATTGAGACCCGTGGGAAGCGCGAATCTCTTTCCGAATCTCAGTGTCAGGCTGCCGAACGTGCGATTCCATTTCTGTTTGTCGACAACGGGCTGATCCACGAAGGGCGGACTAGGGTTGAGGAGCGCATTCCAATCCGCCTGCTGTGCAAGTGCCTCGATTTGGCTTGAATCCATGCCGGCAGCATACAAGCCGCCGACAAGACCACCCATGCTGGTGCCCCCGATCTTGTCGACGGGAATATGGCGTTCTTCGAAATAACGCAGGACTCCGATGTGCGCCAGTCCGAGCGCACTGCCCCCGCTCAGAGCAAGTCCGATTGAAGGCCTCTCCCCGCCAGGGCCAGCTTGTGCAACGGCAGTCGTCGGCAGAATGATTCCTAGCCCAACGCCGCAAGCCAGAATCCTGAAATACAGCCTGATCATGGATCTCCTCACGTTTGCCTTCGCTAAAACTCGGAGAGATTCTCAGCCACATTCGGGTTGAACATCGTTTGGCCGTTTTTTTCGGCTGATTTCATCCGGATTTCGAACGGAAACGTGGAGAGCTGTTGCTCGGAAAAACCGACAATGCGATCTGCCCCATGCTCGTCGATGCCCTGCAGGAAGACAAAACCTGCTTCGCCGCGATAGACGAACCTGCGGACCGAAATCGCTCCAATCGATGTGTGAAGAATGTAGAGCGCTTCCTCCGGCTTCTTGATCAGGGACCGAATCTCTCGATATACGTCCCAGAAGTGTGAGTTCATTGCTACTCCTTCATGCGGACTCGCCGGGTACGCCGCTTTGCTGTCGCTTTAATCGCCATTTCTTTGTCCTTCAATGATCCCGCTGGCCATTTCAACGGAGCCGCCACATTCAATCGGAGCAGCTGGTGCGATGCGCACTAGTGGAGGCTCGCTGACAAGGTGATGCTGCTGAACCAGCTTGTAGTAGGCGATGCAGATGAAGATTCCAGCCAGCGCTAGTCCCACCAAAAACGTTCCCGCTCGCGACACGTATGCAGCTGCACGTTCCAGATCATGGCTGAAGACATAACCGAGTCCGCTATAGACGCATGCATAGAGACTGGCGCCGGCTGCATCAAAGGCCAGGAAGCGAATCAGGCTGATGCGCGATGTCCCGGCGAGCGGAGGTGCTACAGCGTCAAGCCCGGGGACGAACTTAGCCACCAGCAGGAGGAAAAGTCCATACCTGGCAAAGATCCTCTTTGCCCGGCGATTGTGAAATTCGGGATCTCGCGTGAATCGATGAATGAAGTGCAACACCTTGTCGCCGCCCCGGCGTCCCGCCTCGTACCAGACCCAGTCGGCCAATACGCAGGCGGTGATAGCGAGACCGATTACGGCGAGGATCCCCAGCCTCCCAGCCGCCGCGAGCGCCCCGGCCACCAGTAGAAACAGGAGTCCCGGCATGGGGATCCCGATCTGGTGCGCAAAGATCACACCGAAGAGAATGAAGTAGCCATGCCTTAGGACGAATTGAAAGATCGCATTCACTGGCGGCCCTCCGCGCGAATAAACTCGGCCTGGACGATCACCTGCTGCAACTTCGTGATATTCACGACGGGGCCCTGCAGCTTACTGTTCCCACCCTCCGCCAAGGTTCCGGTAGATATCGACCAGGCTCAGAAGCTCATTCGCCTGGGCCTGGGCCAGGCCCAGTTCGGCGTCAAAAGCGTTCGTTTCGTTGGTCAGCACCTCAAGGTAGTCTGTCGCACCGCCTCGATATCTCACCTCCGAGAGCTGTGCCGCATCCTGAGCCGAAATCACCAGGTCCTGCTGATGCTCCCGGTACTCGCGGTTCTTTTGATAGGCAACCAGCGAATCGGAAACGCCGCGGAACGCCTGCTGAATCGTCTGCTGATACGTCAGCACCATTTCCTCTTTGCGCTGCTCGGTCAAATGCACGTTTGAAGTGATCCTGCCGCCGGCAAAAACTGGTTGCGAGACAGTCCCACCGAAATTCCACATCCCGGCCGGGCCGGTGAACAGGCTGGTCAGCGACGAGCTTTGGAACCCGCTGGTCGCAGTCAATGCGATATCCGGGAAGTAAGCCGCCTTGGCGACTCCGATCAACGCGTTGGCTTCCATCAACTGGGCTTCCGCCGCACGAATATCGGGCCTCCGCTCTAACAGACTGGAAGGAATGCCTGACGGAACCTCTGGCAAGTGCGGCTGTTCGGTCAGCTTCATTCCGCGTGCAATCGGGCCGGGATTGTTTCCCAGCAGTGTGCTGATCAGGTTCTCCTGTTGCTGGATGCGGCGCTCCAGGTCAGGGATCGTTTCGGCCGCCACAGAAACCAACTCTTCGGCTTGGCGAACGTCGAGCTCGGTGCCGGAGCCGCCGTCTGCCAGCGTTCTGGTAAGCTGCAGCGACTCCTGGCGCGAAGCCAGGGTCTGTTTTGCGATCTCAAGCTGGAGGTCGTAGGCGCGCAACTCGAAATACGAGGCGGCGATATCGCTCACCAGCGTACTCATGACTTGCCGTCGCGCCCATTCCGAAGCCAGCAGGTTGGCGCGCGCTGCTTCCGTGGCGCGGCGATACTTGCCCCAGAAGTCGAGGTCCCACACCAGGGAAGCATTCACCGAATTGCTGCTGGTGTTGTACTCCGGCGGCAGGTTCTTTTGTCTCGGGCTGCGCTCGTCGGCGGCGGAGGCTCCGGCATAAACCGACGGCAACTGTGCACCGTGCGCGATGCCTACGATCGATTGCGCTTCGAGGATTCTCACCGCTGCAATCCGGACGTCGTAGTTCTGCTTCATGGCGGTGCGAATCAGGTCCTGCAACTGCGGATCCTGAAACACCTCCCACCACTTCTGATCTCCGAACGATGGCTCTGAGGACTGCGGCGTATTCTGCTGCGAATCGCCGGCAGGCTGCGATCCCTGCTGCGCTGACTGCTGCGCCGGTTGCGAAGAACTCTGCTGAGGCTGCGCAGGCTCCAAGGGAGGAGCGCCGCGGTAGCCGCCCGGAACGTCAACCTGCGGCCGCTGGTAGTTGGGCCCGAGCTTGCATCCCGCCACAAAGACGGTCAGCATCAAGAGAACAATTGCTTTTTTCATGTTAGTCGCCCTCCACTGCAACCGGTTTGGCGGTATCTGCGGATGTGTGGGCATGGCGCTTTCCGATACTCGCCACCCGTTCCACGATTACGTAGAGCGCTGGGATGATGAAGATAGCGAGGGCAGTCGAGGCCAGCATCCCTCCGATTACCGTGGTGCCCATGATCTGGCGGCCCACCGAACCTGCGCCGGTCGCAATCCACAACGGCACGCAGCCGAGGATGAATGCGAACGACGTCATCAGGATCGGCCGTAGCCTAAGCCTGGCTCCTTCCAGCGCCGCATCGACCAGCGGTTTGCCCTTTTCTTCATACTCAGCCTTCGCGAATTCCACGATCAGGATGGCGTTCTTAGCCGCCAGGCCGATCAGCATCACGAGTCCGATTTGGGAGTACACATCGTTCTCGATCTGCACCATGAAGGCCGGGAAGATCATGCCGAGTATGGTGCGTCGTAACCACAGCGCGCCGAAGGCGCCGAATATCGCGACCGGCGTACTCAGCAATACGCCAAACGGCAGCGACCAGCTTTCATAGAGGGCAGCAAGAATGAGGAACACGAACAAGAACGACATGGCGAAGATCGCCGATGGCGGCAGCCCCTCGCGCGCCTTTTGTTCCTGCCGGGACATGCCCATGTAATCGAAGCCCATATCGCTGGGCATGGTCTGGTGGAAGACTTCTTCCAGAGCCGCGGTGGCCTGCTCCGAGCTATAGCCCGGGGCAGGGTTTCCGATGATCTGCGCCGACGAGTACTCGTTATAGCGCATCTTGAATTCCGGGCCGTGGCGCGACTCGAAATGGGTCAGCGCGGAAAGCGGCACCATCTGCCCGCGATTATTTCGGACATAGAACTGGCCAAGGTCATCAAGGTTGGCGCGATACTGCGCATCCGCCTCCACATAGACCTGCCACGCACGCCCGAACTCGTTGAAGTAGTTGACGAACTGCCCGCCCATGAAGGTCTGGAGAGTGGAATAAACATCCTGGATGTTGACGCCCTCCTTCAAAACCTTCTCCTTGTCCACAGCCACGAACTTTTGCGGGGTGTCGGGGATGTAGGTGGTCATCACCATTCCAATTTCGGGCCGTTTGCTTGCCGCCTCCAGGAACTTATGCAGGTTGTTCACCAGATATTCGGACTCGTGCCCGGCGCGGTCTTCCAACACAAACTGGAATCCGCCCGAAGTGCCGACGCCCTGAATTGCCGGCGGAGAGACGGCAAATGTGGTTCCCTGCGGGAGAGTGATCAGCTTCAGGTTCAACTTCGCCTTGATCACCTGATACTGCTGCTCGATTTGCTTCCGGTCTTCCCACGGCTGCAGGGTCACCCAGAAGAAGGTGTTGTACGTGGTGCGGGCCAGGCTGAGGAGGTTGAATCCGACAGCGGTGGTGCAGTGCTTGACTCCCGGGGTGTTCCTCAGGACTTCTTCCACCGCCCGTGCTGCTTGCGCCGTGCTCTGAATGGAAGAGGATTCCGGCAGCTGCATCATGACGTACATGTATCCCTGGTCTTCGTCGGGCAGGAAGCTCGTCGGCAACGCCTTCAGGAGGAAGAAACTGGCGACGCCAAAACCGGCCAGCGCCACTACGGCCACGACGCTCTTGCGAATCAGCGCGCCCGACATCCGCAGGTAGAAGTGTGTGCTCGCTTCGAACCTGCGATTGAACCAAGCGAAGAATCTCGCCAGCGGTCCATGCGTCTCTTTCTTCGGCCGGAGTAACAGACCGCCCAGCGCCGGGCTCAGCGTCAAAGCGTTGAACGCCGATACGATCACCGAGATGGCGATGGTGATTGCGAACTGCTGATAAAGGCGGCCGGTGATGCCCGGAATGAACGCGGTCGGCACGAACACGGCCGAGAGGACCAGTGCGATGCCCACCACAGGGCCGGTCAGTTCTTCCATCGCCTTGCGAGCCGCATCCTTCGGAGCCAGGCCGTCTTCAATATGCCGCTGAATCCCCTCCACCACGACGATTGCGTCGTCAACTACCAACCCGATAGCCAGGATTAAGCCGAACAAGGAAAGCGTATTGACGGAGAAACCGAAGATCGGGAACACGACAAACGTTCCCACCAGCGAGACAGGTACCGCCAACATGGGAATGATCGTCGCGCGCCAGTCTTGCAGGAAGAGGTACACAACCAGGATCACCAGAACAAAGGCGATCCCCAGAGTTATGACGATCTCGTGCATGCCTGCCCGTACAGCATCCGTCGTGTCTAGCGTAATGTCGTAGTCCAGATCCGCCGGGAAGCTCTCCTTCATTTTTGCCATCAGCTTCCGAACGCCCTTCGCCGCTTCCACAGCGTTGGAGCCGGGCAATTGGTAGACTCCAATCACCGCGGTGGGCTTGCCGTCGAGGCGGGTCATGATGTTGTAATCCTGCGACCCCAATTGGACAGAAGCAACGTCCCTCACACGCACTGTACCGCCCTCGGGGCTCTCGCGAACCACAATGTCGCCGAATTCCTCAGGAGTCTTAAGCCGTCCCTGGGCACGGACGGCATAGGTGAACCGCTGATCTCCGGCGGCCGGCGCGCCTGCAACCGATCCGACCGGATTCACCGTATTCTGCGCCTGCACCGCATTCACGACATCGTTGGCGGTGACACCCAGTTTCGCCAGTCGATCCGGCTTTACCCAAAGGCGCATCGCGTACTGCCCGGCATAGACCTGCGTCTGACCTACACCGTAAGAGCGCTCGATCGGATCGTTCATATTGATGTAGGCATAGTTGGCCAGAAAGTTCGTGTCGTAAGTGCCCTTGGGTGAATACAGGGCGATCAGCATCATAGGCGAGGTGAGGGACTTCTTCACGTCGATGCCGATCTGGTTGACTATGAGCGGAATCTGGCCGTTCGCCAATTGCTGGCGCGACTGGGTGAGGAGCAGGTCCGTGTTGGGATCGGTCTTCAGATCAAAGTCGGCCATCAGCGCTGTACTCGAGTTGCCGGTCGAGTTCAACGAATACATGTAGTCCATGTTGTCCACGCCGTTGACCTGCTGCTCAATCGGAGTGGCCACGGCCTTCTCCATGGTCTCGGCATCGGCGCCCGGGTACATGGCAAAGACTCGTATCTCGGGCGGAGCAATATCGGGAAACTGCGCGACGGGCAGACCCGTGATGGTGATCGCGCCGATGATCACCATCAGGATCGAAATCACGATGGCGACAATCGGGCGATTGATAAAGAATTTAGACATGGCTCAGCGCTCCTCCGCCTGGATTTGTGCCGGCTTGGGAACAACGGGGGTGCCGTCCGTTACCTTTTCGATTCCTTCCACGATGACCTGGTCGTTCGCCTTCAGACCATCGTCAATCACCCACATCTTGCCTACCTTCTGGCCCGCCTTGACTGAGCGAATCACTGCCTTCTTGTCGGCGCCCAGTAGCGCGACCTGGTAGCCGCCCTGGAGTTCCTTCACCGCACTCTGCGGGACTAACAGGGCGTCTTTCCTGATGCCGGTTTGAATGCGCACACGCCCGTACTGCCCCGGGCGCAGGATATTGCCGGGGTTGGGAAATGCCGCCATCAGCCGAATTGTGCCAGTATTGGGGTCCACCTGCCGGTCGGTGAGCAGAATCTTGCCTTTGTGCGGATATAACGTGCCGTCGGCAAGGATCAGCTCGGGCGCACTATCGAGAAGATCCATCGGCTGCCCGGTCGAGCTGAGGTGCTTCGCTTGCAGATACTCCTGTTCGCTGATAGGGAAGTACACCTTGATCGGATCGACTTGCGAAACGGAAGTGAGTCGAACTTGCGGGCCCACCAGGTTGCCCATTTGGACTTCCGCGATTCCCGCAACCCCATCGACAAGCGAGGTGACCTTGGTCCAGCCGAGATCGAGTTCTGCCCGTTCCACTGAAGCCTTGCACGCTTCGACTTCCGCCTCGGCGGCAAGTTTCGCCTGGATCTCGTTATCCAGCTTTTCCTTTGGGATTGCTTTCTTTTCCGCTAATGGCGTATCGCGTTCGACGTCGATCGCGCTCTTGCCCAACTGCGCTTCTGCCTGCGCAAGGTCGGCCTTCGCGCGGTCAAGGGTCGCTTGGAATGGCCTCGGATCAATTTCGAAGAGGACTTGACCTTTGCTAACGACGGAGCCCTCTTTGTAGTCCTGGCGGATGATGTATCCCGAAACCTGGGGCCGGATTTCGGCGTTGACGTAACCATCCGTCTGCGCCACCCACTCATTGTCAATGGGCACGTCTTGCTGCACGGGAGCCGCAACCAGCACCTCCGTGTCCGGCAACTTGACTGCAGCTCGACTCTTCTCACATCCGGTGAGCCCCAAGATGGGGACCACGGAAAGGATGCAGGCGAGAAATGCGAACATGCGATCATGGCTGAGGCAGCTTGCATGCATCTTCGACGCTGCCCCTCTGTTGTCACGACCCCGCGAATGAGTAGGTACCTGGCTTGTGTTCATATCTCCTGTTTCCGAACCCCCTTAACTTCGAATTCCTGATGGCAAAATTTGTTACTGCGTCGGCATCCTTCTGCGCGGTGGCGGCCTTCGCGATTCCTCATTGGCTTCCGCAGCACGTAAGTCTTTCCTGGCTGCCGATTCTCACCCCCGGGCCAACGTCGACAGCCCTGCCTTGCCTTTCATGTCCTGGGTGAGTCTTAGCCCGTCTTGTCATTTGCATTTCGGTGCCCAAAAAAAAGACTTGCCGATCCATTGAATCAAAATGAGATGGAGACGCCCTAACGAACCCGGCACTCAGTGTGAGTGACGCTATTACGTCACATGCCGCGGTTGCGTCAGTTTCGTCTAATTGGCGTACTGCACAACCACACTCTCTAGCTTTGCAAAGACAATGCCAAACTAGACCGATGAGGTAAATCCAGATTTATCAGGAGAGTGGACGGACCGCCTGCGGAATGGAAGTGTTCAGGTGTCGAAATTGCTGATGTTGGTTCGACACCAATGACCGGCCTGGACTTCATTCAACCTCGGTTGCGAATCCGGCGATCAACCCATCTCGCGTTGTTTCATCGCTTTCATTTGCGCTGACCGGATTCGCAACATCGTGAGCGCCGCACGTCATTGTCTCCCGCCGCGATAGAGGCAGTCTCCAGGATGAGTCGAACTGGTCAGCAGCCTGCAGAATTCATTTCAACCGAAAGTTCCGCTTGTGCGGTTAGAACTTCAGCAATGCATCGAAGGCGAAAGTCCATTGATGACTCTGCGGCTTCGATGTACCGGCCGGGCCGAATACGGCATTGCTCGCAAGGTCGTAGCGAACCTCCGGCCGGAGATTGAAGGCCCGCTTCGGCATGAAGTTCAAGCCAGCCGTCATCTCGCCATAGTTCGCCTTCTTGCCCGTACGGGAACCATCGGCATCGTCAAACCATTCCGCGCGGGTGTTCACATCCAGCAACCGATGCACGTGGACGATGCCGAATGAAGAGGTTCCATACCACCACGAGGTATCAAGGTGGTTCGCGGGGTCGCGTTTGTCCGAACCAAGGTTCGTCTCCGAGACGAGGGTCAGCCGGCGATTCACGTTGTGAACAGCCTGCAACTCTATCTCGTTCTGCCATTGCCCGATATGTCCGCTCGCGGCGGCAATCGGTTGCGGGCCGGTGTAAAACGTTCCGACAAGTTTGGTTCGCTTGTCATCCTGAAGCCAATAAACGCCACGAACGATATAGCAGGGCGCGCGTCCACGCCAGTCAAAGAGGGCATTAACGCCCAGCGTCGATCCCGCGATCACATCGAGCCTGGGATCGACGTGGAAAGTCGCGATGGCGCCGGTCGTCGCTCCGTTCTGCGAATAGAGCCAAGCGTAGGCTTCGGAATACAACGGGCGGTAGGGAGCCATGGTGGTCTCATAGCCCAGCGGTGTGTATTGGCGGCCAAGCTTCAAGTCGACGCCCCCTCGGGTCAAAATCGGGGCATGGATGGAAAAGAACGCCTGGCGAAAGTCATAGCTGAATCGCGGAGTCTGTGAAGGGCCGATGCCGTTGAGCGGGTGTAGCAGCGCGGCATCCCCGCCCATATAAAACTCTGAGCGGAAACCCCACGACCACGCTTCGGGGACAAGAGTTTTCTCCAGTACGAATGCCGCCTGGTTGAGCTCCCATCCGTCGCCGAAGCGGTTGGCGCGCGGTTCGATGGCAAGCACTCCCTCTCCGGTCGAAGCTTGTGTGTAGCCGCCGTTCGCCCAGCCGAAGAAGCGTAGCTGATGTTCGGCTGCCCATTCGGTGAGCGCATTCGACTGGAACGATTTGCCGAGCAGATCGATGTCTTCTGGAAGCGCCGGACCCTCTGCACTTGCACTGGATACGCCAAGATTGGCCGTCGTCACGGCAAACATCAAACAAAGAATTACATTGGCACGCATACTGGACTCCCCGAGAACGCCTCAGCTCGTTTGGACTTGCAGAGTCAAGGCTTGAAATGGTTGTCCGCATCAACAAAGTCTGCAGCGAGAAGCAGACGGAATGTCGCCTGCTCCAGACAAACGCGGCATGGAGGGAATCGCTCGCCAGAGGCGGCTATGACCGGATGAGGTTGAGCGTGATCGTCCCCGTCAAGCTTGTCGTGGATGGCTTCGTAGATCCCTGAGGTTGGCACGGTATCTCCCGGCTTGAACAGTTCGGCATTCCTGACCACCGTGGTCCCCAGTGAAGGCCCCGTTTGCTCACATGAAGCAACTGACTTATTCACAGGCTCCTGCTTAGTGGTTCTCGCGAAGGCGGCGGTGCACGAGGCGCCCGTCGCACCCAGGATCGCCACACTCGCCGCTGTTTGAACAGCGCCAGTAAGCACTTCACGCCGGCTCCATCCCTTTGTATTCATGATTTCTCCTTCTTGCTCCTAGTCTTCGATCTTTAGTCTTTGTGCTACCGCACGACTACAGCCAATCCCTCGGGAATCACCGTGACCCTGGCGTCTTTGCCCTGGAGTTCATAAGCGCGCTGCATCGCCTCGTCAAAGGTCTTAACCGGTTCCATGTGCATGTTCTTGACCATCACGGGATCCACCATGTCGGAAACGATGATGACGTGGTGACGATCGAGAATGCGCGCGAGCACCTGGGATTCCCACTGGTCGGGCACGGTATGAGCGCGGTCAACCTTGGCCAGATGGTCCAGGAGTTCCCTGGGAGTCTTGCATTGAGCCAGGTTGTTGTAGAAGCCTTTGCCGCCCGAGCCGTCCGACAGGCCAGCCACCATGACGATCACGCCGCCGTCCTTGTTGGTAGCCTCGGCGGAAACCATGCCCTTCACCGCCTGATAGATGTTCTGATCCATCGGATATCCGCTGTTGGTGACGACAGTGATATCGCTATCGATCCTTTTCACCTCGGCCAGCGAGGCCAGGAACTCAGTGCCCTTGACATGGGCTTTCTCCAATTCGCCGGCAAACGAGGCGATGATTTCCAGGTCTCCGTTCAGCACGACATTGAGGATGAACTTCAATCCCGCAGCTTTGGCTGCGTACAGCATGTCCTTGTGAATGGGGTTATTCTCCAGGATGCCTGGGCGGGCATAGGGAGAACTGATGAACTCGCTGCAATGATCCGCCAGAATCGTCTTGTAGGAAGAGATTCCGGGGAGCACGGACTTTCTGCCACCGGAATAACCGGCAAACAAGTGGGGCTCAATGAAGCCCTGTGAGATCACCAGGTCAGCCTCGGCCGCAACCCGGTTGACGATGCACTCACCGCCGGATGGGAGCGAGCCGACCTTCTTCATGGCCGAGTCGTCGGTGGAGATGTGCATGACAATCTGTTCCTTGTCGACAATCTCCTGTCCATATTTGTCGACCAGTTCTTCGTGCGTCGAGGGACGATGAAAACCGGTTGCCACCAGAATCTTGATGTTGGCATCCGGTTCGGCCGAGCGAATCCGCCGCAGAAGGATGGGCGTAATAATCTTGGAGGGCACGGGACGGGTGTGGTCGGAGCTGATAATGACAATGTTCTTCTTGCCCTTTACAAGCTCCTCCAGTTTGGGAGAACCGACGGGATGATCCAGCGAGGCTTCTACCAGTTCGGACTGGGACAAGCCGGGCTTGTACTCCTCGACTTTTGAAACCAGAGATCCGGCAAAATTCCGGTCGTCAATTTCAACCGGGATGCGTTTTTTGTCATACGGCAAAAGAAATTTCATGGCTCCCCTCGATTAATTAGCAAACGCTGACCGTGCTATGCCTTCGGCGCTCAACGACTCCGCGATCTCCTCGGCATTCGCCAGCAATTTCAATTTGGAGTGTCCTCATTTTCTGGTTGGACGCCTTCGTCTACGCTGATTCGACAGTTGGTAGAGTAAAGCAGGCCTAGCAAGCGTACTCGGCGCGAGAGATGTTTAACTTGCGCATCTTGGTCTGCAGCGTCGTGCGCTTAAGTCCCAGTCGCTCGGCGGCTCCGCCCCGGCCCGCTACGCGTCCTGACGCTTCCTTCAGGGCCGCGATGATTGCGTTGGATTCCGCCTGACGAAAGGTCGATGGAGTGGCGAGACATATCTCGGGGCAACTGGCGAACTCCAAAGCCGGAACCTCTAATTCATCCCCGCGAGTGAGAATGACGGCGCGTTCGATAAAGTTTGCCAACTCCCGAACATTCCCTCGCCAGGCATTCCTGGTGAAAAGTTCCATCGCGTGGTCGGGAATTGACTTGATCTGCTTGCCCATGCGCCTGGATACTTTCGAGACAAAGTAATTCACCAGGAGTGGAATGTCTTCGCGCCGTTCGCGAAGCGGCGGAATCTCAATCGGAAACACGTTGAGCCGGTAAAACAGATCTTCGCGAAAGCTTCCGTTACGGACCATGTCAGGGAGGCTCCGGTGCGTCGCGGCAATCATTCGCACATCGACCTGAATCGTCCTCGTGCTTCCCAGACGCTCAAACTCATGCTCCTGCACCGCACGTAACAGTTTCGGTTGCAGTTCCAGACTGATGTCGCCTATTTCATCGAGAAATAGCGTGCCCCCGTCCGCCAGTTCCAATCTGCCCTTCTTTTGCATCAGGGCCCCGGTGAACGCGCCCTTCTCGTGCCCGAAGACGTCGCTTTCCAGCAGTCCCGACGGAGTGGCGGCGCAATTCATGCAAACGAAGTTGCGGTAGCGCCGGCGACTGCGCTTGTGAATTGCGCGTGCAATCAATTCCTTGCCCGTTCCCGTTTCTCCGTGCAGCAAAACGGTGGCGTTGGTGGGAGCAACGATCGCAACCTGTTCGAGCACCCTACGCAAGGCGGAGCTGTTGCCGACGATGTCTTCAAACCCGTAATCGGAGCTGATTTCCGATCCGGGACAGAGCTGCGGGTCGTCGAAGTCACTCAGCTTGGGGAAGCATGTTTCCAGGAAACTTCCGGGGTCTGTGAAAGCAACCGTTGCCATTTGTCCTCCTCTTTAAACCGGGATTCAACCCCGGCCGCACCCAACGTCTTATGTGTATTCGCTAGTAGTCGAACCCTGCCTCGGTGCGCAGCGGCACAAGATTGTACGCCAAGCCCAACATCATTCCGGCAATGCGACAGTTGTCGATGGTGGGTTGATCCTTAGAGAACAGGAGTTCCTCGGCGTTTCGGCAAAGGTGATCGGCGATCCTGACCAGTTGCTCGTATTTGCGGACCGACGTCCGCGTCATGACAGCGAAATCCCCTTGATCCGTGTAGTGTTCAGTTGGCTGAATCGTCCGCATTTGGTTTCTCTCCTTCTGCTGCAAAGCGAGTTTTCGGTCAGGCGAATTCGTACGAATTGATGCCGAGTCTTCTGATTCGAGACATAAGAGTTGTGCGGCAGATGTTCATCCGGGCCGCGGCTCCATCCGGCCCTCCGACGCGCCCCTTGCATTCGGCAAGCACTTGAACGATTTCATCGCGCTGCTTCTTCGCGTGTTCATTCAATGCCTGCTTTCGCCCTAGTGAGCCGATGGTATCCTTCACGATGCGCGCGATTTCGTCTTTCCCGTGGGGCGCGGCGACCGGCGCCAGATCTTCGGTCTTTGTGTTGCGTAACTCCGATAGCGGCGCCTCGAGGGTTTTGCCCCGCGTCAGGATCACTGCACGCTCGATGAAGTTCTCCAATTCGCGGATGTTCCCCGGCCATTCCCACGCCGTCAGCCCTTTGATGACTGAGGCAGGAACGGAATCGATCTTCTTTTGCATTTGTCTGGCTATCTTCTGAACGAAATACTTCGCCAGCAGGGAGATGTCCTCTTTGCGTTCTCTCAGAGGAGGAATCCGGATCGGGAACACATTGAGGCGGTAGAAGAGATCGCTTCGGAACTCGCGGTCCGCCACCATTCTTTCCAAATTGCGGTTGGTTGCGGCCACAAGACGGATATTCACTCTGCGGATGCGCGTGCTTCCCAGGCGTTCAAACTCCCTCTCCTGCAAGACCCTTAACAACTTCGGCTGGATTTCGGTGGGAATATCTCCAACCTCATCCAGGAACAGAGTGCCTTGATCGGCGAGTTCCATTCGGCCGATTTTAGGACTGATCGCGCCTGTAAACGCGCCTTTTTCATGGCCGAACAGTTCGCTCTCCAGCAGACCGGTGGGAATCGCCGCGCAATTGAGCTTCACAAACGTGCTGTTCTTGCGCCGGCTGTGTTCATGGATCGCCCGGGCGATCAGTTCTTTTCCTGTTCCGGTTTCACCAAGCAGCAGGACAGTGGAATCGCAGGGAGCGACGGTTTCGACCAGTTGCAGAACTTGATTCAGCGCGGGGCTACTCCCGATGATCTGCTCGAATCCCATCTCGCTACGAATTTCTTCCTCGAGATAGAGCTTCTCCTCGGCGAGCTTGTTTTTCAGCTCCGAGATCTCTTCATAGGCCAAGGCGTTCTCGATGGCGATGGTGATCGGGCCTGCAATTTGGCTGAGAAATTCGACCTCCTCTGGACCAAACGGCTCTTCAGTTGTTCTAACCGTTGTCAAGAGGCCGAGGACGCGGCCGCGATTCACAAGCGGAACCAGACAAGCGCTTTGGGCTCCCTCAAGAGACATCAGATCTGTACGCACCTCAGGGCCAAGCTGGTACAAATCTTCAATGCGAGCGACTACGGGCTGCAGTGTTTCGAAGACTGTCTTTCCGGGACCAATTAAAGGCAGAAGCAGACCTTCTTTGACGTGTCCATGGCCCCGCGGATAATCGAGGACAAACAGCTTGGTTTTCCCTGACGCTGAATCGTATAGCGAAACGGATGCAACATCCCCGTGCAAATCTTCGCGAAGATTGGCAGAAATCGATTTCAAGACCTCATGCAGGTCGAGGTTCGAGGTAATCTGCTTCATCAGGTTCAACAGCAGTTGGAGCCGGTCATTCTGGTGTTGCAGTTCCTCCCGGGCAGAGCGTAGTTCTGTATCGCCTAAGGCGACTTCCACCCGGTGACTGCTGTGCTCGCCGGAACCCGCCGCAGAGAACCGGATGCGAGAATGTTTTCGCTCTCCCGCTCCGATCGCAAGATCTGCGCTCGCAGGCTGGGGGAAAGATGCAGACGCCAATCCTGAGTCACCCATGATGCCCTCCATTTTGATTTCTTCCCACGCGGGTCGCTCCGCTAAAAGTCGAATCTGGCCCCGATGCGCTCTGGAGCGATACTCAGGGTCAGGCCCAGCATCTCTCCGGCAATGCAGCAGTTGTCGATGGTGGGTTGATCCTTAGAGAACAGGAGTTCCTCGGCGTTTCGGCAAAGGCGATCAGCGACCCTGACCAGTTGCGCGTATTCGCGGACCGACGTCCGCGTCACAACAGCGAAATCCCCTTGATCCGTGTAGTGCTCAGTAGGCTGAATCGTCCGCATTTGGTTTCTCTCCTTCTGTCGTAAAGCGAGTTTTCGGTCAGGCAAATCCGTACGAATCGATGCTGAATCTTTGGATTCGGGAGATAAGGGTTGTGCGGCGAATGCCCAATCGGACCGCAGCTCCCTTCGGCCCTCCGATACGCCCCTTGCATTCGGAAAGCGCCTGCATGATCTCCTCGCGCTGCTTCTTCGTGTGTTCATTCAATGCCTGCTTTCGCCCCAGTGAGCTGATGGTGTCCTTCACGATGCGCGCGATCTCGTCCTCCCCCTGGGGCGCGGCGACCGGCGCCAGATCTTCGGTCCTTGTGTTGCGCAACTCCGATAAAGGCGCCTCGAGGGTTTTGCCCCGCGTCAGGATCACTGCACGCTCGATGAAGTTCTCCAATTCGCGGATGTTGCCCGGCCAGTCCCACGCTGTCAGTGCCTTGATGACTGACTTGGGAATGGAATCGATCTTCTTTTGCATTTGCCGGGCTATCTTCTGAACGAAATACATCGCCAGCAGAGGAATGTCCTCTTTGCGTTCTCTCAAGGGTGGAATTCGGATCGGGAACACATTGAGGCGGTAGAAGAGATCGCTTCGGAACTCGCGGTCCGCCACCATTCTTTCCAGATGGCGGTTAGTTGCGGCCACAAGACGGATATTCACTTTGCGGGTGTGCGTGCTTCCCAGGCGTTCAAACTCCCTCTCTTGCAGGGCTCGGAGCAGTTTCGGCTGGATTTCGGTGGGAATATCTCCCACCTCATCCAGGAAGAGTGTGCCTTGATCGGCGAGTTCCATCCGGCCGATTTTCGAGCTGATCGCGCCTGTAAACGCTCCCTTTTCATGGCCAAACAGTTCGCTCTCCAGCAGGCCGGTGGGGATAGCGGCGCAATTGAGCCTCACAAACGTGCGTTCTTTGCGCCGGCTCCGTTCGTGGATGGCGCGCGCGATCAGTTCTTTTCCCGTTCCGGTTTCGCCAAGCAGCAGGACAGTGGAATCGCAGGGGGCGACTGTTTCGACCAGTTGCAGAACGCGTTTCAGCGCCGGGCTACTCCCGATGATCTGCTCGAATCCCATCTCGCTGCGGATTTCCTCTTCGAGATATAGCTTTTCCTGACCAAGCCTGTCTCGCTGTCCAGAAGTCTCTTCGTAGGCCGGGGCATTACCGATTGCGATGGCGATTTGGCTAGCAACCTGGTTGAGGAATTCAATCTCGCCAGCGTCGTACAGACCTTGCAGTGTTCGTCCATTCGCCAGGAGCCCAAGAGCGCGACCGAGGTTCGCGAGCGGTATATCGCAGACAGTCTTCGGTCCTGCGTGAACCAGGGCAGTTGAATCGGTGGGAGCAACGATCGCTGCTTGTTCAGGCACGAACTCCGGGGCGGAACTCTTGCCGCCAACATTATTGAAGCGGCTGTGAGGGCCGATGCCTGGTCGTGGAAAGAGTTGCTGGTCAGCCATCTCGCTCACCTTTGGAAACATCGTTCCTGTGATGCCTCGAAGGTCTGTGAAAGCAACAGTTGCGGCCATATTTCCCTCCCCTGTGACGCTCTTGGATCTGAGCTGCAGTATGAAGGCTCCTTTATGCAGCCTCGGCCTCGTCGAACCAGTGTCCGTTCCAAATCTTGAATGGAATGTTGCGGGATATCATGATGTGTAGTTCCCGATCGAGCCTGTTTGCCCCGTCGGAAGACTCGATGCGCGCGACCTTGGCAGCTTGGACTTCCCGGAAAATCTCTCTGATCTCTTCAGGTGTCTTGGGTTCAGAGTGGTATCCCATAGGGATTCTCCTTTTTATGCGCAACCCGTCTTGGCGTATTGCCCCTTCCGAGCCGGTCACTCTACTGGTGGTTGACTTCGGTTCCGATGCGCAGCGGCGCGAGATAGTACGCCCAGCCCAACATCGTTGCGGCAATGCAGCAGTTGTCGATGGTGGGTGAATTCGCAGCGAGCACGCGATCCTCGGCGTTGCAGCGAAGATGATCAGCGATCCTTGCCAGTTTCGCCCCTTTGAGAACTGTCGTCCGCGTCATAACGGCATAGAGTCCTCTGTCGGTGTAATGTTCGCGGCGCTGAATAGTAGTCGGCATTTTCGTTTCTCGCATTCTGCCCTGAATTGGAGGGGCGCCTGTTCCGCCTTCGCGCTGGCATTTCGTGTTGCTTACGCTGGACAAGTATGCCGTGAGTCTGCAACGAACTGCGTTCGATCACAACGTCAAATTGGAGGATTGTGGTCCGGGAAGATAGAGGGAGATGGATTGGACCTTCCGGGCCAGGAACGCTCGTACTTTTGGAGGGTTTAGAAGTCGCCTAGCGCCGCGAAGGATGGATGTGCTTTCTTCCGTAAAGTTGGGCATCAATCGACCAGACTCCGGGGCCGATCATCGCCATTGTGGCGCCCAGGCTGGCCAGCAAAATGGCGATTAGAGGGTTTTCCAACCTCGTGAAGAACATCCAGACCTCGACAACAGCAATCGCCATCCCGGCGATCGGTGTCCAGAGGCCGAAAAGCAGAAACATGCCCGCAGCAGCCCCAATCAGTTGGAGGAGGCTCGGGTCCAATGTAGCCGTTCTCAGAAGAGGGGCAGCCGCGAAACAGAGGAGGGTGATGCCCGTCAGAACTCGCTGAGCCAAAAGGCCGAAGCCCGGCCAGCCCTCCGCGAAAGTGGAAAAGAGGCGTTGCAGGAGTATTCTCCTCGATTCATGCTAGTGAATGCCTGAAAAGAGGGGAACGGCCTAAAGTGGCTTTTTGGAATCCTACTTTCGGTCAGCATTGAGGTCTATTATTCCGCGTTGCAGGCCAATTGTGACGGCATGAGCCCGATCGTTAGCGCCAAGCTTGGAAAGTATGTTAGAGATATGACTTTTAACGGTTGTTTCGCCAATTGAAAGCTTGTCCGCGATTTGCTTATTGGAATTGCCGGAACCGATCAAGCGAAGCACATCCATTTCGCGTGAACTCAGTGCATCGTCGGCGGCGTGCTCAGCCAGATCCGCTGCAATTTCGGACGGGATTCGCTTGTGCCCGGCATGGACACTCCGGATCGCCTCCAATAGTTCTCTGCCTACATGCGCCTTCAATATGTAGCCCCGAGCACCCGCCCTGATGGCTCTCAGCACCTGAACATCACCGGAGTAGGTCGTCAGTACAATGATCTTTGCATTAGGAAACTCGTCCCGGATTCGGCTGATTGCTTCGGTACCATTCAATTTCGGCATTTGAAGATCCATCAGAGTCACATCGGGGCGGTACAGTCGAAATTGCTTGATTGCCTCCTCTCCGTCGGACGCCTCTGCTACCAGCTCCATATCCCGCTCACTCTTGATCAACGCTGCGATCCCTTCGCGCAGCAGGGGATGATCATCAACGGTAAGGACCCGAATAAACTCAGGATTCGCGCTCATGCGTCCTCCGCTTGCGGAACAGCCCAGGCCGACCGCCATTCCCTGACTCTTGATAAGCGAGCGCTGCAGGGAGGGTCAATCGCACTTCCGTGCCCGCTCCGGCCTCGCTCCAGAATTCCAATCGAGCTCCAATTTCACGTGCCCGTTCATGTACACCTGTCATGCCCCAGTGGCCGGCACGCCCGCCATCTTTCAATACCTGTGGGTCTATACCTATTCCGTCATCACGCACAATCATATGGAAAACATCTTTATCGTAACGTATCTCCGCTTCAATGGCGCGCGCGTGTGCATGTCGAAAAGCATTTTGGAGCAGTTCTCGGGCAACTCGAAGAACCTCTTCTCTGACGATAGGAGAAAGGCCCCGGCGCTCGCCTTCTACGATAACGTTGAAACTCGGTGAGCTGTTCTTGCCATCGGGCGTGGAGGCGAGTTCCTGACCGATTGCAATCAACATTTGATTGAGGTCGTCTTCTGCAGATAGCTGGGAACGGAGTTCTTGAATCGACTGCCGGCCTTCGTCCAAAGCCTGCTCGGCTCGAATTAATGCGCTATCAAGAGCTTGTATAGCCTCATCGGGACGGCCGGGGAGCAAGTTGCGAGCCGCATGAAAGCGATACAACAGCCCGTGGAAACTCTGCAACAGAGTGTCGTGCAGCTCCCGGGCAATTCGTGTTCTCTCGCCGATCTTTGCCTCAAGACCGATCGTGACCTCCTGCCGAACCTGCCGGACGCGGAGCTGATAAGCCCCCCAAAGCATTGCCAGCACACAGACGGCGCACAGCGCGCTGAACCAATTCGTCTGGTAATACGCCGGCGCAATCGAGAACTCAAGCGAATCACCCAGCTCGTTCCAAACGCCGCTGTTGTTGCACGCGATTACGCGAAACCGGTAAGCACCGGGAGGAAGGTTTGTATAGTGTGAGTGGCGCGGGTTGACCGGCGTTCTCCAGTCTTTGTCCTGCCCTTCCAGCTTGACGCGGAACTGCATCTTTTCCGGCGCGACAAGGCTGAGACCGGTGTAATCGATCTCCACATCGCGAGTCCGCGCCGGCAATCGCAAGCTCGAAGCTGTCGCGCCAGGTGAACTCTGCCAGTACATCTTTTGGTCGGCGACGACTTGCTCGATGTGCACTGGCGGCGGGAACTTGTTGTCAGCAAGATGATGGGGATCGACGACCTCAATGTCTTCTCGCGTGACGAACCACAATTTTCCATCCGCAGCTTTTGCAAGAATTGGACGGAAGTGGGAGGAGTCTACCAAGGGCAAGGCGCCGTCGGTTGCATCCCAAAGCGTCGGTTCAACCCGGCGCGCCGGGTCTGAGATCCAGGCATCCACCTGGCTGTGTGGTATCCTGAGCAGGCCGCAGGCCGTGTAAAGCCACAAAGAACGATCGTCCCCCTCTGTGGTCCAGTGAACTCTGTCGCACGGCAAGCCGTTCCTGGTTGTGAGGGTTGTGATCCGGCCGTCTTTGATGCGGCTTACGCCGCCCGGCTGCGTTGCAGCCCACACGGCCCCATCCCGATCGAGTCGAAGTCCGGAAACC
>Ga0326727_10001058_pt1 | contig 106273 bp, 93 predicted proteins | sample MB2enrmetagenome_FD_207643 | JGI IMG/M metagenome (GOLD analysis project Ga0326727, IMG submission 207643) | Lab enriched peat soil microbial communities from McLean, Ithaca, NY, United States - MB29MY | ecosystem: Environmental > Terrestrial > Soil > Wetlands > Peat | place: USA: New York...
TCGAGATAGTTCCCGCGAGCCACGGTGAGCGCCCCAACCCTCATAGTCGCGTTGGCCAGGGTGGCTGTGCCCCTGGCATTGTATTGCGTTCCGCTTCGATCCGACCCGCCCACCTGAAGTTCGCCGCCAATTGCGAGACTGCCACCGCTCATGGTGAGATTGCCGCTTCCGGTGAGGTAGCCAACGGTAGAGGTGCCGCTCCCAAAGGTCGTGGAGCCGCCGGTGATGTTCACGGTGCCCGCATTAACGGTCAAACTGCCGCCAACAGAATTGGCCCCGGTCAGCACCAGCGTGCCATTGCCGGTCTTGGCAAAACCGCTGCCACCTGCCAAGGGAGTGGAAATCGTCGCCGTGTTTTGATTGACCGCGACCCTGGGCACGTTGGGGGAACCACCGTCCAGCGTCAGGGTGTTGACACCGGCCAAAGTCCAATTGTGCGTGCCGGACGTGTTGCCAAATCTTAATCCGCCAACCGTGCGTGCACTGTCGAGTGTCACCATTCGATCCGAGGTGATGGCGATCGTGCTGAAATCCGCCATGCGACTGACACCGTTGGCAATCAAGCCACTGCTCCAGTTGTTGCTGCTGCCCCACGTGCCGTTGGCGTCATTCGTCCACACGCCGCTGGTGTAGGTCGGATACAGCGCGCTGCTGTAAAGCACCGCGATCTGAGCAGCAGTCATGGCGTAATCCGCAATCTCCACTTCATCGAGTCTGCCATTGAATAGCGGGTCGGCCGGGAACTGGCTCTTCCCGAGATAATTCCAAACCGGACCGAACGCCGAAGGCGTAATCGAAAAGCTCGTTGAGGACGCTGCTTGCGCGCCGTTTACGTAAAGAGCGGCGGCGTTGCCGTTGAGGGTAATGGCGACGTGCTGCCACGAGCCCGAGGCCAGTGCACCGGCACGTTCGACGATTTGTTCGCCACCGCCGTTATTGATGGCAAACCGCAGCGTGCCGCTGCCGGAACTCGGCGTCACGAAAAGATAATGCGAAGTGTCGTTGCCGAAATCAAAGAGGCGCTGCCAGTCCCCGCCGCCATTCCAATAAACCCATGCCGCGAATGTGAAGGCGCTGCCCCGGGCGATGTTGGCCGGGAGCTGAACGTAAGTGTTCGCGCCATCCAGGGCAATCGCCTGCCTCTGGCTGTTGTGTCCGGCGGTGTAGGCCGGCGCACCCACGGCCATGGCGTTGTTGTAGTAGCCGGAGGCGTCATAGGTGTTGGTGGCAAAAAGGTATTGCGCGATGCCGCGCGTGCCGTTGTCGGGCAAGGCCTGCCGGTGGGAGAGCGCCGAAACCTTGTCGCGATAGGTCACGCCGGCGCCTGTCAGGACGCCATTAGTCGTCACGGCACGGACATCCTCCACCCAGTTGTAAATCGCGTAACGTTCCACGAACGGCGCGTTTTCCAGCATGTCCATCATGGCCGAAATGCAGGCCTGCTGTTGGGCGTAGGTCGGCGGTGGATAGGGATTATTGTCCGTCCAGTTAGCCCCGTTGTTCCACTCCGTGATCCAGATTGGCCGGTGCGTATTATTCCAGACATCCAGCAGGTAGTTATACATCTGGTTTGCCGCGCCGTTCGGATCGGCCGGGTTCCACGCCCAATAATAATGCACCGCAACAAAATCCACTCGCAACCCGGCTGCGTCCGCTTGTTGGACGAATGGATACAGCCAGTTGTTGCGTCCACCGTCGGAGGTGGCGGGCGAGCCAGCGCGCAAGCCGGTGGCAAGCAAATCGCCCCAGGCGGAAATCGCCGTGCTCACGGACAGGTTGGCCTGGTCGGACTTATCCGGCTCGTTATAACCAAGCAGAGTGTTTATGCCGAGTGCCTGCCAGTTCTGTCCCAGCCCCGGCCAATACTGATTCTGACGAATCGCCACGTATTCCAGATCGCGAGAGGAACTTGAACTGATGTTCCAGTTATACCACCAGCTCAGGTTCAGCAGGCTGATTCCCGGGTCGCCGGCAGTTCCTTTCTTCGGCGTCCACCGCCACGGCGCGACGTAAATGAACCGTACCTGCTTGTCCAGCGTCGCCGGAAGCACGCCGACCTCGAGGTCGCCGTCCTGCGCGACGTAGCATTTGCTGTAATTCACTCCATCGGCTGATTGCGCGAAAACCGCCTGATAGCCGCGTTTCAATTTGAACGAGCTGAGGTTGGTGATTCCGTTCCCCGTGTAATAAGTCCATGGGTTGTACGAAGTGGGCGCCCCGCCGAACTGCGGCTGACTGAAAGTGGTGAGCGGCTGGAAAGTTGCAGATTGAGGAATCACGACGGCGCCGTTCTGGCCGTACTGCACAACCCGCACATTGCTGTCGGCCTCGGCGGCCACGCCGTTCACCCGCACCTGGTGCAGATAAGTGGATGCCACCACCATTGAAGGTTTGACGCCGGGCAGAAACAGCCACGCGTCAGGCGAATTCAAATTGATCACGCATCCGGAGAGCGGGATGAAGGAATTGGTGACCCAAAACTCGCACCTGCCACTCTGGTTCACGATCGTGTTGGTCAAAGCGGCGCATTTCTGGACGCCATTGGTGATCGTCAGAGTCTGAGTTTGAGAGGGCGCCCCGGGAACAATGGCCAAACCCTGAAATGTGCCGTTTCCCGTGGAAGCCCTGGCCCAGGTGAACTGCAGCGTATCCGTGCTCGAATACGCCGCCGAGGTGGCGAAGGGAACCACGAGCAGACCGTGTCCCGCTGCGGTGCTGGCGAAGGTGATATTCGGAGTGTTTAAAGGTTGGAAAAGCCCGTCTTCAGCCGTGCCCGAAACCGGAATCGTGCCAATCAAATACAGCGTGTAATTGGTGCCGGGAATTAGATTGAGGTTGCTGACCGTCATCGTTCTCGGCGTGGCGGTCGTGGTGTACAGATAACAATCCATCAGGCCATTATTGGCTCCCGCGCCGGTGTCCTTGGTCCAGGTCCCGCCATTAGCCGTATTGCTCAGATACAGAGCCTGCCCGCCATTGGTGAAGGTCATGGGCGAAACGAGGGCTTGCTGGGCGGGCTGATAGCATTGGCTGATCAGCTCGCTCCCGGTCAAACCAGCCACACCGACAGCTTGATAATTTGACACCGAGGTGGGGATGCCTGCATCGGTCCAGATATTCAGCAAGGTGGTGGATTGCGCGCGCACGCGGAACGGTGAGAGGCTCACCATGGCCACAAACGCCAATCGCACAAATATTCTCAATTGCACACTGGTGCCAGCAACTATCTCAACTGCTCGAGATAGTCGATACTGATTTGCGCCGGCTGGTCTCGGTGCCCTGCGCCGTCTAGTTCCCAAGGTCGAAAACATGCGTCCATTCCTCCCGTAATGCGCCGGAAACCTCCCAATGTTCGCCAAAATGTTCGCACCTTGATTTAATGGCCGGAATCGACCAGAGCTTTTGCCGTCCTGCCAGGGCCTCTCCCCCGCCCGATTCAGAATTGACGGACTGCCCCCGAGCGGCAAGGCTGGCACTGCGGCTCGGGAGACCTTGCGCCGTGTAACGTGACGCGCTATTTCGTGGACGGGGTTACTGTTTGAGTTCGTGGTGATCGCCCGCGCTTTGGCGGACTGGTTCGTGGAATTACCACTTGAAGGCGGCCCTCCAGCCGCCGGTTCCTCCCACCCCCAGACCGTCCCGGGAGCCTCCGGGTAGCCTCCGGGTAGCCTCGGGGTAGCCTCAGGGTAGCCTGTGGGTAGCCTCTGGGTGGCTACCGGTTGGCCACCAGATAGCCTCAGGGTAGCCTCAGGGTAGCCTCAGGGAAGCCTCGGGTAGCCTCCGGGTGGCTTGAACCATTCTTCATTCTTCATTCTGCCTTCTGCATTCCCCGCGTCCGGGTAGCCTGAAGATTCTTCATTCATCATTCAGCCTTCTGCATTCCCCGGGTGAGCAGCCCGCAAATGATTTTCAAGCACTACCGGGAACTGGTGACGGAGAAGGAAGCGGACGCGTGGTTTGGGGTCACACCCGGCGCCGTGGCTGCGCTCAAGAAGAAGCAGGAAGCTGAGAGGGCCGCCAAGGTGGTGGAGTTGCCAAAGGTCGCTGCGGCCTGAGGTTTGGCGTGTCCGAGGGGGAAATGCGGGAGCCGCTGAACGAGGTGAAGCCGAAGGCGCTGCGCGAGCGGTTGTTCAAGGTTTGGGCGAAGTGGTGAGGAGATCCAGGGCGCGAGTCATGGGCTATCTGGGAGCTGCATTGCTCCGTCAGATCAGGTCGTGTGCCAACAGGAGTGAAGCCAGAGAAGCTCAAAGCCTAGTTCGGGGTCGGCGCGGTCAATGTGAAGTGAGGTGGCCTGCCTGTCCGTTAAGGAGGTGCGAGCACCTGCGAGTACACGCTCAATGTCAGGGTACGGAGATCGTCGCGCCCAACTGGAAACGCTGTCTCGGAAGGGTAATAGGCGTATCGATGAAAGGCGCAGGCCCTCACTGCAAAATAGTAAATTCAGAATAGAATCGATGGTGAAGACTTGCTTGCGGTTCGGAGAAATACTGTGGGCAACTCCGTCCACCCAATTGGCGCTCACCAGGGTTGGGGCGACGATCTGACCCACATATATTTGACCTCGAGCAGCACAGCGCTTCATCAGCGCAGACCATACTTTCTCAGGTTCCGACAGATAGTGTAATACTTGCCTTACAAGAATGGTTTCAAAGCTGCGTTCTAGGGAGTGTATCTCACATAGATCACGGCAGATTATCTCAAAATGCCGTGGAGCGCGTTGGAGCATCGCTCTGCTGGAATCTACGATCGTCACCTTACCGACAGAAGCCGTTTCCGCCAGGAAAGCGGAGAGTGCCCCCGTTCCGCCACCAGCATCCAATATGCTGCCGAAGCGAGTTTTGTCCAGAAGACTTAAGCACTCCCCGGAGACGGCCGGATCTCTGACCCATGGAGATTCTTGTTCATAGCGACTTGCGCGCACGTCGAACTCGGAAGGTTTCATTTTATGTCGAGGAATTGGATGTTAGAATCAGGTACTTCCAGACCCTGGGCGACCTTCTTCCAGCATCCTTCAATCGCAGTGTGGCATTCAGGGACACGACGAAGTTGGTGCCGGCTAGCGCTGAAAATAAGCGTCTTGGAGTTGCACAATAGGTCAGGGATCGGGTTGTTGGAGAGACCCGTGACAGGTGCCCGCAAAAGTGTGGATCGCTCTCATCGAAAAGGCCTATAAGCATGAGCTTTGGCGAGAGCGCGAGGAGGCTGGAGGATTCCCGGAGGAACGTGCTCCAAGTCGTTGGGGGATAATGGTGGAGAACGCCCCAAGACACCATTGCCGAGAACGGACCGAACTCTGCGCAGTCCTGAACGTGAGAGGCCAGGAAGTAACTGCCTCGATTGCCAAGGGGATAAGCCTGCTTTATAGCTGTTGGAGAGCAATCACATCCGACTACGTATGCCCCTCTTCGGGCGAGAAAGGACGCTAGGCGCCCGTTGCCACACCCAAAATCGAGAAGCCGGGCGCCTGGGGGGAGAGTGCGAAGAAGCTGGTTAAGCGCCTTAACGGGCAGTTCAGCGCCAAGCCATGGCAGTTTCTCGTTAGGGCTTTGATATATGGCCTCCCATGCTTTCATTCTGATCTAGGGCTTCCTTCCAGTAGACTTCGAAACATGCTTTAGGAACACCGGCTCGAAATAATGCCTCATTGCGCTCTAGCCATGCGTCCCGCAGGAGGCGGCCTGAGGCCCCGGTCGTTTCCGGTATCCTAAGCACTCCGTCACCCTGCGAGGCGAAGAATGCCGCCTTGTTATCGTCAAATTCTTCTCCCGCCTCGGGAATTATCCAGGTTCGCTTTCCGGGAAACCACGCGTCGACCAACTCCCATGAAAGGTCCGGGCGTGGCATAACAGTGATGAGAATTCGGGGGTCTGCGATTTCTGCGAGGAGAGAGTTGAGAGCTGCCAGCCGTGTACCAGCGCACCATGGGTTTCGGGATGCAGCGTGGTGTTCATCGGCCGTGCGCGTGAACTGCGAACCTGAATTTGCAGTTCCAGGGCTGGACGCAATTATTGCCAGTACCAAACTGGCCCCTTCGCCTCGCATGCTGAGCACCTCCCGGCTACGCTGGAGGACCGCCGCGTGTCCGTTGTGAAAGGGTTGAAAGCGACCGGTGAAAATCAACCACTGCATTCTAGTTAACACCCAAGTACTTAAGGATGAGTGCCGGAATCGCAGCCCCGATCCCTTGGGCTGCGGCGTCCTTCACCTTAGCGATAAAACTGTTGTTCATTTCTGCTTTATTCTTGTCGACGTAATCCTTGACCGTTGACTGAAGAGCGGTTTGGTCGCCGGGCAGCATCTTCCGCTGTTCCATTTCTTTAAGCCGGAGGACGAATTCGTCCGCGTTGCCTCCAGCGCGGAGTTCATCAAGACAATGAATCAGACTCTCCCGCCAAGGTAGTTGCTGCAGGATCTTTTGCTCTTTTCTCGTATTGCCAACAATCATATCCCCGTGGACATGTGTGTGGTCGCCGAACTTTATTTGTGGTCCTTTTGCATTCTTCATACTCATGTGGTTAGATTTGTTGTAGATTGACAGTCGATAGTCAAAATGAATATTGGTGAGGAAATTCTTGGTGGCGGTAGAGAGGGTGTCTCGCGTAGGGCTGGAGTCCGAGTGTGCATGTCGCTCGGCGAACTCCCAAGTTTCACCGTGTCGGCTTAAGACTGAAATGATTGGGTCGACTCCCCCAGCAGTTGGCAGAATAATCCATCGCCTAGTGAAGCGGGGCGGCAGGTACGCGTCTTGAACCAGGGGTGCGGTTCCTTTGATGAACAGCGGCAAAACAACCGGCGGTTGGAGCTGGCACTCCTTGCACACCGAAATAATGTGCAGGCACTTTTCGAAAAACGATAATGGTCCGTCCGCTTGCTCAGCATGGCGCCACCAGTCCGATTTGTCGCGGACTCGTACGGGGATGACAATTGCCGGCTCGTGGCCGGAGGCATGCGTGCTCAACACAGAGTCCAAAAACTCTGGGCTGGCGTACAGTGAGGCGCACGGGAAGATTACAAACGCTTTGGGAGGGAAATCTGCGCCTTTGAAAAGGGCCTCTCCGTAGGGTTGGAGCGCAGGTGGTAGCAGGTGAGCGTATGGTTGATCTGACTCGTACCTCCGTCGCACTTCGGCGGCACTGATGCCCAGCAGCTCACTTGGTACGGAAACATCGGTGTAGACTGTCTCCCCCAAGCGCTCCAAGTCGTGCAGCTTCATTATCTCCTCATCTGATTCTGCAGGAAAGACCCAGCACCGACGGCCTGAAGGGGGTAAAAACGTCTCATCCAGGTTGAGGAATTGCCTTGGGTGCCATGTTGGCACGATGACGCAGCGATGCAAGAGGCGCTGGGCGCAAAGAACTTCCCGCCAGCAGCGGAGTCTGTCGAAATAGCTTAGGGGGTTGAATCTCGGATCGAAGCGCGGGAACTCACTGGGAGGAACGGGTGGGGCCTGTGGGTCTGGATTGACGACCGCTATTGCTATCTCATTATGGGAAATCTGCGCAATTGATCCCAAGACCGCAACGTGGCCCGCATGCGGAGGTTGCCAGCGCCCTCCCCAAATCGGGTAGACGTCTGTGAGGGTCCGGAGTTTCACGGCTCAAGCGATTAGAACCGTGCCGTCGCCCGGTATGCAGATCGGCCCTGAATAGTGCTGTGAGGCCTCAGCTAGGAGTTTGTACTCTGATCCAATCAGGCTAGGGAAGATATGCACCAGAGCGAGTTGTTTGGCTTTGGCTGTCGAAGCGAGCTTCGCAGCGTCTGCGGCAGTGGCATGCTTCGCCTTGTCGGCGAGGCCACGGAAATCTTCGGTCCACATCCCCTCATGCAACAAAACATCTGCGCCGCTCGCTAGCGCGGCAAATGCTTCGCAAGGCAGGGTGTCCCCGCTGTATGCAACTTTCGCTCCTTCAGAGACTAGCACGAGCCCGAGCGAGGGAGTTGTGTGGCACGTGGCGCAGACTGCAACGTCGATGCGCCCTATAGGGAACTTTGCGTCAGGGCGTATAACACGCCAGTCGATCTTGAAAGGGAAGGCGTTTTGCCCGTAGGCGTGCTCCAGGAGATGCCGCCCCAAGACGATCGTGTCCTCTTGACCGTACACGGTCATGTCTTTGGCCGGTGAGGGCTTCCCTAAGTTTTCGTAGTGCCGATGCCATATTAGATAGGCCAGGCCTGAGACGTGGTCGGCATGGGTGTGCGTGAGGTGAATGTGGTTGACGTCGGACGCACGTCTGCCGACCCGGAGGAGGGCGGCGACAATTCCTGGTCCAGCGTCCACGAGAAGCCCGTCGTGCCTGTCGTTGGTTTCAACGAAAAGCGCAACAGCTTCCCTCGTGGCGGTTTGGTTGGCGCAGGAACCGAGAACGGTTATTATCATATGTATTTATGAGATGAGTTTAGTGTACGCTGAAAGCATGGTTTGCCACTTAGGCGACTCGACCCCCAGTGGGTTCTTGAAAAGAATGCCAAGGTCCGACACCAAGCCAGGAGGATAGCCCTTTTCTTCAGCGCGCATGAGTCCAACGACGATGTCAAAGAGTAGTGGGGCGGCCAAGAAGGAGTCGGCACCATGCCAGTTAACCCTGAGGCTCATTAGGCGGTTATAGAATCCGGAGAAGTGAACGCAATCCCATGACTCCTTGTTATCCCCAGAGGGACGGTGGAAACGAATCTCTACCGTGTGTGCGGATGGATCAGGGAGCGATTTATCCAGCACAGCGCGTTTATCCCGGATCTTGGTCTGCGAGTAATCCGGGTGGCTCAACACTTGTCCGTCGCGGTTGCCAATTAGATTTGTGCTGTACCAACTCTCAAGCGCCAACCCCCGAGCATCGAGATAGTCCCGAAGGAGCAGTTTAAGAATTGTCTGGCCGGTGCTGCCGTCTCGACCAGCGAGCCTTGAGCCCTTGTTTGAAGCGAGCGCGATCAAGTCCGGGGAGATGGAATCGGTTGGGGTGAATTCAATCCAATCTGAACCGGTCTCGACGCAGGCTAGTGAGTAGGCTTCGGCGGAATGCCACAAGTCCTGGCCGTCTTTTGATCGGCTGAAGGCAGGAGAGGACAGGTTTGCAACAATTACGCGGTTCAGGCCGTTTTCGGTCCGGAATCGATCAATATCTGCGGTCAGTACCTTGACTGCGGAATGCAGGTCCTTTGCAGTTGGTGCCTCACCGTCCACCCGGACGGCGTAGTCGCTCGGACTTAGACAAGCTCTAAAGAAGGTTGGTTTCGAGAGGTCCTCCGGCAGAGTCTCCTGTTGCCAGAGTCCGTTCCACTTTAGGGCTTCGGCTAGATTCTTGAATCGATAATCCCAACCGGCTATACACAGGTTGAAGATCGGTTCAGGGTACTCACCTTTGAGCGCACAGAAGTAACTGCCCTTGTTGAATCCATCGCGAGCACTGCGGGCGGCCAACAACCCAGCAACCGCCGTTGACGCAGAGGCTCCGCCAATTCCCACAATCATCAGGCCCCATTTCATAACACCAGTGATTCTTTCTAAATGACGTGACGATTCTCACACGAAGCGGGGCGAAATTGCAACTACTAGTTGGCCCGGGTCAGGCAGCCTAAGAAATGCTCCGATGCGGATAATTGGCCTCGGGGAGAACGGCGCTCGCCGAAGGCCTAGTGCTGTCGGCGCTTTAAGGTGATGGCGAACGGAGGATTAACGGGCGCGGGAGACTGGCAGTTCGGGCGGGGGCACACGGGATTGCTCTCGAAAGGCAACTGGACGCGTCCGGTTGCGAGCGTGTCGGCGGTGGCCAGCGGAGGCCAGCGGGCAGGTTAGCTTGATTGACGGGATGACGTTGGTATCATCGTGGCATTGTCCCTTGGGACGCCACGCATGGCCATCACCAACACGGGCGGAGTGGTCGCCCTCAAGCTGACCTGCCCGACCGACCCCGGCGATAATACCATCGTCCGCGGCTCCAAACCGGTCAGCCAGGGCGTTGAGGTCTGCAAGGACTTCCGCATCCTAGGGGCGTGTCCCGCGCCCGTCGCCGGCGCGTCCGACATCACGGGTCTCTATACGGCCCGTTACGGGGTGCCGAAGGCCGGCACCAAGGTGTACGTCCAGGTCAACCAGATCGTTGACGGGTGGGAGAGCCTGCCCAGGGCCTTCTCGGCCATCGTCCCGACAAGCTGAGCATCCGCCGGGGCCAAGGGGCGCGGATCTCCGATCCGCTCAAACAAGCCCAGGCGCGCGGGTGATTGAGTAATTGCCCGCTCCCGGCGTCCAGGCGGGTGGGTGTCCTCCGAGGCGCCCGCCCGCTCTGGCCCCAGCCCCGGTCTCCTATCCACCAATTAAGAAAGAAAGGTAACGTATGAAGCTTAAAGACATCTCCCGGAATGGGAAAGATGGTTCGACAGTCGTGTGTGCTGGCCGCTTTGGCCTCGTAAGCCGCCGCCGCGTCATCCCGGCCAATCCCCGAACCCAACGCCAGACGGAAGTCCGCCGGAATCTAGCGGAGCAGGCGCAGCGCTTCCGTGAACTGACCGATGCGCAGCGCGAGGCCTGGAACGCAGCCGCCGCCACCTACCGCTCGCATCCCCGGCAAGGCCAAAGCGGCCCGCTGGCGGGCCTGCACCTCTTCATCAGGGTCAACTGCAAGCTGGCCCTCTTCGGTCTGGAACCTCTGGACACACCACCCCCGCCTCCGGTGTTCCCGGAACTCGCGCCGCAGAACCTCGTCATCACCAACACGGCGGGCGTCATCGCGGTCAAGCTGGTCTGCCCGGCAGACCCGGGTAATAACACGGTGTTGCGGGCAAGCCCGCCGCAGTCGGCGGGCGTCGGAGCATGCAGGGAATTCCGCATCCTCGGCATGTGCCCCGCTCCGGTAGCTGGTTTCGCGGACATCACGGCGCTCTACACCACTTGCTTCGGCCCGCCGCCGGTGGGCCGGCGAATCTTCCTGCGGGCGAGCACCATGGTCAGCGGATTCGAGAGCCTGCCCCTTCAGTTCAGCGCCCGAGTGCCCGCCTGCGTGGCCGAAGCCTCTTCCTCACCAAAGCCCTGGCCCACTCCGGCGCGGCGAAGGCCCGCCTCGTGACCGCAGGCGTGCTTTTCCATGAAACTCCTGCCCCGAGCGAACGGGAGTCCCCTCTCCCCTTCCGAAGGGGAGAGGGCAAGGGAGAGGGGGCATTTCATGGGTTCTAAGATTCGTACCGTCCGCCCCGCTCCCTGCGCTCTTGTTGGTCATGCTTTTGTCTTGGACCCTAGTTTTTGCCGGCGTATAATGTGGGAAATCATGCCTGAGGCTGCTGAGATTACGCAGGTTCTTCAAGCGATTGGTCGCAGCGAGGAAGGCGCGTCCGAAAAGCTGCTGCCGCTCGTATATGCCGAATTGAGGCGGTTGGCGGCAGGGCGCATGGCGCATGAAATGGCTGGCCAGACGCTTCAGCCGACGGCCCTGGTACATGAGGCCTGGTTGCGGCTGGTGGCGGACGGTGACCGAACCTGGCAGAACCGCGCCCATTTCTTCGGCGCCGCCGCTGAGGCAATGCGCCGTATTTTGATCGAGCGAGCGCGCCACAAATCCCGGCTTAAGCATGGTGGTGGTCAGTCGCGGCTGAACATCGAGGATTTGGAACTGGCCCAAACGACCCCCGACGACAAGGTTTTGCTGGTGGATGAGGCGCTGGCCCTCCTCAAGGCGGAAGATCCCGAGCTGGAGCGCATCGTCGTGCTGAAATTCTTCGGCGGGTTGAGCAATGCGGAAATCGCTGAGACTCTGGGACTTGCGAACCGATCGCTGGATCGGCAGTGGGCCTATGCCAGGGCCTGGCTGTTTCGCTATATCAACGAGCAGAAGTAAACGCCAAAAAAGTTTGCATCATTTTGGCGAAAGTGGTCTGCCTTTGTCGCATTAGAGGTAAATGGACAAATGAGTACTCGAATCCCGCGCGAAAAGGCGGTGTTTTGCGAGGCGCTGGAAATAGCCGACCCGAAGCAACGCCGTCAGTTCCTGGACCAGGCGTGCGGCGCCGACAAAGTACTGCGCGCGCAGGTTGAACGATTATTGGCCCTTTCGCAAGGCGCCGGCGATTTCTTCAAAGACTGTGCTCCGGCCTTGGAGCCGGAGGCCGCCGATGCTGCCCAGGTCCTTTCGGCGGCGGAATCGGCGCTGGAGCCTGAAATCCCCGAGACCAAGTGCATCGGCCCGTACAAGTTACTCCAGAAGCTTGGGGAAGGGGGTTACGGGGTGGTTTATATGGCGGAGCAGGAACAGCCGATTCGCCGGCGGGTAGCTCTAAAGATCATCAAGCTGGGGATGGATACCAGGAATGTGATCGCTCGGTTCGAGGCCGAGCGCCAGGCACTCGCCCTGATGGATCATCCCAATATTGCCCGGGTTCTGGATGCTGGAGCGACCGAGACCGGTCGGCCGTACTTTGTGATGGAACTGGTGTACGGGGTCAAGATCACCGAGTACTGTGACCAGAACCGCGTCAGCATGCAGGAACGGCTGCAGTTGTTCATTCAGGTCTGCAACGCGGTGCAGCATGCCCATCAAAAGGGAATCATCCACCGCGACCTCAAGCCGTCGAACATCATGGTCACCATGCATGACGGAGTTCCGTTTCCCAAAGTGATTGACTTCGGGATTGCCAAAGCCACCGAACAACGCCTGACGGACAAGACGCTCTTCACTTCGTATGCGCAATTGATGGGCACCCCCGCCTACATGAGTCCCGAACAGATGGAGTTGAGCGGGTTGAACCTGGACACCCGCAGCGACATTTATTCCCTCGGCGTATTGCTTTATGAACTCCTGACGGGTCGCACTCCCTTTGACACGACCGATTTGTTGAAATTGGGGGTGGAGGAATTGAGACGAACTGTGCGTGAGCAGGAGCCGCTGAGTCCCTCGGCCAAACTCCAAACGCTGAACAACGAGGAAATAACCAAGACCGCCCAAAGGCGACACATCGAACCGCCCCGGCTGTTGACTCAGCTTCGAGGTGATTTGGACTGGATTGTGTTGAAGTGCCTGGAGAAAGACCGCACCCGCCGTTATGCCACAGCCAACGGGCTGGCCATGGACATCGAGCGTTACTTGCATGAGGAAGCCGTTCTCGCGCGTCCACCCAGCCGGTTGTATCGGCTGCAAAAGCTCGTGCGCAGAAACCGAATGGTGTTCCTGTTCGGAGCGGTTGCGGTCGTCGCCTTGCTCCTGGGCACCATCATTTCGACCCTGCTTTTATTTAGCGAGAGGCGGTTGAGGAGAGAGGCTGAATTGCGAGAACAGGCGTCTCGTGTCGCGTCCTTGGTGACCCAAGGCCGTTTTGACGAAGCCGACAAGCTCTCGGCAGGTCTTCCGCTAAACAAGCCTTCGGTCGAGGTTTCCGCCGAATTGCGCGCGCTGGGTGACTGGCACGCCGCCAATGGCCGGTGGGCCGATGCGGCGGCACGGTTCGGGGCAGTAATGAAGGTGAACCAACTCGATGCTCCGGACCTCGTTTCCGAGGAACAGTTAAAACTGGCCGCAGCCTTCACCAAGTCGGGAAACCGGCGGGGCTACGAGCAATTCCGCCAGACGGAAATAGCCAGGCTCAGCCCGACCAACATCGCTTCAGAATACCGGACCTTCAAAGTCGGCCTGGTGCTGCCACCCGATCCGAACCTGCTGCAATTGTTTGTTCTCGGGGCGGAGCTGGTTGAAAAGAGATTTCCGAATGCGAAAGAGTTGCGCCCAAACCCGCGTCATGCGGTGCAATGGTCGGAGGCGCTGGCTTTGCTGGAATATCGGCAGGGCCATTTTATCGAAGCCATCCGTTGGTGTTATCGTCATGGCATGGATGCCGCCAATGCGCGAACCGCTATTACCTCCCTGATAAAAGCCATGTCGGGATGGCGATTGGCTGATTATCCGGAGGCGGCTGCGAGTTGGAACCGGGCCTACGAGTTGATCCATGCCAAGTCGCAGGAAGGCCTCGATATCGGGAGCGCCTCTTCCACGTTATTTCCCGGGACACCGGATGATCTCGAGGGTTCCTGGTACGATTGGGTAATTGCGGATCTGCTGATGCGCGAGTGCGATGAGCTGTTTGCGCAGAGCGAGCGCACTCTGGATTCGATGTCCAAGTCCAATTCTGCTTCCAAAGAGACCGTTGTGGCCCTCGCTCGCGGGCTCGGCGAGTGGCATGCCGTACGCGGTGAATGGGAGCAGGCGCGCAACCGCTTTTCCCAGTTGCCCGAGGAAGGAGGTGCCAGTAGTGCCAGAGATTACTTCCTCAGGGCAATAGTTGCCGTAAAGCTGGGTGATGAATCAGGCTTCTATCAGGTTCGCGACCAGGCCATCAGCCGGCTCAACGGCACAACGGAGGCATGGGGTTATGAGAACGCCGTGCAAGCGGGCTTGCTCCGGCCTCTCGATAACACTTCCGCAGCAGCCTTGGAGCCTTTTGCCCAATTCCTGGAGCGCGCCGTGGCGAGCGCCGAACCGCTCAAGGAGGGAACATTTGTGCCTGCCTCATGGGATTTAGCACTGCTCGGCCTCTTTGAATGCAGGCGCGGCAATTACGCCAAGGCTCTGGATTACTGCCAGCGCAGCCTTGTTACCTGTACTTATGATGCAATGCCCGCTGCCACGGATCGGGTCATCCGAGCCATGTGCTTCTCCAAGCTCGGCGACGAGGCGAGTGCCCGCTCGGAGCTGGACGGGGCGAAAAGCCTTGTCCAGAGTGGTTTCAATATTGCATACGACAGGTGGAACTGGCCGGCGTGGGTTTTTGTTCGCCTCCTGCTCCAGGAGGCCGACGGCTTGATTCGGCAGACGCCGCCTCCCCAACCCAATGCTGCTCCGCGTTAGCTGTTCGCCGCTTTAAAACCTGGCCAAAATAAGGTATTTGACAATTATGGAACCGTCCAGCGAACGCCGCTTTGATGCCCATTTCCTCATGCACGTATTGCTGGAGATTGCGCACGAGCAGTCGCTGGAAAAGCTATTGCAGAAACTGGTCGAGCGTGTGATGGACAGGCCACACATGGTATGTGCTCAGGTCTGGTTGATTGAAAAAGGTGACCGGTGCCCCACCTGCCCGCGTCGCCCCGAATGTCCCGACCAGTCCCGCTGCCTGCACCTGGCTGCGGCGAGAGCGAAATCCATTGTTGGTCCCCGGAACGGATTTGGGCGGCTTGAAACCGAGACGGCTCGCGAGCCGCTGGGAGTGCCGCCGTTAGGGAGCGTGGTGGTAAGCGGTCAGCAACGAGCCGTTCCGGATTTGAACAACCGGCCGGTGTCTCCGCTCGATCCCGACTGGATGCGTGAAGAGGGCATTCGTGGTTATGCGATCAATCCGATCAGCTACAAAGGCGAGGCATTGGGCGCGATAGTAACAGCTACCCGCGAACCGTTTCATGAGGAACTCCTGCCCTGGGGCTCTATTGTCGCTAATCACATAGCGGCGGCCATCGCCAATGCCCGCGCGTTCGAGGAAATCCGCGTGGGCAGCACACGCCTGGCGCAAGCCAACCAAAGGCTTGAGCGGGAACTGGCTGAGCGCAAACAAGCTCAGGAAGAACTTAAGGAAAGCGAACAGCGCTACCGCCGGCTCGTGGATACCGCCTCCGAGGGCATTTGGGAACTCGATGAGCAATTCCTGACGACCTATGTGAATCGGCGGATGGCGGAAATGCTTGGGTACGATGCACAGGAGATGGTGGGCAGGAACGTAAGTGAGTTTCTGTTCGAGGACGACGTGGCCCAACTGCCGGCGAGGATAGCCGCCCGGCGCCAGGGACTGACCGAGCGCTATGAACAAAGATACCGCCACAAGGATGGCCGCACCGTGTGGATGCATGTCTCGGCCACCTCGGTGCGGGACGCCGAGCAGCGTTTCCTGGGTTCGTTCGCGATGCTCATGGACATCACCGAGCGCATGCGGGCGGAAAACGACCTGCGGCAGAGTCAGAGGTATTTGGCGGAAGCGCAAAGGCTGACGCATACGGGCAGTTGGGCTTTGGATGTGTTCACTCGCAGGTATAACTACGTTTCCGAAGAGAACCTGCGGATGTTTGCATTCGATCTGGAGGCGGGTTTACCGACTCGGGAAGCATTCCTCCGACGCGTCATCCCGGAAGACAGTGACAGGCTGGAAGAGAGCTTTCACAAGTCGCTCCGCGAGAAAGTAGATAGCTCCGTGGAGTACCGGATCATGCTGCCTGGTGGGACGATACGGGACATTTACACAATCCGCCACCCGGTCCTGAATGATGCGGGAGAGGTCGTTCAAATGGTGGGCACCTCCGTTGACATCACGGAACGCAAGCGGACAGAAGAGGAATTGCGCAAGCACCGGGAACACCTCGAAGAGCTGGTGAGGTACCGAACGGAGCAATTGGCCGAGGCCAAGGCCCGGGCCGAAGCCGCCAATCGCGAGAAGAGCCGCTTCCTGGCCAACATGAGCCATGAGTTGCGCACTCCCCTCAACGCCGTGCTCGGCTTTTCCCGACTGCTCAGGAATGGCTCGGACATCACGCCGCACCAGCAGGAGACGCTGGATATTATCGTCCGCAGCGGCGAGCACCTCCTGAATCTGATCAACAACGTCCTGGACATGGCCAAGATCGAGTCCGGCAGGATGGTGCTGGAGGAGTCCGAAGTGGACTTGCACCGGTTGCTGCACGGCATCCAGTCGCTGATGGGGGTGGGGGCGGCGGAGAAGGCGCTTTATTTCGCTTTGGAGCGTGCTCCGGACCTGCCGCGGTGTGTGGCGGTTGACGCCGGTAAGCTGCGTCAGGTGTTGCTGAACCTGGTGGGCAACGCCATCAAGTACACCGATTCGGGCAGTGTGAGGTTGCGGGGCGGGCTGGCCAGCCGCGACGGGTCAGAAACCGTGCGGGTGCGGTTTGAGGTGGAGGATTCCGGACCCGGCATCAAGCAGGAGGACGCCGACCGCATCTTCCTGCCCTTCGTGCAAGTGGGCGACCACGCTCCCGCACAACCTGGGACGGGTTTGGGCTTGGCCATCTGCAAGCAATATGTCGAGCTGATGGGAGGCGAAATCGGCGTTACCAGCAAGCCGGGCAAGGGATCGGTGTTTCATTTTACGATTCCAGTGACGGTTCTTCCGTCAGTGGCGGAGCCCGAAGAACCGAAGCACGGGCGGATTGCGGGTTTGGCCGCCGGGCAGCCGGCCTACCGGCTCCTGATTGCCGAAGATCAGCAGGATAACCGTCTGCTGTTGCGAAGGCTCCTGAGCCCGCTTGGCTTCGAGCTGCTGGAGGCGTGCAACGGCCAGGAAGCGGTGACGCTCTTTGAACAATGGCGTCCCCACCTGATCTGGATGGACATCCGCATGCCGGTCATGGACGGCTTGGAAGCGGTCCGGCGGATTCGGGCAACGAAGGCCGGCGCCGCCACTAAGATCATCGCTCTCACGGCCCATGCGCTGGAGGAAGAGAGAGGACCGATTATGGCAGCCGGTTGCGACGATCTCGTGCGCAAGCCGTTTCGCGAACAGGAGCTCTTCGATGTTCTGGCCCGGCACTTGGGCCTGAAGTTCATCTATGATAAGGCGCCCGATCAGCAAGGCTTGGAGGACGCGCCGGGGATTGGACTGCACCCGGAGCAGTTGGACGCGCTGCCGGCGGAACTGCTGCGGGATTTGCGTCAGGCCGTCATTGAACTGGATACGGCTCGCACGCAAGCACTGATCGAGCAGGTCACCGAGCGGGATGCTTCCCTGGGTCGGGCGTTAAATACTCTGGCCACACAGCTTGACTACAAGAGGCTTTTGAAATTACTGGAAAGGGGGCATGTTCAAGCTGGGCAGACGTTATGAACAAAGACCAGCAACCGACTTCGGCGGCCCGGGGAAGGAATGTGCCTATGAAAACGCAAGTAAGGCCCGACTCCAGAGCTTCAAGCTTGAGTCCAGGCCGAATTGCGCTGGGCTACGCTGTGATCGCGACGCTATGGATCGCGTTCAGTAACGCGGTCGTAGTTTATTTAAAGCTGCCCCCGGCTGTGCAGACGATCAAGGGGACTCTCTTTGTCATCGTGACCGGCTCGCTGCTGTATCTGACCATCCGGCGACTGGTCCAGGCCGTTCAGCGAACCTTGCAAGAACGTGATGAAACCGCAGACCTGTATCGGAGAGTGGTTGAGGCCAGTAATGAAGGTATTTGCCTCCTCGATGAATCTGGATGCATTTCATATCTAAACGAGCCCCTGGCCGCCATGCTTGGTCGGCCGGCCCCGGAGCTTCAAGGGCAGCGGCTTCAGGATTTTCTTGAGGAACCGCAGGTGCTGGCGCAACCCGGCGCGCACCACTCGGAGACACGCGAGTGCCGGCTGCGAAAGGACTCTGACCCCAAGCCTTGGGTAGTGATCTCTCGCCACCCTGTCCTGAATGATGCGGGAGAGGTCGTTAGACTGGTGGTCACCGTAATTGATATCACCGAACGCAAACGGGCGCAGAATGCCCTGCGCCGGAGCGACGGCTATGTGGCACCAGTTCCAGCAGCCCAGGGAACCGTGAGAGAGGGCGGGCGGGCTGTCCCGGCACGGTACGGGCTTGCGATCCTCTCTGTCGGTGTGGCGTTGGGGGCATCGCTGCTCCTCGATCATTTCAACTTTCGCGTCCCTTCGGCGCTCTTGCTGCTGTTTGCCGTGGCCGTAAGTTCGTGGTATGCGGGGCTGGGACCTGCGATGTTGGCGGCGATTTTGTCCATAGCCAGCTTCTACTGGTATTTCGTGGAGCCGGTCCGCACCATCTACATCAACCAGGACCAAATCCCCTATTTCGTCGCCTTTGCAGCGTTCGCAGCGCTGCTGTCCTGGTTCGGCGCGGTTCGGCGGCGCGTCGAGGCCGGCCTGCACGAGCAGACCGCTCTCCTCAACCTCACGCACGATACAGTTTTGGTGATGAACATGGAAGGGGTGATCCGGTACTGGAATCGCGGCGCCGAGGAACGCTACGGCTGGCCCGCGGAGAAGGCGGTGGGCAAAGTCAGTCACGACCTGCTGAAGACGGTCTTCCCGAGGCCGCTGGAGGAAATCAAAGCCGAGTTGATTCGGACAGGCTACTGGGAAGGCGAGCTGGTGCAGAGCAGGAGGGTTGGAACCCAGGTGGCCGTGGCGAGCCGTTGGTCGTTGCAACGAGACCGGCACGGCGCGCCGTTCGCCATCCTGGAAACCAACAACGACGTCAGCGAACGAAAGCGGGCCGAGGAGGCGTTGTCTCGCTTGAATCGCGAATTGCGCGCGATCAGCAACTGCAACCAGGTCCTCCTGCGCGCCACGGATGAGCAGAGCTTGCTCAAGCAAGTCTGCCCCATCGTGTGCGACGAGGCCGGCTACAGTGCGGTGTGGGTGGGCTATGCCGAGCACGACGAGGCCAAGAGCGTGCGGCGGGTCGCGTTTGCCGGCGTCGAGGAGGGGGCGCTCGCCAAGCTGCGCATCTCTTGGGCCGACACCGAGCCTGGGCGCGGCATCGTAGGCAGGGCCATCCGGACGGCGAAAACTGCCTGCATTGACGATTACGCAGCCGACCCTCCAACCGGGACCTGGGGCGCGGCTGCCTTGGAGCTCGGTTTTCGTTCCGCCATCGCCCTGCCGCTCAAGGATAAACACGCCAAAGCCTTCGGCAGCCTTAACATTTATTCCACCCAGCCCAACGCTTTTACCCCGGAAGAGATTCGGCTGCTGGAGGAACTGTCAGGCGACCTGGCGTTCGGCATTGTCACCCTGCGTTCTCGGGCCGCGCGCGAACGGGCAGAGCAGGAGGTCGCCCTGCTGAGTTTCGCCCTGGACAAAGGACACGAGGCAGCGTTCCTGATAGATGACACGGCACGTTTTCGTTACGTCAATGAGGAGGCCTGCCGCCTGCTGGGTTATAGCCGTGCGGAACTGATGGGCCTGGGCATAGCGGACGTTGACTCTCAGTTCCCGCTGGAGCGCTGGTCCGACCATTGGCGCGAACTCAAGACGCGGGGATCCCGCACTTTCGAGAGCCGCCACCGCACCCGCGATGGCCGCATATTCCCGGTCGAGATAACCGCGAATTATTTTGAATACGGAGGCGGGGCCTACCACCTGGGCCTCGTGCGGGATATTACCGAGCGCAAGCGGGCCGAAGAAGCGCTGCGCGAGAGCGAGACGCGCTTCCGCACATTTGTGGACCACGCGGCGGACGCCCTCTTCATCTTCGACGCGGAGCAAGGGACCATTGTTGAGGTCAACCGGCAGGCCTGCGAGAGTCTGGGCTACACCCGGCAGGAGCTGGTTGGGACGACGGGGGCTGCCTTCCACCTGGAGTCGGAGCGAGTGCATTTGGAGCGGGCGGCGGCGGGTCAGACCATTGTCCACACGCACCACCATCGGCGAAAGGATGGGACCCTGTTCCCCGTCGAAGTAAACACCAGCCAGTTCTCCTACGGCGGTCGTTGCTTCCTGCTGAAGGTAGCCCGCGACATCACCGAGCAGAAGCGGGCGGAGGATGCACTGCGCAGAAACGAGGCTTATCTGGCGGAAGGACAGCGGCTGGCCCACATGGGCAGTTGGGCCTGGAGCCCCGCCACTCTGCAGTCGCTTTACTGGTCCGAGGAGATGTTGCGCATTTATGGCTTCAACCCGCAGGACGGAGTGCCCACCGCAGAAACCTTCTGGCAACGGATCCACCCTGAGGACCTCGACCGCACCCGCGAGCTGCTGCTGCACGTAGCGGCTGGAAATGAGGCCTACGAGCACGATCACCGGATTGTGCTGCCCGACGGAACCGTCAAGCACATCCATGCGATCGGCCACCCGGTGCTCGACGAAAAGGGGCAGGTCGCCGAATACGTGGGCACGGCGATGGATGTGACCGAGCGCAAGCTGGCCGAGGAGGAACTGCGCAAGCACCGGGAGAACCTCGAAGAGATGGTAAGGCACCGGACCGAGCAATTGGCTGAAGCCAAGGCCCGGGCCGAAGCCGCCAATCGCGAGAAGAGCCGCTTCCTGGCCAGCATGAGCCATGAGTTGCGCACACCACTTAACGCTGTGCTCGGTTTCTCGCGACTACTCAAGAGGGAGCCCGACGTGACGCCGCACCAGCGAGAAACGCTGGATATCATTGTCCGCAGCGGCGAGCACCTCCTGAACTTGATCAACAATGTCCTGGACATGGCCAAGATTGAGTCCGGCAGGATGAACCTGGAGGAATCCGAAGTGGACTTGCACCAGTTACTGCACGAGATGCAGTCGCTGATGGGGGTCGGGGCGGTGGAAAAGGGCCTGCGTTTCGCCTTGGAGCGTGACCCGGACCTGCCCCAGTTCATCGCAGTGGACGCAGGGAAGCTGCGCCAGGTGCTGCTAAACCTGCTTGGCAACGCTATCAAGTACACCGATTCAGGCGGGGTGAAGCTCACCGCCAGGCTTGCCCGCACCCAAGGGGCCGACAAAGCCGAAATACGATTTGAGGTTACGGATTCCGGGCCGGGCATACCCCAGGAGGACCGCCAGCGCATCTTCGCCCCGTTCGTGCAATTGGGCGGCCACGTTTCCTCACAAGCCGGGACTGGATTGGGCCTGGCCATCTGTAAACAATACGTCGAGCTCATGGGGGGCCAGATTGGCGTTACCAGCGGGCCAGCCCAGGGGTCGCTGTTCCATTTCACTATTCCAGCACGCGTGCTGCCGTCGGTCGCGGAGCCCAAAGAACTAAGGCGCGGGCGCATTCTGGGACTGGCCGAGGGGCAGCCCGCTTACCGGCTCCTGATTGTCGAAGACCAGCCGGAGAACCGTCTGCTGCTGCGGAGACTCCTGGAGCCGCTTGGGTTTCAGTTGCGCGAGGCAGCCAACGGCCGGGAAGCAGTGGCTCTGTTTGAGCAATGGCACCCGCACCTGATTTGGATGGATATCCGCATGCCGCTGATGGACGGTTTGGAAGCGACGCGGCGGATTCGGTCAACCAAGGCTGCCGCCGATACGAAGATCGTCGCACTGACCGCCCACGCGCTGGAGGAAGAGCGAGCACCGATTCTGGCCGCCGGTTGTGACGATCTCGTGCGCAAGCCGTTTCGCGAACAAGAGATCTTCGACGCCTTGGCCCGGCACCTGCGCCTGAAATTCATCTACGAACAACACCCCGAGGCGGAAACCACGCAAGGGGTGCGGGAGCTTACAGTGCGTCCGGAGCAATTACAGTCTTTGCCTGCGCAACTGCTGCAGGATTTGCATCAGGCCGTCCTCGAACTGGACACGCGTCGCGCCCAAACGCTGATCGCGCAGGTCACCGAGCGCGATGCTCCGCTGGGCCGGGCATTGAACACCCTGGCCACACAGCTTGATTACAAACGCCTTTTGAAACTGCTGGAAAAGGAGCATTCTCAACCCCAACGCACGTTATGAGCGAAGACAACAAACCGACCTCAGCGCCCGAAGAGATTCTGGTGGTGGATGACACCCCCGCCAACCTGCGTCTGCTCTCCGACCTGCTGACTCAGCAGGGCTATCGCGTCCGCCCGGCAACCGACGGCGCCCTGGCGCTGAAATCCGTGGCCGCCAGAACTCCAGAGTTGATCCTGCTCGACGTAAACATGCCTGGCATGGACGGCTATGAGGTGTGCCGTCGCTTAAAGGCGGACGAGAAGAGCGGCCGTATCCCGGTTATCTTCATTAGCGCCTTTGGCGATACGCGCCAAAAGGTCACCGGCTTTGAGGCCGGCGGCCTTGATTACATCACCAAGCCCTTCGAGGCCGAGGAAGTGCTGGCGCGGGTCAGAACGCATTTGCGGCTGCGCCAGGCGGAGGAAGCTTTACGCAACGCCCACAACACGCTGGAACTCCGAGTGCAGGAACGCACCGCCGAACTCCGACGGGCACTCGAGGAAATCGAGGGGCTCAAGTCTCAACTCGAATTGCGTAACGACTATTTGCAGGAGGCGGTGGTGGAAGCCAAGGCCTTCGGCGATCTGGTCGGCCAGAGTTCTGGTCTGCGGAATGTTGTCAGCCAGATTGATGTGGTGGCTCCCACGGAAGCTTCCGTGCTCATCCTGGGTGAAACTGGAACAGGCAAAGAACTGGTGGCCCACGAAATCCACCAGCGCAGCGCGCGCAAGGAGGGCCCCCTGGTGCGAGTCAATTGCGCCTCCATTCCACGGGAGCTGTTCGAGAGCGAGTTCTTTGGCCATGTCAAAGGCTCCTTTACCGGAGCGGTGAAGGATCGGGCCGGACGCTTTGAGACGGCGGAGGGCGGAACCATATTCCTGGATGAAGTGGGGGAAATTCCGTTGGATATCCAGAATAAGCTGCTGCGCGTGCTCCAGGAGAAGCGCTATGAACGGGTGGGTGGCGACGTGACGCGCCGTGCGAACGTGCGCATTGTGGCGGCGACCAACCGGGATTTGAAGAAAGCGGTCGCGGCGGGCCGATTCCGGGAAGATCTCTTTTACCGGCTGAATGTTTTTCCGATTCTGGTTCCTCCGCTGCGGGAGCGGATGGACGACATTCCGTCGCTGGCGAAACACTTTGTCGAGCTCTCAACCCGGGAGTTGAAGTGCGCCAAGCCCCGGTTCACAAGGGCTGCCGTCACACAACTCCAGAGTTACGATTGGCCGGGCAATGTGCGGGAGTTGCGCAACGTGGTTGAGCGCGCGGTGATTCTGGCCCGCGGCGGCGCTCTTGATTTTGATCTGTCCATCACCGGCCAAGCGGCGCCTGTGGCTCAACCGAGTCCTCGAGCCGATTCCTCAGCAGGCAGCGCTGGTCAGCCCAAGTTCCTCACGGAAGCTGAGGTTGAACGCTTTGTACGTGACAACCTCGTGGCGGCGTTGGAAGCAGCTAATTGGAAGATCAGCGGACCCGACAGCGCCGCCGAACTCATGGGCCTAAAGCCGACGACTCTGCTTTCCAGGATGACCAAGTGGGGCCTGAAGCGGCCCGAACGCGAACCATCCTGACTCACGTCCATATTCATCGTTCATTCTTGTTCTGGGCATTGCGCTGCACAAACTCGGGCGTTAGGTAAAGGCCTGGAGGAGCGGCCGGACTTTCGTTCACGAGCAGGAAATGACTGCCGCTATTGCTCCAGACCCGCAATAGGGCGCGTTTGTCCCTGGCTTTGTGAGTCAATCGCGACACCTCGTCCGCGTTCCTGACGTCTTGACGATTGATCGCTTCGATCACATCCCCGGGGCGGAGACCGGCTTGGGCGGCCGCTGAATAGGCGTGGAGGTCCAGAACCACCGCACCGTGCACATGGCGTGGAATTTTGAGATACTGCCTGACTTGGCTGCTCAACTCGATTATAAATACACCCTGTAGCGCGCCGGGATCCTGCTGATCGGCAGATTGATCCGCCAGGGCGGAAGGTCCATTATCCGGTGCCTGGCCGAGGACGACCCGGAGCAGCTTGGCCGAACCGTTGCGCAGGACCTCGACCCGGGCGGTGTGGCAAGGCTTGGCCTCCGACGCCGAGAGCATCAAGTGGCGGGCGTCTCTCACCTCCTTGCCGTCAAACCCCGTAATGACATCTCCGGCTTGCAGGCCGGCCATCTCGGCGGGTCCGTTGGGCGCCACACCGCCTACCAGCACACCGGTGGCGCCGCCAAGGTTAAACTCTTCGGCGAGCTCCGGCGTCAGGTTCTGAGCCTCGACCCCGAGATAGCCCCGACCCACGTACCCATATTTCACCAGGTCGGTCAGAACTCTGGAGGCAACGTCCGAGGGAATGGCAAAGCCGATGCCGATGTTTCCCCCGGAGCTGCTGAGGATAGCGGTATTAATGCCGATCAGGTGCCCGGTGACATCCACCAGCGCCCCGCCCGAGTTGCCGGGGTTAATGGGGGCATCGATTTGGATAAAGCGCTCGTAACCCTGGATGCCCAGGCCACGATCAGTGGCGCTGACAATCCCATGCGTCACGGTCTGGCCCATCCCGAAGGGATTGCCAATCGCCAGCACCAGATCGCCCACCCGCACTTTCTGGCTGTCAGCCAGCGGGACGGTGGGGAGGTCGTGGGCGTCAATCTTGACGACCGCGAGGTCACTCTGGGCATCAAGTCCAATCACTACGGCCTTGAACGCGCGCCCGTCCGGCAATGTCACTGCCACCTCATTTGCCCCGTTGACAACATGGCTGTTGGTCAGGATGTAGCCGTCTTCGGTCATGATCACCCCGGACCCAAGTCCGCACTCTACCAGCAGGCCAGAACGTTCTCGGGGCAGTTGTCCGAAAGCGTATCGCCGCAGCGGTTCCTCTATCCGGCCTGCCCGGTCGGTAACACTGTCGGGTGTGAGGGCCGTGACAATTCGTACCACGGCCGGTGCGACCTTTGTGACCGCCGGCGCGAAGCTCGCAAGACTGCTATCTAAGCTCTGCGCTGGAACATCATTCACCGGTGGATTCATCGCCTTGCCCGTCTGCCCGAACTGGGTTTTCGGATCCTGTGGCGACCCCACGACCAATCCCGGTATCAGGACAAAGGCGGTTAGAGTCAGCTTCTTCAAAATGGTTTTCATATCATCAGGTTTCAGATTGCTGCCAGGCTTTATGCACAGCCTGTGCCAGATGGCTGTAATAAGTGTAAGTCGCCCAAACTGCTGGATTTAGCACGCAAAACGGCCATGATCCGAAGGATTCGAGGAATCGAATGACCCGAAGAACCGTAATCCGCGATTTGCCTTGCGACGATATGTTTGTATGGTCCGGTTATGGAACCGAACAGCAGTAAGGGGTTCGATCCGCTCCTGGCGGCGCAGTTACTCCTGGAGATTGCCGAGGAGCAAGCGGTGGAGCCGATCCTGAAGAAGATCGTCGAGCAGGCGGCCGAGCGCACGGAATTTGTGTTCTCCCAAGTCTGGCTGGTCGAAAAGGGGGACCTATGCGCGAGCTGCAAATATCGGTCTGAGTGTCCTGACCAGACCCGCTGTCTGCACCTGGCTGCCGGAAAAGGCAGATCGATTTTAACTCCTGGAACGGGGCTGCGGCAGTACGAGGACCTCAATACTCGCTTGCCGCTGAACTTTGGCCCGCTCGGAGAGGCCGTTGCTACCGGTCAGCAGAAACAGATAACAAGTTCGGACCACCAGCCGATTTCCATCCCCGGGTTTGAGTGGTTGCGCGAAGAGGGCATTCGTAGCTGCAGGTTCAGCCCTATCCGGTTCAAACGAGGGGTTTTGGGAGTCTTGGCGGGTTTTGCCCGCGAAAACCTGCCCGAGGTGGCCCGTCCATGGGGACGGATCTTTGCGGACCATGTTGGAGCGGCCATTGCCAACGCGCGCGCCTTTGACGAAATCCAGCATCTCAAAGGACAACTGGAATTGCAGAATACTTACTTGCGGGAAGCGGTGGTGGAGGCGAAGGCCTTCGGCGACCTGGTGGGTCAAAGCGCCGCACTCCGGCACATTGTCAGCCAGATTGATCTGGTAGCCCCTATGGAGGCTCCGGTGCTCATCTTGGGCGAAACCGGAACGGGCAAAGAATTAGTCGCCCACGAAATCCACCGACGCAGCGCTCGCAAAGAGGGCCCGTTGGTTCGAGTCAATTGCGCCTCCATTCCACGGGAGCTGTTCGAAAGCGAGTTTTTTGGCCACGTCAGGGGGGCTTTTACCGGGGCGCTGAAGGATCGGGCTGGACGCTTTGAAACGGCTGAGGGCGGAACCATCTTCCTGGATGAAGTGGGGGAAATTCCATTGCATATTCAGAACAAGTTGCTGCGCGTCCTCCAGGAGAAACGGTATGAACGGGTCGGTGACGGTCGGACACGCCGCGCGAATGTGCGCATTGTGGCTGCGACCAACCGTGATCTGAAGAAAGCTGTAGCCGCCGGCCGTTTTCGCGAAGATCTCTTTTACCGGCTGAGTGTGTTTCCGATTCAGGTCCCGCCGCTCAGGGACCGAATGGATGACATCCCACTGCTGGCAAAACATTTTGTCGAGCTCTCAACCAGGGAATTGAAGTGCGCCAAACCCAGGCTGACCCGGGCGGCGGTGACAAAGCTACAGAGTTACGATTGGCCGGGCAATGTCCGGGAATTGCGCAACGTAATTGAGCGCGGCGTAATCCTGGTGCATGGTGGGGCTCTGGACTTTGAGCTGCCCCTCACCGGCCAGTCCGCTCCTTCCGCTCGACCAAGTCCTCGGTCGGATTCGTCGGCTGGCAGCTTGGCCCAGCCCAAATTCCTGACCGAAGCCGAGCTCGAACGCGTCGAACGTGACAACCTCTTGCTGGTGTTGGAAGCGGCCAAGTGGAAAATCAAAGGACCTGATGGCGCGGCGGAACTCCTGGGCGTGAAGCCTACTACCTTAGTCTCGAGGATGGAGAAGTGGAGCTTGAAGAAGACCAAACGCGGACCATCCTGAATTCGACTTGTCCTCCCCAAGCGATCCTCTCCGTTGGTCAGAACGCTGAATTGCTGGGCGCTTCCCCAATCGAACGATTGTCTTTCGGACGTTCGAAATGGGACGCAGGCCACGGTTGGCCCGGCGACCTCACCCGGCCTTGGCCAAGGCCCGGATCATCTCCAGGTGCGCTTCAAGCGGTGATATTGCCGGCTAGGCCTCGTCAGAGGCGTCAGGGGCTTTCTGAATTGCGGCCTTGATTTCACGCTCCGCTTGCAGCCAGTCATCGAAGTCCTGCCCCGGGGTACCGCCTCGAGCCAGGTGGATTTCGTAGGCGCGCTGGCGGATGCGCTCATCGATGGCGGACGCGTTGGCCTGGGTAGTTGTTTTCACCGCGGCTGCACGGGTCGCCTGGTCGCTATCGCTCGGTCTGTTGTTTTTCTTTGGTTTCATACTCTTGCCTTATTTTTTGTGGCCGTTTTACGCCAGGAGAGCCGAGATGCCGGGCCCAGCCAGCGCGGTCAGCGGCGTTCATAAAGCCATGCCTTTCTGGCTGACCAACTAGGGGGATAAGTTGAGAACCGGATGCGAAGTAACGCGGCCAAGTGCCGCCGGCATCGGATTCGTTGAACATAGTTTCAATTCTCCTTTCCAGGTTGGGGGTCCGTTACAGAAGCTTTACCGCTCGCCGATCGCCAATTCTTCGAGGTGGTGGACGTCCTGAGGGATCACCCGCGTGCCGTTGTTGCTGGCCGTGTCCTCTTCGGGGATGCGCATGGCGTAGAAGGAACGATAGACGAAGGTCAACGCCACGATAAAGAAGAAGGCGCCGATAACGGTCTTTAGGCCCTGGCTCTTCATGGTCACTGCAATCTCGGTCGCCAGCAGCCCGAACAGCGTGGTGAACTTGATGACCGGGTTGAGGGAGACGGAGGAGGTGTCCTTGAAAGGATCGCCCACCGTGTCGCCCACCACGGTGGCGGCGTGCAGGTCGGTGCCCTTCTGGCGGAGGTCCACCTCGACGATCTTCTTGGCGTTGTCCCAGGCGCCGCCGGCATTAGCCATGAAGATGGCCTGGAACAGGCCGAAGAACGCGATGGCGATGAGGTAGCCGATGAAGAAATAAGGGTTGAAGAAGGAGAGCGCGAGCGCGAGGCAGAAGATCACAATGAAGATGTTCCACATGCCTTTCTGCGCATAGACGGTGCAGATGCGAACGACCTCCTTGCTGTCGGCGACCGAGGCCTTCGAGGCGTCCAGTTTGATGTGCTCCTTAATATAGACCACCGCCCGATAGGCGCCGGTGACAACCGCTTGGCAGGACGCGCCCGTGAACCAATAAACGACGGCGCCGCCCATGAGGAGGCCGAGAATGACCTCGGGCTGCACCAGGCTTAGCTTGAGAACTGCGCCTCCGAACAGGTTCTCCAACAGCATGATAATGCCAAACACCATCGTGGTCGCCCCCACAACCGCCGTGCCGATGAGCACCGGCTTGGCCGTGGCTTTGAAGGTGTTGCCGGCACCGTCGCCCTTTTCAAGCTGATACTTGGCGTTCTCGAAGTCGGCATCGAAGCCGAAGTCGCGCTTGATGTCCGCCTTGACATTCTTGATGCCCTCAATCTGGCTCAGTTCATAGACGGACTGGGCGTTGTCGGTTACCGGCCCATAGCTGTCCACGGCGATGGTCACCGGCCCCATGCCCAGGAAACCGAAGGCCACCAGGCCAAAGGCGAAGATCGGCGCGGCGAATTTAAACCTCTCGGGCATGATGCTGAGCACGCCAGGGTACTGCGAGAAGTGGTAGGCCACGAACATCAGGAACAGGATGACCAAGCCCATCCAGAACGCCGACATGTTACCCGCCACAAAGCCCGACAGAATGTTCAAAGACGCGCCGCCGTGCTTGGAACAGTTGGTCACTTCTTTCACATGCCGGGACTTGGTGCTGGTGAAGATCTTGGTGAACTCCGGGATCAACGCGCCGGCGATGGTGCCGCAGGAGATAATGACGGAAAGCCCCCACCAGAGGTTGGGATCCAGGCCGGTCTGGCGTGCCAGGAGCAGGTAACTGGCGGCGAAGGTGATGAGAATAGAGACCCCCGAGGTGATCCACACCAGGTGCGTTAGGGGCGCTTCAAAGTCGAAATCCTTCTGCTGGCCGTATTTGGCCCTGCTGACCGCCTGGTTCAGGAAATAGGAGACCAGGGAAGTCACGATCATGAGCGCGCGCATGGCGAACAGCCAGATGATCAGCGTCGCGCAAACGCCCGGATTGGCCGCCAACGCCAGGGCCAGGAAAGAGACCAGCGCCACGCCGGTCACGCCATAGGTCTCGAATCCGTCGGCGGTTGGGCCCACGGAGTCGCCTGCATTGTCACCCGTGCAGTCGGCAATGACCCCGGGGTTCTTCGGGTCGTCCTCGGGCAGCTTGAAGACGATCTTCATCAGGTCGGAGCCAATGTCGGCGATCTTCGTGAAGATCCCGCCGCAGATGCGCAGCGCGCTGGCCCCGAGCGATTCGCCGATGGCAAAGCCAATGAAGCAGGGGCCCACCAACTCGCGCGGCAGAAAGACCAGAATGCAAATCATAAAGAACAGCTCAACGCATACCAACAGCAGGCCGACGCTCATGCCGGAGCGCAGAGGGATGCCCAGGGTCGCCAGCGGGTTGCCCTTGAGGGCGGAAAAGGAGGTGCGAGAGTTGGATACGGTGTTGATGCGGATGCCGAACCAGGCCACACAGTAGGAGCCGAGGATGCCCAGGATGGAGCAAAGGAGTATGACAGCGACGTTGGGGAGGCTGCTGCCCTGCAAGCCTGCGAAGTAATAGACAATGCAGCCCGCGATCAATACCCAGAGGATAGCCAGGAACTTGCCCTGCTGGAAGAGGTAAGTCTTGCAGGTCTCCCAAATGAGATTGGAGACGTGGCCCATGGACTCGTGCACCGGCAGGGCCTTGGTCTGCTTGTACTGGATCCAGCCAAAAACTGCTCCGATGGCGCACATCACGATGCCGAAATACATCAGCCCCAAGCCGCTCATGCCCCCCAGACCATCGAATTTCACCTGCGTCAGGTCCGGAATGTGAATGTCCGCCTCGCTGGCGTAAGCGCCACTCGCGGCCAAAAGCGCCATGAACAAAAGAACGGTCCAAAGGTAATACTTGTTGTTTCTCGCGCCGCCAGATGGCCTGCGGCTTGGCTGCGGCCTGGGGGAGGGGATCTCTGAGGCCTTGCCCTCGGACGACCCGATCAATACTGGACAGCGTTGTTCTGGAGAAATCGACTTTTTCATGTTTTCGACCAATTCAGTTAGTCAGTGCCTTCATAAGATTGACCTGATCCACTTCAGTGGCCGCAGGTCTCAATCGCGTCGGCCCCTTGTCGCAAGCACGCCGACCAAAAGGCCCACGCCAAAGGCGATTCCCATGGCCTGGTACGGATGCGTGCGAACAGCCTTGTCCGCCGTCTTGGCTGCGGCGACGGTCTTTTCTTCCAGGCGTTCGCAGGTGTCTTTGGCCTTCTCGATGGCGCTTTCCAATTTCGCTCGAATGTTCGTCTTTTCGTTATCTTCAGTTGCTATTGCGTTCATACTTATTTGGTTTTTGCTGGTTCTTTCTTACGTTTCGGCAATCGTCGCCTGTCGCGCTCCTATAATCACGTTACGTGCCAAGACCAAGAGCATCGCGGAAGCTAAAGGTTCCCAGGGACTTGCGTGCCAGACACGGGGTTGGGGACAGGGTGCGATCTTTTGAACCCACGAAAATTCGTTTGGGTCTATGGAGGAATTGCGAAGGAGGGAAGCTGCATAACTGGCGCACTTGCAGGGCAAACGGCGCATTATCGGAAGATGGCACGGAAGATGTATGTGCCTTTCAATGATGACCTGCACTGACCGTTAGAGTGAGATTTTCGAGGTCACGTCTGGTCCGGTCTAAAGATGAAACAGCTCATTTCAAACGAAAGCTTCTTCAGCGAGAATGGAGGGTGGTCTCGCCCCCGCATTCGGGCGATTGCGTTGGCACTGCTCGCGGCGGTTGGCATGTACTTATGCTACCGCTTGGCCCAGCCTTGCATTCCGTCCCTGGTCTGGGCCGGTGCGCTGGCGTTGATCTTCGCCCCGCTGCAACGATGGATTGAGAGGAGGGTGAGAAGACCAAGCCTGGCTGCGGCGTGTTCTATGGCCATCATTGGATTGCTCGTTGTGGCCCCTGCCACCTGGTTTGCCCAAAGGCTGGCGGGGGAAGCCGCCGCGGTTCCGCAACGCATCGAGAAACAACTCGCAACCGGTAAGTGGCATACCGGCGCAGACCAACATCCGCAGGTGGCTCGCCTTCTCGTTTTGGCTGAGCAGCACGTCGGTTTGTCGGACAATCCCTCAATCCCCGCGACTTGGCTGAAAACCATTAGCTCCAGGTTGATAAAGGAATCAGCCATTGCGGCCGTCCAGGTTTGCCTGACGTTGTACTTCTTGTTCTACTTTCTGCGGGACCGGGTTCAGGTGCTTAAGCACATCCGCTCGTTCCTGCCCCTGACGGAACGCGAGACCGACACCCTGTTTTGCCGGGTCAATGACGCGATTCACGCGACCCTCTACGGCATGGTCGCTCTCTCCGCGCTCCAAGGGTTGCTTGGCGGGCTGATGTTTTGGTGGCTAGGGGTGCCTGTACCATGGTTCTGGGCGCTAGTGGCGGCGGTATTCGCATTCGTGCCGGTGGTAGATACGTTTGTCCTCTGGCTCCCCGCAGCGGTCTATCTCGGACTGGAAGGCAGGTGGGGAGAAGCTCTCGGCGTAGCCGCCTTGGGCGCCCTCCTGGTCCGCGGAATCGAGAATTTCCTTTATCCGGTCCTGGTGAAAGACCGGCTGAGGGTCCCCTCCGTGAGTATCTTTGTCGCCCTCCTGGGCGGGCTGCTCCTCTTTGGCTGGAGTGGACTGGTGCTCGGGCCGGTGATCCTTACGGTGACGAGCGCTCTTTTGGAAATCTGTGCGAAGCGATTCGGTGAGCCACAAGTTGGGACTCGGAGCCCAGATCACCCAAGGACTGCGTCCCTTGAGTCCGTTGATGCCGAGCCGACTTGGGCATGCGGCGTAGCTGAATCAGGGCCTTAGGATGACGCGTTTGTTGCACAGGGGGAGTGCCGATGAACATTGATGTGTTGGACGATTTGCGCCATCGAGGTAAAACGCATGACGGACATGCGTTCCCCCGATTGACGCGATTTGGATTCTCGTCGCAAGGAGTTCCGAGTCCTGCGCCGAAGACACCAGGGGTCAGTTGCGAGCGGGAGTCATCAACTGATTCCCACGACGCCAACCGGATTGGTGTTCCTGCTCCAACGAAGGGAAGAGGCGCAGAACTCCGAACGCATTGTGGAGGGACACTTGCGCGCGCCGCTTTCGGCGTCGCGATCTCAAGCGCACAAGCGACGGAACTCTCCTCCCCGGCAGCTTTGAGAAATGGCGACCGGGAATTGCTCCAGGCGCTTGTGAATTCCAGGGTTTTTGCCGAATACAAACGTGCATTTAGCGGCGCCACGGGCCTGCCGATTGCTTTGCAGCCAGTCGAGTCCTTTCGCCTTCCGGATCATGGCAAGGGAAATGAGAACCCGTTTTGCGCTTTATTGGCGCAAAAGAACCGGAGCTGCGGGGAGTGTCTGAACGTGCAGGCGAGCGTCAAGGAGGCAGCCAAGTATCATCCGCACACCGCGGTTTGCCCTGCTGGTTTAAGCGAGACCGCCGTGCCGGTTCAATTGGGAAACCGGTTGATAGGCTTCTTGCAGACCGGCCAAATCTTCCGCGAAAGCCCAACTGAAGGGCAGTTTCAGCGAGCAGTCAAATGGCTTCGAGCTTTGGAAGTGGACCTCGATCAGGACGAGCTGCGGAAAGCCTACTTTCGGACTCGCGTCATCGCGCGTGACGAGCACGCGTCGGCAACTAAGCTGCTCAGCGTCTTTGCTCAACATCTGTCCATTCTGAGCAACCAAATCCTGATCCGGCGTAGCAACGCTGAATCGCCCTGGGTCACCCAGGCAAAGGCCTTTATTCGTGAACACCAAGGCGAGCACTTGCGGTTCGCCGAGGTCGCCAGAGTCGTCAACATGAGCCGATTCCACTTCTCTAAGAAGTTCAAGCAGCGCACCGGCTTGACTTTCACTGGTTACCTTTCCCGGGTGCGCATCGAGAATTGCAAGGACCTGTTGCTCAAACCTGATTTGCGTGTGAGTGAAATTGCTTATGAAGCTGGATTTCAGTCCGTGACTCAATTCAACCGGGTCTTTCGAAAGATAGTCGGCCAGTCGCCGACCGGCTTTCGGCGCAGTTGCGGGATAGCAATGCCCTGAATAAGTAGATCAGTCCACTCTGTTTACTGCTGTCGGGGAATTTGCGTCCACAGACGTTGCCTTCATTCGGTTCGTGTCATTTCCTCCAGCGGGCCACCATAGAGCGCTGCCCAGTCCTGTAATAGTTCAGGGCCAAGCTTCAGCGGGCGATGGGTTTCCCATTCATAACGGTAGTGCGGAGCCCCAAACAGGCGGACCTTGAGGTAGTGAGGATGAGCCACGACAACCGTTAGACCGGCGCGGCACAGTTCCAAGTGATGATGGGTCGCCGCTGAGCCGTTTTCCGGCTGCCAAAAGGTCACGATCGTGTCCACAGGCTCATAAAGGGAAAGCTCGTACTTCTCCGCCAGCCCCGCTGCGATTCTTTTCTTCTCCGGCGCGATACCGCCTTCCTCCAAATACCAGCCTGTCAGGTCTTGCTCGGGAACGGTGAGCGTCACGAAACCCTTGGAGAAGCAGAGAAATGCGAATCCCGCTTCATTCAGTAAGCTGTTCTCTCGCAGCAATAGCGAGAATTCGGCGTCATCGAGGCCGTCCCCAACACTAATTCGCATAGCCGCAATTGTGTCCAACAGGTGGCTGCCGCGTTGCGATTTGGTTATTGCCCTTTGATGATTTGCGCTCATGTTCTTCATATAACTTCCGCAGGTTCCCTTTTGGCGCTTGCCAGTTGGCCGTTGGCCTCATCGTCGGGGGCGGAGAGAATCTGTTGTGCAATGGCCTCGAGCTTCGAGGGACTGGCGTCGAACGAGCGTGAAACCAGTTCGCGGTCCATTTCTGCAGAGGCAAGAATCCTGAGCGTGATTCTTTCCGTAGCCAGTATCTCCAGAGCGATGTCCTCCTTCTTGCGGCCGTTCCAGTGCTCGTCCCCGTTTTTGAGGTGACCTGCCATCAAATGCTCCGCCGTCTGGCTATGTGCTGCAGCGGGTGCAGATAGGGTCTTTCCTTTAATCCGAGCGAGCAGCCGCACTTTCTGCTCCTGTAACTCGCCTGGTGGCAACAGGGCCTCATGGTAGATAGCATCGGACCGAATATAGGGGCTATACATGACCCTAACCTTCAGGTCCGAGCAGGGGAGCTGCAGGAGCACGTGTCCCGCTGGTTCTGGATTATGAAATTGCTCCAGGCTTACATCGCCCAAAGCCTGAATGATCCACTGTTGGAGTTCTGCAAGCCTCCGGGTGAGAAGGTCCAGGGGAGTCAGACCCAGGAGCTCCGCTTGCTTGCGGAGAGCGGGAAGGAGGGAGTCTTTCGAACAGTTCGCATGCCGTAACACGCGGGAGTTCTCGAAGACCAGTTGCTCCTGCGCGAACAGGGGGCGGCCGCAGATCAGGCACATGCTGAGTTGTTTACCATTTTTCATGGTCCTTCCTTTGTGGGGCTTGAAACCTTCGCGGTCTCATGCATTTCCTCCGATTCGTGGGAACCGAGGGGTCCACCGCAACCACTCTGCCGGCAGCTTCTTGTCGGGAACCGCGGCGAGCGCGGGCCACTTATTCACGTGGCCGCACTCGGCCGGCGGCCGCGCGGTGACATGGCTGATTTTGGCTGGATTGAGTAACCCGATCCCCCCGGCCGCCAGCCGAAAGGGAAGAACGGGCAGGTCAAAGAGGTGTGCGATTAGCAGGCGTTGATCGTGAACCTCGGATTGCTCCACAGCTTCGACCTTGAGAGTGATGACCCAACTGCCGAGCGTGTAAACATGCATGTGTGACGCGGTGATGTTCGCAGGCTCGGCGGAATCACTGCCCGTCGCATCCTGATCGACGGCATGCGCACCTGAATCATGCCCCGGGACCTCGACCAGATCCAGGAAGCCTGCAGGCCACCGCACCAGCATGGGCGCCGATGTGGAGGCCAGGATCATGTCAATCGTGCGGCAGGGGATAGCGCTAACGCTGTGTCGTGAGGCGAGCACCAGGAGCGGTTGGGCGAATAGCCGAGGAGTCGCCAGCAAACGCAGCGTCCCATTCACGGTGTCTTTCTCTTCCTGGAAGATCTCGGTGCTTGACCCATCCTCGGAACGGATGTCGAGGGTCAGAGCAACAGGGGCCGTTGTCATACCGCTGCCTCCTCAAGTTCGCGGATGACGACTTGGGCTGGTCCAGGCTCACTGCCGGAGCGGGCCCTGGGCACGCGTAACTCCAGAACTCCATCGCAGAAGTTGGCGAGGATTTCGCCGTGTGCATCGTGTGGCAATGGCAACTGGCGAACGAAGGCTCCCGAGGGACGCTCAATCCGCACGCGTTTCCCGCCCTGAGGCCGTCGCACCCGTTGCCCGCTGATGAAAAGCCCATCGCTATCCACACGCAGTTGTATCTCCTCCGGTTTGAGACCGGGCAGGTCCACCTCAAACACGTACTCCTGCCCCGTCTCGGTTAGGTCCACGGCTGGAAACCAGTCGGTGTCCCCGTCCCGCATTTGGCACGCAGGCACGGCGGTCAGGGAGGCCATAAGGAGATTCCTTTTATCACTGAGGTTGCTGGTGTTCATTTTCGAGTCTTTGCTTGAGTTCATGCTCCACATCGCGCCACGCGTCCAAGCTCATGTGCTCAGCGCCCCCATGTGTGGCATAAACGGCATTCACCAGCCGGCGGATTGGCTCCGGGAGCGGTGGCAAAACGGGCGTGTGCAGCGTGAGAGCGTTTATTGGCGGTGGATGTTGGTTGATTCTTGGCGTCTTCACTGCTTTGAAAATCCTATGCGAGCGATGTTGGCCTTCGCGCTTGCTGAGCAATAGGGCGGCCAGCGTCACAAGGGGGACCTCTAGTGGGCGGATCCTGTTTCCTGCCGGCGCTGTAAGCTTGATTCCGGGTGAGGCTTGCTTGGGGGATGTAATGTTGTTTGGCATAGGTTTCATTCGTCGTGGCGACGATACCTGGCGTTAACTGCCGATGGGGCGCCGACGAGTTCCAAAAAACTGGTGCTCTCTTGTTCGTCTTGTTTTTCGCGGTTCTGGCTTCTGGCTGGCTCATTGTGCCAAAGGGCGCCGTAAAAGAATGCCAAGCCAACGGTGGTTACGAGGAGGGTGAACATAGGTAAGTTGGAGTGGTTGGGTTCGGCGAGATGCCCTGTCGTGTTCGTTTTTTCATGGTGTCGTATGATCTAGTAGCCCGTTTTCCTCCGGGCCGAATCGGTGGGGAAGCGCACACTTGTGCGACCGGTTGTCAGAGTGGAGCAACCCGCCGGCGTGGGGAACAGCCGCCAGCGTGCCCGATCGGACGGGAGCATTGCACCCGCCGTCCCTGTGCGCTTCCCGAAAACTGTGTTCCGCCTGATGCGGCGGCCTCACCAGGATGCGTTGGTTGAATCGCACGGATAGCCACGGCCGAATTGGAAGGCTCATCTGTAACGTGTTTCGTGTGGGGGGGTTCATCTGCGGTGATCCTGCGGGCGGATATTCGTGGTCACGGTTCGTCCTCTCTGGTGAGAAAATGAACGCCATCCTGCGGGGCCCGGAGTTCCTGCTCGCGGGTATCTGCCGGCGCTCGCGCGGAGTCGATGTATTGAATTGCGCAGTAGGGACAGCAGAGCATTATTGGTTCTCCTTCTGGACGGGGGATTTTGCAGAAGCAACGCTCCCCAATCGGGCCGTTACAAACGCAGCATTTGGGAGGGACCGTGCGGCTGAGTCGCGCCGCAGGTGGTTCATGGCCATCGATTACGACGGGCGGTGCACCGTTTTGAGCGTTCATGTTTTCGGTTCTGTGCGACATCAGCAGGCTTTATGCACAGGCCGTGCCACGTGGCGGGGAGATGCGTAAGGCGCTCAGCGACAGGGCTTAACACGCCGGCTAGCCAATTTATGGCAGGGTCAAAAAATCGAACGGCCCGAAGAATCGTAATGCGCTAGCAGGCTGAGACACTTTTTTGCAAGGCCCCGAATAATCCGGATCCGAAGCCTCTCGTAACCTTGTCAGACTCTCCGGCGTCTGTAGATTATAGCTCTCGGCTGCGGGCGGAACGAGGTGCGGTGGATATATCACCGCGCGTGGGGCGGGTGGCGGGAAAAGAGGAGGCTGGAAAGCTAGAAACAAGCAAGAAACATCCTAGGAACATGCATGCAACTTTCTTGTTACTACGGTATTGCTGAGGCGATGCTACGGCACTGGCATGGACTTGCTGTTAGTTCTCCGGCGGGGGCATGTCGGCGTGGGTCCGCTTCAGCGTGTCTTTCCGGCCGTTGATGACCTGCCGCGTTCAAATGAAGATCCGCGAACCGGGCGGGGGCTGGCCGAATTTGTCTGCGTGAAGGTCCGTGATCCTGTTCATCGGCAGTTCGATCTGCCTTGGCAGGGAGGTCGTAATTGGATGCCTGGCCGACGGTGACTCGGAGCGGCCTGGTCGAGCCGTCGCGCATAACCTCAACCGGGAGAGTCTGACCAGGCTTCGCCTCTGCTACCGAGAGCTTCAACTGACGGGCGTCACGCACTTCCTTGCCAATAGCCTTCGCACGAAACGCTTTGACGCCCCGGCGAGTCGCCCCACGCATAGGCGTGGGGCGATGCCGAGGCCTGGTCAGTCGTGGTTACGGGAACGACGGAGCGCGACCAGGTAGCCGAGCAGCGCACCCACACCCAGGGCGATGCCGATCGCCTGATAGGGATGCTTATGGACAGCCTCGTCTGTGGCTTTGGCACCTTCGACGAATTTCTCGCGAACCCGGCCACAGAGTTCTTTGCTACGCTCCAGCGCCGCCGCCAGACGCCTGCGGGCTTCTTCGACTTTTCCTCCGCCCACATCGGCGGTGGCGGTTAGGAATGACCGCGCATCTTCCGCAAGGGTGGCAGTCTCGGTTCTGTTTGCTTCTATCTGTTTATTCATAGCTTTCCTTTCTAGTTTGTGCTGACTGTGTGATGGGTAATCGAATTTCCCGGCGGTCAGGCCCAAGACCAGGCAGCCTTGGCGACCCAGAGTATGGGCCTGGCTTCCGGTTCGTGCTGTCGAACACGATTTGCATGTAACAGGTGCTGATGCAGTTTTTGCGCCAGCCATTGAAACGGTGCGAAACAAGCTGTCGCACAGAGGCTTGCGGCTTTGCAGCAGCGCGGGCTGGGCTGGTCGAAATCTTGAACGTTCGAGAAACATGGGTCACGGCAGCGAACTTGGGCTGGCACAATGAGCCATCCTGCGGCACGAAGAGCGCCATGGTCGCCAGGTCGAGTTCGAGAATGTGCTGCAACCCGCATCACGTGATGAAGAAAATGACCAGGTGCAGGAAAGTAACAATGGTGTAGGCGCCGGCGACTGCATAGACGAGGCACTTACCCCATTTGCTTTGCAGCAGACGGGTGATGGCGCATAGCAGGCCGACTGCCGCGCCAACTTTGAAGGTCCAGACCCAGGCCCAGCCGGTCTTCATGATCTGGGCACCGATGGGGTTGGCTTCGCCGTTGATCCCGGAAGTCATTTGGAGCTGGGTGGCTGCCGCGTCCAAGAGGCAGAGGGCGGCCAAAGTCAGGCCCAATCGGGCGGGCTTCATGGCAATTTCAGTCTCGCAGGTCAGCAGGCTCCAGGAGTTTCTCTTTTGGCACCCGGACTGAAACCAGCGTAGGATGGGAGACTTCCGTGATGTGAGCAGCGCAGTTCTGGCAGACGCCAGGCCAGGCAATGCGACTGCCGCAGTGTTCACACTTGGGCAGGTCGGCAGGCAGACTAACGATGATGAGTTTGGTGTTCATAGCAAAATGCTGTTTCCATTGAGCTCAGGCGAGAATCCGGCGCCCTTCGTCTAGGAAGATACCCTTGAAGTTCATCTCCAGGGCTTGGGGGGTGGTGGCTTTGCGCAAGGCTTCCTGTTGGCTCACCTTGCCCTGTTTCACCAGGTTGTAGAGGGCCTGGTTGAAGTTGATCATGCCGTCCTCAGTCCCGGTCTCAATCGCGGCCGCAAGCTTGTCGAGCCGGTTCTCTTCAATGAGCTTCCTGACGGTCGGGGTGTTAATCATGATTTCGAGCGCCGGGATCATGCTGTCGCCGAGCGTCGTCACCATGCGCTGGCAGATGACGGCCTGCAATGTGTTGGCGAGCTGCCGCCGAATCTGCTCCCGCTCTTCGGCTTTGAAGAAATCGAGAATGCGGCTGACTGACTGCGAAGCGTTGGTGGTGTGCACCGTCGAGAGCACGAGGTGCCCGGTATCCGCCGCGCTCATGGCCGCCGTGAAGCTGGTCGAGTCGCGCATTTCCCCGATCATGATGACATCGGGGTCCTGCCGCAGCACGTGCTTGAGCGCGTGCTCAAACGAGATCGTATCCAACCCCACTTCGCGTTGCTCGATGACACATTGATTGTCCTCGAACACGTACTCGATGGGGTCTTCGAGGGTGATGATGTGCTTTTTGAAGTTGGCGTTGATGTGTTCGATCATCGCGGCGAGCGTCGTGGATTTGCCGCACCCGGTCGTGCCGGCTACCAGGACGATGCCGCGTGGTGACTCGGCAATTTGGCGAACCTGTTCCAGCAGCCCCAACTCCTGGAACTTCGGCACGACCGTTTTGACGTAGCGCATGGCCAGGCACCAGTGGCCGCGCTGCTGAAACAGGTTGGTGCGGAAGCGTCCGATGTCCGGGACGAAGTAGGAGAAATCAGCCCCGCGTTCCTGTGCCAGACGGGTTTTCAAGTGCGCCGGGACGATGTGCTCCACCACGTTATTCATCCACTCCTCTGTGGGAGGAGGACACTCCATGGTAAGGAGCTCCCGATGGAGGCGAAGTACCACCGGGGTGCCGATTTTGATATGAATGTCCGAGGCCTCGCCTGCAACCGCGGTTTTCAAGATCTTGTAGAACAGTTCCATAATCCGAGTACTGATTTGGGTTTCGTCAGCCGTGCAACGGGGCGGCGGTCGTTTGCCGACCTAATCATCGCCTCGCGCGAAGGGGATCGAAGCCACTTTTTGGGCGCTCTTCTTGGCTTTGCTCTTATCCACAGCTTCGGCGCGGCTCTCATAATACGCCGAACGCATGGCCACATAGGGGTCCAGCGTGGCTTTCTTGAAGGACTCGTATTCTCCAAGGTGGAGGGAGGCATTATTCTCCTCCCTGTACGCCGGGACCCCAACGGCTACGCCTACGCCGCCGATGTAAGACCAGGGGGACAACATCCCGTCAGCCCCCAAACCAGCGGTGCCCCGGGCGCTGGACGGACCAAACACCGGCCAATCGAAGTAGATTCCTGGGCCCAGGCCATAAAGGCCGAGTGTCTGATCGAAATTCGCCGGGTGAGCCTCGATCTTCCAGCGCTTGGCCGGATCAAAGAGCCCGCCGACCCCCACTGTGGAATTGACCACGAAGCGCCCGGTCTCAATCCCTGCTGCTTTGATTTTGCCTTGGAGCAGGTTGTTGACGAGGTGGATGGGGTACTTCACGTTGCCAAAAAAACGACCCACGCACGTCCGCGCCGGACGTGGAACCACCTTGCTATAGCCCTTGCCGGCTGGTTTTACGACCCAGAGATAAAGCTTATCATTGAAATGAAAAAAGGCGCGGTTCATCGGCTGCAACGGGTCCTTGATTCTCGGTTGGGCTTTGGCCTGTTGGGTCTCGGAGGCAAATGGGTCCCGAAAGGGTTTCTCGTTCTCGTCGGCGGAGCGGTCGGCCGGGGATGAGTCCGGCCCTGCCGGGTTTCCAACGCCCAGAGCAGGCCAGAGAAAGACCAACAGACATGCAGCCAGACAAAGCGATTTCATAGTACAAGGTGGGGTCATAGTGTAAGTGCGATGATGAGTTAGGGCGGATTCGAAGCGGCTACGGCGACCGCCTGCGGAATTTTGGCTCGGAGATCAGCCACCAGTTTCTCGTAAGACGATTTCGCCAGGATTTCGTCGAATTGGTCCCGATAATTCTTCACCAGGCTCACGCCTTCGAGCAGCACGTCGTAAATTCGCCAGTCCTTGCCGGATTTTTGCAGCCGGTATTCGACGGGATGAACAATCTGGTCTTTCGTGGAGACCTGGGCTTTCACCGACGCATACTCATCGATGATCTTCTCTCCGAGGTATTCAACCTTATCCAGCTCGGCATGATGAGTCTCGAACTTATCTATGAAGGTCTCCTCGAGGAGCCGGCTAAAAAGGCTGACGAACTCCGTTTGTTCGGCCCGCGTGCGCTTGGCCCAGTGACGTCCCAGGCTGCTGCGGGCGACCGTTGCCCAATCGATCCGCCGGTCGAGTTCCTTTTGAATCAACTGCCGCCGCTCGGAGTTGCGGGCCTCGGTTTTGAGTGCCGGATCCGCCAGCAGGGCAAGGATATCGTCGGTGGTGGCGCGGATCTGGGCAGTCGGTTCACCAGCACTGGCGCGCAGGCTGACGCCCACTGCCACCAACGCGAGCAACATGCATCGGAGTGTTTTCATAGGTTTCAAGAGGGCAAGTTCACACTGTGGATTCAATGGGGCGGCTGGCCTTTGTCGTCCGGTTTCGCGAGGCTCCCCTGGATGTATTTCCCAATTAGCGCCTCCAGATCCATCGCCGGCTGCGTGTCGCGAATGGCGCCGCCCGGTTTGATGGGGTTATCCGAGGCCCCGGGCGTGAGTTCGATGTATTTTTCCCCAATCAGGCCCTTGGTTTTGATGGAGGCAATGGTATCCTTCTGCAGCACCACCCCTGGCTGGATCACCATGCGAACTTTGGCTTCATACTCCGCGAGGCCGACACTCTTGACCCGGCCGATTTCAACACCCGCGATAACCACGGGCGTGCCAGGATGCAAGCCGCCGGCATTGCTAAAAGCGGCCTGAACCTCATAGCCGTTCCGGGCGAAGAAATCGTTCTTCGCCAGCTTGATGCTCAACCAGGCCAGGCACCCGATGCCGATGGCCAGGAACACACCCACCACGAATTCCAAGTAGGCCTTTTTCATATTAAACCAGCCACTCCCTCCAGGTGGCAATTGTTGCCTGCGCTTTTTCCGTTCACGAATTCCTGGACCACCGGCTCGGGTGAAGCGCAAAGCCGGTCAGGTGGTTCAACGGCGACAATCCGGCCTTCGTGCAGCATCGCCACTTTTTGCACAATTTCGAATATCCGAGGAATTTCATGCGAAACGAGGATCCCGGTGAGCTTGAGCCGCTGGTGCACCGCGCCAAACAGATCGAGGACGGCACGCGAAACGACTGGGTCCAGGCCAGTCGTCGGCTCGTCGAAGAGCACTATCTCCGGATCACGCACCAGGGTCCGGGCCAGTGCCACCCGCTTGAGCATGCCGCCGCTGAGCTGGGCGGGATACTTGCGTGCGGCATCGCGCAGCCCCACGAGCTCGAGTTCTCTCATCACTTTCCGGTAGATCTCTTTTTCGCCGAGGCTGGTCTTTTCGCGCAGGGGAAACGCCACGTTGTCATAGACGGTCATGGAATCAAACAAGGCCCCGCCCTGGAAAACAAAGCCGATGCGGCTTCTCAGCAACTCGAGTTCGCGCCGGCTGAGCGCAGCGACGTCCTTTCCGGCGACCCAAATCCGGCCGCGATCCGGTTTCAGCAGCCCGACCAGGAGTTTAAGCAGCAGGCTCTTGCCGCCGCCGCTGCTCCCGATCAGCGCGACGAATTCCCCCGCTTGAACCTCGAACGACACTCCCTGGAGCACCTCCTGGTTGCCAAACGATTTCCACAAGTTTTCGACTCGGATCATGTCTCCTCCCTAATAGACAACCGTGGTGACGAAGTAGTCACATACCAGGATCAGCACCGAGGCATTGACCACGGCCTGGGTTGTAGCCGCGCTGACGCCTTCGGCCCCGAACCGGCTGTGGTATCCTTTGTAGCAACACACCCAGCCGATGAGCAGGCCAAACGTCAGGGCCTTGTAGATTCCTCCCCAGATGTCCTTCAGCTCGACGTAATTGCTCATCTCCCCGAAATACGTGCCGCCGCTCAGGCCCAGGAGCCGAACGCCGACCAGGTAACCCCCAAAGATTCCGATTACATCAAAGACGACCGTAAGCACCGGCAAGGCCAGGATCGAGGCGAGCACGTTCGGCACCACCACGTACCGCAACGGGTTTAGGCCCATCAACTCGAGGGCATCAATCTGCTCGGTGGTACGCATGATGCCGATCTCCGCCGCAATGGCCGACCCGGCCCGCCCGGTGACCATCAGCGCCGTCAGCACCGGGCCCAGTTCGCGAATGAGCGACAGCGAAACCATTGGCCCCAGCAGGGCCTCGGAACCCACCCGCCGCAGTGTCGGAAATCCCTGCAACGCCACGACCATACCCGTGAAGGTTCCCGTCAAGGCAATGACCAGCATCGATTTCCATCCGATGAACCAGGTCTGCCTCAGGACACGCTCGCCTTGGACGGGCGGCGTCAGAGTATCGAGCAGCGTTTGGCCCAGGAACATCCCAGTCCTCCCCAGTCTGCCGACCTTCTGCATGGCTGCGGCACCCATGGTTGTGATCCATCGCGTCATGCGTTTCTTTCCCGTTGTATAATCATTGGATTGATGAAATAATCCATGGAGCCTCCTTAATCACCTTGCGTGCCAACACCGGATCGATTCCGTAAACCACAGGTTCGCAGGAACTTGCTCCCTCCACATCGGGCTGGAAACAGGCCTCGGCTTTTCGAAGGTACGAAAACCCGAGTTGGCTCTGTAGCGGGGGTGTTTTGATTCACTTGGATATGATTTAGGCAGCATTGCTTTGCCTTGCGCGTCGTAAACCAACGCGAACTCTTCATCCAAGCGTATAAGGAAACGGGTCCGACCATCCAAGAGCACTCTTTCTCTCGGTAACTGCGCAAAGAAGTATTTCCAAACCCAGCAAGGAAGCAGCCACGCCAAATTTTTCATGCCACCTCCACAGAGTCGTTTCTGGTTTGAAAACATGTGTCCATTCCTCCCATAATGCGCCGGAAAGCTTCCAAGGTTCGCCAGAATTCCTGGGCCTCACTCGGTGGGCAGTTGCACAAATGGCGTACTGACAGCGGAAACGGTGCATCACTCGTGCGTGGCATGGAAGATGTATAGATTGTTAGCGGACTTAGGTGGCTGTGGGCGACTCTTCGATGTCTTCGGTGGAACGGGCGGAATAGCGTCCCGGGCGGGTTCAGACCTCCTGACATAGCCCAATTTTTCCATTGCGTAGGTGCCATGGCTTGGTCGCGCTAGAAAGCAGGGTCGGTTTCTGGCAACGAATTTCTTATGTCAGTGGATTTTCAAACACGATCCGCAATTTGGTGCCTGGGAAAAGAGGCTTCATTTGGTTGAGACTCTCACAAAGTTTGGCGACTGCTCGTGTGCGATTGGGGGAGGTTTGCGGAGCCAACTTTACCAGAATCTGACCCGGTTGTAGGCGTATGGAACCTGGCGAATGGAGCGCTGCGGTGATCAGCTTTCGCCCCTCTTTGGCGTGGTTGGGGTAATGAGGACGAATCCGCTCCAAGAGCTGAGTCTCCAGCTCATAAGCCGTCAGTTTCAGCCCAATGCTCAAGAGCTTCATCTCGCTTTTGAGCCGTCGAAGACCTGACTCCCCGGCCGGCACTCGCTCGGGCAGCTTGGCCAATTCGGCCCGTAGCTTCTCAATCTGGGCCTGAGCCGCCTGCACCTGGGCTGCCTGCGGTCGCCGTTTCCACTTCGCTAACCGCTGGGCCAGCGCCGCACCATCCAAGGGCTCTTCGGTCAATTTGATTCCCAGCTTGGCCAAGAGCTTATCGCGTTTGATGACCCAACCCGCCAGCGCCTTTTGCCCCTTCACATACGCCGGATTGGGATGGGTGATGGTCAAACTTAAAGCTTCGTCACCGTATTCCACCGTCCCATCCAGATCGTACTCCGCCAAGAGATACTTAAACACGTTCTCTTGCGCACCCCACCGCCCAAAGAGCAGGCCGCACAGCTCCACGGCCGGAGCCTTGGAATTGCCCACCAACACCGAAGTTTGCCCCCCGTCATCCCGGATGACTCGGATCTCCCGCATCCGCACCGTCCGGTCTGTCTTGCCCTGCGCCGGGGCTCCTTTCTGTCCGGTGGCGGGCGCGACCTCTTCATGCACAGGAATGTCCACCTCCGCTTCGGCCGGAGCATACGCGTAGGTTCGCGCCCCCATCCGGGTCTCTTTCTTTTCAAACTTCTCCAAGGGCCAGTCCTTGGTTTTGCCTTTCCGGTAAGTGATGACGGTATGCCCGGCGGCTATCTGTTGCTCAAAGAGTCGCCCACAGTAGCCACCCCGATCAAAGATCTCAATCACCGGTCCGGTTCCGAGCACTTCCTGCACCTTGGCCATCACCTTGGGCAACACGGCCACGAGCCCCTCGTTGAACTCCCCGCTCACACAGAATAAGGGCTTGGCTCCCGGCAAGTTGACCCACGTGCGCGTCGTTCCCTTGACCACCCGACTGCGGCTGGCGGCGTACACCTGGCCAATCGGATAGTGCCCCGTATACACCTCGACATGTCCGTCCACGTAGACGACTCGCACCGGTTGTTGGTAGCCCGCCGCCCGCTCTCGGGCCAACTCCTCCAGAAAACCAGCCCCTTGCAAGGGCTGGCTCAGAGCGTGCAATTTCCGACGCAGGGTTTTAACCTCCGGCACCCGATCCAATCCCAAGACCCGCCCCAATCCTTGGGCTTGATGCTGCCGCAGTTGCTCGGGTTTCTTAATGCGTAGCAGGGCCAACATCACGAGGGTCACCATCACCGTCCGCAATCCATAAAACGCGGAACCCAAGGAACCAAACACCCGGCCGGCCACCTTCAACAGAGGGTCTTTCTCCAACAGGGCCAAGGCCAAAAAGGCTCCCACCCACGGCAGATTCTTGCCGGGGGCAAACACCGGCGAGGCATCTTCCAACAGGCCCAAGCGCGCGAAAGCCCGATCCACCGATCGATCCAACGGATCCACTCCCGGAGTCGAACTGCTCAACGAACCTTCCTGCCCTGCGAGGCCGGCCTCAGCGGACACGCTCGCAACCAGCGGCACTTCCCCTCCATCTTTCTCCACCGCCGCTTCCACTCCCACCCTCACGACTCCGGCCGCGGCAAGCAAGCCGGGGTGTTCCACCGGAGCCCCTGTGACCGCCGCGGGGAGCGCTTTCTTGACCAACATCGGCTGGACTTCTCCCACCGCTGCGGCCGGGATCGACTCCGTCACCGGCACACTCGACGCCTCCACACCCACAGCTCTTTGATCAGTGGCTGGTTCAATCAAAGTCGGCTCTATTGCCACAGCCAACGAGCTCTCCGAAAACGCACTGGTTCCCAAAGCCAACTCTTCGACGGGAGCTGGCTTGGGCTGCCTACGCCCCAAGATCCGATTGATCGTGCTGACGCTCAGGTTAGCGATTTGCGCGATCTCATAAATGGTCTTGCCCGCCGCCCGACTGCGCATCACCCGCCTCTGCTTGGGTTCATCGGCCTCCCGTGGCCGCCCGCTCTTAGGCTGGTCCAGTAACCCGGCCATGCCGGACTCCCGATAACGCCCGACCCAGCCGTGAAAGGTGCGGAGTCCGATTTTTAGGTAGCGCGCGATTTGGACCTGAGTGGCATGGCCCGCCCGATAGACCTGCACCCACAAGCTCCGTTGCGCCGCTCGGTCGTCGAGCTCATAGCAACCCATCAGTTGACCCCGCACCGTGATGAAACAGACTCCATCGGTCAGGGAGCAATGGCAGTGCCGCGAGACGAATCCAGGACTGTTGCTAAGGTCGTCGGGGGGTAGAATGTGGGGCATGGGGTCATTCTTGCGCGCGCGCGCGTAATACGCAAGAACATATGATATATATCTTCAAACACTATTACCGAAATCCCTCGCAAATATGATGCTATGTCAGGACAACTGGGGTTACGGCCACCCGAGGCCACCCCGAGGCCACCCTCAGGCTATCTGGTGGCTAACCGGTAGGCACCCTGAGGCTACCCCGAGGCTACCCCGAGGCTACCCCGAGGCTACCCCGAGGCTCCCGGGAGGGTCGGGTGGTGCAGGGTGGGAGGGCTGCTCTCCGCCTGCGACGACCACTAGCTGCGAAAGTCGCGGCTGACGAGATGATGCTGCTGACACATACGTGGTTACTGTCCCGGGGGCTATTTGGTCTGGCCGAACAGGAGCATGATCCGGGGCCCTTTAGGAGTTGCAATTTGGCACTTTGCTTCGTCGGGAGTTTGCGGAGCGGTCAATCCGTCGCAGGTCTTGTCGTAACTCGGCGTTCCATCCACCAGGATTACGTAGCGATGGGTGCGATTGCCCTCGATATTATTTAGGGCGACCTGCCAGGTTCTGGTCGGGGGATCATAACTCAGAGGAACCTTGCGCCACTCATTGAAGGAGCCAGCGACTTCGACCGTCGTTGGTTGAGGCGTCTGATCGGCCGCAACCGGCCAACGGAACACTTTCGTGTAGCCGGTGCGCTGTTCGCGTTTTTCAGCCTCGGGGCGGAGCCGAGCTGTCCGTGTGATCCTGGCCTCAGGCGGTTTTGTCCTGGGTCTGTCCTTGCTTTCAATGAAGTTGGTGATGGCATCGATCATAACTGGAGATTACGAGTAGTTGCTCTGGCTTTGATTGTGGGCCGACATTTGACTCTTTCCCGACGCGGAGTAGAGAGAAACCAAGCGGGCGATCATGACACCGACAAAGAGCGTGCCGGTCATCGCCTCAAGCATAGCGAGCATCCGGGCTACATCCGCCACCGGGGTGATATCGCCGTATCCCACAGTCATCAGAGTTGTAAAACTGAAATAGATGGCGGTGAACCCACTCATCACCGCCGCCGTTCCCGAACGAGTGTTGAACGAGAACGCGTTGGGATTCACTTGCGCCACGAATGTGTAGGCGAGCCCCCAGAGCAATCCCAAAATCAGGTAAACAGAAATGCCGGCGCAAAGGACGTTCGCATCCACCCGTTTGGCCCGAAGAATGAACCCCAGCAGCGACGCTATGACTACTCCGAGAAATGCGATTGCTGGCAGAACAAACGTCAGTGCTGGGCATTTCTGGGGCCAGATTTGGTTGAGCCATATGGCAGCGAGCGCGAAACTCACCAGGGCGAACGCCAGTCTGCGGCAGGAACCACTGGCAATTAAGCCCGTGCACATAACCAGCGTGAACAGCACGGCTTGGTAGAGTTGGCCCTCCTCCAAACCCTGAACAAACGGTGTGGCGACCAGGCAAACCACAAGTGCGGCCAGGAACCCGACGGCGGATACCCGCGGCCTGAGCCTCCGATCCTTGGCGAGTCTTGACCGCCCGTTGGTGGCAGCGGCGCAGTCTGTTTCAGCCCCTGGATCGGGCTCAAAAGGCGCATCCTTGTCGCGGGAGAATTTTGCCGGACGGCAATCGTACCGCTTGTCCCAGCCAGGCAGTGTTTGGCATTCAATCATATTCGTTCCATCATTTCGCAATCGAGCTTTCTTAATCACATCGCGTGCCAACACCTAAATCAGCACGCAAGGCAACGCTTTCCAGGAACTTGCTTCAGAAACGGCAGGCCTGAGAGGGCGCTCGGTTTTTCGAGCGTACGAAAATCCACAAAGTTCTTTTGGCAAACGTGGAGCGCTGGTAGTTGCGTAAATGGCGCATGCTCACCGGAAATGGCGCATTACCCAACGTGGCACAGAAAATGAATGTGCTTTGAACCACGAACCGCACGGCTCGAAACAATGAAGACTCTAGACGAATTTGACCCTTGCCCGGCCTGGGAATCACCCTCACTTGGCGCGCGTGATGCATCCCCGGGCGAAACGTGCATTTCGCTGTACCTGCGAGACATTGGCCGAGCGAAGCTGCTCACCCCCCAGGAAGAGATCGAACTCGCGGGTCGCATCAAGAAAGGGGATTGGGAAGCTCGCGACCAAATGATCAAGTCCAACCTGCGGTTGGTCGTCAAGATCGCCCGGGCTTACGAAGGGATCGGTTTGCCGCTGTTGGACCTCATCAGCGAAGGCAACATTGGCCTGATGAGGGCCGTCGATCGGTTTGACCCCAACAAGGGGGCGAAGTTGTCCGGCTACGGCGCGCTGTGGATCAGGCAAGCGATTACAAAAGCGCTGGCCAGCCAGTCCAAAGCCATGCGACTGCCCACGCACGTGGTGGACAAGCTCAGCAAAATGAGGCGGACCGCTTCGCGACTGGAGGAAGAACTGGGCCGAGAGCCAACGGACGAGGAGTTGGCTGCGGAAGTGGGAATGACCTCAAGGCGGGTTACTCAGATGCGGATGGCGGCCATTCGTCCTGCCTCGCTCGACGCACAGATAAACGGAGAGGAGATTGGCAGCTTCGCGGAGACCATTGCGGACGAGAAAGCCGAGTCGCCCTACGAGAAACTGGAGGACAAGACGCTCACGGCGATGCTGCGGGAAATGATCAATACCCTAAACCGGCGGGAGCAGGCCGTTCTGCGTTCCCGCTTCGAGTTGGATGGGGAGCCGACAAAGACTCTGGAAGGGACCGGGGAGGAGTTAGGCCTTTCGGCGGAACGCGTGCGCCAAATAGAGAAGGCCGCGCTGGAGAAGCTCCGCCGCAGGATGAACAGCTTGGAGAATAGGAGCCTTTTACCAGCAAGACTGAGATCGGGAAATCAATGCAAATTGGGATTATGAACTTGAAGAGTTTTTGGGAACGACACAGGGCACAACGTTGGGCGGGAACAGCCGCCCTGCCGTTGAAGGCAAGGACACCGACGCCCTATCGGCCACTAACACGTCAGGAATCCAAAGCGATCCTGGATGATACGAACCAGTGGCTTATGGATGAAGCCAGGATCACACTGGCAATGCCCGATGGCCCGTGGAAAGAGCGGCGCAAGGCCGAATTGCGGGCACGCGACAAATCCGTCGCTAGAGATTCTCAGCGGCTGATTAGAGACACTGCAGGACGGGCGCGAATTCAAGGCCAAGGTCATTGGACTTGATGCCAAGAGTGACATCGCGGTCGTCAAGATCGACGCCCACCACCTGGCCACGGTCCCACTGGCTGAAAGCCGAAACGTACAGGTGGGCGATCTGGTGCTGGCGATCGGCCATCCCTTTGTGGGGTGGGCCAGACCGTGACGCACGGGATTGTCAGCGCGACTGACCGTGGCGGCATGCCTATGAACAGGATCCCGGTGCGCTGCAGGGCGTGATTATAGGCGAGCTCAACAGCGAACTGAGGCAGGGGCTTAGCATCCCCCGTGATGTGCAGGGTGCGGTGGTGCTTGATCTCCACGCGTATTCGGCGGCTGCGCAAGCAGGTCTCCGGCCCGGCGATGTTATTCTATCCATCAACCGCAAGGAAGTCAGGAACGCTGGGGACGCGTCGCAATTGACGCAAGACGCCAAGGACAAGCGCACGCTGTTACGGGTGTGGAGCAATAGCGGCACTCATTTCATTCTCATAGAGGACTAAGAGCCATGGAAGCGCTTGCGAACACCACACGATTTTTCGGGTTCTTCAATTTCCTGACCCCGGTGGAAACTGGCCAGTCGGTGTGCAAAACCATGTCGCTGAGTGTGTTACGTTTTTGCCCTCACCGTGGCACAGCCCGTGCATATAGCTTGGTCATGTTCAAAGAGCCCGAAAACATGAACACCCAACACGGGGCACTGCTCGCAATCGCAGCCGAGGATTTCAAGGCGGAAGTCTTGGAGTCGAGCCAGCCGGCCCTTGTCGAGTTCTGGGCGCCCTGGAGCCGGCCGTGCCAGGTCCTCGATCCAGTGCTTCAGGAACTAGCCAGTTCCTGCGTCGGCAAGGTCAAAGTGGTCAAGGTCAACGCGGATGACAGTCTCGACCTTAGTCTTTGGTACGATATTCAGTCGGTTCCAACCCTGATCTATTTTGTCGCGGGAAATCCGTGCCTGCGCATCGTTGGCACCGCGACCAAGGAGGCCATTCTGGCCAAACTCAAACCTCTTTCCCAGTAACCCCTATGGATCCACTCCTGATTATAGCAGTCGTCGTCCTCAGCGTGTAGTACGCGTTCGCCTGGCACGACCAACCCGCACGGAATGATCGGCGAACCGATGAACCGTCACCGAAAGCCCAACCCGGCGCGAACGTGGCACTGCAACGCAAGACAGGACTATGAACTCAGCCGATGAGCGTGAACCACGTGCAGCGCAATTCAGTGGCGCCGCCCGGGAGAAGTGCCTGGTTTGTGGCGACTCAATTGGAGACCGCTGCTTTTGCAAAATCCACCGCAAAGAAGGAGGACCAATAATGCTCTGCTGTCCCTCGTGCGCAGTTCAGTACATCGACTCGGCGCGAGCTCCCGCGGACGACCGTGAAGAGGAACTGCGCGCTTACGAAAAGAGCACCCATTTCTTCATCGGGGAGGACAAACCGTGGTCCTGAATACCTACCCACTCAACTTGGCAGAGGCCATATCTGACACCAGAGTCAGGACCCTGGTGGTGGATGATTCTCCGTTCATGCTGAAAATCCTCGCTCAAATCCTGCAAGAAGCCGGCAAGTTCGATCTGGTTGGCACAGCCTCCAATGGATGCCAGGCACTTCGTTATGTGTCGATGTTGTCGCCGGAGTTGGTCCTGATGGATGTCCACATGCCGCGTCTCAACGGCATACAAGCAACACGGTACATAAAGGAGCGTGAGCACGCGCCCGTCGTCATCATCACCACTTCGGATGACAGTTCTGCTGCCAAAGCCATGGCTGAAGAGGCGGGGGCCGACGCATTCGTCGCCAAACATGGGGACCTACGGCATGGGTTGATCGGCACCCTTCAGAACCTTTTTGGTCCAAGTGGCGCGAGGCGCGCGGCGGCAACCGATATTTCTTTTCAAAACCCGCCTGTAGGGGAGGCAAACAGGATCACGGCCCATGAAAACCCCCGGGCGAAACCCGTCACAGATGAGTCTTCCAATCCGGCCTTGGCTGTCCGTGCGACTCAGCCAACCGATCACGAGAAGGCCACCGCGTCAAGCGAAACGTCATTTTTGGGAAGCGCGCAGCGCCGACATGCGCGGTGCTGGCGTTTGATCGAGCACACTCGCGTCCGTTCCCCTCGCCACCCGGTTGCCCCCTGTCTCGAACCGGTCGCGCAACTGTGCGCTTCCCCACCGATTCAGCCCACCAGAAAAGCAGGCCCGAAAACACACGACACCATGAAAACACGAAGACGACACGGAAACTTAGCAAAAGAAAACGCTCCCACAAAGAAGGCCTCCGGTGTTCCTCCAACAACCGAGGAAATTCGCCAACGCGCTCATGAGATCTTCATGGCACGCGGTGACACGCCCGGCAACGAACTGGATGACTGGCTGCGCGCCGAGCAGGAGCTCAAACAGCAACGCGCCGCAGCCAACACATATAACAAATCAATGAATTGAATTAGTCAACTAGAACACAATCAAGCAGAAAGAAAAGAACATGAAGCCAAGTATAATCAGCCAGTGCGTGCGACAGATTTCTTCTTTAAGCGGCAAGGGCCAGGCAGTCATTGGTGGCAGCGTGGGCGTTGAGGCGGACTTTCCAGAATTGGTCGAGCCGACGGCTGGTGCGGATGCAGCGAAGCGCTAGGATGTTTTCCGCACCGGGCACTCCCCAGAACATGCCCGATTGTTTGCAGCGAGCGCCGATAATCGTCTTGCAGCCGGCTTCGATAACTCCCGATCCGATGAAGAAGCCGCGGCTGCGGAAGGTGCCATACTGCATGCGCTCCACGTTGCGGACGAAGTAACCCAACTCCTTTGCCACGGCTTCGGCCCGGGCGGTACCGGCACATTCCTGGCGTGTGGCGGCGATGAGTTGTTCCACTTTATCGCGCAGTAGTTGTCGAGCCCAACGGCCGAGTCGCTTCTTGAAATCGGGATGCTCTTTGCTGCCCAGCAGGGCCAAAAGCACTTTGCGGGCATGCTCCAGGGCGTGGTAGAAGTCCACGATTTGGAGGGCGGTGGGAAAGCAGAGCCGCCCCATGTTGGCCAAGCCTTCGGCGCCGTCGATGAGCAGCACCACGAACGTGGCCAAGGCCAGCCCTCGACGGATGGCCTCCTGGCGCAGCAGCGGGCCGAACTGCTCGACCGGCCCCAGGGTCGATACATAGGTGGTCGAGTTCGGATCGCGTAGGGGATGACCTTCCTCATCGACTTGGTGCTGCGTGAAGACGCACCCCAGATTGGCCATGCGCGTCTTGGCCTGGCCATCGGACCCTTTGCCCTTCCGGCCTTCCAGTTCTTCTGGGCGCATGGGCACACCCGAGGCGTCACCGCTCAGATACAGGATCGGGGCGGGTGGGGTGCCGGGCAGCGGCACCAAAGCCTCGCGGGCTTGCCAGGCTTGTGCCCCCGGCCCCACGTCCTGGACCAGTCGCTGGATCTGTCGGGCCGAAATCTCAATGCCACCGGACTCTTTCAAATGTTCTTGGGCTTTTGGGTAGCTGGCTTCATCGGCCCCTTCCAAACACACCAAGCGGGCCAAGGCGGGCGTGCAACTGCCCTCCAGTCCCAGTGCCGCATCGGCAGGATAGTGTCCCTGCTGCTTGCCGGGATGATAGTAATAGTCCCGTTCCAGGGTGAAGAATCCGAAGATGCAGTGGAGGGTGAGTGGCACCCGCCCCTTGCGCTGCCAACCGGGTTTGGGCTGGTAAGCGGCGTCGATGCGCTTGGCGGCTTGTTGCAACAGATAAGCGACCAGTTGGTTGGCCGACTGGAAAACGGCCGTGCGGACCAGCACCTCCAGTTGTTGGACGGCGAGCCCGTTGGGTTCGTTGGCCTGGAAGCGAGCCATCAGGAGCTGGATTTCCTGCTCCTGGGCCAGGCGGATTTGGGGCGGGAGCTCTTTGGGTTGGGCTGGGGCTTTTTTTTAACGCCAATATTTAGCTGGGCGCGGGTTTGTGCGACGATCTGCTGCGCATATTGCTCAGTGAGTTGCTGGTATTTGTGGTAGCCCTGAAGGGCTTGTTGGACTTCGGGAACTTTGTCTTGGGGCAGGTAGCGACAACAGTTTTTGCCATCTTCCCAGGAGTTGAGGCTGTAATAGGGGCCGTTAGGCCCTTGGCGGATGACGGATAGGGAGCCGTGCTCCATGCGTTGGATTTGGAGGATTTGTTCGATGAGGGACCGGGGAGTGAGGGGTGGATTCATCGCTCCAGTATATATGTACATCTATACCAAGCAATAAAAAAGAGCATGAAGGAGGAATCGGAAGAAACCGTGCCTATCCGGTTGGTTGCCAAGAGCCGAGAGCTTCGGAGCCAACCCTGTCATAAGTAGGGGAAATGCGCGCGCAGATTTCCTGTTTGGCAACCAACCGGATAGGCATGGAAGAAACTTGTCCGGCGCACAATCAGCCAACTATTCCTCGCAGCTCTGGCCGTCCACATGGTTACAGGTTGTAGCACGGGAAGAGTCACCGAAAGCAAGACTTTCACCACGGTGCCCGCACCTCGTCCGGCGACAATTTACGTCGCCAACCCGCCTCTGACCGTCTACGTCGCTGATGACCTCGACACCAAAGCCGACCAGGCCATCCAAGCTTTCAAGAGGGCCAACCCTGGATTGACGAACTACTTTAATCGCTCGCTCGGTTTCGCGGTGTTCCCGAGCGTTGGCAAGGGAGGTTTCATAATCGGCGGGGAGCACGGGAAAGGTCTCGTTTACGAGCAGGGCAGGCCTAGCGGGCAAGCCACACTGACGGGAGTAAGCCTCGGAGCGCAGGTTGGCGGCCAGTCATTTTCCGCAGTGATCTTCTTCGAAACCGCAGAGGCGCTTGCAAACTTCAAACAGAACAAGGCTCGGTGCATAACGTCACGTTATAATATTAATGTTCGTCATGAGATGAGCACTGAGTTGAGCGCGGTGGCCGGTGCCGCAGGCGCTTCGAAGGATGCCAGGTATCAGGAAGGAGTGACTTTGTTCACACTGCCAAAAACGGGCCTGATGGTGCAAGCAACGGTGGGCAGCCAGAACCTCGAATATAAGCCTTGCAACCATTCCGAGGAGAACTCGGACAATTACCGCTGATGAAGCGCTTGAAGCTTATGAAACAAAGCACGTATCATCAATCCCTAGGTGCCCTCACGCTGCACACTCCCGTGCTGCCACGACTCCCAGAGAAGATCCTCCGCCTGATGGCCGCCGCTTACGCCGCACATGGAGGCACTGAATGCATGAGTTTGGATGCATAGCGTGATCTGGAGCAAACACTCAAACAAAGATTCGAAAATGAACACGAACAACGTCAGCACTAAACGGAATCTGCTTATGTCCTCCTTGGTTGCCCTCCCCGCATGCCAAAGAGGCGATGGCGATACCGACTGGTTTCCGGCCGTGGACTTCACCGATACCGGCCAGGAGTACGTGTTCGAAGTGGACCTGCCCGGCCTGATGCCGGACGAGATCCAGTTGGAGGTGGATAGCGCTGCGATTTCGATTAGCGGGAAACGGGTGTCCAGGTCTGAGGGCGGGGGATGGCTGCGAGTTGAGCGTCCCTCAGGAGCATTCATTCGCCAATTGCCATTGCCGCCGAATACAACGGGCGAAATTTACGGCTGCTCTGCCGATGGAGTTCTGGAGTTAAGGGTGCCCAAGGCCTGCCACGGGAGTAAGACGCGCCCAGCCCAAGGAGTCGCCCGCGAACCTGAAGAGGTTGTGCCATGATGTCGCCCGCAGGTGACCTTACGTTGGAATCCGTTCCGAGGATGGTTCTTGCAGCGATGGAAGTCTCACGCGGGCGTCTTTGATTTAGCAATGGAAGACCCATGACTACAACCGCCTCCATTTCGAATCTGGTGGTTGAGCGGACGGCGCCGGGTGTGCTGCTGGCCCGAGTGTCGGGCAACTGGCGAGAGAGGCCCACGCTACCCGGCGTGGAGGCTGTTCGAGAAACCTTGAGTAAGGAGCCGTCTGTGAAGTCCGTGGAATTCGACACGGCCGGCCTGATCGGCTGGGATTCACGTTTTGTGGCGTTTATCAGCCAGTGCGCCAGCATGGTCCGCGGACGCGACATCCAACTGCGATACGACGGGCTGCCGGAAGGCGTGCGACGATTGCTGCGCCTGGCCCATGCGGTGCCCGAAAAGACTGAGAAGGTGTGAAAAAATTGGCGTCGAGCATAATATGTCGCACAAAATCATCACAATCCTTAGGAAAATTGGGGTTGGCTTTGAGGCATTCTCTGGGTCCTGGCATTTTTTCACACCTTCTGACACGCACCGGACGGTAGTCAAAGGAGGCTTTTTTCGAACGGTAGGTGAGTGCACGATCCAGGGGTGGGATGGCATACTGGGGCTCTTCACCTTTTTAGGGCAAAATCTCATAGCGCTGGTGAACCTGCTTTGGGGTCGCGCGCAGTTTCGCTGGGCTGACGCCTTTCTGGTCATGGGGCAGACCGGCCCCCAGGCGTTGGGCATAGTGGCCATGATCAATTTTCTAGTGGGCCTGATCCTGGCGTTTGTGGGAGCACTTGAACTGGCACGGTTCGGTGCCTCCATCTATGTGGCCGACCTGGTGGGCATCGCCACAGTGAGAGAAATGGGCTGTATCATGACTGGCATTATCCTGTGCGGTCGCACTGGCGCCGCCTTCGCCGCCCAACTCGGGACCATGAAGGTTAATGAGGAAATCAACGCTCTCCAAACCTTCGGCCTCTCGCCCATCGAGTTCCTGGTGCTGCCAAGAATGGTCGCCCTGATTCTGATGATGCCCTTTCTCTGCGTTTTTGCCGACCTGATCAGCATCGCAGGCGGCTTTTTCGTGTCCGTCAGCATGCTGGATACCACCTCCACTGAGTACGTCAGCCGCACGATCCAGGCCATTCAACTCAAGAGTTTCCTGCTCGGCATCGTCAAAGGCACCTTTTTTGGCTTTCTCGTGGCCTACACTGGCTGTCTCCGGGGAATGCAGAGCGGCCATACTGCCGCCGCAGTTGGACAGGCCACCACCCGGGCGGTCGTGTCAGGGATTTCCGCGATCATCGCTACCGACGGCATCTTTGCGGTGCTCTGCAGCGCGCTACGAATTTGAACCCGTGACATGAACACAGAGGACATCAAAATTGAGATCAAGAACCTGAGCATGGCCTACGGTCCCTACGTGGTCATGCGCGATATTAATGCCCGAGTCAAACGCGGCTCGGTGTTCGTCGTCATGGGTGAAAGTGGGTCGGGCAAAAGCACGCTGCTGCGGACGATGATCGGCCTGCAGCCGCCTGCTCAAGGAGACATCCTTTACGACGGTCAACCTTTTTGGGGTTTGGACGAAGAGGCGCGCCGCGCTCAGTTGCGCAAGTTCGGTGTACTCTACCAAAGCGCCGCGCTCTGGAGCTCCATGACCCTGGCTGAAAACGTGGAACTCCCACTGGCTGAATATACTGATTGGCCAGCAGCCGACCGGCAAGAGGTCGTCCGGCTCAAGCTGGCGCTCGTGGGCTTAGCGGGCTTTGAGGACTATTATCCGGCCGAGCTTTCCGGCGGCATGCGCAAGCGGGCGGGATTGGCTCGCGCCATGGCGCTGGACCCGGAAATCCTGTTTTTCGACGAGCCTTCAGCCGGGCTGGACCCTATCCTTTCGCGCAACCTGGACCAATTGATCCTGGAACTGCGCGACACCTTGGGCGCCACTGTTGTGGTTGTCACCCACGAATTGGCCAGTATTTTCACCATCGCCGACGACTCGATTTTCCTCGATGCCGAATCGCGGACCGTGAGGGTCGAGGGCAATCCCAAGGAACTGCGTGACCATTCCCCTGACCCGAAAATAAGGACCTTCCTCACCTGCGGCGAATTCTCTGAGCGGGGTACGACACCATGAAAACATCCAATCCCGCAGCTCTCGGCCTGTTCCTCGTCATTGGTCTGGCATTGGGCGTGGCCGGAGTGCTCATCTTCAGTTCCGCCACCCTTTTCCACCCGCAACAAAAGTGCATCCCGTACTTCGACGGCTCACTCAAAGGCCTGAACCCGGGTGCTCCCGTCAAATTCCGGGGTGTGACCATAGGCAAGGTGGACCAGATCCTGATCCGCCACAATCAACCCAGCGAAGACTTTGCCATGCCGGTGATTGTTGCGGTTGATAAAAAGCTCGTCCAATCCAAGTCCGATGAGACGCTTCAGATCGGCAGCCAGGCCCACGTGAATGAAAACATCCGTCGGGGTCTTCGTGGCCGCCTGGACGCCGAGAGTTTCGTAACCGGGGTCCTTTACGTGGGCCTGGACATGGTGCCGGTTGCGCCCCCTGCGGTGTTTCATCAGCTCAAGCCCGAGTACATGGAGATTCCGACCATCCCCAGCCAGGTGCAGCGACTCTTGGATCACCTCGAACAGGTTGACCTGCCCGGCATTTCGGCCAAGCTGACGGCCTTGCTGGCTCGTTTGGATACCAGCCTCGGCCATTTGGACCTTCCGCAGATCAATGCCGGCGTGACCAACTTGCTCGGGGCGGCAAATCAACTTCTCGCCTCACCGGAGCTCACCAACTCCGTTCAAGCCGCCAGGCGGACTCTGGAACAAGCACAGGCGCTGTTGGCGCGGATTGACGGTCGCGTGGACCCGCTAGCCGACAATCTCACGAACACCCTGTTTGAAGCACAGAAGACACTCGCCGACATGCGCCGGGGTGCCCAGAACCTCTCCGATCTGCTAGGCCCCGACAATTCCTTCGGCTCGGACCTTACGCAGGCGCTGGAGCAACTAAGTAACGCTGGCCGTGCTGTTGCCGACCTCGCCGAATTCCTTCAACGCAATCCAAACGCCTTGTTAGCAGGAAGGAAGAAACCCAAAGAATGAGGCATGAAATGAAACGGCTAAATTATCTCTACCTGCTCCTCATGATGTCCAGTCTGGGCTTGCTGCTGAGCGGATGCCTCATAAAGCCTGCGCGGGTGCCAACGCGACACTTCGTTTTGGCGCCCATTCCGGCACCCGAGCACGCCCCGACCACTGCGCAGCCGTTGGCGATCGAAGTCGGTTTTGTGAAGATGCCTTCATATCTTCTGCGAGATTCAATGGTTGTCCGCAAGAGCGCCGACGAAGTTGTGTACTTCGAAGCTGCGCTTTGGGCCGAGCGGCTGGACCATTCCTTCCAGCAGACGCTTGTGCAGAATCTCTCCATGCTGCTGGCCTCGGACCAGGCTTGTCTCTCCGTTTCTGAACGCGACCGGTTAGTAGTCCGAGTTTCCGTCAATGTGGAACAGTTAGACGTGGATACCGAAGGGCGGGGCACGCTGCTCGCGGAATGGCGGCTCACCGTTGCCGGTGCTGATGAACCCATGAAGATCGGTCAGACTCGCTTGACCAGACCCGGCCCCGCTCCGTGCGGCAACCCGCAAGCCATCGCCACGACCTTGAGCACGCTGGTCGCGGAATTCAGTCGGGATCTGGCGCCAGCGCTTCGAGAACCCGCTCAGACCAGGCGATGAAACGACGTTCTCAGGAGCCGTATCTGCGCGCTGTCCTCGGCTTCATTGGCATCACTGACATTGACGTGCCGTATGTCTAAGGGGTGGCGATGAGCGCCATCGGCCTGAGAAGTCGGTCGCGTCTTCAATTCCGTCCCTACCCGCCTGCAGCTTCCCGCCTCCACGGTGGATCGCCTGAAACACCTGGCGGCAGTCGAGTTAAAGAAGAACCCGGAATTCCAAAGATTCGTTCAGGATCTTGGCCGCGCTGATGAAGTGCCTGTTCCAAAAGTGTCATTCACGCAGGCCGCAAGGAGCGGGTTCTTGCGTCAACGCGCTACCGAAGCGATTGAAGGAAAGTCAAAAACGACAAGTGGCAATCCAAGTTGGCTCAATTCACTCCGTCAAAGGCAAGACCCACACCGCCACCTTGGTTCTGGAAATGTTTTGGCAGGACAGAAACGGGCGACACAATCTTCAACTGCTTTCGCCTTGGTTGCGTGCTGAGCAAACCGGCGGCCTCGGTGCCGGTGCGCAACAACAATCGCGCCTTAAGCTTCACTACGTAGCTATGGGCCGCCCGACCCACCTTCTATGCTTGGCTATGAAGCGCAGCACCTTCGCGAAAGCCGACGGCAGCTTGGACGAAGAATTGGTGAGAAAGTTGAAAGATCACGGTTGGTGTGAGATCAAATGCGTTTGACTGGCAGCCAGGAACACGCTGGACGATGCCGATATCGCTCACCATGAATCGTGATTATGCGGTCTTGGAAATCCAACCGCGTGTCGAACCGTTTGAGAACGGGCGAGGGTTTTCATTGCGTGTATCTCGAGCAGGAGCACCGCGCAAACTGCCGACTCCGCCGTGACCAACGCCCGGGTTGCTACGCTGCACAGGCTTCCGGCCGCCCCCGTCCCCCTCTCGACCACGCCTGTTCCGCTGCGCAAACCGTGCGCTCGTCACGAGCGGCATTCGCACTGTGCCGCAAGAGCGGCGTGCTTCCGTCTGCGGCTCGGCGGCGGCGTTTCGCTCCGGCTCCGTTTCGCTAGACGCTCCTCTCCGCCTACGCTCCACTTCCCTGCTCGCCGACCGCAGACCGAAGCCGGGTTCAAGCAAGCCTTCGGCCAGACTACCGCCTTGAGCAAATGTACTCAGCGCACCCGACATCCAACCTTCGAATCATCGGAAAAATCCCGGCCATTCGGCTAATCGCCGGGGGCAGCGCGATGAAGGCCCGGTTGATTGTATGGCGGCCTCGGGCGCGTCAAGGATACTACGGCTCGGTTCGCTTAGACGCTCCCGCTTCCGTTCCTCCTTTGACTCGCCCGCCGCCGCCGGGGAGTTTGGCCTTTAGGTTTTCATCGCGGGAATCTGTCGCTGTTCAACTCCAGAAGACCCATCCGCGAATCCTGCGTTGGCCAACCAACCCGATTCGCTTGTGCTTGCAGCGCGAACAGCACCGCGTCATTCTGTCGAAAACGCTGGTTTACCCCAGCCAGAGCGTGTATAATCAACGACGAGGTCGAAAGATAGTAAGCGTGTGGTGAGCACCACCATCCAAAGACACTTTTATCGAACCGGGCTGCTTCGCGAGGAAGTCCCCTTGCGAAACGGTCGCAGGCATGGTGTCGCCCGCACTTGGCACAAGAACGGAGTGCTTGCGTCCGAAGAACCCTGCAAAAACGGCTTGCCTAACGGGATTTGCCACCAATGGGACGAGGCGGGACGGTTGCTCGGCAAATACAGAATGGTGCGCGGCACGGGCATCCAGCGGGCCTGGCACGACAACGGCCAACTCCAAATGGAGGTTTCCACGGTTCGCGGCGAGTTCTGCGGACGAAACCGAATCTGGTTGCGCGATGGAACGTTGCTTTCCGAACGCTTCTATGTCCACGGTCGGATTGTCAGCCTGGACGAATATCGCGAAGCGGCGGCGAGGGATAAAACGCTGCCGAGATTTCGCGGCAAGCCGGCGAACCTGCCGCCGAAGAACGGCGCGACGCAGAAGCACATTTATCGGGTGTTTGTGGCATCGTTTTTGGAGAAGCGGAATCACAGCGAAGCGAAGGCGTGGTTGACCAAGAACGGCGGAGAAGCAACCGCGCATTCGCTCGGACGTTTCAAACGCGAGAGGGACGCCGCACGATTCGTGCAACAACTTTACCACGCTGGCGCGGCCAAGGTGATCGCGCCCGACATCTACAACAACAAGACAGGCGACCAATTTGCGGATTGTCTGCTGGTGCGCCTGCCCAAGAACCCGGCGAAGCGGAAAGCCGTTCGCCGCGTCTGCGCGCGACTGCGGACGCGCGAGCTTGGCGCAATGCAGCCGGGCAAGGACATCGGCGAGACCTACTTGTATCTCTACCTCGCTTGATTCAGAGGACGGCGAGGCAGTCCCGCGTTTGGTCCAAGGCGAGAACCCCGCAGGCCTGCCGCGCTCCAAGCAAACATTCGCTGACTGCATCGCCCACCAGTTTCTCGACGGCATCGCGCATGGGGCGAGCGCCGAGCTTTGGGTGAAATCCTTTTCGCACGAGGAACGGCAACACCGTCTTGTCCAATTCCAGTTTGTGGCCGCGCGCGGCGAGGAACTCGATTTCACGGGACAAGAATTTCTCGGCAATTTCCAACTGGTGTTCGTAGCTCAAACGGTGGAATACCAGCTTTTCATTGACGCGCGCGAAGATTTCCGGGCGGAGGGTCTGTTGCGCCCGCGTCAGCACATGGCGTTCAAGCGTTGCGTCGTTCGAGTGTTGCAGGCTCATTAACTCGGCAGAACCGATATTTGAAGTCAGCCAGATGTAAAAGCCGCTGAAGTCGAGCGTTTGACCCGTCGCGATAGTGATCCGCGCGGCGTCGAGGAGTTGCAGCATGATGTCCAGCACGCGCGGATGCGCCTTTTCCGCCTCATCGAACAACAGCGAACCCTCCGCCGCGCGTTCGCGCACTGCGCCCAGGTAGCCGACCTCGCCCAACCGCGCGCCGAGCAATAGACCAAGCGCTTCCTGATTTTGGAATTCGCTCATGTCGAAGCGGAACAATTGTCCAGCACCAAAAATCCGGTTCGTCAGCACGACGACCGTTTCGGTTTTTCCGACGCCCGTTGGACCAAGCAGTAGAAAACTTCCGCGTGGACGACCCGGCTTGCTGAGTCCGAGTTCGCCGCGCCGCACAACGGAGGTGATGCGTGGCAGCGCATGGGACTGGCCGCGGATTTCGCGCGGCAGCAGCGAGTCCAGCTCGTGGAGTTTGGTGAGCTTGGCCGAGTCTGTCGTTTTGTTCATCCCTGATTTGTAGCCCGGACTGAGCGTGCATGTTGTGTATGGCATACACCACAGCTTCGCGCGCTTGTGAGATTGTGGACGCGTGTTCGGCGGAAAAGCCGCTGGGCCACGAACGAAAACAAACAATAGAAAGCGTATGAAGTTAATCAAAAACATCCATCCGAAAATCCGCACGCGGCTGCCTTCGCTCCTCATGGCCGCCGCCGTGTTCGCACTCAACGCCGTCCCCGCTCTCGCGCAGAGCACGACGTTCAGTTCCACCGACCTCAAGACCGGCATCAGCAACAGCCTTGCCGTCATCATGATGTTCGGGTTCGTCCTCGGCATCTCGGCCGTGATCTACGGCGGCTTCGCCATCCGGCGCGGCGACGTGGACCAGGGCAAGATGTCCATCATCGGCGGCGCGATCATCGCGGCAGCCCCGGCGGTGGTCTATGCCTTCTACACCATCTTCGGCCTCAATTCCAACAGCGCTGTCGGCGTCGGCACATTCTGAACCTGCACCGCACCAACCCCCGACCGCCCACGAGCATGAAAACCGAACTGCGCTTCACCGACACCAACGCCGCGTCCGATTCCAAAGGCCGCACCTGGGGTCTCGAAGGCGGCTTGTTCTGGTGGCTCGTGGGCGGTGTCGGCGTGGCCATCACCGTGTTCTTCGTCCTGCTGGTGATAATTAAGACCTCGTTGCTGACGGCCTTTCTCGTCGCGCTCGTGCCGCTGGGTATCTGCCTCGCCTACATCTTCGGTTTCCGGCAGGGCAAGCCGCCCGGCTACGACCGCGATTGTTTTGAACATTGGTTTTCCAGCGGCGGATTCGCCCCGGAGGTTCAAACCAGCCGCTCAACCAAACATCCGTTGGCGCAGAACAGACCATGAATGCCGGCGCCCTAAATCGTCTCGAATTGCTGCGGCAGGCTTTGCTCGGCCAGCTTCAAACCGCCGAGGTCAATCTGCGCGCCGGGTTGCACCAGCACGGCATGGACGTCCTCGTGCGCGCCCATCTGGAACGGGCACTCGCCCACATCCGCGAAGCCTACATCGCGGTCAATGAGCAAGCCAAAATCCGCTCGGTTCAGGAACTGGCCGACCAGCTCGCGCGCATTGAACAAACACAGGCCGACCTGCGCGCCGAACAAAAGCCCGCTGCCGAATCCTCAACCTCAATCCACCCTTATGTTTGAACGCGCTCCCAACGGTTTTTTTGTCCGCAACCTGATTGTATTCAATCTGCTCCGGCGCGGCGGTTACGTGGCGAAGGGGTTTGTCTTTGAAGCGCCCGACCTCACCAACAGCCAGGTTGCCGACCTCAACGATTTTCAGGATCAACTCTGTCTCCTGCTCGCCTCGCTTCACGAGAACCAGCGGCTGCAAGTGCAATACTATTGCGATTCCGATTACAAGGGGGAGTTGCTGCGCTACCAAAAGGAGACGGAGAGATTTTCCAACGTTTGGACCAAACGCGCCCGCAACGAACGGTTCGTGCGCTACTGGCAGGCCATGTCTGAACGCAAGTTACGCCGCCAGCGCGTCATCTTCTACATCTCGCGCTCGTTGGAAAACGTGCCGAAATCATTCCAGTCCGCTGCCGCCCGGCGAAACTACTACCACACGCTGCTCGACCAGCTTGAAACCGAGTTCGACCACGTCCACAGGCTGTTGCTGGAAATCTTCGGCTCCGGCGGCGCGCGCATCCTGCCGATGACCGACCTCGACCATTTCCGGCATTACAAACGGTTTCTGAATCCGTCGCTCAACGACCGTTTCGATTTCGACCCGGCGGAAGGTTTTGAACCCGAGCTTTCGATTCAGGAAAACTGCTGGCACAGCGAGGGCAGCGGCCAGTCGGATGTCGGCTTCTTCCTCGACGGCCATTATCACTCGCTCATTGTCCTGACCCGCTGGCCGCGCACGACGTATCCCGGCATCATCCAGCGCCTCACCAACCTGCGGCTGCTCGACTACACCGTCACGGTGAATGTTGACCCGCTCCCGATTTCCCAGGAAATCAACAAGGAGGAAAAGGAGCACGACCGCGTGGCCGGCGACTACGCCAGCGAAAAGAAAATCTCCCTGCTCACCGTCATGGAAAAGAAGCAGAAGAAAATCCACGCGCTGATGCAAGGCCAGACGATTCCGTTCAAAGCCATGTTTGCCATCCGCGTCTGGGACAAGTCTCGCGACGGTCTCAACGCCAAGTCCGGGGCGATCAAGAACGCCATCAACTCGATGAATTCGGCGCAATACTTTGAGAGCAACCTGCCCAGCACCTCGAAGAGCCTCTTCTTCCAGACCTGGCCGGGCTGGACGTGGGGACGTTACGAACATCGCAAACTTTATTCCGAACACCGTTTCCTGGCGGACATGTTGCCGGTGACTAGCACCTTCACCGGGCATTTGGCCACGGCGGAGGCAATTTACGACGGGCCGCACGATAATCTTGTCGGCATCGAGACGTTCTCCGGCTCGGTGGACAACAAATCCCCCCAGCACGCCGTTCTGCTGGGCATGTCGGGCGCCGGCAAGTCCGTGACCGTTTGCGACCTGCTTTCACAAACCGAAGGTTATTTTGGTTACACCGTCATCATCGAAGAAGGGCTTTCCTACGGCATCTACACCGCGACGGTCGAGGACGGCGCGCGGCCCATCATCATTCATCCCGACGGCGACCTGACCATCAATTATCTCGATACGAAAGGTCTGCCGCTGACGCCCGACCATTTGTCGGCGGCGACCGCGCTCGTGGCCCGAATGATCGGCACGAGCGCGCAGGAGGATAAACAAATGCTCCGCCAGGCGCAGATCGCCAAATACCTAAACCTGCTCTACGAGGATGCGTTCCAGGACTGGCAGAAGAAGCGCCACGACCAGTTGCTCGACATTACCCGGCACGCGATGGCATTGCAGAATTTTCGCGCCGAAAAAATGCCGCCGGGAGCGACCACCCTTGAAACTTTTGCGGACTTCCGCGACTGGAAAGCAGCCCACCCGGCCGAAGCGGAGGAATATCAGCGCCAATTCGAGGAAGCGGTGGTCCTGAGATTCCTGAAAGACCCCCGGACCAGCAAGGAAGTCCGCAACCTGGCCTTCGCGCATTTCACGCCGGACGAGTTCCCGACGCACCGGATGTTGCAGGAATTGATGATGCTCGACCCCATCGGCGCGGAGCGCGACCAGATCATGGAAATCGCCACGCTCATTCTGCCGTGGTGTCGCGACGGCAACTACGGCTGCCTGTTCGACGGCACGAGCAATCTCTCGCTCACCGGAAAAATCGCGCACTTCGAGTTGGGCTACATCCCGGAGTCCGCGAAAGAACTGAAAGCTGCCGCCGGTTTCCTCATCACCAACCACGCGCGCAAGCACATCATGACGCTGCCGCGCGCCATTCGGAAACGGAACATTTATGAGGAAGTCGCCCGCTTCCTCGACATTCCCGGCGGGCAGGAAATCGTCCAGGAATCCTACGCCCAGCTTCGCAAGTTCAATTGCTGGAACATCTCCATCGTCCAGCAGTATGCGCGCTTCAAACAGTCGCGCATCCGCTCCGCCGTGTTCGGCAACTCACGCCAGTTTTTCATCATGCGCCAGAATGACCGCGCGGATCTGGATGACATGGGCAAGGACATCGCGCTGCCGGAAGTGACGCAGCACGCCCTCATGAACTATCCGCTGCCCGACCATCAAACCGGGCAGAAGTATTCGCCCTTCACCTATTTGCACACCGACTCAACCCGGAACCTCTGCGGCACCGTCCACAACGTCGCGTCGCCGGAGATGCTCTATTGCAGTTCGTCCAGCGGCGAGCATTTTGACAAACGCGCCCGCGAACTGCGCCAAAGTCCCAACATCGTCGAGGGCATCATCGCCCACGCCAATCCACCGAAATAAACCAAACCAAAAATGCTTATGAAAAAATTACTGATTCAATTCGTTCCTCTCGCCTGCGCCGTGTCCCTGTTCACGGGCTGCGCCGCTGTCACCCGGACTGCTACTGATGTGGGGTTGGGGGCAGGCGGTGCGGCCATCGGCGGGGTTCTTTCCAAAGGCAATCCCGTCGCCATCGCGGGCGGCGCGGCAGGTGGCGTTCTCCTTGGCGAGGGGCTTCACTACGCCAACAGCAAGCTGAACGACCAGTCCTACCAGACCGGCTACGACAAGGGCCGCAGCGATGCCGTCAAACAGCAATACTGGCTTTTTGTTGCCATGCAGCAGGCCAAGGCGGGCGACGAAGGCCGGGTCCGGCTTTATGAGGTGCATCTGCCGGAGCAGACCATCGACGGCGTGATTTTCAAACCCACCACCCAATTTCTCCGCATCGAAGGAGGCGGAGCTTCCACCCAATAACAAACAAACAAAGAGAAAGGACAACAAACATGAAAAAAATAATCGCAGCAATCCTCATCGCCCTGCCGCTGGCGTTCTCCGCCCGCGCACAGTGGATCGTCTATGACCCGACCAGCAACATTCAGCAGATTCTGGACGAGGCCGAAAACCTCGCCGAATACGCTTCCATGATTGAGAACCAGGTGCAGCAAATCAACACGCTCACCAGCCAGTTGAGCGAGTTCAAGAATTATGAAGCCCTGTTCGGCAATCCGTCCCAAGTGGTGCTTTCCATGGTCGCATCCTTGTACGCCGACTTGAAAAGCCTTGAGCCGGGGCTGAACCTCGAAAACCTGGTCGCCAATGCCAACGGAAATACGGCGCTGACCTTCAATGACAATGGCATCTACGCCACGGTGGGCACCAGCTTCCAGACGCCGGGCGGCCAGACCATCCAAAGGCCCGCCGACCAATACAAACCGTTTGCGGCCATCATCAACACCGCCAGCAATTATGCCAGCGTGGCGGACAATGCGGCGCAACGGCGCGCGACCATCAAGGACCAAATCGCCCAAACCACCCAGCAGCTTCAGGACGCCACGACCGATGCCGAAGTCCAGAAGCTGAACGGCGTGCTCGCCAGCCTCAATAGCGACCTGGCCAGCACGGATGACGAGGTGAATCAGGCGGCATCGTCCGCAATGGTGCAGGACATCCAGAACCGGAACGACCAGCAAAAACAGATTCTGGCGTTGACCGAACAACAGAACGCCGAGTTCACGGAGGCGGTCAGCAATTACACGGCGAAATTCCAGTTGCTCAACGCCCCGACGGTATTCCCGACCCCGTAACACGAACCCGCAACCTTCAACCCGGCGTTTATTATGGCCACGTTCGACAGCATCTTCCCCAACTTCCTGACCATGTGTGGTAATCTCCACACGCTGCTGTTGAGCGTGGCCTTCGGGCTTTTCATTGTCGGCGTCATCGCCACCGTGCAGCAACGCGCTTCACACAAATCCATTCTGAATTTGCTCCTGCGCCTGTTGCTGCTCACGTCCTTGCTCGTGTTCCTGCCCGGCTGGGGCAACACGCTGCAAAATTTGCTGCAAACTTCCATTCTCTCCGGTTTGGGCGTTGACCCGTCCCAGGTTTATCGGCAATTCAATCAACTGCTCGTCATCAAACGCGACCCGTCCACGCAATCGTCCTGGTGGAATGTCATGTCGCAGCTCCACAATTTCACCACCGACATCATCATCACCGCGTTGCTCTGGCTGATCGGCCAAATGGCCTCCTTGATGATGTTCTGGGGCTACATCTTTCAGACGGTCATCCTCAATATCGGCTACGCGCTCTCGCCCTTGCTCATCGGCTTCATGGCCATTCCAGCGTTGAAGCACACCGGCAACCGCTACCTCATGAACCTGCTTGGCGTTTTGCTGTGGCCGCTGGGCTGGGCCGTCGCCGCGCTCGTCACACAGGGCATCCTCGATTTCATGACCGACCCCAGCTTTGCATACGTTGATCCCACTTCCACGCTGCCCGACCTGCAAAAAACCATCGGCGTCGCCGCCGTTGGCTTCTGGATCATTTTCAGCACCGTCGCCGCGCCCGTCATCATCCAGAACGTCATCGCCCACGGCATCCAGGCCGGCAGCCAGTTGCTGTCCGGCGGCGTCAGCAGTTTTCTGCAAACGGCCGCCACCACGGCGGGCGCGGCCGCGACTGCTTCTACCGCTGGCCTGCCGGTGGTCACGGCTGGCGCGGCGGGCATCGCCGCGCTGTTAAGCACCCTCTCGTCCGCCGCCAACATGGGCAGCGCGGGCGCCATCATCATCGCCGGGTCCGGCCTGCCGCCGCGCTCCGCCCGCGGCCGGCCCGGTGACGACATCACCGGCGACAAGGCCGTTCGCGACCTCATCGCCAAATCCAAACCCAACTATTACTGACCTATGGACTCTCCCGCATTACGAACCACGGAAACCAAAAGCGCCGAGGCCACCAGGCCCACGCCGCGCCGCTTCGATCCGACCCGGCTATTGGTCCAGCGCGACCGCTTGCCGTGGTTCTGGTTCTTCTTCACCGTCGTCGTCCTGGTGCTGTCGGCGATTGACCGCTACCACATCGTCTCCCTGTTCAAACAACGCGAGCGCGTCGTCATCATTGACCCCGCCGGCACCTACTATTTGAGTCCGTTGCTCCAGTTTTCGGAGGCCAAAGATTTGCACGTCCAACAGGCCGAACTCGCCACAATGGCGTTCCTCCAACGCAATCCCAAGGACTTCGACAATGCCGATTTGCTCAAATTGTTGTTTCTGAAATCGGCCCTGGGCAAGGCGCAGGACGAGCGCCTCAAGGAAGCCGTCGAGTTTCGCGCCAAGCAGTTGCACCAGAAAGCCGAGATTGCCCGCATACAAATCCTGGCGACGCGCGATAACGAGGTGCTGGCCGCTGTCACCGGCCAGATCATCCGCAGCGGCATCTTTCAAGACAAGGCGTTCACCGAGGCGTTTCCGTTCACGCTCCGGCTGCGCCTCATCCGCAACCCCAACATGGCCTTGAACGGACGCTTCCCCACCGCCGTGGGCGACTTCAAATATGAAATCAATCGCTAAACTCTCATCGCTCACCGTCACGGTGCTCGCCGCTGCCAATGTTGTATTGGCACAGCCCGCCAAGGAAATCGTGAGGGATTTCCTGGATGAAAATGTCCTGATTGTAGTGCCGGTTGCGACCAACCGGGTCACCACGATCAGTTTCCCCAGCGCCATCACCGCCATAGACGGTGCCAGTGTCACGGTGGACGGAAAGACGCCGGGCCTGTTTCAACTGGCCCACACCAAAGGCTCGGCGTTTCTTTCCGTGCGCGCCCTATTCCCCAAGGCATCCGCCAATCTCAACATCCGCTGGAACGACCATACCTACGTGTTTGAACTGGCCGAAAGCAACCAGCCGGTGCTTTCACTCAACCTGGCGGCGCCGCCAACGCCGGAGGCGGGAGGCTTTGGCCATGCGCCCGAAGTCAGTCCGATCAAACTGCTGGCGCTGCTCGACAAGGCCAAGGCGTTTCCGTTGCTCAAGGCCCAGCAGCCCGAAAGTGTCGCCAACGTGGACTTCACCACCTACGACGGCAAGCCGCTCGTCAGCAATTTCAATGACTACGAAATCCAGATCGAGGAAGCCTTCCGCTTCAACGCCGACGACACGCTGGTCTTTCGCCTCGTCATCACCAACAAGGTTGACGCGCCTCTGATTTATCAACCGGACAGTTTCACGTTGCGCGCTGGTAACCGGCTCTATCCGCAGTCCATCAGTGACGCCGACGGCACGGTGCCGCCCAAAGGCCGGAGCATCGTTTATTTCGCCGTCAGCGGCACGCCGGACGGCGGACGCAACGAATTGTCGTTGCGCAACGCTTTCACGGTTTTGTTGACACGCGTTTCGCCGCCGCCGTCCTCCGTTGTCACTGTCACCAACGCTTCCAGCGCGCAATCCATCCGTTCACCCGGAGGCCACCAATGAAACCGCGTGATTTTCTAAACTTTTTCAAGACCAAGAGCGGGAAGCTCGTTACCTTCGCCGTGCTGTTCGCCGCCGCGCTGATCATTTTCAGCGCCCTTCGCAAGCACAACCAGTCCGCCGAAGATGCGCTCAGCGTCACCGCTCTGGCGACCAATGCGACGGACAAGCCCCAGGTAGTGCAGTCGGTCGTGCGACCGATGCAGGCTTTTTATCCGCCTCCGCCCAAGCCAGAGCCGACGAATTTCCCGTCATCCTCGCCGTCAGCTTCGCCCTCGTCGTCACCTGGTTTTCCGAAACCATCACCGCTGCCAACCGTTCCCGCGAACCAGGCACCGGCACCGACCCTTTCGCCCATCAGTTTGTTTGCCGACAGTTCGGCCGGCATTCCACCGGCCAAGAAGTTGAGCGCGGTGTTTGCCCCGTTCGGACGGCTGATCCCCTGTGAAACCGTGGTCACGGTTGACTCATCTTCCATCCATACGCCCATCATCGGTCTCGTCACCGAAAACGTGTATTTCAGGGGCAAGTTGGTGATTCCGGCGGGCACGGAGATTCATGGGACGGCGCAAACCGACCACCAACGCGAACGCATCGCCAGCGGCAACACCTGGACGTTTATCTGGCAGAACGGGATGGAAATGCAAATCAAGGCCATCGCCCTGGACCGCGAGTTTGAAAACAGCACCAACCAGACCGGCTGGGCCATCACTGACGGCAGCGCCGGCTTGCGCGGCGAGATCATCAAATCCGACAACCTGGCCGACATCAAACTGTTTGCCGCCACGTTCCTGTCCGGCGCGGCCAGCGCGTTGACCGAAAAGCAGCAGACCATCTTCGGCCCCATCAACAGTCCCACGCTCAACAACGCGCCCTTTACGGGCGCGCAGGCCGTGCTGCAAACCTACGCCCAGCAAATCTTTGATTCGATTCAAAAGAACGGGTTCTACGTCCGCGTGCCCAGTGGGAAACAGTTCTATCTCTACGTCCTGCAAACCATTGACGCCGCCGACGCCTCGCTCGGCGGCACCGCCATTCCCGTCACCCCGGAAACCGATGAACCAGCCAAAACCAAATCACGACCATGAAAACGTATTATCTCATTCCACTGTTGTTTCTCTCCGCGTGCTCCACAACACCCAAGTTGGTGTTGCGGCCACAACAACCGCCAGCGCCGAACGCCGACGGCATTCGTTATCCCGAAGTCCTTCACGCCTACCACGTCGGACGCTATGCCGACCCGAACGATGATTTGATCATGCACGAGCAGCACGTCGTCTATCGCGTCGAGGAAAATACCCGCTGGGATTTTCATCCCCGCCCGGCTGGCGGCAATCTGCCCGCAGTGCCGTCGCGCGATGCCGCGTTCGCCCCGGCCCCGGTCAACGATTCCATTCTGGCCGAGGTGAATTCCCAAAAGGCCGCCACCGCCCAAATCATGATGCAGGCCCGAACCCTCTCGGCGGCACTGGCGCAATTCCAAACCGCGTTGCAGCAGACCAAAACCAACCTTCAGGAAACGCTGATTCTGCGGGCGTCAGTGAACGCAATGAAGCAGCGGCTCGACGCGCTCGAATCGGCGCAGGGCCAGCCGCCGCCATTTTCAACCTCCACGACTACCAACGAACCGGCTGATCCGTTGAGCCCATGAAACATTTTGCCGGAGCGGGGCGGTTTGCCTGCCTCGTTCTGGCGAACACGGCAAATGCCGCGCAACAAGAAACCAATAAATCGAATCGTTATGACAAAACCGAAAACACCCGCGCCACCGAGCGCCGGCGGCAATGCCGCCCCCACCGACCAGCCCACGTTCCGGAGCAACCCGGAAGTGGATGCGAGGATTGATGCCCACATCAAAGACAATCCCAAGTATTGGGCCTACGTCCAAGCGATGCCCCGCGAGCGGCTCGAACGCACCGTGGTCCTCAACGAAGTGCGTGAACTCGACCGCCAGCAGCGGATGCGCGAAGGATTGATGAAGCGCATCAACGCCAACCCCGCCCTCAAAAACGCCTACGATACGCTGGTGAAAGACCTGCCGGAGGACCAAAAGGAGGGCGTCATCGCTCAGATTGCCCGCTCGACCAGGCGTGCGGTTGCGCGTTCGCAGGGCCAGCAGCAAGCCAGAGGCGAGGCCGTCGCCGCCTGAACCAACCGCCACGCCCCGGCTTGTGATTTCCAACGGAAACCAAGCCGGGGCGAATCCAGGAGTTTAACCCTCGATCTTGTGTTCCAGGAGAATATCAACCTTGATTTGGTCAACGAACTTCAAGGTCGCCGGCCTTTCCGGCAGCCCGTTCATGTCGAACTCCCCCATGACGAAGCAGGGGCGCTTGAGCCATTCAGGATGCCGCGTCCTGACAATCCGATTCCAGATCAGCGTTTCCCAACCACCCATCCCGAACGAAACCACCAAGCCGCAACCGTATTCGGGAATTGTCTTCACATGGAGGAAGAAGCAAACGGCCGCGTGCGATCCTTTCGGCGGCCTCTTCAATTTGTGGAGGTCCACGCGCCGGAAATACTTCAACCGAGCGCCCTTGTACATGTGGAATTCGAGGTGGCCCTTTTCGGACCTACCGCAAATCTTCTTTTTGATTTCAACGTGGGAGCGGGCGCACACCCGGAAGAACTTCCTGCACGCCCTGAAGACCTGGTCTTCCAGATGCGTGCAGCTTCGGAGCATTTTCTTTTTGTCTCCGTGGGTGTCATCGTTCAAAGGCGGCCTCGTTGCCAGTACAACCACATCTTGTGGCTTGATGAAGTCGTACTCCTCGCGGCCAACCTTCTTGAACTTTCTTCGCCGGTACGCCGGATTCCAAAGAATCTCGCCGTACCTGTAGCCGAGCTTGGCCAGGGGCGCCGTGATTTCGCTGAAAGCCGCCCCGTCCCGAATCTTGAATGGCTTGGGTTCTTCCTTGCCGCGCAACGGCATCGAATATGCAAACCGGTGGTAGAGCATAAATTTCTTCTGTGCCACGCCCGGGATGCTACTCAATTCCAGCCCGTAAACAAAGGGCAACCGACAAAAAAGTTACAATTTGGAAACGAAATTCACTTTCGGCCTGTAATCGACTGGAGGGGTTTTCAGGTAATATGCGAGTCGTTGGCCCATGAAGACGATGGCTTTAATCATCTTCGTGTTTTGTCTGTTTCACTCCGGCAACTGGCTTGCCAGTTGGCTCGGTCTGAAGGCCCAGGCGACACACCCTCGTCGCCTCAATTCATTGCCGGCTGTTTCCTCAGCCGAGAACCATTCACCCCCAATGATTTTCGGAGGACCTAATGCCCCACGACAAGAATGTTATCGGACGGACTGTGTCGAGATTGCGTTACCAGCGAGGCTGGTCACAGGCCGAACTCGTCACAGAATTGCATCTGATCGGAAATATCAACATGACCCGCGAAATCCTCGCCAATATCGAGATCCTGCGCAGTCCCGCCACCGACAAGCAGATCGAGTTCTTTGCCGAAGTGTTCGAGGTCATGGAACAAGACCTCTTTCCTAAGAAACGACACTTCGTCGGCAAGGAAGTTGGAATGGAACTGCGCGAGTTCACACGGCGTCGTGGCCCGCCTCCTCCCAATCAGAAGTAGGCTCGTCTTGCTCAATGCGCCCAAACCGCCCAAACTCGCATGGCAGTCCGACGCAACCATCACGATTTGGACCGGCAGCTTGACCTGTTCGCCGCGCGAAGGCCGACACATGACACCGTTGACACAATACGGCCGAATGGCCGAGAAACACTGGCGGGAACGCTGCCCGAAAATGGTCCACGAATTGGAACGCAAGGGGATGCTGCACCAGATGCTTCTGGAAGCGGAGGAGAAGACGAAGGACGAAATGGCCGAGCTTCGCATCCAATTGATGCAGCAGGGATCAACGGCGCAACAAGCTCACGACCAGGCTTGGGAGATGGTGCGGGAGAAGTACATCCTGCTCCCGCCGGAGAGCTAAACAGACGGAGTCGGTCAACACGCCAGTTGGCACCGGTAGTTCGCAACGAAAAAAACTACCGGATTTCGGACGCAGACAGAATTGGGGAAGGGCCGCCCCGCCAAAAATACCGGCAGAACATCGCCGCCATCCGCACCCTGCGGACGTTGGAAGCCGAAAGCCGCCCGGCCACACCTGACGAAAAGGCAACGCTCGTTCGTTACGTGGGTTGGGGCGCCATGCCGCAGGTCTTTGACCCGCGCAACTACGAATGGCGAGAGGCGCGTGCCGAGGTGGAACAGTTGCTGACCCCGGAGGAGTTGGAGACGGCTCGCGCCAGCACCCTCAACGCCCACTACACCTCGCCCACCGTGGTGCGAGCCATGTACGGCGCCCTGGACAGGTTCGGATTCGAGCATGGACGAATTCTGGAACCGGCGTGCGGCATCGGTCATTTCATCGGCCTGATGCCCGAGGCGATGCACTGCCACTCGATTATCACCGGCATCGAGATCGACCCCCTCACTGCCCGCATCGCCAAGGCTCTCTACCCGGACGCCGACGTTCGCGCGCAAGGATTCGAGAATGCCCAACTCGCTGAGGGGTTCTACGACGTGGCGATTTCCAATGTGCCCTTCGGGGATTATCCCGTCTACGATCCGCGCCTGAACGCCTACCGATTTCCCATCCACGACTACTTTTTCGCCAAGGCCCTGGACAAGGTCCGGCCTGGCGGTCTAATCATGTTCATCACTTCACGGGGAACGATGGACAAGGTCAACTCCACGCTCCGCGAGTATCTGGCTCCGAAGACAGAGTTCCTCGGGGCCATTCGTTTGCCCAACACCGCCTTCAAACAGAACGCGGGCACCGAGGTGACGACGGACATCGTCATGCTCCGCAAACTGCATCCGGGCGAAACCCCACGAGGAGCGGCTTGGCGCGAGGTGCGGGACTTCACCAATCACAATTTCGTGAAAATCCCCATCAATGAGTATTTCGTGGACCGTCCCCACTTGATGCTCGGACACCTCCAGTTGACTGGGAGAATGTATCGGGATAATGAGCCAACCTTGGAAGGGGATGGAAGGGTTCTTGGGGACGCGCTCGCCACGGCAATCCCGGAGCTTCCTGCGGGCATTTACCGCGCGCAGCGGATTGAACTGGCGGAACCCACCACGGACCAAACTATTCCCGCTTCTGACTTCGTCAAACCCAACGCCTATTGCATCCACGACGGAATCGTCTGCATCCGCGAGGAAAGCGTCCTGCGACCGCTCACGGATTTGCCCAGCGAGACCCGGTCACGGATTCGGGGTTTGATTCAGGTTCGTGACGCAGTCCGTTCGTGTCTGCGTTCCCAACTGGACGGCAGCAGCGAGGAACAGGTTGTCGAGGCCAGACGCCAACTCAACTACGCCTACGACCGATTCGTTGCCCGTTTTGGGCCGGTCAATCTCCGCCCCAATCAGCGCGCCTTCGACGGCGACCCCGATTTGCCCCTGCTGCTTTCACTGGAGCACTACAACGACGAGAAGAAGCGGGCAACGAAGGCTACGATTTTCCAGGAGCGGACGATTCACCACCGGCAGCCGATTGAATCGGTTGATTCGCCGAAAGAAGCGTTGCTCGTCTCATTGAATGAACGCGGCCGCGTGGACCTCGACCACATGGCCGGGCTGCTCAACAAACCGACGGAGGAATTTCTGCCCGACCTGAAGGGCATCATCTTCCTGAATCCACAAACCAACGAGTGGGAAACCGACGACCACTACCTCTCCGGCAATGTCCGCGAGAAACTGGCCGTTGCGGACGCTGCCGCTGTGACCGACCCGCGTTTCCTTGAGAACGTCGAGGCGTTGAAGTCGGTTCAACCCGCTGATCTGAATGCCACGGAAATTGACGTGCGGTTGGGCGCTTCCTGGCTGCCGCCCGAGGATGTGAAACAGTTCACCCACGAGTTGCTGAATATCCCGTCCGGCGTGGAGATCGGTCACGTCCATGCGCTCGGCACTTGGCATCTTAACGGCGACTGGGAAGCCCGAGGAGCGACTGCCAACACAACCGATTGGGGTACGAACCGCTACACAGCTCTCGAACTCATCGAGGACGCGCTCAACCTCAAGACACCCACGGTCTATGACCTGAACGAGGACAAAAAGCCCGTCGTCAACGCAGAGGCAACCGAAGCGGCCCGCGAGAAACAGGAGCGCATCAAAGAGCGGTTCAAAGAGTGGGTTTGGTCGGATGATTCACGGCGGGAGCGGCTCTGCCGTCTTTACAACGATACGTTCAATCACACGCGCGTCCGCACTTTCAACGGCGACCACCTGACACTCCCCGGCGCAAGTGGGGCAATTCAACTTCACGGACACCAAAAAGCGGGCGTCTGGCGCATTCTCCAAACCCCCAACACGCTGCTCGCCCACGTCGTCGGCGCGGGTAAAACCTACACGATGGTCGCCGCTGCGATGGAGTTGAAGCGGCTTGGCCTTGGCCGCAAGCCGGTGTTCACCGTCCCCAATCACATGCTCGGCCAGTTCTCGACTGAACTCCTCACGCTGTATCCAGGCGCGAACATCCTGGTTGCCGGCAAGGAGGATTTCGAGTCGCAGAACCGAAAGAAGCTGTTCAGTCGCATCGCCACTGGCAACTGGGATGCCGTCATCGTCACGCACTCCGGTTTCGAGCGCATTCCGTTGGCGCGTGAAACGCAGGAACGATTCTTCCAGGAACAGCTTCACGAGTTGGAAATGATCAAGCGCCAGCACGCCGATTCATCGAATCGCCGCTTGGTGAAGGAAATTGAACGGGCAAAGAAACGGTTGGAGGCCCGTTTGCAGGCCCTCGCCGCAGAACACAAAAAGGACAACACGCTAACCTTCGAGGAACTTGGCGTGGACCGCCTGTTCGTGGACGAGGCGCACTACTTCAAAAACCTCTTCTACGTCACCAAGATGACCCGCATCGCCGGCCTGCCACAAACCGCCAGCGAACGGGCTTTCGATATGTACTTGAAAGTGCGCCACGTCCAGTCACTCAACGGCGGGGGAGGCGTCGTGTTTGCCACCGGCACGCCCATCGCCAACAGCATGGCGGAGATGTTCACCATGCAACGCTATCTCCAAGCCGACCAACTCAAGAAGCACAACTTGCATCATTTCGACTCGTGGGCGGCGACGTTCGGCGAGCCGGTGACAGCAATGGAGCTTTCGCCAGACGGAGCCGGCTATCGCCTCAATACCCGCTTCGCCCGGTTTATCAACGTGCCGGAACTCATGCAGATGTTTCGCCAGAGTGCCGACGTGCAGACGGCGGCGATGCTCAATTTGCCACGCCCCAAGCTTGAGGGCGAAAAGCCTGCCATCCGCAACGCCCCCGCGACGCCGGAATTGAAAGCATTCGTCCAGGAACTCGCAGCACGAGCTGACAGATTGAAGACTGGCCGGGTTGATCCCAGCGAAGACAACATGCTGAAAATCACGTCGGAGGGGCGAAAAGCGGCGCTGGATCTCCGCCTGATGAAACCCACGACACCGGACGAGCCGCAAGGCAAGGTCAATCTGGCCGTCGAAAACATCCACGGCATCTGGCAGGCCACAGCGGGGGAACGTTGCGCCCAGCTTGTGTTCTGCGACCTCTCCACGCCGAAAGACAAAGGCTTCTCGGTTTACCGCGATATGGCCGACAAGCTGGAACGGCTCGGCGTGCCGACACGGGACATCGCTTTCATTCAGGAGTACGATTCCGATGCCTCGAAGCTCGCGCTGTTTCGGGACGTGCGCGCCGGGAAAGTCCGTGTCCTTTTCGGCAGCACACAAAAGATGGGTTCGGGAACAAATGTGCAGGAGCGCCTGATTGCACTCCATCACCTTGACGCGCCGTGGCGGCCTGCCGATGTGGAGCAGCGGGAGGGACGAATTCTCCGCCAGGGCAACAAGAACGCAGTCGTTTCCGTCTTCCGTTACGTCACCGAAGGCTCCTTCGACGCCTACATGTGGCAGACCCTGGAGACGAAGGCCAAATTCATTGCCCAGGTCATGAGCGGCGACATGACGATTCGCCGCCTGGAAGACCTGGATTCAGCGGCTTTGACTTATGCTGAAGTGAAGGCCATCGCGTCCGGCAATCCGCTCGTCATCGAAAAGGCCCAGGTTGACGCCGAATTGATCCGGCTCACCCGGCTTCGTTCGGCCCATGCCGAGGAGCAATATCGTATCCGCACAAACCTTCGCCGCTCGCACGAGGATGCCGAAACCTTCACCGCCCGACTTTCCAATCTCCGCCAGGACATTACGGCCCGCCAGGATACTTCCGGTGACAAATTCACCATCGAACTCGACGGCCAGACCCTCGACAACCGGGGCATCGCGGGCGAGTTGATCCTCCGGCGGGCGGAGAAGATCAAGAACTGCTTCGGGGACGATGTTTGTATAGGGCGCTTCGCCGGCTTTGATTTGTTTCTGCGCCCCGGCTTCAACAATACCGTCGAAGTTGTGCTGCGCGGCCACAACAGCTACGGCGCGCGCGTCACAGACACTGCGCTGGGCACGATCCGCTCAGTGGAAGCGACCGTTCAAGGCTTTGAGGAGCGGGCTGCCAAGCTCGAAACCGACATCGCCGATGCCCACAAGCGGGGCAAGGAACTTGAAACCAAAGTTGGCGCTCCATTCGAGCATGAGGAGCGTTACCAAGAGTTGTGCCGGCGCCAGAGCGAAATCGAGGAAAAGCTCGACCTGACCAAGAACCAAGCCCCCAGCCAAGTCGAGGCCGAGTCGGTTGACGAGAACGAGGAGAAGAACTCAAGAACTCAACACAAAGCACACGCCATCAGACCGAAACAACGGCTGAAGGTAAGTGCATAAACCCCAAGGTGGGCATCCTTCAGTTCCGCTATTGAAAGTTGTCGCCGCTTCTGAAACCATATCCCCGTGGGCCTGTAGCTCAATTGGTTAGAGCAGAGCACTCATAATGCTTTGGTTCTCGGTTCGAGTCCGAGCAGGCCCACCAACCAGTTCATCGAACTGTCGCCATTGGCCATCGTGCCAACGGCTGCTGCGCTCGGGAGTGAGCCTGTGGAGCCCCATTTTCTTCACCTTGAATTCGCGAGAAGTAAGCTGACGGCATGACAGCGGCAGGCTAAAGTTACCGGAGAAATTTGATATGAAGACCGCTCTGCTCGAAATCGAAGCCATCTTAAGCAACGCAATCGCTCAGTTGTCCACGCCGAAGCCGAGTGCGGAAAAGGCAAAGCGCGGCGTTGAGGTTGCAAGGAAAAAGCTGCTGGATTTGGTGGAGGACCAATCTGGCCGCGGCCCGCTTCTCGAAGCCAAGCGGAAACTGGTCCTCGTTTATCTGGGTATGGCAGAGAAGCAATTCACCGACGCTGACGCCGAGATCTTCTCCATTCTTTCCAAGGAACGCGCGTTGCAGCACGAGTTGGAACGCGCCCGCAAGAACAACTGAGAGCCGGTCCCCGCACAGCCCACAAGCACGCCGATCTCGTTCAAATTCCCGGCGGTTCACCTCCGGACCCCCCCTTTGTTTGTCGGCCTTCGGTTGTGTAGCAGCTACACCAAAGAAGTCGTCGTGGGTCGTATGCTGTCAAATCGTGAACGATTGATTATGAACGCGACAACCACCGCCCCCGAATGTCAGACACTGGACATCAATGACGCCGCAACCGCCCTGGGCGTTTGCAAAGAGACTGTCCGACGACTCGTCCGCCGCAAGGTGCTCCGGAAATTGCCAGGACTTCGCCACATCCTCATTCCGAGAGCTGAAATCCAGCGGTATCTGAACGAACGTTGACGGCAGGACCGCCAGCCAATTCCTCCCATGAGTCTCCGCCCCTATACGGGTGTCATACGGTTGCTTTCACCCCTGCTGGGCCGCCTGGCCTTTCCTCCCGGTGAGACCCTGCCGGTTCAGAATTGCCCGACCGAGGGTCTCAAAATTGGCCAAGAATTGGCCAAGCACGTTTTGGGGGTTTGCGTAAGTATTGTGTGCTCAATAAGATATGAATCTTCGACCAAGCGATTATGAGTCGCCTGCTCTAACCACTGAGCTATGGGCCCACACCACGGCAAATCAAAGACTTGCATAGGTTCAAGAAATCCGGATCTGGCAATTTGATACTGCCATTTGATACCGGTCGCACGAAAACTGATCCAGCAGACCGAAACATGGCTAGCGACACCCAATTGAACTGGGTGGAAACGCCGGAGGCCAATCTAGTCCGCTGCAAGCCTTCGAGCACATACTTCGCCCGGGGGACATCCGGGGCAATTGGACTTTAGTCACCCAGGCAGAATTGTGTGCGCCCTGGCAGATTTCGGTTTTTCCTTCTTCTCGCCTGCAATTGATTTTACCAGTCTCACGAGCTAGAACTTTACCTGTTCGAGGTACCTGAGGCTCCTGGGGATCTGTTGCTCGGACCAGGGCGATTCGTCCTCGATAAAGTAATACTTCACGCCGGCGGCTTTGGCGGCTTTCAGAATCGCCGGCATGTCCATCAGTCCTTCACCGAGCGCCGCGTCATTCTTCACGTCCGTGCCACCGGTGAGGGCGCCGCGTGGCGTCCCTTTCCTCATGTCCTTCAGATGGACCAGTTCCCAGCGTCGTCCGTATTTCTGAAAGAGCTTCACCGGGTCCTGGTTGGGGAAGACTACCCAGAAAATGTCCATCTCGTAACTGACAGTCTTCGCATCGGTCTCTTGCATTAGGAGATCGAACAGCGTTCCCTGCCCGTAGGGTTGGAATTCGTAGCCGTGGCAGTGATAGAAAAACTTCAATCCGTTCTTCGCCATCACTTCTCCGGCCTTGTTGAATACCGCCGCGGCCTCACGACACGTCTTTTCATCGAAGTCGCCCTGGTGAGGAATCCAGGCCACACCGGCGTACTGGAGGCCCAGTTCCTTGGCCTCGCGCGCGACGCCTTCCGGGTCATCCTTGTAGCGGCCATAGTCGAAATGGGCACCGATGGGCTTGATGCCTCGCGCGGTCAATTGCTTGGTAAAGTCCCCGGCCGAGAGGCCATAGGTGCCGGCTAGTTCGGCGTACTTAATGCCCCAGCTTTTCACTTCATCGAGCGTGCCAGGGATATCTTTCGGGAACTGCTCCCTCAGGCTGTAAAGTTGAAGGCCAATCCGCCCTTTGAAACTAGGCCCAATCCCAGCCTCAGCGGCGGAAGCCGCAGATGAACTGCACATGACCACGGCCACGGATGCCACGCAGGAACTCAAGAGTATTGATTTCATGAAGCCAAGAGTACCCTGAATAGACCGGGAGTGGAAGAAAGAAACACCTCCTGTTCGTGCCATCTCCCGGAGCCCTTGGCAGTCGTGGACGGGATTGCTGCTCCGCGCCGTTCGCGGCAATATCAGGCTCGCTCGCCGAGCTGGTGTTCCGCGGGCAGCATGATGTGAGTTCACCCAGCTACGCTCTCGTGGGGGGGGCGGGTCGGCCCGGCCAACGCCTGCTCGCGTTCGAGCAGCGTCGGGTGCGAGTAATAGAACCCACTATAGAGCGGGTGCGGCGTGAGGTTGCTCAGGTTCTTCTCATTGAGCTTGCGCAGGGCGCCGATCAGCGAACGCGGCTCATGCATGACCTCGGCGGCGAAAGCGTCAGCCTGGTATTCGTAGCGCCGCGACCACCAATGCGCCAGCGGCGAGAACCAGAACGTGATCACCCCCGACAGGAGCCCGAACAGAAGGAGCACCGGCGCAATGCTGCCCGGCGCAAAGCCGAAGCTCCGATAAAACCAGTCCTGCGCCGCGAGCAGCGAGATGACCCAGAACCCCGCCAGTGAGCTCAGGGCCGATACAAGCAACGTCTTGGGAATGTGTTTCTTCTTGAAGTGCCCGATTTCGTGCGCCAGCACCGCCTCCAGTTCCACCTCGGCCAATTGCTGGATCAGCGTGTCGAACAGCACGATCTTGCGGAAGCCGCCGAACCCCACAAAGAACGCATTGGAATGGCGGGACCGTTTGCTGCCGTCCATGACCTGAATGCTCCGGGCGCGGAAGCGCGTCCGCTCGGCCAGTTTCAGCAGCCGCTCGCGCAGGCTGCCCTCGGGCAGCGCGGTGAACTTGTTGAATAGCGGCAGGATGAGGACCGGCGCCAGCACCACCATCAGCATCTGAAACCCGAGCAGCGCGCCCCAGGCCCATAGCCACCACCACGGCCCCATCCACTTGGCCAGCTTCAACACCAGCACCACCAGGGGATAGCCCAGCACGATGCCGAGCAGCAGCCCTTTGAGCCGGTCCGCCCACCACAGCTTTTGCGTCGTCGTATTGAAACCGAAACGTCCCTCCAGCCGGAACTGGTCGTACCAGTCCAGCGGCAGGCCAGGCGCCGCCAGCGCAATGGTGGCGAGCAGAAGAAACGCCCCCACGGCCCACGGCGAACTGCCCAGCGCTTGCCCGCAGGTCTCGAATCCCCACGGCAGCACGCCACTGAACAGCGCGGCCAGCAGGACCGCAGAATCCCAGGAGGCCTCGATTTGGTCCAGGCGGCCCTTTGCCAGAGTGTACTGGATAGACCGTGCGTAGGTCGCCTCGTCCACGACTCCTTTGAATGCGTCCGGCACCGCGCCCGCATGGGCCAGCACGTGGCCCCGGTTCAACTCCTGCAGCCACAGTTGGGCCGCCCATCGGGTCACGATCAGCAGCAACACGATTCCAGCAACAAGACTGGCAGAACCCATCAAGAAAGCTTAGCCAGCCGCGGCCACCAGTAGAAATGAATTTTCGCCAGGCGGGACCGTCAAAGATGGCACACTATGTGCCGACCATAGCCAACTGCCCGCTCGGACCTCCAGGGAGCAGGCCCAAGCGGGGCCGGCCAGCGGGTTTCCGGCGACGGAATACCCGGGGAACCACGAGGAATACCCACCGGATACCTACCGGATACCCTCCGGATACCCTCCGGATACCCTCCGGGGTAAATCCAGACCTCTTCCAGCATAAGGCCAGATCCGGGCGCTTGCAGCACGCCGAAAGGAATTTCGACGCTCCCGGTCCCGGCTGGCGCTTTTCCGTTGAGTCGCATACCCAGCCCGACTAGCTTGGCGCTCATGAACGTCTTTGTCACCGGCGGCGCCGGGTATATCGGTTCCATTTGCGCCGAAGCCCTGCTCGACGCCGGGCACCAAGTCACCGTCTATGACAACCTGAGCGAGGGCCACCGTTCCGCCGTGGACGCCCGCGCGCGATTTGTCCTGGGCCGGCCCGAGGACCACAACAACATCCTCCACGCCGTCCAGGAGGCCAAGCCGGACGCCATCATGCACTTCGCCGCCAACGCGCTGGTCGGGGAATCCATGACCAACCCGGGCAAGTACTTCCGCAACAACGTCGCCAACGGCCTCAAGCTCCTCGAGGCGGCAATCGAGTGCGGCGTGAAGAAATTCGTGTTCAGCTCGACCTGCGCCACCTATGGCCCGCCCGACCGCCTGCCGATGACCGAGGGCTTGCCGCAGCGGCCCATCAACCCCTATGGCGAATCCAAGCTGATGTTCGAGAAGATGCTCCAGTGGTACCAACGGATTCACGGGCTGGAGTTCGTCGCCTTCCGTTACTTCAATGCCGCCGGGGCCAGCGACCGGTTCGGTGAGCATCATCGCATCGAATCGCACCTCATCCCGAACGTACTGCAAGTCGCGCTGGGCCGGAAACCGCAGTGCGAGATCTACGGCACCGACTATCCCACGCCCGACGGCACGTGCATCCGCGATTACATTCACATCCTCGACCTGGCCCAGGCGCATATCCTCGGCCTGCCGCCGGGCCGGCAAGGCTTCTATAACCTGGGCAACGGCGACGGCTATTCCGTGCGCGAAGTGCTTGCCATGTGCGAGAAGGTGACGGGCCAGGCCATTCCGGCTACCGAGAAATCGCGCCGCCCCGGCGACCCACCGCGACTGGTGGCCTCGGCGGAAAAGGCGATACGCGAGTTGGGTTGGAAGCCCAAATACCCCCGGCTCGAAGACATCGTCGCCACCGCCTGGGCCTGGCACAGCCGGCACCCCAACGGCTACCCGGACTGAGCGGGGCTATTCCGCCGACTTCCAATTCCCAATCCTGATCTTGTGGTCACCGGCCTTCACCTCAATCCATAAGTCGAATCGCCCGGGATTATTGGTGGGCGCCGAGGAGACGTAGTGCCAGGAGCCGCCGTCAATGCTGTAGTAGATGTCCAGGTCAAGCTCCTCGTAAGGCACAGCCGCGCTCAGAACGAACACATCCGGGTCGTCGTGGAGTTGTTTGACCGGCAGGTTCTCGGCGGGCAGGAAGTGCTTCACTTGGTCCGCATGCTCGGCGGAGTTCTTAAAGCCTTCGATGTGGAAGAAACCTTTGACGTAGCCCGCGTCCGCAGGCTCGAGCCGGCCCACCGACAGCATCTTGTTGGTTGAATTGTAAGCGGCGCCAACCAGCTCGTAGAGCAGCGTGTTCGTGACCGGGTCCACCACCAGCGGTTGCCGGCTCACCACATGGTCGGGTGGATATAGCCCGAAGCTGGCCTTATAGGCCTCGATCGCGCTCGCTATAACAGCGCGCTGCTGCCGAATTCCGGCAGAGAGCCGGGGCACCGCGGCGCGCACGTGCGCCTCGAATACTTGGGCGACGATGAATAGGTAAGTGGCGTAGCCGAGCCCCCCGAGAGCTGCCACGATGACAACGACTGCGGCAGTCTCCCACGGAGTCAGCCGACGATTAAGATACTGCTTCAATCCCAGCATGAGACCCTTCGACCGGGAGTCTAACACGGTGACTTCACCATCTCAAGGGCGGCCCGCCAGCAGCTAATTCGGGCAGGCCTTTCCAGCCTTCCGGCTCTTGAACTACACGTTTCTCAGCCCCAGCCTCCCCAGTCCCTCACGCCCCACGCAACACGCATCACGCATCACGCATCACGTTTCACGTTTCACGTTTCACACTAAACTTCCCGTATCTCAGCGCCAGCGTCGGCAACACGAGCAGGTTCAAGGCAGTGGAGGTGACCAGCCCGCCGAGAATGACAATGGCCATCGGGCCTTCGATTTCACGGCCGGCTTCACCGGTGCCGAGCGCCAGCGGCAAGAGAGCCAACGAGGTGACGGTGGCCGTCATCAGGATCGGCATAAGCCGTTCCGACGCGCCGCGGATGGCCGCCTCGGGTCCCCAAGTCATGCCTTCCTCCGTCACCAGATGCTCGAAGTGCGAAATCATCATGATCGAATTGCGCATGGTGATGCCGAAGAGCGTGACGAAACCAACGAGCGAGCCAATGCTCAGCGAGCTTTCGCCCGAAGCGATCAGGCTGGTTAGCCAGACCGCCAGAACGCCGCCGACAAGGGCGAAGGGGACATTGGCCAGCAGCAGCAACATGTTTCGCCAGTTATGGAACACGACGGCCAGCAGCAGCAGGATGCCGACAGCGGCGATCGCCGAGTGGAGCAGCAGCTCGCGCTGCGCTCGCTCCTTCGCTTGCGCCGCCCCGCTGAAGACCGCGTAAGTGTCGCCGAAGTTGACCTTGGCGGCGACCTGCTTCTTGGCTTCCGCCACGAACGATGTCACATCCGTCCCGGTCACCGTGCAGGTCACCGTCTGGCGGCGGCGCGCGCCCTCGTGGAGAATCGAGAAGCGGCCGCTGGTGGGATAGACCTCGGCCAGCTCGCGCAACGGCAGGACACTGCCCAGCGGGCTGCGCAGCAGGAGCGAGCCGATGGTCTCGGGGTCCTGCCGGTTGGTCTCGCTCAGGATCACGGCCACGTCGGCGACCTGGTTGCCGCGGTGCGTCTGCGCTACCACCGTGCCCTGGTACGAGGTCTGAATCGCCTCCAGCACCTCCACGGGCCGGAAACCGAACTGAGTGAGCCGGTCCGGCCGCAGGCGCACGGCCATGCGCGGGGCGCCGGGGGGCGACTTGACGTTCGCGTTGGCATTAGTGGACACGGACTTCAGGACGTTGGCTACTTCCTGCGCCTTGGCATCGAGCGCGTCGAGGTCGTCGCCGAAGATGTTGACCACCACGGGCGCGGTTTCGCCTGTGAGTGTCTCCCCAATGCGGTCGCCGAGGAATGTCAGCACCTCAAACTGGATGCCGGGGATCTTTTTCAGCAGGTCATTAATCTCCTCCTCGACTTTCTCCTCGTCCCTGCCCGCAATGGGTTTGAGCTCGACATGGAACTCGCTGCGCTGCGGTCCCCACGGGTCTTCGCCCAGCTCGGCGCGGCCCACCTGCTGTTCGACCGTGGCAATGTGCTCGTTCTGGAGCAAGCCCTGCGAGATTTCGGTTCCGATTCGCAACATCTCCAGCATTGATGTGCCCGGCGGAGTGCTCACCTGGAGCACGAAATGGCCTTCGCGGAACTTCGGCAGCAGTTCTCCCCCGAAGAACGGCAGCCGGGTGGCGGCAGCGACGCACACCACCGCCACCACGCCGATGATCAACCGCGGCCAGCGGGCGATGAGCCCGAGACCCCGGCGGTAGCCGGTCTTCAACCAGCGCTGCAGCCTCGGTTCCGTCGGCTGGCTCACGCCTTTGTCGAAGAACAGAAACGCCAGCGCGGGCGTGAGCGTCAGCGCCGTCAGCAGGGATGCCAGGATGGCGAGGATGTAGCTCAAGGCGAGCGGGGCGAAGAAACTGCCTTGTAGTCCGGTCAAGGTGAGCACCGGCAGGAAGATCAGGATTACGATGAACGTGGCATAGACGATCGCGCGCCGCACTTCGAGAGACGCTCGGAGCACGACCTCGAAAACGGGCCTCGGCTGCGCCAGCGTCTTGTTTTCGCGGAGGCGGCGGAAGATGTTTTCCACGTCAATGATGGAATCATCCACCACGGAGCCCAACGCGATAGCCAGCCCGCCGAGCGTGATGGTGTTGATGGTGATGCCGCACTTCTCGAGGATCATGACGGCCGTGAGCAGCGACATGGGAATCGCCACCAGCGAAATGCACGCCGTACGAACACTGCCCAGCAAAAGGAATAACACCACGGCCACCAGAATGCCGCCCAGGGCCAGTGAGTGCTTCATGTTCCGCAGCGCAGCCTCGATAAACGTCGCCGGCCGGTGCAAGCGCGGATAGACCTTGATGCCCTGCTTCTCGAAGACCGGGTTCATCTCGTCGAGCGCGGCTTCCAGCAGCTTGGTGACTTCCATCGTGTTCGCTCCGTATTGGCTGGACATGGTCATGAGCACGCCCCAGCGACCCATGATAACGGTGTCGCCGAATTTAGGCTCCGCGCCTTCCACCACGCGCGCCACGTCTTTGAGCCGGACGCTCAACCCGTTCGTGTGCGCGACGACCACCTCCCCCAGGATCTCCGGCGTCAGCGCCTGGCCTTCCGTCTGCAAGGTAATGCGCTGGTTGCGGGTCTCGATAAAACCCGCGCCCATCACCCCCGTCGAAACGCGCGCCGCCGCCAGCACGTCGGAGAGCGCCAGGTCGTAGGCCAGCAGCCGGTCCGGCAGGACCTGGATCTGCAGTTGGCGCACTTCGCCGCCAAAGGTGCTGCACTTGGCCACGCCCGGCACCGAGAGCAGGCGCGGCTTGAGCGTCCAATCCGCGAACGTGCGCAACTCCATCGGCGTCATTCGGTCCGAGACGAGGCCGATCTTGAGCAGGTCCATGGTGGACGAGGTAAGCGGGGTCATGCGCGGCGTCTTGACGCTGGTCGGCAATTCGCCGGCGATCTCCGCCAGTTGCTCCGCGAGCATCTGGCGAGCGCGGAACACATCGGTGCCTTCCTTGAACACCACGGTGATGATGGACAAGCCCCCGATGGACTCGGAGCGCAGCGATTCCATGTCGCCCAGACCGTTGACCATCGTTTCGATGGGCAGCGTGACGAGCAATTCGACCTGCTCTGGCGCCAGGCCGGGGCACTCGGTCTGGATTGCCACCTGCGGCTGGACGAAATTCGGAAAGACATCCAGCTTGGCGTGGCTGGCGACGTAAAGCCCGTAGCCGAGCACGATGCACGCGAGCACGACGACCACGCCGCGATACTTTAGGGAGAAATGGACGAGAGCCTGGAGCATTTAAGAGAGGGATTCCTCGACCCTTTCGGCGGCATCTCGCCGCCAAACCCGAGGGCCGAAATCCGAAACCCGAAAGAAATCCGAAGCCCGAACGCCGAAACCAGCAGCCCCCACGCAGCCATCAGATGAGAATGGCCCAGGGCGCTGTGGCCTGCCAGCCTCCGCTCCGGCAAATGACAAGGTCCAGACCCAGCTAGTGGATGTTTCGGCCTTCGGCCTTCGGGCTTCTTTCGGCCTTCGGCCTTCGGGCTTCGGACTTCCCCTCACGGCGGTCACTCGCTACCCCCTTGCCCCTTGAGTTCGATAGAAAGCAACTGCTGGGCGCCGATCACCACCACGCTATCGCCGGCGGTCGCACCTTTGGTCACGAACCAGCCGGCCTCAGTGGGATGATCCAGGGCGACCTCGATGCGCGTGAAGGCGTCGCCGACGGAGTTCAGAACATAAACCCAGCCCGCCCCTTCCGTCCGAACCACCGCCTCGCGCGGGACGATGGCTCCGGCCAGCGGTTCTCCCGGAATCTTGATGTAGCCGACCACCGACTCGCCGGCTGTGAGCCGCAGTGAATTCGGTTTAGACAGGAAGATGAAGCCCCGGCCCTGCATTTGAGGGTCCACGCTCGGGGCTGCCTCCAGGAACTCCGCATCCGCGGACTGCCCGGATAACTCCGCGATGCGCGCGCCAGTGGGCGGCGCTTTCAAAGTCTCGCCGACCGGAAGGTCAACACGAACGAGCGCGGTTTCCAGGGACGCGAGCGATTGGACAAAAGCCGGCAGGTCCGTTTGCCCCGCCACAGCCTTGCCCCACGACAGGGTCAACCGTTCCCGGGCCGATTGGACTGCCAGGCCGTCACGCTGAGCTGCCGCCTCAGTCGCCTGCAAAGCCCGTGCCGATGCATTGCCCTGTCCCTCCAAAGTCTTGAGGCGCGCGAGTTCATTGCTGGAAGCACTATAGGCGGCCTGTGCTGTGGCCAGCTCGGTAACCAGCGCCGCCAACGGCGCGGGGTCCAGCACCTTTCCGTAGGCCTTTAACTCCATGCTCATCTGGAATGCTGCCGGATGCTTAACCTGGAAACCCAGCTCCTTCTGGGTCTTGTCGTTCATGGTAATGACGGTATTGCCGTTGGTATCGCGCGAGACCTTCGCCACCGCTGCCTCCTTGTCGGCCGGCGCTTGGGCATTGGCGGGGGTCTCGGCGGCGGGCGGGGGAACCGCCTGGCGTTGCTTCATCCACAGAACGCCGCCGCCGAATCCGGCGGCAATGAAAATGACTGCGACAATTCCTCGTTTCACGTTTTCTCCTGCTCTGCTCTCGCGTCCCAGCCTTGCTCCAGATTGGACCAGCCTGCGAGCGGACGCTGCACAGCGCCCAGGCCGATGATGACGATGACAATCCTTTTCACGGGGAAGGGTTGACTTGATTCGCCGACAAGCCTCGCGGCGCGGTCTGCCAGACGGACTCCGGCAAACCCAGCGGCCGCTGCACCGCGTCTTCCAGCGCGCCGACGGCCTGCTGCAGCTTCACCTGCGCGTCGAGCCGGGAGATGCTGGCGGCGTTAAGCTCCAACCCGGCGGTGAGCACTTCGAGGCGATCCACGGCCCCGGCCTGGAACTGCGCCTCGATGGATTGTTGCTGCGTTGTCTGCGCAGCCACCAGGGCCTCGACGGTGGTCAAATTGGTCTGGGAGGCGCGGAACGAGGATACGGCGCCATCAATCTCGGTAATGACCTTGGCTTGCAAGGCCAAAAACCGCGCGGCGCTGGCCTGGCGGCGGGCGGCCGCCTCGGCAATCGGGCCCCGGTGGCGGTTCAACACCGGCAGTTCCACGGTGGCGCCTATTTGCCAGTCATTCTCGCCGGTGCTGCCGGCATTCCAGAAGTAACCGGGCGCTAGATGGATGTCGGGATATTGTTTGGCCACTTCCAATTGCAAGGCAGACTGGCTGGCGGCGTAATCCGCCAACGCGGCCAAAACGTCCGCCCGCCCCAGAAGTGCCAGCCTGCGGACTTCCGGGGCGGTGAGATCCTCGGCTGTGGCCGGCGGCGTCAGATCAAATTCGAAGTCCAGCCCGTCCAGTGCTACCGCGGAAAGCCCCAGCGCGCCGGCCAGGGAAGACCGCGCCTCGGCTAGGAGCCGTTGAGCATCGGCTAAGTCAGCCCGTGCACGAATGAGTGCCAGGCGCGCGGCGTTGAGTTCGACCGCAGACATGGCACCTGCCTCCAACTGGCCCTGAATGCGGCCGAGTAGTTCTGCGCGCAACGCAGCCTGGCGCTCCAGCAGGGCTACTCGTTGCCGAGCGCCGGCATAATCAAGGAGCGCGGCGCGCAATTGGCTGCGCACGTGCCAGGCGGCGGTGGCGATGTTGAGCCGGGCCGATTCCGAGAGATGCCTTGCTTGCTCGGTGCGAAAGCGGCGCTTGCCGGCGGTCTCGAGCGGCAGGTCGAAGACCAGCCCCGGAATCCAGGGGCTGTAGGCACCCGAGGCCGGCTCATAGATACCCGACACGCTGGCCGTGGGATTGGGCCGCTCGTCGGCGGTTTGGATGCCGCTGGCCGCCACGCGCCAATCGGCCCGGGCCACTTCGAGGCTCGGATGATAGTAAAACGCCGCCAGCGTCAGCATCTCGAAATCCCACTTCGCCGTCGGCCAGGTCTTTAGCTCCCGATGCAGATTCGTCTCCAGGAACACCTTGAGGTCGGGATTGTTTAGCGAGCGGCCCTCCAGGCCAGCAGCCGTGTCCGCCGGGGACAGCGGCTGCGGGTGGAACCGGGCGCACCCGGCCACCAGCCCCAAAACGATAATGGCTGGCCAATGCTTCAAGTGGCGTTAACTCAATTGGAATCCGCTGAACAAATCAAGATTCATTCCACCCGATATAGGTCCACAAAAGGCGTTACTTGAGAAGCAGGGCGGAGCCCTCAAACCCGCCCCGTGCATACGTCCAAGAACTACAGGTTTCCCGACGGCGAAAGCGAAACCTCCCCGCAGCCCGGTGCTTGCTCTGGCCGGGCGACCCGATATGTTTCCCGACATGATCGAGCCTAAGCTCCCCCCATGTCTTTCTAGCCGGAACCTTCTCATCAGGAAGCGACTGCCTGCGATCAAATTGCTCCCCTTCCTTGCCAGCGCGCCAATCGTCCTTTTTGCGCAGGACGACCGCGCCAAACGTCTGGATGACCTTTTTCAGACCTCGAGCCAGCCCGGCTCACCCGGGGCCGCCGTCGCGGTCATCCAGCACGGCAAACTGCTCTTTGAGAAAGGCTACGGGCTGGCCAACCTCGAGTACGACATTCCGGTCACACCGCAGACGGTTTATCATGTCGCGTCGGTTTCCAAGCAGTTCACGGCCATGGCGCTGGTCCTGCTCGAACAGGAGGGCAAGCTATCGCTGGAGGACGATGTGCACAAATACCTGCCGGAACTGCCCGATTACGGACACCCGATTACGCTGCGCCAACTGCTCCAGCACACCAGTGGCATCCGCGATCAGTGGCAGACTCTGGCGCTGGCAGGGTGGCGATTGGATGACGTGATTACGCAGCAACAGATCCTGGGCCTGCTGTTTCGCCAGAAAGAGCTGAACTTTACCCCGGGCACGGCCCACTTGTACTCGAATGGCGGCTATACCCTGGCAGCCGAAGTGGTGACTCGCGTGTCGGGCAAGCCGTTTCCCGATTTCTGCCAGGAGCGCATCTTCGGCCCCCTCGCCATGACCCGGACCCACTTCCACCAGGATCATCGTCGCATCGTCCATGACCGCGCCTATTCGTATGAGAAGAGCGGGGAGGGCTATCAGGCGTCGCCCCTTAACTACGCCAACGTCGGCGCCACCAGCCTGTTTACGACCGCGCCGGATCTGGTGCGCTGGCTCGACAACTTCCGCGAGCCGAAGGTTGGCGGCCGCGCGGCTATTGACCGGCTGCAAGAGCAAGCCGTCCTGGCCGATGGTAAGAGAATTGACTACGCCCTCGGTTTGGTCATTGGGCGCTATCGCGGGCTCAAGACGATTTCGCACGGCGGTGGCGATGCCGGCTACCGCAGCTATGTGCTTCTGTTTCCGGAACAGGAACTGGGCATCGCGGTGGTCAGCGGCCTGGCCAGCTTCGACTCCGGCGGAACCGCCAACAAGGTGGCGGAAGTGTTTCTGGGGGACAAAATGGCTCCCGAAGCGGCCAAGCCGCCGCAACGGCCCGCTCCCCAAACCCCTCGCCAATACGCCACCCTCGAGCCGCGCGTCCTCGACCAGTATGTCGGCCATTACAAGCTGAATACCGGATTAGAGGCTGACATCCGGAAGAAGGACGGCAAACTAGTCGCGGAAGTGCCCGGGCAAGGCGCCGCCGAGCTCCATCCCTTGGCCACTAACCGATTCTTCATCGAGCAGCTTAACGGTGAGCTTGAGTTTGTGGCTAAGCCAGACGGTCCTTTGCGCCTGGAATTCACGAAGGAAGGCAGCACCATGAACGGGGAGCGCACCGCTCTGGCTCCCTGGGAAGCGACCGGCCTGGAGCAATACCAAGGGGTTTATTGGAGCGACGAACTCGAAACCCAATACACCATCACGCTCAAAAGCGGCAAGCTCACGGCCGAGCATGTTCGTCACGGCGAAATAACGCTGATCCCGGCAAGCCAGGACCGATTCAAAACGACGGAATGGTTCATGCCGGAAGCCAACTTCCTGCGCGACTCCTCGAACCGGGTTTCGGGCGTAACGCTGGGAGGCGGCCGCGTCAAGGCGATCCGTTTCAACCGCAAGGTCTCGCCTGGGTCGGGGGCCTCAATGCCTTAAGCCGCCGCGGGGCGTGCATTCGGTTGATCATTTCCGCCCTGATGCTGCGCTTCTGGCCCATGAATGCTGCCATTTGCCTCTCCTCCATCCTCCATCACCTTGGGTTGACTGTCCGGAATCCCGCAACCGGTTCTCTGGCAGGAGTGTCAGGAGTTACGACCGGTGCGTTTCCTCGAGACCACCGCCTTGCCACCTAAAATGTGGCGTCAGTTCACTGTCGCGTAGATGTTGGCATCCCGCTCGGGATAGCTCTCGTAAACGTGCTCATAGACCGACGAGCACTTCTTTCTGTAGAGTTCGGGCGAATAAACTCGCGGCAGGCCGGAATCGAGCAGGTCCTTGATGGCATCCTCGACACGAGCGCGCGAGCTTTGCCGCTTCCGCCAGTCGAGAACGAGTAACGCCTTGATTCGCGCCAACAATAGCTTGGCCACCTTCTTTACCTCGCTGCGCTCGTCGGCGCTCAAGTCCGGCGCGGGGCGGGTGAGGATGTCAAAGATGACCAACTCCTCCTCCGTCATGTTCTCCCGGACGTGGCGCTGCTGTTCCTCGGACAAGTTGCGGCTCAACTTCACCAGCTCCTCAAACAACGCTTCAATGTTTCGGCTGCCGGCATTGTAGGATTCTACCAGCTCCTCGAATTGCTCCTGGAAGTCTGTCCGCGTCTTGTTCAGGCGAATCAACTTCTCCAGTTGGGCACGGATGGCAGCCTTCAGGATCTCCAAGTCGGTGTTCCGGTGCTTGGACTCCTTGAACCGCCGCCGCAGCGCCTCGAAGTCAATCTTCGATAAGTCCATCACCGGCGCGGGCTTGGCGGGCATGTCAACGCCCGTGATTGAAGCGTCGAGCAGCTTGTTGATGCCGCCCATCACACCGGAGATGTCCGCCGGGTTCGGATTGAGTTTCGTGCGGATGGCGTCCGCGATAGCGGCGATGCAGGCCACGCGACCCGCGAATTCCAGGGCCGCCGGGTCGGGCTTCACCGCGCCGTAAAGCGTGCTCACCAGCCGCTCATGGCCGAAGTACTCTCGCCGCAGCGGATCGGGGGAAATGAGCGCGTTGACCGCCTCGTCCATTCGTTGCAGGCGCTCCATGCTGCCGGTGGGCTGTTGTTCGATGGCAGCCAGGATCACCCCGCGGTTCGCGCAGAAAAGGACCGCCGCGTCCGCCGCCTTCCGCAATTCCTCGACGAGCTTCTGCTTGTCCCGGACCGGGTTCTTGCCGCCCTTGCCGGCGCCATAGATGGCCAGCGCCTTTTCCAGCGAGGCGAAGACATTGGCATAATCCACGATCACGCCGCTGTGCTTGCCGGGGAAGACCCGGTTCGCCCGGGCGATGGTTTGCATCAACGTGTGGTTCCGCAGCGGCTTGTCGAGGTACATCGTGGAGCAGCTCGGCGCGTCAAAGCCGGTCATCCACATGGCGCACACAAACACCAGCCGCAACGGGTCTTCCGGGTCTTTGAACTTCTCGTCGAGAGGCGGCTGCGACTCGTTCATCCGCCTTCTGTGGGGCACGACGTCCAGGCCGTGTTTTTGCATCTGGGCAATCTCGTTCTGGCCCGGCGACACGATGAGCGCCATGTCGGTTGTCTGCAAAACCCGCAGGCGGTCCAACAGCTCATCCTTCTTGTCCGCTGGGAGACCATACCGCCCGAGTTCCTTCTCCACCCGCTCGCGCTCCGCTGCCCAATGCTTCCGCACTTTGTCGTGCATCTTGAGCGCCGTGGCCTTGTCAATGGACACCGCCATCGCTTTGCCGACGAAACCGCGTCCGAGGAAGTGCCGCACGATGTCCCGGGCGACCGTCTCCAGCCGGTCGTCGCGGGTGAGGATGTGGTATTGCCGGCTCAGCTCGCGCTCGAGCTTCGCTTCCTGTTCGGGGTCGAGTTCCGCCGCCTCGATGAGGCGGTAGATGTCCTCGTTCAAGTCCGGGTTCACGAGCTGCAACTCCGGCGTGCGGTTCTCGTAAAAGAGCGGCACGGTCGCGCCGTCCTCGATGGATTGCTGGAAGTCGTAGATGGAGACGTAATCGCCGAACACCTCCTTCGTCCGTTCCTCGCCCACGATGAGCGGTGTGCCCGTGAAGGCGATGAACAGCGCCCTGGGCAGCGCCGCGCGCATGTTCAACGCCAGCGTGTCGTATTGGCTGCGGTGCGCCTCGTCGGCGAGGACAATCACGTCCGGCCGGTCGCAGAGCATCTCCGGCGTCTGGAACTTGTGGATGAGCGTGAAGACGTAACGATGATTCCCGCGCAACAACTCCCGCAGATGCGCCCCGCTCGTGGCGTGGCACTGGTCGCCCTCGGCTTCGCCCACCGCCCCCGTGGCCTTGAACGTCTTCGCAATCTGCTCGTCCAGTTCCACGCGGTCGGTCGCGATCACGAACCTCCAGTCGCCCGGAACCTTGCGCAGCACCTTCTGGGCGAAGAACACCATCGAGTAAGACTTTCCCGAACCTTGCGTGTGCCAGAAAACACCCACGCCGTTCGGATGTGGTGGCAGGATGCCTGCCGCCACAGCGCCGCGCACACGCATCATCGAGGCGATGGTATTGTTGACACCGAGGACTTGGTGATTCTGCCCGATGATTTTCACCAGCCCGGCCTTGTGTTCGGAAAAGAGGGTAAAATTCTCCGCCAGATCGAGCAGCTTCGACCGCTCGCAGGTCCCCCGAATCATGGTGTCCAGCGACACTCGGCGCGGCTCGTCCTCGCGCGCGATGCGCTTCCACTCGAAGAACCGCTCCCAATCTGCCGTAAGCGAGCCGACCCGGCTTTCCGTGCCGTTCGAGGCGATGAGCAGCGCATTATACCAGAACAGCGCCGGGATTTGCTGCTTGTAGTGCGTCAGGTTCTCGTTAAACGCCGCTCGCGCGGGCACGCCCGGCTTCTTCAACTCGATGACCACCAGCGGCAGGCCATTGACAAAGCCGACCAGATCCGGGCGGCAGGTGTAAAGCGCGCCTGTGACGCTGAACTGGCTGACCAACAGGAAATCATTGTTCACCGGATGCTCCCAATCCACCACCCGCACCCGCTCCGTCTTCTGGCCGCCACCTCTGGAACGAACTCCCTCTCCGCCTCGACCGGGGCGAGGGCCGCGGTGAGGTGTCGCATCTGTTTCCGCATCCGGGACGGACACCTTGATGCCTTCCTTGAGCAGCAGATACACCTCACGATTCGCCGCTTCCAGGCTCATCGCCGACCGGTCGCGAGTCAACTCATCCACGGCGGCGGTGATGGCCTCCGGCGGCAGCGCGGGATTCAACCGCTCCAACGCCGCGCGCAACCGGGACATCAACACCACCTCGCCCTTCGTCTCACGCAGCAACGTGCCGGTCGCGCCGAAGGTTTCCTCCAACGCCGACACCGTGGCCCAGCCCAGCTCCGCGAACAACCCGACGGCGGGCTGTTCGACAAGCTGGTCTTCGGTCCAGGCGTGTGGCATGAAAATCAGTTCTTGCAACGTGTGCCTCTGCGGCATACATTAACCTCGTGCCAGTCAATGCGACAGAGCAAAAATCGGAGCGGTTCGTCGCCCGTGTCACGCGCGGCGACAAACGCATTTTCCATCAAGCCGCTTCCCTCGAAGGGCGTTCGATGGCGACTTTTGTTATCGCGCATGCGCGTCAAGCGGCCGAGGAAATCATCGCCCGCCGGAACGTCATTCGCCTCAACGCGGAAGAGTCGCGCCGGTTTGTTGAAGCATTGCTCGCGCCGCCCCAACCGCCTACTCCCCGAATGCTCGAGTCCATTCGGCTCTACCGCAAGCGCGTCAAGAGCGACCTGGATTAAGCATGCCATCCGCGCTTCTCCCGTTCAATTAGTGCGCTCATGGGAATGAACATCCTCCGTTCGTCCAGCGGCGCGAAGCCGTGGCCCGCGTAAAACGCGCGTGCCTTCTCATCCTTCGGATCGGTCACTACCACTACCGCTCCCACCTCGGCGCTGTGGCGGACACAGCGGCGCAAGGCATCAACCAGCAAGAAACGCCCCACCTGCTGGCCCTTCCACGCGATGTCGCGCGCCAAACGCCCAATCAAGGTCGCGCCCAATTGCGGATACCGGGGCAGTCGCTTCGCCATCGCCGCGGGCAACTTCCCTACCTCCACCGACGTTTGCGACAGCGTGTAGTAGCCCACAATGCGTCCAGGGTCCGTTTCCTCCACCAACACGTAGCAGGCGGAACTGCGCGCCTCCATTTCCTTTCGCGCCCGGGTCCGCAAAAACTCGGTCAACTCCGGCGATTCACACTGAAACTCCGCCCGGCGGTGTTTGGCGGGATGAAGCGCCTCGACGATGAACTGGCAAGCGGCGCTCATCGTTCACCCCCGCGGCCCAGCGTGCCACCAATGCCGAAAACTCCCTCCATCCCCGACACCGTTTGCCAGCCAAGCTCCCCGAACAACCCGATGGCGGGCTGCTCGACAAGCTGGTTTTCGGTGTAAGAATGGGGCATGGGTCATTTTCCCGAACGCCCCTCGCGCAGCACGTAGTTACCCCCGGACCGCCGGTCCAAGTCCACCACGTGGCCATCCCTGAAAATGTAGAGCGGCTTGACGGTTTGCTCCGCCAGTCGTCGCGCCCGTGCCGCCGCGCGCTCCAGCGCCCGACCCGCGCTGGACATGTCCGCATCCGCCACCGTTGATTTCGTTTTCATACTTCCGGCTCCGTTCGGCCCTGCGATGATGACGATCTTCTTCTCCCGCTTCATGGCATTGTGAGATTCTCAACCGACGGACAACCATCCACGGCGCCGGTGATGGCCTCCGGCGGCAGCGCGGGATTCAACGGCTCCAGCGCCGCACGCAACCGGGACACCAACACCACCTCTCCCTTCGTCTCGCGCCCAACCGAAGCGCCCTCGCCCAACGGATGGGAGAGAGTGGCCGCCAGGCCCGGTGAGGGTGCGCCGAACATTTCCTCCAACGCCAACACCGTGGCCCAGCCAAGCTCCGCGAACAACCCGATGGCGGGCTGCTCGACAAGCTGGTCTTCGGTGTAGGCGTGGGCTGGCATCAGATGACTTTCTTCCACTCGATGATGAGCTCGGCCCACGGGACTTGAGCTTCGCGGCGCAACTTGTCGCGCTTTCTGAAGGTGACCGGTTTTGTCGGAATGCCGTCCTTCTTACCCTTCGCATGAGCCAAGTCTGCCTTTACGCGGGTCTCGTGAACTTCCTTGAGCCAGTCGATTCCCTTCGGCAATGCCTTCGCGATGGCTGAGTTTGTCAGCCAATTACCCCAGTCGGGATGATGGAGCTTGGGCGGAATAGCCTTCGTGTAGGCAGCAGCAGTGGCCGGATGAGCCAGTGAGAATGCCTTCACCGGAACCTCATTGAACGTATCGAGCATCAAGACCCAGCTCGTCGGGTCGCCAACTGCTAATTGTTGAAGGCGGAGGCAGCGCCGCTCTGCGTGCCGCCAATCCTTCCCGAGCGCCGTTCTCCACGGAATCTTCACAGCGATTTGCTGCGCCTGCGTGAAGAACCGTTCGAGAATGCCGAGCTTCTTCGGCCCTTTCGTCCGTATGCCAAGCGCCTTCAACAGCAGCTTCACAGACGGATTCGCCTTGGCGGCTGGTGTCCAAGTGCCCTTGGTCCAAGGCCACAGTTCAATCAGCATGTTCGCGCAGAAGCGTGCGAGGTCGGAGTCTTGGGATTCCGTCTCGGACTCGACGAGCTTCCGACCATCGGCAATTTTGAAAGGCGCGGCGGCGCTATTGCCGAACAGGCGGTGAATCAACAGACTTTTCGCCAGCGGGTGAGGCTGCTTGCCAATCAGGTTCAGCGCGTCTGCCGGGCCTGACCTCCGGCCACGGAATGTAGCCGCGCCAACCTTCAGCAGCAGCCCCTTCTCTTCCGAGCGCCGTTCGGCCGTCTGAATGACTCTGCGATATTTCCCAGCGCCCTTCACCGGCTCGCAGACATCCATCGCCTCGATGTAGTTGGCGGCACTCGCGTCATAGGTCGGGTCACGCTGGAGGGCTGCGAGCAAGGCATCAGCAGCCTGTTTGTCGTGCGGGAATTTGCGGAGATACGAGGCCAGCACCCACGAAAGGTCTGAGCGTTGATACAGCAACGGCGCGATGCGTTTTAGAATCGCCGGCTTTGGCCTCATCCGAAACAAGGAGAATTTGAACTTGGTTGCATCGGCAATTGTCCAGCGTCCTTCTTTCTTCCGAAGGCTGCGCCGAAAGATTGTTTCAATGCGTCGCTGGCTTGCGGTTGTCACGCGCGCTGTCGATCCAAGGGCGGCTACGTGGCTCGGGATGTTCTTCCGTAGTTCCTCCAGCTTGGCGACTCGCCGGCATTCAATCTTCTGCGCCTGGGGGACAAGTCCCAGGTCCTTCGACGCGATGTCCAATTTGAGGAGTGCCCGCCGAACCGGAACTTCATCCTTCGCCATCATTTTGATGTCGTCCACGTAGCGGAGGTAGATGATGCCCTTAAACCGAAGCGCGTCGAACGAGAAGAGGAAACATTCAGCGAGGAATGCAGACGGCTCTGGGCCTTGGGGAATGCCGTGGTGCATGCATGAACCTTTGTGGTTCTCTGTCCATTTCTCCAAGCAGCGGAGCAGCAAATCGAGGACTTCCGGTTTCTTGACGCGCTGTTCCAGCACGTCCCGTAGCAACTTGTGGTCTATGAGTTCGTAGAACGAGACCAAGTCGAAGTCGGCCACATAGTCGTTGCCAGCGTTGAAAACCTTGGCGACGGCTCGGTCGAATGCTCGATACGAATGCTTCCAGCCCTGGTAGAAGAATGGGCTGTTCTTGCTGTTGACGAGCGCACCGAAACAGCGTTTGCCAGCGTGCTTGTCCTGTTCCGGCTTGAACGCGACTGCAATCACATTGGCGATGGCTTGATAAACGATTTGGTCCTGCAAGGTCAGCAGACGCAGCGGGCGCAAGATGCCACTCTTCTTCGGCTGGAAAACCACGGATGCCGGTGACGGCTCGTAGCGTCCCGCTTTGATGTCATTGATGAGGTCTTGAAGATTCTCTTGCAGGCCAAGCTGGTAGGACGGGTAGAGATGACGAAACAGGTTTTTGTATTCCTTGTTCTGCCCGCGAACAACCCTCGTGAAGGCGAGTTCAAAGTTCGCCATCGAAATGAAGCTGTGAGGGTAGGGCATTGGTTTCCTCTACGTCACAGATTCCGTGGGCGGTGGCACGGATACGCGCAGCTCGCCGCACAGCAGACGCGGCAGCAGCAGGTCGCGCGTCCTGCGGAGGTTTTGGATTTGGCGGAACAGACTTAGGATCTCCGAGAACATCGGCTCGACGAGCCGATGATAGCTGGCGAGCAGGTCATCCGGCGGGCAGATGATTTCCATCGCCTCGAACTTGCCCTTGTTGACGTTCCCCATCGTTGCACCGTTCGCGCCGAGATTCTCCAACGTCTGCTTGGCATCCTGGAGGCGAAGGAACAGAAACTCCCGGCTCGCCGGGTTCGCCAAAACCACGGAGTTGATTTGCTGGTTGGTTTGGCAGTCTTCGGTCGTGATGGACACAACGCCAATCGTTCCGATGCAACTCACACAGATTGAACCGGCGGGCAGCGTCTTGTTCGCCTGTGATTCCGCGCCCGTCGTCGAGAGGCAGTCACTCGCGCCGAGGATGAACATGTTTCCGTGCATGTCCGGCGTCTTCACGAATGGCATGTCGTTGCCGTAGAAATCTGCGTTGGCTTTGCTGGGGGTCTTTCCCGTGATGACCGCGCCGAACTGCTGAATGGATTTCACCTCCCAGCCTTGGGGAATGTCGCCGAGGGGGGAGGCGACGCGCGGGAGCTTTTCGTGGCCGGGGAAGCGGAAGTGGACGAACCACTCGCGGTAGAGGGCGCGGGCCATCGCCTCCAAAATCCGGACGCGCCGCTGACTGTTCTCCATCAGCTCGTCGTAGGCCGCTAGGATGCCCGCGAGCCGCCGTTGCACCGGAAGCGGGGGAAGTTCCATTTCCATTCCCTTCAAAAGCACAATCGTGAGAGCCGACTGGGACGAACCAATCGTTGCTTTCTGAAGCTCTGCTTTACCCTGAGGCGAGCCCAGCCAGTAGTAAAGAAACCGGCTGTCGAGTTCTTGAAATTGGCGAAACCAGGTGAGGTTTCCGTCTTTGAAGTAGAATCGGTCGCCGGGCTTCACCACATAGACTGAGCCGAGCGTGCCGACGGACGTGAGAAGCAAGTCGCCGGGCTTTGGAGCGCCAAACTTGCGCTCAATCTCGGTGAACTTTTCCTCGGTGATGAACAACTCCGTCGTGACATCTAGATTCCCTTTGTACTTCTCGGTGATTTCTCTGCCGCGATAAAAGGGTACGCCTTCGGAAACGTAGTCCGCCGCAAAGATCCGCTTGCTTGAGGTAATCTCGCACAGCTCATCCATTCGCTTTACAGGCCACGCTGCCATCGTCACGCCTCAGGAATCTCCGCCACGTTGCCGGCGATGGTTTGTTCGAGGTCGCGCGCCTGGGCGTTGAGGGTTTCGTTGTTCACTTCTTCCCTCTCCTCTTCCGTTTGGGTGGTGGCGGCAGTTGTTTGATGGCCTTGTCGAAATCGCCGCCGGCCTGGTCGGCTTGTTGGATCTGTTTGCGATGGAACTTCTCGTATTCCGCCTCGGCAAGTTCTTTGGCCATCGCGTGGGAGATTTTGCCGGCGTGGTCGAGGATGTCGCGCTCGTTCACGGTCAGGAAGGCGTTGAGCTTGGCAATCCAGTCGCGCATGTGCATCGGGATACGCCGCAGGGCCTGCCCCTCGGCAAAAAGCAGGTATTGCTCGACAAGATTGTTTAGCGCGGCCAGTTCCGGTTCGCTGAGGTAGTTCTTGGCGATAGTGACATCCTCCTTGCGGACTTTCGCGCCGCGCCAGTTGGTCAGGCCCATCTGGGGCTTCGCAGCGTCGGCGCGGGCGTGGATGATCTCCGCCGCCGTCTGGCCGGTGATGGCCCAATGAAGCTTGTTCTGGACAGTCTGAAAGAACGCAATGCTCTCCGGTTGCGTGGGGTCGTAATCAATGCTGGTGGCGTAAATGTCGGTGATCTTCTGGTAGAAGCGCCGCTCGGAGGTGCGGATGTCCTGAATCCGGCGGAGCAGTTCCTCGAAGTAGTCGAAGGGCTGGTCAGGGTTCTTCAGGCGCTCGTCGTCAAGGACAAAGCCTTTGACGATGAACTCGCGGAGTTTCTGGGTGGCCCAGATGCGGAAGCGGGTGGCAACGGCGCTTTTGACGCGGTAGCCGACGGAGATGATGGCGTCGAGGTTGTAGAATTCCACCCGCCGTTGAACTGAACGCCCGCCCTCCTGGCGAACTGACAAGAATTCCTTGTGAGTTGCCGCGCGCTGCAACTCGCCTTCTTCGTAGATGTTCTGGAGGTGCAGGCTGATGTTCTGTTGGGTCGTCTGGAAAAGCTCCGCCATGTGCTGCTGCGTCAACCAAACCGTCTCGTTTTCCAGCCGGACTTCGACCTTCACCCGTCCGTCTTCCGCAGCATAGACGAGGAATTGGCTCTTGGCAGGCAGATAGGGTTCTTTGGGGGCGTTCATGCTTCCAGAATCCCCACCATACGCTGCGCGCCCTCACCTCGGTTCTCTCCCGGCGGGAGAGGAAGTGAGCCGGCGATGGTCTGTTCGAGGTCGTGCGCTTGCCGTGCGCCTGTCGGTGAATCCCAAAGATATTCCATCATATAGCCCAGGGTTGCGAGGCACGAGCTACCCTGGGAAATCGTGAGACAAATGTCATCAACCCTGAAGGGGTTGCAACCAGTCGGCGTGAGAAAGATGCAACCCCGTTGGGGTTGAAAATCCCTACTGCAACCCACCCAGGGTAGCTCGTTCCTCGCAACCCTGGGCTGATGGATACAATCCCGTTGGGATTGAGGCGTGCCACTGACCTTATTGTTGAAGCCAACAAAATGGTCGGTGGCACTCGTCTGCGTGACCATTTTCCCGATGTCAGGAGAATGGTCGGTGGCGGAATACGATATTCGAGTCGGCTTCATGTTTCGAGTATTTCCGCGACGTTGTGGGCGATGGTTTGTTCGAGGTCGCGCGCCTGGGCGTTGAGGGTTTCGAATTCCTCGTTCAGCGTTTCGAGTTGTTCCTTGAAGTCCTCGTCGCTCACGGCTTCGCCGGCGGCCACGCCGACATATCGCCCCGGATTTAGGCTCCAGCCTTGGGCCTCGATCTCTTTCAAGGGCGCTGCTTTGCACAAACCGGGCACGTCGCGATACCGGGGCGAGTTGAGGGTTGATGGTTGGGAGTTGATGGTCTTCTTGCCAGTGGTTTTACCGAACACCTCTTCGATCTTCGCCCGGGCTTCATCGCCGCCGAGGGTGAAGTCCAGGGGCTCGGCGCGATAGAGGCGGACGAGGTTGGCGAGGAAGCCAATCTGCGCGGGCGTCCACTCGCGGTGCGCGCGGTCCACCTGCCGGTAGATGTGGCGGGCGTCAATGAAGAGAACGGTGCCGGTGCGGTTTGGTAGGGACGCATTCCACTGCGTCCCACTCTTTGCTTCTTTGGAGGAAGTTCGGGACGCGGTGGAACGCGTCCCTACCTTGCCCTTGTCGAGGAACCAAAGGGTGCAGGGGAGCGTGACGGTGTAAAACATGTTCGGGCCGACGGCAACCATCGCATCCACCGCGCGGCTTTCGATAAGCTGGCGGCGGAGTTCCTGCTCGGAGGAGCGGGCGTCGGAGGCGGAGTTGGCCATGACGAATCCGGCGCGGCCCTTTTCATTCAGCACGGAGAAAAAGAGCTGAATCCAGAGGTAATTGGCGTTGTCGGTACGCGGCAGACCGAAGGGGAAGCGGTGGCCCGGCCCTACCGAGTCTTTCAACCGCTCCTTGTCCACGGCGTTAACGTTGAACGGCGGATTGGCCAGGGCGAAGTCGAACCGGCCAGTGGCGTCGTGCGGGTCGTCGTAGTAGCTGTTGACGTTGCCGCCGTGGCGGATGTCGCCTTCGAGGCCGTGGACGGCGAGGTTCACGCGGCAGAGGCGTCCGGTTTCGTCGGTTTTCTCGATGCCGTGGATGGAAAGTTCCGCAGCGGGGTTCTTCTTGTGCTCAGCCACGAACCGGGCGGACTGGACGAACATGCCGCCCGAACCACACGCGGGGTCGAGGATGCGCCCGTGATAGGGCTCGATTACTTCGGTGAGGAGGCGGACGATACTGCTGGGGGTGTAAAATTCGCCGCCGCCCTGGCCTTCGCTCATGGCGAACTCGCCGAGGAAGTACTCGTAGATGCGCCCGAAAGCGTCGTAATCCATCGAGGCGGGAATTTCGGAGACTTTCTTGAGCAATTCCTTGAGGAGGGTGCTGGTGAACAGATTGTAGGTCTTGGGCAGGACACCCGCGAGCTGCGGGTTGTGTTTCTCGATGTCGCGCATGGCGGCATTGACCTTGGCGCCGATATTCTCGGCTTCGGGGCGGTTGAGCAGGTAATCAAACCGCGCCTCGGCAGGCAGGTAGAGGATGCCCTCGGCGTGATAGGCCCCCGGTTCATCCACGCGCGAGCCGCGCCTGGCGGACGCCCCTGCCTTTTCCAGTTTGGCGCGCTGGGCGATGAATCGGACCTCGGCAAAGCGCAGGAAGATGAGTCCGAGGATCGGACCGGAGTATTCCTGCGCCTTGAGGCCGGAGTTGGCGCGGAGCTGATCGGCGGCGTCCCAAAGGCGCTTTTCCAGAGTGTCAGTGGCTGTGTCCTTCTCCGATGGCGCGATCCAGATCATGCATTTCCGTTCCGCTTGGCACGGGTCACGGCGTGGGCGCGCAAGCCCGCCCCGTCGCCGGGTTGGCGGCGGATGTCTGTGATCATTGCAATGCCCCGAGCCATGTGGGCCACGGCCCGGATTGTATTTCAAACCGTTTCACCGGTAAACAAAAAGGAATGGCTATTAGCGGGCGTGGAGCGGAACGCAGTCCCCTTAGCCCAAACCAGCCTTTTCGGGATGATGAGTCCACAAGCTCGCGGCCATCTCCCGGGTCCGCCCTCGGCTCAAGGGCTCATGATGATCAGCCCCCTCAGCCCAGGAGGGCACCATTTCTCGGAGGCTGGAGCACAAGTCATTTATTTACAAGCCATTAGAAAGCAAGACCCGGTTCATCGCTCTTTCCGATGGAATCGTTACTGGGCTTTTCCCTGAGGGATCAGGCGCTAGACGGTGCCCCGGCTCTGGCCGTTTGCCCGTTTCCCGCGTCTCGGCGACCCCTCCGAACCCAGCTTGGCGCCCGAAACAGCCGAGTCTCTGGCCCCCTATTCCTCCAACCCTGCACGAGACCGTCCTGCGGGCCGCACCGGAGCCTGCCCGGAGCCTCACCGTAGCACCTCTGATTCGAATCAGAGATAAGTTTATTGTCATTCATTCTTTCCAGCAGACTGGAAAAAATGAATGACAATAAATGGCGCTCCTGACGTCGCGCAGCCCTTTGCACGCCGCTGGAATTGGGTTAAACCGGCGGTCTGAAAACGCCGGATGCCTTTGCCGCTTATCATGCGCCCTTGATCGAGGCCGCTTACG